>Ga0055480_10000429_pt1 | contig 15535 bp, 14 predicted proteins | sample Muzzi_PWB_D2_FD_57935 | JGI IMG/M metagenome (GOLD analysis project Ga0055480, IMG submission 57935) | Wetland microbial communities from San Francisco Bay, California, USA, that impact long-term carbon sequestration - Muzzi_PWB_D2 | ecosystem: Environmental > Aquatic > Marine > Wetlands ... | reverse complement strand
GGCGCGGATCGTGGATGCCAAGGGCGAGCGGCGTCGCGTCCGCGTCTGCGCGGCCTGCATCTCCGGCGGCAAGGTCAAGAAGGCCCCGCCGACCTCGTTGAGTAGGTGAGATGAAGGGCCCCACCGGTGAATTCGGGGCCGGCAAAGGGGCCCCCGCGACATCGCGGGGGCCCCTTTGTGCATGGGGGAGGATGTCCTTTCGCGCCGTGCGGTGAGCGGGACGAGCGAAAGGCAGGATGCCCCGCCCCTCCTCGGGTACGGGGTCGTCGTTACGCGGCCGCGGCCACGTGCGGCCGAATTGGTTGAAGGCCTTCGGACGAAGGGCGCTACCGTGCTACTCGCCCCCGCGGTCGAGATCGTTCCCCCGAACCGACCGGGCCCGCTACGGAAGGCCCTCGTGAATGCGGAGCGGTTCGACTGGGTGGTCTTCACGTCGGCCAGTGGTGTGGAGGCCGTGGCAGACCAGTTGGCGGAGCCCCGCCGAAACCGACCTTGGCGGATCGCGGCGGTCGGGCCGTCCACCGCGGCGGCGGCGCGGGAGTGGGGGTGGAGGGTCGATCTCGTTCCGGCAGAATACACGGCCGAGGCTCTTCTGACCGCGCTCGAGCGGGATGCCGCTCCACTCGTGGGGAAGCGTATGCTGCTCCCCCTCGCCGAAGGTGCTGGAACCACATTGCCCGAGGGGCTACGCAACCGCGGGGCCTTCGTCACGCGGGTGGCCGCGTATCGGACGGTGCCCACGCCGCTCGGCGTTTTTCGGGATGTTCGACGCGCGCTGGATGCCGGGGAGATCCACCTGCTCACGTTCACGTCGCCTTCCACGGCGGCGAGCTTTCTCGAGTCCCTGGGACCGTCGGCACTTCAGGTGCCTGTCGTGGCCATCGGTCCGGTCACGGGCGAAGCGGCCGCGGCCATGGGGTACCGCGTGGTCGAGGTGCCCGGGGATCACACGGTGGCCGGTCTGATCTCCGCGGTGGAGCGCTTTCTCCGGGGGACGCCGGGGGCGGGGTGAGTCGGGGGAGAGGGGAGGTTCGTTGAGGCGCTGGATCCGCCTGGTGCGAATGCATCAATGGTCCAAGAACGGGCTGCTGTTCCTGCCAGCATTCGCCGCCCGCTTGAGTCCGACCGGAGACCGGTTGCTCATCCTCGGCACGGCCTTCTTCAGCTTTTCCTTCCTGGCGTCCTCTCTCTACATCCTCAACGACCTGGCGGACCTCGAGCACGATCGGGCTCACCCGACCAAGCGCCGTAGACCTCTGGCGTCCGGGGAGATCCAGCCGATCCCAGCCCTGGGGCTCATGGCGGCCCTCGCGACGTCATCCCTGTGGTTGGCCCTTTTTCTCCCCGCGGGGTTCCTCGCCGCTTGGGCCCTCTATCTCGTCCTGGTGGTCTCCTACTCGTCGCTCCTCAAGCGGGTGGTCCTTCTGGATGTTTTGGTGCTCGCGGCTCTCTACACGATGAGGGTGATCGCGGGCTCCTCCGCGGCCGATGTCACGCTTTCGAGATGGTTCCTCGCGTTCAGCGTATTCCTCTTTCTGTCCCTTGCCCTGCTCAAGCGACTCGTTGAGGTGGCGGGCGTGGAAGAGGGAGTCCCGGGCCGCGGTTGGAGGGCCGTCGACCTCCCTCTCCTCAGGACCTTGGGTGTGGGATGCGCGGTCACGTCCGCCCTCGTCTACTGCCTCTACATCACCGATCCTCAGGCGAACGAGCTCTACACGCGCCCGGACATTCTCTGGGCAGGACTCCCCATCCTTCTCTATTGGGTGGGGAGGGTCTGGCTGGTGGGGGGGCGTGGGGAGATGAACGAGGACCCGGCTGAGTTCGCGTTGAAGGACCGGGTGAGCTACGTGGTCCTCGTCCTCTTCGTCGCGGTCGTGGTGGCCGCATCGTGAAGCACGTCGTCCTCGTGGGGGCGACCGACGGGATCGGGCGAGCCCTGGCCACCGAGTATGTACGCAGGGGGTGGAGGGTGGGGATCGTCGGTCGGGATCCCGCGAAGAACGAATGGGTCCGTGGCGAGCTCCAGGACGAAGAGCCCATGGGTTGGGTGGTCACCGTCGTCTGTGACGTGCAGGATCCGGAACGGATCGGGCCGGCATTCGAAGAGATCCTGCAGGCCCTCGGGCAGATCGACCTCTTCGTTTATTGCGCGGGCACCATGCCGCCCTACGGAACGACACTCGAGGAACGGCTCGCCTCGATCGATCCGATCCTGGGTGTGAACGTCAGCGGTGCACTCCGCTTTCTGGAGCTCGCCGCCGACTACCTGGAGGCGACGGGCCGAGGACACCTTGCTGCCATCGGGTCGATCGCCGGGGAGCGGGCGCGGAAGGGCCATCCGGTCTACGGAGCCAGCAAGGCCGCGCTCCACCAGTATCTGGGAGGGCTACGTGCGCGCCTGCATGGTACGGGCGTCCGTGCGACGGCCATCAAGCCGGGATGGGTGCGCACGAGGATGCTGGGCCCGGGGCCGTCGGGGTCCAGGCTCACCATCAGCCCCGATCGGGCCGCCAGAGCGATCGTCCGCGGGCTGGAACGGGGTCGCGACTCGTTCTTCGTGCCATGGTGGTGGGGCGTCGTCGCGATGGGTCTCCGTCTTCTCCCGACGGGACTGTTCAAGCGGTTCAGCCCGCCATGAATCCCCACCGCGAGGTGCTCGAGGGTTGGGGGATGGCGAACCGTGCTCGCCAGTTGGGTCTACCGGCCACGCGGCGAGGAGGAGGTGGCGGCGGCCATCCTGGACGCCCGGCGCCGAGGACTCACGATCGCGCATCGTGGCGCCTTCGACGACCTTCTGCGCGATGTCGGTCGCGCCATCTATGCCGCCGAAGGACGCGGTCGGTACGGGGCGCCTCCCTCGAGGGCGGGCCCTCGCCTTCGGCACGAACCTCACTCACCGGTGGGAGCGAGCGAATCGGAGTGGGGGCGCTTGAAGCCGTGGCGGCTTGTCCACATTGTTTGTGGCTGAACGCGTTCAACCTCTTCCTCACGCCATGGGTTTGCGCATGAGTGACTTCGACTCGTCCAACCCGTGTCTGGGCGTGATCGGGCTGGGATATGTCGGTCTTCCGCTAGCGGTCGAAGCCGCCGAGGCCGGACTTCGCGTCATCGGCTTCGATACTGGTGAAGCGATCGTCGAAGGGGTTCAGGCGGGACGGAGCCACATTCCCGACCTGAGCGACGATCAGTTGGGGCGGCTGCGCCGGTCGGGACGGCTGGAGGCGACGGTGGACCACACCCGGATGGCGGAGTGCGACGCGCTCTCCATCTGTGTCCCAACGCCCCTTTCCAAGACCCGGGACCCCGATATCTCCTACATCCTCTCCGCGACGAACGCCGTTGCGAAGTCGCTGCGAGCGGGTCAGTTGGTGGTCCTTGAGTCGACCACCTACCCAGGAACGACCCGGGACGTTGTGCTCCCGGCTCTCGAGCGGAGGGGGATGACGGTCGGGGAGGACTTCTTCCTCTGCTTTTCGCCGGAGCGGGTCGACCCCGGCAACGCGGTGTGGAAGACGCGGAACACTCCCAAAGTGATCGGGGGCCTCACGGAGGCCTGCCTTCAGGCGGGCTTGGCTTTGTACGAACGGTTCATCGACACTCTGGTTCCAGTTTCGTCCACGGAAGCGGCCGAGCTGAGCAAGATCCTGGAGAACATGTTCCGAGCGGTGAACATTGGGTTGGTCAACGAGACGGCGATCATCGCCGACCGACTCGGGGTCGACATCTGGGAGGTGATCGACGCCGCGACGACGAAGCCGTTCGGCTTCATGAAGTTCGTGCCTGGTCCGGGGCTCGGCGGACACTGCATCCCCGTCGATCCGCACTACCTGTCCTGGAAGATGCGGACCCTCGACTATCGGACGCGCTTCATCGAGCTGGCTTCGGACGTCAACAGTGAGATGCCGCGCTTCGTGACCGGGAAGGTTCGCGAGGCGTTGAACCTGGTGATGAAGCCGGTCAATGGCTCTCGTGTGCTGGTGCTCGGGGTGGCCTACAAGAAGGACGTGGACGATGTCCGCGAATCACCGGCGATCGATGTGATGAACATTCTGGAAGCGGAAGGAGCCCATGTGTCGTACCACGATCCCTTCGTGCCGTCGGTGCGGGACGACTCCCGGGAGTGGACGTCGGTCTCCCTCGACGAAGGGCTGGACGGGGCGGACGCGGTGGTGATTCTCACCGATCATTCCTCGTTCGACTACGGGAGTATCCTCGAGCGATCCCGCGTGCTCGTGGACACGAGGAATGCGACGGCGGGTCTCGTGGCCTCGAGTGCGACACAACATCCGCAGCGCTGGATCGTGAAGGCGGAGCGAGATCAATGAATGTCGCCGTCATCGGTACGGGCTATGTGGGTCTGGTCGTGGGTGCGTGCCTCGCGGAGACGGGCCACCAGGTCGTCTGCGTGGACATCGATGCCGACAAGGTGCGACGGCTGAACGAGGGCGAAGTGCCGATCCATGAACCCGGATTGGACGAACTCGTGGAGAACAACCTCACGGAGAACCGACTCCGGTTCACCACGGCCACGGCGGAGGCCGTTCGCGGGTCGAGCGTGATCTTCATCGCGGTCGGGACCCCACCCGGGGAAGATGGCTCGGCGGACCTCCAGCACGTCCTGGGAGTGGCCGCAGAGATCGGACGCGCGATGGATGGCGAGCGTATCGTCATCACGAAGAGCACGGTTCCGGTCGGCACGGCCCGCCGAGTGCGCGAAGCCATCGAGGGCGAAACGGACCATCCGGTGCACGTGTGCTCGAACCCGGAGTTCCTCAAGGAGGGTGCGGCGGTCGACGACTTCCTCCGGCCCGACCGGGTGGTGATCGGGGTAGACGATGAGCGTGCGGAACGTGTTCTCCGGGACCTCTACGCACCCTTCGTCCGGCGCGGCAACGAGGTGATGGTGATGGACGTGCCATCGGCCGAGATCACGAAGTACGCCGCCAATGCGATGCTCGCGACCCGGATCAGCTTCATGAACATGGTGGCGCAGCTATGCGAGGCGACCGGGGCCGACGTGGACCACGTCCGGTTCGGGGTAGGCTCGGATCCACGCATCGGAAACGCTTTCCTGTACCCGGGCGCTGGATATGGCGGGTCCTGTTTTCCTAAGGACGTCCAGGCGCTCACGGGGACGCTACGTGAACGGGGCGGAGACCCGGCGATCCTCGAAGCGGTTCAGGCCGTCAACGAGCGGCAGAAGCGCTCTCTGGCAAGGAAGGTCGTGCAACGCCTGGGTGAGGATCTCCGACAAGTGACGATCGCCATCTGGGGGCTCGCGTTCAAACCCAACACCGACGACATGCGCGAGGCGCCGAGCCTTGTAACCATCGAGGATCTCGTCCGTCGCGGGGCCCGTGTCGTCGCCCACGACCCGGTCGCGATCGAGGAGGCCAAGCGACGTCTGGGAGCGGGTGTGGAGTACCGGGAGCGTAACTACGACGTGCTCGAGGGTGCGGATGCTCTGGTGATTCATACCGAGTGGCATCCGTATCGGAGGCCCGACTTCCGGCGGATGAAGGCGGCGATGCGGAGGCCGCTCATCGTCGACGGAAGGAACCTCTACCCGTTGTCGATCATGGAGGAGCAAGGTTTCGAATACCATTCCGTGGGTCGTCGCCCGGTGCTCCCGTCCAAGACGACCGAGGTGGCAGGATGAGGATTCTGGTGACGGGCGCCGCGGGGTTCCTCGGATCGCACCTCTGTGACCGTTTCGTTCGGGACGGTCACCAGGTCATCGGGGTCGACAACATCGTCACGGGGAGCCTCGACAACATTGCCCACCTCATGGGCCACGGCTCGTTCCATTTCATCCGACACGACGTGACCGAGTTCATCTACGTCGAGGGGCCGCTGGATGGTGTGTTGCACTTCGCCTCGCCGGCAAGCCCCGTGGACTACCTCGAGCTTCCGATCCAGACGCTGAAGGTGGGCAGCCTGGGCACGCACAAGACCCTGGGTCTCGCCAAGGCGAAGGGAGCACGATATCTGCTGGCCTCCACCTCGGAGGTCTATGGGGACCCCGAGATCCATCCACAGCCCGAATCCTACTGGGGGAACGTGAATCCAGTCGGCCCGAGGGGCGTCTACGACGAGGCGAAGCGTTTCGCGGAAGCGATGACGATGGCCTACCATCGACATCACGGCGTGGACACGAGGATCGTGCGAATCTTCAACACCTACGGGCCGCGGATGAGGGCGGCCGACGGGCGAGTGGTCTCGAACTTCATCGTCCAGGCACTCCGGGGGGAGCCTCTGACGGTCTACGGCGACGGCTCACAGACGCGGTCGTTCTGCTACGTCGAAGATGAGGTCGACGGAATCGTGAAGTTGTTCGGCTCGGACCGCTCCGATCCGACGAACATCGGGAATCCGGTCGAGTTCACGGTCCTCCAGTTGGCCGAACTCGTTCTCGAGGAAACCGGAAGTGACTCGACGATCGAGGCGAGGCCTCTCCCGGACGACGATCCGAAGATCCGACGGCCGGACATCTCGGTCGCGAGGGAGCTGTTGGGATGGGAAGCCGGGACGAATCTGCGTGACGGACTCAGGCGCACGATCCCGTATTTCCGCAACATCGTCGAGCAACACGACGCCCGTGCCCGCACCCTGGATTTCGGCGGATGAAGGTCCTCGTCACGGGCGCCGCGGGCTTCATCGGGTCCCACGTGACGGAGCGGCTACTGAGCCGTGGGCACGAGGTGATCGGCGTCGATTCGTTCGATCCCTTCTACGCCCGGGAAATGAAGGAGAGGAACCTCTCGTCGGCGCTCGGGCATCCCGCGTTCACGCTCATCGAGGCGGACATCCGAGACCGCAAGGCGTTGAGCGCCGTCCCGGCCGACGTCGACGCGATCATCCATCTCGCGGCCCTCGCCGGGGTTCGTCCCTCGATCCTTCGGCCTGCCGACTACATGGATGTCAACCTGGCCGGCACGGTGGTTCTGCTCGACCTGGCAAGGGAGTGGGGTGTGCGGCCGTTCGTCTTCGCATCCTCCTCGTCGGTGTACGGGGAGCGGGAGACGGGTCCGTTCCGGGAGGAAGACCGTGTGGATCATCCCATATCCCCTTACGCCGCCACGAAGAAGGCCGGTGAGCTGATCATGCACACCTACCATCATCTATTCGGGCTGGATGTGGTCTGCCTTCGGTTCTTCACGGTCTACGGTCCGCGTCAACGACCGGATCTGGCCATCCACAAGTTCGCGAGGCTCATGACGTCCGGACAGCCGATCCCCGTGTATGGAGACGGGTCCACCGAGCGGGACTATACGTATATCGACGACGCGGTGGGTGGGGTTGAAGGCGCCCTTTCTCTCGTCGTCGAGGGCGGGGGCGTGTGCGAGATCGTCAACATCGGGGAGAGCCAAACCGTCTCCCTCAGAGAGATGATCGACGTGCTTTCCTCCGCGTTGGAGCTCGAACCCGTGGTGGATCGACTTCCGCTCCAGCCAGGCGATGTCCCGAGGACGGCTGCGGACCTCACCCGTGCCCGTCAGCTCATCGGATACGATCCCTCCGTTCCGTTCGAGGACGGCGTTCGGCGCTTCGTCGAGTGGTTCCGTAGCGAACCATGAACCAGGATCGGCCGTTGACGCTCAAGCTGCGCCTCGCGCAGGGGACGGCCGCCTGGGAGGGGGAAGACTTCGAGGCGGCCCGGAGGGTCTTCGAGGGGCTCCTGGAAGAACGGCCCGACTTCCCGGACCTCCACAACAAGCTCGGGTTGTGTCGCGCCATGCTGGGTGAGCTGGAGGAGGCGATCGAAGCCTTCGACCGTGCCATCGAGCTGGCTCCGACGTACGTCGAGGCCATCGTGAACCGCGGCCTCGTGCTCAACGACCTCGGCAGGCATTCGGACGCGAGGGAGGCATTCGAGGCGGCCGCGAAGTTGGAGGATCGCGACGCCATGATCCCCTCCGGAGCCGGAAACCGGATCGCGAATCTCCACGGCGACCTCGGCGATCTCTATCTCCGAGCGGGCCTCCCGGACCGGGCCGTCGGTGAGTATCGCCAGGCTTTGGAGATTCGTCCCCGGTACATGGACATCCGCACGAAGCTGGCCGAAGCCCTCGTCGAGCTGGGCGAGGTCGAGGCCGCGAGAGGTGAGCTGGAACGAGCCCTCGAGGGCAATCCGGGCTTCGCGTCCGCCCGCATCCTTCTGGGCGTGGTCCTTCATCAGCTCGGTGAGACGGAAGCAGCGATCTCGGAGTGGCGGACGGCCCACGCGGACGCTCCGTACGACCTCCGTCCACGAGCCTATCTCGCTTCGGTCGGGGTCGAGCCGTAGGGTCGGCCCGAGGAGCTCGGTCAGGCGTAGGGGTCGGACGTCGAGAGAAATCGAGTGACGTAGTCTGCCACCCCGTCCTCGACATTGGCGAACGTTCCGGGATATCCGGCGGCCCGGAGCTTCTTCATGTTCGCTTCCGTGAAGTACTGATACCGGTCGCGGATCTCGAGGGGGGTATCGACCCACGCGACGCCGAGTTCCTGACCGACCGCGTCGAAGAGGGCGGTCATCAGCTCCAGCCAACTCTGCGCGTGTCCCGATCCGACGTTGAAGAGGCCGCTCACGCTTCGATTCGCGTAGAGCCAGGTCATGACGTCGACGCAGTCGGCCACGTACACGAAGTCACGCTTCTGACCCCCGTCGGGATAGTCGGGGTGGTGAGACCGGAACAGGGTCACGGGCTTCCCCGCCGCCGCGGTGGGGTGAGCCTTGGTGACGACGCTCCTCATCGCTCCCTTATGGTACTCGTTCGGGCCGTAGACATTGAAGAACTTCAAGCCGGCCCACTGCGGGGGGCGCGGGCCACTCGCGGTGACCTTCCGGGCGACCCACCGATCGAAGGCGTGCTTGCTCCACCCGTAGGCGTTGAGCGGTCTCAGCCGTGCGAGGGCCGCAGGGCTCCCGTCGTCGTCGAATCCGACGCTCCCGTCGCCGTAGGTGGCTGCGGAAGAGGCGTACACGAGCGGAACCGAATGCCGGGCGCACCAGTTCCAGAGGCTCTGGGAAAGGGTGACGTTGGTCCGCACGATCCGGTCGGCGTCGGTCTCGGTGGTCGAGGAGATCGCGCCCATGTGGAACACGTACTCCACGTCGTTCGCCCGCCGCTCGAGGAAGTCTTGGAGCCGCGGAGGATCGACGATCTCGTCGACTTCGTGCTTCGCCAGATTCCTCCACTTGTCATCGGTGCCGAGCTGGTCTACGACCGAGACGGACGCACCGGCTCCCGCCAGGCTCGCGACCAGGTTCGAGCCGATGAATCCCGCGCCTCCGGTGACCACGATCATGCCGCAAGATAACGATTCGCTTCGCTCCAGGTGGGAGCGCGCGCCCTCTGGGGGGAGGCGGCCCATCCGGCATCGGGCCCACCGACCGACCGTGACCGGAACATCGCGAACCGCGGGCCAGTACAGGACCCCGGGCCGTCGTCTCGTACGGGCTCTGCGAGCCTTCCCTCGTCCCACGCGGCGCCTCCGCGAACCGGCCCACGACCTCCGCATGCCAGGGAGTCTATGAACCGTCCATCCCGTCTTCCTTCGGCCTTGGTGCTTCTCTGCGCCATATCCGCGTGTTCCTCGGGGGGCAGCGAGGAGACGGCGCGTACCCGCGGGGACGTGGCGTACGCCCGGGATAGTCTCGAACTCGCGCTGGCGGAGTACCGATTGGCCGTGAATCAGGGTGGTGAGGACGAGTGGAGCCTCGCCCGCGTAGCCCACACGTATACCCGCCTGGGCCGGGTCAACGAGGCTTCGGAGTTCTACGGACGTGCCGTACGAGTCGACTCTGCGATGGCAGACCAGGCGGCGGCGGATCTCCTGCACCTCGCGCGGGAAGCCGCCGACCGTGACGATCGCTTCCTGATGGCTTCCGCGGTCGAGGCCGCGGTGTCCTTCCGTCCGGGACTCGGTCTCGAATCGATGGCACTGCCGTTGGCCCGCCACCACTTCGAGAACGGCCAGTACGGGAGGGCTCTTCCGTTCTTCCTGAAGGCCATGGCGGCGTCCGGTGATTCGGTTCCGGAGCTCGTTTTCGAGGTTGGACAGGTCTACGAGGAGATCGGCGACTGCGAGCAGGCGCTGGTTCACTTCGAGAGATTCAGGGAGATGGTGGAGCCCCGAGGGCGTACGCAGGTAGACTGGTTCATCGGGAACTGTTCGTATCGGGTGGGCTCGGAACTGAGGGAGGCCGCGACAGACCGAGCGGAGGTCTCCGGAGCGCTCGACCGGACGGGCCTCGAGAATGCCTTGTCGTACGTCGACCGGACTCTCGACCTGGGGGAGCCCAAGAACCTGATGGGGCAAGCCCTGCTCGAGCGTGGCGAGATCCTCTCGCTCCTGGGCCGTTGTGACGCGTCCCTGGAAGCGTTCGAGAATGTCCTCCGCGTCGAGCCGTCCGAGACCACGAGCACGGCCCGCAGAGCCCGGCAGCGCTTCGACCAGGTGAAGTTCGGACGGGGTCTCGAGGCGCTCGTGCCGGAACGGGGTTGCGGATGACGCGCCAGGGGGCGGCAGCCGAAGCGCCGCCGGTACCGCTCCTCGACCTGGTCGCTCAGTTCGAGGATCTGCGTCCGGCGGTCGAGGAAGCCATGGCGCGGGTGGTGGCGAGTCAGGCGTTCGTCCTGGGCCCGGAAGTAGAGGCGTTCGAGGCCGCGATTGCCGCCTATGTCGGTGCGCGGAACGCGGTGGGGGTCGCATCCGGGACCGACGCCCTTCTCCTCGCGGTGCGGGCGTTGGACCTCGAGCCGGACGACGAGGTCATCGTTCCGGCCTTCACCTTCTTCGCCACGGCGGGTGCCGTCTGGAACGCAGGGCTGCGTCCCGTGTTCTGCGACGTGGATCCCGAGACCTTCAACGTCACGGCCGGGACCGTGGAGGCCGCCTGGACGGATCGGAGCCGAGTGGTCGTGCCAGTCGACTTGTTCGGACAGATGGCGCCGCTCCATGAGATCGCTTCGGTGGCTCGACGATCCGGTGGCGTCGTGGTAGAAGATGCTGCCCAGGCCTTGGGGGCTTGGCGGCAAACCGCGGAGGGGGACCCGCGCGTGATGGCGGGGGTGGGGGGTACATTGGGTGCCGTTTCGTTCTTCCCGACGAAGAACCTCGGAGGGTTCGGGGACGGGGGAATGGTCATTTCGGACGATGACGACCTCAGCGAGCGGATCAGGAAGCTCCGCGTGCACGGAGGTCGCCAGATGTACCACCACGAGATGGTGGGCACGAACAGTCGCCTCGACGCCCTCCAGGCGGCGGTGCTCCGGACGAAGCTTCCCCATCTGAACGACTGGGGGAACGCACGGCGCCGGAACGCGGACCTGTACGACCGTCTGTTCCTGGACATCGACGAGGTTCGGACGCCGTTCCGCGATCCGTCTTGCTACCACGTCTTCAACCAGTACACGCTCCAGGTCGAACGCAGGGACGAGCTCAGAGCTTTTCTCTCCGAACGGGGCATCGGAACCGGGGTGTACTATCCGGTGCCCCTGCACCTCCAGCCTTGCTTCCGCTCCCTCGGCTACCGTCCCGGCGACCTCCCGGTCTCCGAGGCGCTCGCCGGTCGGGTATTGAGCCTCCCCGTCTTCCCGGAGCTGGACGCTGCGCGGGTCCGCCGTGTGGCGGATGCCGTGAAGGCGTTCTACGTCGGCGGATGGTAGAAACACCGCACCAACCGCGGGTGTATCTTTCAGGGATGTGCCTCCGCCTTTTTCGAATCACGATCCGGGCCCTCCCGGTACTCGGCGCCGCCGCGTGCGCCTCGGTCTCCCCCTATCAGGGTCTCACCGCAACCGACCTGTACGAGCTGGGTCAGTCGGAGTTCGAGGCCGAGAACTGGGACGAGGCAGCCGAGGCTTTGGACTTCCTCCTGCTCCGGGTGGCCGATGCATCCTTCGAGGAGGCTGCGGACGCACGGTTCCTGCTGGCGCGCGCGTACTTCAATGACAAGAGCTATCTCTCGGCCGAGAGCGAGTTTACGCGCTTCATCGAGCGCCATCCGCGGGACGATCGTCGGGCAGAGGCAGCGCTGAGCGTGTGTCGGTGCTACGCCGCCCTGTCGCCGATCCCGGAGCGTGACCAGACCTACACGCGACAGGCGGAGTCTCTCTGTCAGAGCGTGGTCCAAGATTACTCAGGGATCGACGACGAGGTCGCCTCGGAGGCCCAGGAGCTGGTCAACGAGATGCGGGGCAAGCTCGGGGAGAAGGTGTACATGAGCGCGATGCACTACTTCCGCAGCGAGTACTGGTACTCCTCGATCGTGTACTTCCAGATCGTTCTGGAGGAGTACCCCGACACCGAGTGGGCCCCCAAGGCGATCGCCGGGATGATCGACGCGTACCGGGAAGAGGGAAACGAGGTCGAGGTGGAGGTCTGGCGCGAGAACCTCTTCAACTCCTATCCCGATTCGCCGGAGGCCCAGGCTCTCTTGAGTGACCTCGGTTCCGACACCACGACGGTGGGCGGGTGAGTGGTCGGCCCCCTTCTATCGAGCCATGGTCCCGGATCGGATTGCTGGGGGGCACGTTCGATCCACCCCACTTGGGGCATCTCGTCGTGGCCCAGGACGTGTCGGAGGCCGTCGGCCTCGACGGCGTCCAGTTCGAGGTCGCGGCGCGTTCCCCGCTGAAGCTGGACCAGGAGCCCGCCGATGCCGATGCCCGATACGCCATGGTCGAGGCGGCTGTCGCGTCCGACGTTCGTTTTCGGGTGGGCCGGAGCGAGCTCGATCGTGGTGGGACGTCGTACACCGTCGATACGCTGAGGGCGTTGAGGGCGTCGGCCCCGACGGTCGAATGGTTCCTGATCATCGGGACCGACCAGTTGGCGCAGTTCGACGAGTGGCGGGAGCCAGAAGAGGTGGCGCGGCTCGCGAGTCTCTTGGTCGTCCGACGGGGAGGCGTGGACGGTGGCGCGGTGGTCCCCAGCCGTCTAAAGGGGCTCTCGTGGCGCTCCGTCGAGGTGACGAGGGTGGATGTGTCGTCGGGCCAGGTACGGGATCGGGTGAGGGCCGGGAGGTCCATTCGGTACCTTGTACCCGAGCCGGTTCGTGGAATCATCGAAGAACGAGGACTGTACCGGGCCGTCCGTTCGGACGCTCCGGGGCGGTAAGCCGACGAGGTCGGAAACGATGCTTAAGACGCTGGTAGACAAGGTTGTGGGATCCCGCCATGCGCGTGAGGCCAAGAAGCTTCACCCCCTCGTGGACGAGATCAACCAGATCCACGAGGGCCTCACCTCGCTGAGCGAGGAGGAGCTGAAGGGGAAGACGGAGCAATTCCGCGCCCGAATCCGGGAGAGCACCCGGGAGCTCGAGGAGCAGATCGCGGAGCTCAAGGAGGAGAAGAGCCACTCGGAGGATCCCTCCCACCGCCAGCGACTCGCGGAGCAGATCGCGGGACTCGGAGAGGAGTTACTCGCCACCATCGAGGACACCCTCGAAGAGATCCTTCCAGAAGCCTTCGCGGTCGTCAAGGAGGCGTGCAGGAGACTGCAAGGCACGGAGGTCGAGTTCACGGGCACCAAGGCCGCGTGGGACATGATCCCCTACGATGTCCAGCTAATCGGGGCGATTGCGCTACATCGGGGGAAGGTCACGGAGATGGCCACCGGCGAGGGGAAGACCCTGGTCGCCACCATGCCACTCTACCTGAACGCTCTGGCCGGGCGTGGGGCCCACCTCGTCACGGTGAACTCGTACCTCGCGCGCCGTGATGCCGAGTGGATGGGCCACGTCTACAGCTACCTCGGGCTCACCGTGGACGTGATCGATTCCTATGAACCGGGCTCGGTCGAGCGGCGGAACGCCTACGCGTCCGACATCACCTACGGCACGAACAACGAGTTCGGGTTCGACTACCTGCGCGACAACATGGTCCACACGCTGGAGCAGCGGGTCCAGCGCGGGCATCACTACGCCATCATCGATGAGGTCGATTCGATCCTGATCGACGAGGCGCGGACCCCCCTGATCATCTCCGGGCCCGTGGGCCGAGACACGTCGACGCCGTTCAAGCAATACATGCCGCTCGTGAGCGGCCTCTACGCGAAGCAGCTCCGGATCACCAACGAGCTGGTGAGCGATGCCGAGAAAGACCTCGAGGAGGGGAACGAGTTCGAGGCCGGCGAGAAGCTCCTCGCCGTGAAGAGGGGCACACCGAAGCACAAGCGACTCCTCAAGTTGTTCGCGGATGATCCTGGCCTGCAGAAGCTCGCGCAGAAGGTCGAGGCCGACTACATGCGTGAGAAGCGCCTTTTCGAGATCGACGAGCTGCTCTACTTCGCGATGGACGAGAAGGGGCACAGCGTCCACCTCTCGGATCGCGGGCTCGATGAGCTCTCACCCGGAGATCCCGAAGCCTTCGTCGTGCCCGACCTCTCCGAGGATGTGGGACGGGTGGAGCACGACGAGTCCCTTTCGGTCGACGAGAAGCGGGAGCGGATCCAGGCCCTCGAAAAGGAGTTCAGCGACAAGAGCCAGAAGGTGCACGTCATCCACCAACTCCTGAAGGCCTACGCGCTCTTCCAGAAGGACGAGAAATACATCCTCGGTGAGGACGGGCAGGTCGTCATCGTGGACGAGTTCACGGGCCGTCAGATGCCGGGTCGTCGGTGGAGCGACGGACTCCACCAGGCCGTCGAGGCCAAGGAAGGGGTCGAGATCCGGGGTGAGACCCAGACGCTCGCCACCATCACGATCCAGAACTACTTCCGCATGTATGACAAGCTCGCCGGGATGACCGGGACGGCGGAGACCGAGGAGAACGAGTTCCACCAGATCTACAATCTGGATGTGATGGTGATCCCGACGAACCGTCCGATCGTGAGGGACGATCGAAACGACCTGATCTTCCGGACGAAGCGCGAGAAGTACAACGCGATCATGGACGAGATCGAGCGCCTCCATCGCCTCGAGCTGCCGGTCCTGGTCGGAACGACCAACGTCGAGGTGTCGGAGACCATCTCCCGCATGCTCAAGCGCCGTGGCGTCCCGCACAACGTGTTGAACGCCAAGCAGCACCAGCGGGAGTCGGAGATCGTCGCCGGGGCCGGCCAGTCGGGGGCGGTGACGATCGCCACGAACATGGCCGGGCGGGGCACCGACATCAAACTCGGTTCGGGAGTGAAGACGCTCCGCACCGTGGGATGGGTGGGGGAGAAGGGCATCGACGATCTCGATACCGTACAGGCGATCGATCCGACCCGCTGGGACGACAAGCTCGCGAGCCGTCCCACCGACCACCCCATCGAGGACGGTGGTCTCCACATCCTCGGATCGGAACGCCACGAGTCACGGCGCATCGACCGTCAGCTTCGGGGACGGGCGGGCCGTCAAGGCGATCCCGGCGCGACCCAGTTCTTCCTCTCCCTGGAAGACGACTTGATGCGCCTGTTCGGCGGGATGGACCGCATCGCCTCCGCGATGGAGAAGATGGGGGCCGAGGAGGGGGAGGTCATCACCCACGGACTCGTCACGAAATCCATCGAGCGAGCCCAGAAGCGGGTGGAGGGGAACAACTTCGAGGCCCGGAAGAGGTTG
>Ga0055480_10000427_pt1 | contig 15572 bp, 12 predicted proteins | sample Muzzi_PWB_D2_FD_57935 | JGI IMG/M metagenome (GOLD analysis project Ga0055480, IMG submission 57935) | Wetland microbial communities from San Francisco Bay, California, USA, that impact long-term carbon sequestration - Muzzi_PWB_D2 | ecosystem: Environmental > Aquatic > Marine > Wetlands ... | reverse complement strand
TGGCAGTTGGCGATGGTGATAGCACCTACCGATGCCCAGCGGGTGTGGGCAGAAACGGTGTGAAAGTGGTGCGGACATACTGCCAGCAACTGCAATATGCGGTCTTCGGAAACCTGCTGGCGTAAACCCTGCACATTGTCTCCCAAGCTGCCGATTTCAGCAGCCACTTTATAGGTTAGCGCTATACCGACGAAGTCATTGCCGCTATCGGAAGATGTACTAATGCTGCCGTTGCCCAATACGGCCGGACGGGTCCGTCTGGTGAAGTTCTCCGAAAGATTGGCCGTCTCGATGGATTGTTTTAGTTTTGAATATACAGGCGTTTCCAGAATAAAAAGAAGGGATATGCCGGCCGAATCCCTGCCGCGGACCTCTAACCGGTCGATGCTGTTCAGGACCGTATTGATATTGTGATAGATTTTGATCACTGAGCTGGAGGTGCGCTTATTCTCTTCGGGCATCAGGGACCTTACTCTGGCGATGTTCTCTGCCACTTCGGTTTTAAGACACCAGGCCGCGTCCTTCAGATTTTCGATGCGGCGGTCGATGATCTCAACCGTTTCGGCTGGCAGGTGGCCTACCGCCTGACTTAACGCGTCGGATTCCTGGGCGATGAAGGCTTCAATGCGCTCACGTAAATCTGTTAATTGGGCCTGGAGGAAAGAATCGTTGAAGAGGGTCAGGAAATGGTCCTGGCGTTTGAGCTTGCTTGTCGCCTGCAGCAGCCGTTCCAGGGTTTGATCGCCCTGCATGTATTGCGCATCGATGGCGGCTGGATCGGAGTTGACGGCTGCCAGAGGCGCCGCCAGGATCTGGCCTGTCAGGGTGACGATTTCGCTCAGATCCTGAATCCGCGCCGGCGGTTTCTGCCCATAGACTGCAATCAGTCCGGCCAGCCCGCAGTTCAGCGTGGTTGCTGAAACAGGGAAAAAGACTACCGCTGGTCCATGACAGTGGGCCGGGCGATGCTTCCAGTGCAGGGTCGTATCGCCGAAGGCTTTAAGCTGTTGCCTGAGTCGTATGGATATATTGCGGAAGTAATTGGATGTCAACGGATATACTTCCCGATGCCTGGTAATCATGGCCATATCTCCCTAATCAGTTGGTTCAGGGTTCAAAGTTCAGGGTTATACTTTGACTCGGAGCTTTGAGCACTGCATGCTACATTTTTCGGTAAAGATCGCGTATGCTGTCCCGGGTCATGATCTGGGCCCACTGTTTGCCTAATGCATTTTCCCACAGCGGAACCAGTATCAGGGCGACGTCCACCATTTTTTCAATTTGCTCTTCGGTGGCATCAGCGACGACTGCCCGGGGAAGGGTGATGTGCTGTTTGGCCAGCATCCGGCGGAATTCGGCCACACCGTCCGGGTAGAACTCCTCCAGGTAGTCGAATGCAATGGAGTTGCCGATGCCATGATGAATGCCGAGCACAAAACTCAGCCCGTAGGACAGGGCGTGGCAGATCCCCACCTGAGAGTAGGCGATGCTCATCCCACCGAAAAAAGAGGCCATCATCAACTGGTCGTCACTTTCCGGGCCTGCCTCCAGGAAGACTTTGCGGCAAAGTGCCAGCGATTTTTCCCCGTAAGCCTGGCTGAACGCATTGAGGTAGGTGCCGGTCAATGATTCAATGCAATGGATATAGCAGTCCATACCTGTGTAAAAGCGTTGCTCCCTGGGCGCGTCGGCAATCAGCTCCGGGTCCAGGACCACCTGGTCGAAGACAGTGTAATCGGAATTGATGCCCAGTTTTTTCTCCGGCCCGGTCAGCACGGTAGTTCTGGAGACTTCCGCACCGGTGCCCGATAGGGTGGGCGCGGCGGCATGGTAGACGGCCGGGTGCTTGATCAAATCCCAGCCCTGGTAGTCGGCGGCAGATCCCTGATTGGTGAGCATCAGCGCCACGGCCTTGGAAAGATCCATGCTGGAGCCGCCGCCGATGCCGATGACGCCGGCCGGCAGGTCCATTTTTTTTGCGGCCATGGCTTGGCGAACCTGGTCGGTCAGCAAGTCCACATATTTGGTTTTGGGTTCGTCGTCCACGTTGACCCAAATGAGCAGATCCTGGTCGTGCAGCGGTAAACGGTCTTTGAGGGGAAGGCGCATGAAGGCATCATCCACCAGGAATACCACGCTGGGCCGAGCGGCCGTGCGCTGTTCGGCAAGGATATCTTCCAACTGGTTAAAGCAGCCCCGGCCGAAAATAATTCGTTCAACAGTTTTGAAATTACGAAACATAATTCACCTGCAGTTATATTTTTTTGAGTACCTGTTCTATCCTGGCGATGCGCTCCTGCACATCCGATGGGCTCCAGGCCAGTTTGATCTGCATGCAAATGGTGCGGGCCATGATGGCATCCGAGCGGGGCAGATCAACCTTGGCAAAGTCCGGTTGCTGGTCATAGATTTGGATGGGCAGCCGGGCGGCGACTTTCATCTGCTTGAGGTGATGCCATTGACGCAAATAGTGCCAATTGTTGGCGTACCAGTAAAAGCAACCATCCACACCGGCCTGATCCAAGGCCTGGGCGGTCCGGCGGGCGCTGTCTTCATCGGCCAGCATGAAACTCAAAAAGGTGGCCGAATCGCCGGCTTCATCCGGCAGGCAGCGAAAACTGACCTTGGAAAAGGCCCGCATGGCGCCTTTGATGGCAGCTTTGTTTTTGCGCTGGGTATCCAGGATGGCATCCAGCTTGCGCAGCTGGGCCAGTCCCACGGCGGCGTTTAACTCGCTGATGCGGTAGTTGTATCCCAACAGGGGGTGGTCTTCGGCGCCGCGATCATTGCCGATGTGGTCGTGGCCGTGATCGGCAAAGGCGTGAGCCCGACTGTACCGTTTGGAGTCGTCGGTCACAACGGCGCCACCTTCACCACAAGTAATGGTTTTAACCGGATCAAAGGAATAGCATCCCATCAGGCCAAAGGTGCCCAGGGCTTTTCCGTTAAAGGCGGCGCCTACCGATTGGCAGGTGTCTTCAATTAACAGTACGCCTTTTTGGTCGCACAGGGATTTGATTTCATCGATGCGGGCCATGGCGCCGCACATGTGAACCACCATCACCGCTTTGGTGCGATGAGTCAACCGGGCTGCAATGGCGGCCGGATCCAGGCACAGGGTTTCGTCGATCTCCGCAAAGACCGGAATGGCGCCGGCCATCAGGATTGCCTCGACGGTGGCAACGAAAGTGAAGGCCGGGATGATGACTTCATCTCCGGCGCCCACGCCGCAAGCGGCCAGGGCGATGCTCAATGCGGCCGTCCCGCTGGAACACAGATGGCAGTGGGTCGCTCCCAGGCGGCTGGCCAGTTCCTCCTCGAAAGTCCGGGCTTTCCAATGCCCGTTGCGGGCCGCGTCGAACCCATAGCGAAACAATACGCCCGTGCCCAGGACATCCTGGACTTCTTTACGTTCTTCATCGCCGAATATTTCAAAACCGGGCATGGCTGATCTCCTCGTCCCTATAGCGTGTTTGCTGTTTGTGAATGCTGAAATCTCAAATTGTTTTTAGCTTCCGGAGCTTTGCTGGCTGGTCGTTCTCTGGGCGAATTGGCTTTTGAAGTATTGCATCATGGCCATTTTTGCATATTGGGCCGCTCTTATGCCGATGTACTCTTCATGGGCGACCAATACGGCGACCACCAGGCGTCCGGGGCCTTTTTTTTCATTGGCAAAGCCCACAAACCAATCGAAGCGGGCATCATGGGCCCGGTTGTCGATCGATCCGGTTTTACCGCCAATGTCCAGTTTGGACAACACGCCGTTGTGTGTGTAATTGCGAAAAGCCTTTCGGCCGGTGCCCGACCGGACTGTGGTTTCCATTAACCGGGTCAGCACGTTGGATGCCCGGGAAGACATCGCTCGTCCCGGCCAACTGGGCTGGGCTTCATAAAGCAGCCGGCCCTGGTCATCGGTGATGCGATCGACGATGGTGGGAGCGACCATGCGTCCCTTATTCAGCACGGCCGAAGCCATCATGGCGGCATGGACCGGGCTTAGCGTGGTGTCGTTGTTGAAGCCGCTGGCGACCTCCGCCCGCTGGTAATCGTCGTCTTCAATCCGGATATGACTGGGTGCAACCGGTAGTTCGAAATTGATAGGCTGATTAAAGCCGAAGGCCGTGGCATAGGTTTGCAACACGGTCCGGTTCAGGTACAAAGCGCCCAGTTTGCCGAACACCGGGTTCACCGACTGGGCAAAGGAGTCTTTGAAAGACAGGGTGTTGGTGTAATGATTGGTTCGCTCTTTGAGCTGATTCTTGTATAGCGTATGTTTGTACCCATTGAAGTGTAATTTTGTGTCGGCAGTGTAGCCACATTGATCGACGGCGGCGGCGGCCGTGACGATTTTAAAAATACTGGCGGCCGGAAATGCGTTCAACAGACAAGGATTGCTGTCAGGATCGGTTTTGTTGAATCCTGCCAGTGCCTGGACTCGTCCGGTTTCGCCTTCCATAACCACAATGCCGATGAACCGAGAGTTTTTGCGGTCCATGGACTTGATCAAATGGGACTGCAAGTCCGAATCCAGACTGGTTTCAAGGTGAATTTGCTGGTCCTTAAAAGGCAGGTCGATCTGTTTGGCCAGCAGGTCTTCTTCCTTGAAATGGGATAGCAGGATATGCACATCCTTTTTGGTGATCAGATAATCATGCGCCACGTCCTGTTCGGCCGCGGGCGGTGCGGTCGACCGGCTGCCGGCCGTTGAAGACAATCCATCTTTGATGAAATAGGCACCAGCCAGAATCACGGCCAATAGAGTGGCACAGACCACCCAACGTCTTCCGCTGGCGGACGCTTGCGTTTTTTTGAGATGGTCCTGATACTCCCGCCAGCTGCTGGACATAGGAGTATAAGATAAATCTGTTTGGGCTTTTCGAAAGAGTCGCATCGCCATCAACGTATCATCGAACCGGGGTTCCCGGCAACATGGGTTTGTCCAGGGTGAGCACAACTGTGGTGTTAGCGTTGCTGGCGGCCAACACCATGCCTTGAGAGTTGACGCCCATCAACTTGGCCGGTTTTAAATTGGCCACCACAATCACCTGTTTGCCCACCAGGGTGTCCGGGTCGTATGTCCCGGCGATTCCGGCCACCAGGGTTCGCACCTGTGGTTCTCCCAAATCGACTTCCAATTTTAGGAGCTTCTTAGCCCTGGGAATGGCTTCGGCTTTGACCACCGTGGCCACGCGCAGGTCGACGCCGCTGAAATTATCAATGCCGATTTCTGGTTTCAAAGGCGGGTTCAGCGATTTCTCGGATGCATCCATCTCCACGGCAGCCTCTTTCTTCTGCAGCTCTATTCTGGGGAACAGAGTGGTTGATTTGGGCAACTGGATGCCAGGGGTCAACATTTTCCAAGTACCGACCAGGGCCATTTTAAAAAAAGGTTTATCCGCGTCGAGCCCCAAATGCTTGGTCATGCATGCAGCGGTTTCCGGCATGACCGGGTAGATCAACCCGGCGACCACGCGCAGGCCTTCCAGCAGGTTGTAGAGCACCACTTCCAACTGGGGGCGGCCGGTTTTATGCTTGGCCAACTGCCAGGGTGCGGTCACATCCACATATTTGTTCATCTGGTTGATAAATTCCCAGATCGCCGCCATGGCCTTATGGAAAGCAAAACTCTCCATGGCCTTCTGATACCGTCCCACGGCTTGCGAGGCTTTGTCCGACAACCCCAGAGAAAACTCCTGTTCGACATGGGGATCGATGACCGGCACGATGCCTTTGAAGTATTTATGAACCATGGTGACCACCCGGGAAAAAAGGTTGCCAAGGTCGTTGGCCAGGTCCGAATTAATGCGCTGCACCAGGGCCTCTTCGTTGAAATTGGAATCCAGCCCGAAAACCATGTCACGCATCAGGAAAAAGCGGAATGCGTCCAGGCCGTAAATGTTTTTCAATTCCAGAGGCTCCACCACGTTGCCCACGCTTTTGGACATCTTGCTCTGGTCCACATTCCAATAGCCATGAACATTTAAATGTTGGTAGATGGGCAGGCCGGCCGCTTTGAGCATAATGGGCCAGAAGATCCCATGGGGCTTGAGAATGTCCTTGGCCACAACGTGCTGGGCCACCGGCCAGAAGATTTTGAATTTGGGGCCGTCGGGATACCCCAAGCCCGACAGGTAGTTGATCAGGGCATCGAACCACACATAGGTGACGTAATCTTTATCAAAAGGCAGGCTGATGCCCCATTTGATCCGGGATTTGGGCCGTGAAATGCACAGATCTTCCAATGGCTCACGCAGGAAAGCCAGTACTTCGTTCTTATATCGTTCCGGCCTGATGACATCCGGATTTTCGTTGATATAATCAATGAGCCATTGCTGATACTTGCTCATCTTGAAGAAATAGTTGGACTCTTTAATGATTTCCGGTTCGGTCTGATGATCGGGACATCTGCCGTCCACCAGTTCGCGCTCGGTGTAGAATCGTTCACAGCCGTAACAATACTGGCCTTCGTATTCGCTGAAGTAAATGTCGCCCTGGTCATATATTTTCTGAAGGATCATTTTGACTACAGCGACATGCTCAGGATCGGTGGTGCGGATAAAGTGGTCGTTGGCTACATTGAGCTGGGGCCACAACTGACTGAAGAGCGCGCTGATTTTATCCACATAAGCCCGCGGGGTCATGTTTTCCTTTTTTGCGGCCCGCATGATTTTGTCACCGTGTTCATCCGTGCCGGTCAGGAAGAACGACTCATCGGTGACCATGCCGAAGTAACGGTTGATTACATCCGCACAAATGGTGGTGTAGGCATGCCCCAGGTGGGGCCTGGCATTTACGTAGTATATGGGGGTCGTTATATAAAATGGGTTGGCCATTTTGTTCTCCCAAAAGGATTATTTTTTGATGATCTCATCCAGCCCCACTTCGATCTCCTGACTGTCTTCCAAGCGCAGTGCAATCCGGTTTTGGAGAAAATTGAGGCGGATGACCTTGCCGGTGTGCTCTTTGGTTTTGACTATCTTGCCCATGGTCGGAAATTGTTTCCTGAACTGCTGATAGACTTGATTTTCGAATGTCAGGCAGCACATCAGCCGTCCGCATTGTCCCGATATTTTTGTGGGATTCAGCGATAGGCCTTGTTCTTTGGCCATCCGTATCGATACCGGATCAAATTTTTCCAGAAAGGTGGAACAGCAAAATTCGCGCCCGCATCGGCCCAGCCCGCCACACATTTTGGCCTGGTTGCGAATACCGACTTGTCGCATTTCGATGCGTACGCGGAACTGCTGAACCAGCATTTTTACTAGCTGGCGAAAATCGACGCGACCCTCGGCCGTAAAAAAGAAAGTCAACCGACTGGCATCAAAAGTGGCTTCGACGCCAAAAAGATTCATTTTCAGCCCAAGCTCTTTGATGCATTTCAAGCAGTATTCATGGGCTTCTTTTTCAAGCTCTTTGTTTTGCTGCCGCCTGGAAAAATCCTGTCCCGTGGCCAAACGGAAAACCTTTTTCAGGACTTTCCCCGAAGCTGGTTCCTCAAATTGTTGAGGTGCTACGGCCACGGTACCGAACCCAAGCCCTTTTTCAGTTTCGACGATCACCGGATCGCCGATATTCAAGACAAAAACGCCGCAATCAAAATCGTATATTTTTCCGCCGGACTTGAACCGTATGCCGACTACTTTTCCCATATCTCTATTTCACCGTTCAAACCTTTCACTGGAGCGTATGACCCGCCATACTGAGGGCCATGACATCTACAGTTAATCTCAAGTTGGCCTTGGCCGCAATATCTTTTTGGGCTTTTTCCACGGCCTGCCACATGGCGAGCAGTTGCCCGTCATCCAGGCCGGCGCGCACGCTGCTCAGGGTTTTTCTATGATCGCTGTTAATCACCAGACCCGGGTGGTAGGGCCAGATGCTTAAGTCGCGAATCCATGTTTTCAGAATTTCAAGCAAATCCTGGATTTGATCTTTTTTTTGAGCCAATTGGGCTGCAAAAGCCAATGCCATGGCCATGGAAGGTCTGCCAGCGCCGGACGGCCTGGGCTGATCCAGCCCTGCAGCACGCACCAGCCAGTTTCGGCGATCCTGCCAGACCGGCATCGCCAGCTGTCTGGCCTTGCTCAAACTGCCTCCGGATAAGGAGGCGGCCGTTTGCGTAAAATCATCCGCGATGCCCGGCACCTTTTTTAATAGCGCCACCAAGTCTTGGGGATTCAGTGGGTTAAAACGGATATGCCGGCAGCGCGAGACCATGGTGGGCAGCAGATCCGACTTTTGACGTGCCGTGAGGATCATAATGGTATTGACCGGGGGCTCTTCAAGCATTTTCAACAGGGCGTTGGCGGCTTCAGGATTCATGGCCTGGGCATCGCCGATAATGACCACCCGGTGTTTGGCACTGAACGGTTTCATGGCCAAGGTGGTCAGCAATTTGCGAACCTGATCGATTCGCAGTAAATTGCCCTGGGGCTCAATCAAAGGAACATCCGGATGATGACCCGACAGGATTTGGCGGCATGACTGGCACCGGCCGCAAGGGTTGTCCGGCGAGATCTCCCTGTCCCGGCAGTTCAGGGCCATGGCGACGATTCTGGCCGCAGTCCGTTTGCCCACCCCGGCTGTACCTGTGAACAGCAAGGCGTGCGGCAGGGTGGCGCTACGCAATAAAGTTTGCAGAATCCGGACAGGAGCTACTTGTCCTATGATGGTCTCAAATCCAGGCACAATAATGTCTTCGGCCCACCGAACATCTATGCACAGCCCTAATCCGGTGGGCCTTTTTTTGTTGTTTGGTGTTATGGCCGGAGCAAATCCAGGGAAAACAGCTTGAAGGCTTATAAATCAACACGCTCTTTAAGCTCTTTTCCGGATTTGAAGAATGGCAGCCTTTTGGGGCGGATCGTAACTTTTTCACCGGTTTTTGGATTCCGGCCCACATAGCTCTTATAGGTTTTAACATAAAAGCTACATAATCCCCGAATTTCAACACGTTCGCCACGGGCCATGGCCTCGGTCATACTGTCAAAAAAAATCTGAACTACTCTGGCGGCTTCGGTTTTAGAGATCCCCGCTTGATCTTTGAGTGCGGAGATGAGTTCCAATTTATTCATAAAGCCTCCTTTGCCAATCAGTCTTTAATTCCGCCGTGAAACTGATCTATAAAATAGATCTTTATAAAAAGTCAAGTAGTTATGATGAGATTGCCGGCATCTTTTCAACATCCTCGACAGCTACCTCAACGGCTGCGAATTGTCCCAGGGCTTCGATAAAGACCACGATGCGACCTATGGCGCCATAGCGTTCAAAAACGCCCACCACACCGGTAAAAGGGCCGTTGACCACCATGACGCGGTCACCTCGGCTGAACTGATAGCCCGTGGCCACAGGCCCTTCAGCGGCCACCATAATCTTGAGTGAGTCGATGGTCTCACCGGGTATCGAGATCGGGCCCTGATGGCTGCCCAGCAGTTTGACGGCGCCCGCAGTCTTGACGATTTCCAAATGATGAGTGGCGCTCAGATCGGACTTGACAAAAATGTACCCGGGAAAGAGGGGTACACGGATCAATTTTTTGCGATCTTTACGTTTGCTGGGGACCGTGATTTTGGGCAAAAAGACTTCCACCGACTTTTTGCAAAGACCTTCATGGACAACGCTTTCAGCCCGGCTTTTCGTGTGCAGGGCATACCAGGATGGAACGAGAATATCTGCAGGCATAGTCATAGTGTCCGTCAGTACTTGAGAGATTTGTGGCTGCCAGCGATTTGTCTGGCAGCCTTAATAGATCAATTAGCATAGAGTGTTCAGTGTTTGGGCATGCATCGATCCAATCTGAACACTGAACACCGAATACGTTAGGTTGTGCTCAGCATGCTCCCGCGGTTCGCTCGGGATGCAGGGCCGCAAAGACGGTCTGCATCAGCATATGGGCTACAACCATATGGGCATCTTCCACTTGCTGCATGTCGCGGCTGGAAACCACAAAAGGCAGATTCACCAAACCAGCGAGCCGGCCGCCGCCAAATCCGCTCCAGCCGATGGTGTTTCCGCCATGGGCCGCTGCATACCGGATAGCGCGCAGCACGTTTTCCGAATTACCACTGCCTGAGATACCGATGACCAGGTCCCCCGGATTGAAAAAATTTTTCATCTGCTCTTCAAAAACGGCTTCATAAGAGATGTCATTAGCCAGGGCCAGCATGGTAGGCATGTTGTCATTCAGGCAGATCATTTTGAATCTCTGTTCCAGATCGTTACAACAGCCTTTGTTGATATCACAGGCTAAATGGGATGCCGTGGCACCACTGCCGCCATTGCCCATCACGAAAATGTGCGCCCGCCGTGAGTATGCATCCAGCACGGCATCCACAATTCGATGGAAGATTTCATGGTCAAAGGCATCCAGGACTTGCTTCAGCCTGGCGATATATTGTTCAGAGAATTGGTTTAATTTCACTTTATTTGGTTCCTTGTTCCAACCCCGTTGGGTTGAGTTCAAATGCTTAACACTTAAAACTTAACACTTAAAACTTCCGGCTTCGCCGGAGGCAGCCATTGGTCCAGCGCTTCCTTATAAGCTTCCGGCGTCCCGATATCTTTTAGATAATCAGGCGCAATGGGGAAGCCGTACATTTTGCCGGCCAGTTGCGGCAATATGTGGTGTCCCAGGTCCAGGACCGCCTCTGCGCTGTCGGCCGGCGCACCCATGTAATTGAATATTTCGCAGCTGCTGACATAAATTCCACCGTTGGCCAGGTCACTTTCCGGCTGTTGGGGCTTTTCCACAAACCGAATGATTTTATTGCCCTCACCAAGGGTGACGATTCCGCAAGCTCTGGGATTCGGCGCTCTAATCAGGCCCATGGTCAAAATGCCCCCCATAGAACGGATATGAGAATGAAAGTCAATTATTTTTGCCAGGTCCAGGTTGGTTAAATTGTCCGCGTAGGCAATGACGAAATCCGATTGGTCGGATATAAAATGCCTGTTGTTCCAAATGGTTCCGGCACTTCCCAGCAGCTGCGGCTCATAGACGCTGTGCAGTTGCAGCGGGGTGAGCCCCCGGGTACGGTCCAGGAAGTGTTCTACCTGCTCGGCATGGTGGTGGGTATTGATCAGAACTTCCGATATCCCATGATAGGCCAACAAATCGATCCAGATTTTGAGCAAAGGCGTCCCATGAATGGGAATCAGGCATTTAGGGTGCTGGTCCGTATAAGGTCTGAGTCGGGTGCCTTTGCCCGCAGCCAGCAAATAAGCTTTCATAATCAATTATCGCATTTACGAATGACATTGAGTTGACGCATGTGATTTTCAGCATAGGCCAGAATATCGGCTTTTTCCTGAAAGGCCGTCAAGTAGTCCCAGTAATCCTGAATACTGTCCGGCACACTGCGTTTGGCTATCCACCCCAAGGCCTGCAGCTTGCGGGTGTCGGAAAAAATGTGGCGCGTGTCCCCGTACCGGTAATACCCACCCATGTGGGCATCGAGATGCTTGCCCACCTGGTTTTGCATGGCCTCATAGAATCGCGATACGGTCCAGGCTGTTCCACCGCCAACGTTAAAAACCTGGTAGTCGGCGGATGGTGTTTCCAATACCCGCAAGTTGGCATCCACTACATCGTAAATATTGACGAAGTCACGGACTTGCTGACCGTCCTCATAGATGGTGGGCGCCCGGTCAAAATATAAAGACAACGCAAAAATTCGCATGGCCCCGGAGTAGGCGTTATAGAAGGATTGACGTGGCCCCTGGACAATGGAGTAGCGCATCACCACTGAGGCAATGCCATAGCGCCGTCCCAATTGAATAGCGATCTGCTCCTGGGAGTGTTTGGACAGGGCATATTGGTTGCAGGGCCTGATTACCGACTCGTCCGACGGTTCCCATTGCAAATGGCTGTTGCACACAGGGCAGCGGTGCTCCCATTGACCCTTGGTCAACTGGGCCTCCAGGCGGATTTCGGGAAAAAAGTCATGGTCTGTGCAGTTTTTGCAACGATAGCGGCCTTCGCCCATCACCGCCTGGCTGGCGGCGACAATCACTTTTTGAACCCGGTGAATTTTGGGCTCAGTCACCAGCAGTTCGTACAACAGGGCCGTAGATGCCGCATTGACGGTAAAAAAAGTCGAAAAGTCCGGAAGATAATCCTGGTAGGCGGCCAGATGGTAGACCGCCTCGACACCTTCCAGAGCCCTGCGCCAGGCCTTGGCATCGCGGACATCGCCTTGGATGAAATCGGCTTTTGGGTGCAGATAGGCCGGTTTGCCCTTGGGATGCACCGTGGACTGCAGGTTGTCCAGGATTCTGACTGTATGGCCCCCGGCGATCAGCGCATCGGCCGTATGCGAGCCGATGAACCCGGCTCCGCCGGTGATGAGTATTTTCATGGTCTCTCTCTATTTGCTGGAGTAGCTGCGATCATCAAAGATTACTTTGCTCCCGGATTCTTCAATCATAAAAGGCAGTTCGCGAAATTCCGCCATGGCTTCAAATACGTTGTTCTGGTTCTCGCGGGGTACGACCAGAAGCAGAAACCCGCCGCCGCCGGCACCGCACACCTTGCCGGCCAGGGCGCCGGCTTGCATGGCTCGCTCATGCATTTGGGCAATTTCCGGGTTGGAGATACCGGTGGCCATCTGCTGCTTGAGCTGCCAGTTTTCGGCAAGCAGTTGGCCGCAATTCCGAATGTCGCCTTTTTCCATAGCGCGTGCAAAAGGTACCGCCAGATCCACCATGGCTTGCATGCCAATACGTATTTCTTCGGCGTTCATGTTTGACTTCTGGCGACTCAATATGTCATCAGCGCTGCGGGTAATCCCCGTAAAATAGAGCAGCAGGGAGGATGCGAATTTCCGCGCCAAAGCCGGCCCCATCGGTACGGGTTTGCGTTGGGTGCTGTCATCTTTGTGAAAGATGAATTGATTGACGCCGCCGTAAGCCGCCGCGTACTGGTCCTGCCGGCCGATGGGTTTGCCCAGGATGTCGATTTCGATGTGGCACGCTTCCCGGGCCAATTGCTCCGCGGTCACCAAAATGTTCTGATAGGCATACAGGGCATGCAGCAGGGCCACCGTAATGGAACTGGAACTTCCTAGCCCTGAACCGCTGGAGGGGATATCGGCCAGCGTGGTGATTTCGATCCCCTTATTTACGCCCGTGATTTTCATGGCCTCCCGTACCAGATCGTGCTGTATCTGATCCACATGGGCCACCGTCTCTTTTTTAGAGTAGTTGATATAGATCATATCGTCAAATCGCTCTTTGACGATGGCATAAACAAACTTGTCAATGGCTGAGCATACCACCTGACCTGCGCTGTGGCTGTAAAATGCCTTGAGATCAGAGCCGCCGCCCACAAAGCTGATGCGCAAAGGTGTCCTGACAACGATCATACTTATTACCCCTTACATCCCGAGATTGCCCAATCCAGCCAAGTTGAACACAAGGTCAATGCGCCGGTTGCCCTGCTGGTAGCTGCAATCGACTGTAACTGACCAGCAACGGCTCTGATAGCTTATTCCAAAGGCCCTTTCAATCTCTTTATTGTCATACATATTAAGTTCGTATCCGCTGCGCACACGCCATCTGTCCGATACCTGCAGTTCGCCGTCCAGTCTAAGCGTCTGGATACCATCCATGGCCGTATCGCTTGTTTCGCGTGTGTAGCGGTAATCGGTGGTCAAAAAATCTCCCCGTTTATCCCACAACCTCAGGGCCGTATTAACACCTTCGAAACGGTGGTCGTAAACCGACCATTGGGCATCGGTGTCGATGCTCACATATCGGCCGGGGGTCAAATCCAGTTCGGCTGTAATGTCCGAGAAGGGTTCGGGATCCTCGTCGTTGTGTTTGTTAATATCAAAGCTTTGAGCCAATTTGAATCGCAAAAACTGGGTATAGGCATAATGCGTTTCCAGCTCCTTGGTCTGGGTGGACGACCTGGCGGTAAATGTGTTGGTAACCCCGTAGGTGATCAGGTTCGTCCTTTCGATCCGGTCAATGGCATCGAAGACAGGGTACTCACTTTGATCTTGTTCCGGAATGAACTCGTAAATGATTTCCGGGGTAATGGCATGCTTGAGCCGATCACTGCCGCCGACGCCGAAATCGAAAATTCGATAGAATTCCGTACTGACGTCCAATTTGAAGTCATACAAAGCGCGGTAAAGGCTGTAGCGACCATGATCGGGCCGGGTCTCATAGTTGTCAATGTGCCAAGCGGTCCCGCGTACGCCCACTGATGGTTCCACTGACAGGGCCTGGAACATGTCAAAGGGGTAATAGACCCGCGGGTAAATGTCGGCCCTCTGTCCTCGTGTGCCGTCGATGCGGTAAAAATAGGTGGTACTGGAGTCCAGATCGAAATAGAGCGGGGTACGGCCCAGAGGGTGTTTGATTCCTTCCAGCGAGATGGCCGGCAGTTGCTGCAAAGTTTTGTTCTCAGTATCCTGACGCCGCTTGATCACATCATCATACCATTGAAAAGTAGTGTTAAAGCTATATTGGTCCCATATGCGGTTCAGATTGAGCTGATTCAAACGGATGGGATCGTTGTAGTCATCAATGTCACGGCCAAATGTTTCTATAAAATATCTGCGGGTTGCATTGAACCCATTAAATTCGGATTTGAACTCATTCAGATAGTCCTGATCGCTGACCACATCCAGATCGAGTTTGGCGTTAATCCCCCCGCCTAAACGCTGGTCGTGTTTCATCCTGAACCAGTAGCGGTCCTTGTTTTCCCGTAAAGCCGTATCGTCGTCATATCCGTAGAGCTTGCTGTTATTATTGTGGCCATCGTCGATTTTAGCATCCTGGAACCCATCAACCAAGAGTGCACCCCTGGACTCTTCATCCAGGACATAGCGGTATTCGATGCCGGTGCGCGACCCCCGTTGGGACATGAGGTCGATGTAGAACGTGGCGTCGCTACTGTCGTTGATGGCCCAGAACAGCGGTTGTTGGTACTCGAGGCCTTTGCGGTCCGAAGAACCGAATTCAGGCATCAACAGACCGGACTGGCGTTTGAGTTTGACTGGGAAAAACAGATAGGGGCTGTATAAGATGGGGACTTTGCCGGCCCACAAGGCGGTATGTTTTGCCGATCCGTACCCTTCGACGGTGACCTTAAAGTCCTTACCGGTCAGTTGCCAGTCCGGATCGGGGCCGTCGCAGGCGGTGATGCTGATGCGTTCCGCTGAATAGGACTGAGGGCCTGTTTTACGGATCTGGCGGCCCGAAAGATAGAGATGGCTTTTTGATATGAATACCTTGCCGTCTTTCAGAATTCCGGTTTCGGTATTGAGATTCAAGTCCAGATGGTCGCCAGTAAGCACATCCGACTCCGAAACCAGGCGGACATTGCCATCGGCCGAGGCTTCGCCGGTCTTCTGATTCAAGTGGACCTTGTCCGCGGTCAGTGTTTGCCCCTGCCGGGTAATGTTTACATCGCCTTGAGCAGTGTATGCATCCTGGTTTTGGTCATAATCGATACGGTTGGCATTGATTTGCCAGGGCGTCGAAACCTTTGGACCGGTCGGGCCGTCCGCTGCATATAAACAGGTGGCGCCGCCAAACAGGCTGAGGACGCCCACCATTACCCC
>Ga0055480_10000423_pt1 | contig 15649 bp, 14 predicted proteins | sample Muzzi_PWB_D2_FD_57935 | JGI IMG/M metagenome (GOLD analysis project Ga0055480, IMG submission 57935) | Wetland microbial communities from San Francisco Bay, California, USA, that impact long-term carbon sequestration - Muzzi_PWB_D2 | ecosystem: Environmental > Aquatic > Marine > Wetlands ... | reverse complement strand
GACGGCATCGGTGTCCCGTCGAGTCCCGTGCGGAGCCGCCGGTAGATGTCCTCGACCGTCCCACCGCCGTTGAAGGTCCAATTCATCGTCAGATCGGCCGGGCGGATGGGGACGTCCCAATCGTCGCTCAGCGTCGGCGCCGAGGGTCCGTCGCCGCGCCCCCGCTGGCCGTGACACTTGACGCACTCGAGCTCATCCACGAAGACGCGCCGTCCCTCGGCGAGGTCCTCGTCGGAGGGTCCTCCCGGGGCGGAGCCGAATTCCAGCGGGGTGGGCGTCTGGCCGGCGAAGAATCGAGAAAATGTCTTCAGATAGGCCACGATCGCGTCGCGGTCGGCGGGACGGAATTTCGATCGCCACGCCGGCATCGCCGTCCCGGGCATCCCGACGTCGATCACACGCCTGAGGTCGTCGTCCGTCGGGAGGTCGCCGCTCTCCGTCGTCCGGATCTGGAACAACGCGCGAGTGAAGTCGCGCGGGTGCGGCCACATATAGTGGGCCGCTTCGCCATCTCCGGCCCCGGTCTCGCCGTGGCACCCGGCGCACCACTGTTGGTAGAGAACTCGTCCGCGCGCCGTGTCTTGGGCCGCCAGCGGCGAGGCAAGGAGGATGGCGGCCGCCAGCGTCGCCGTGCCGGCAAGGGACCACCTACTCATGGCTCCCTCCCTCGGCCCGCGCCTCCCACGTGCGCGGCTCCCACCCGGTCTGCTCATAGAGGAAGATGATCACCGACCAGATCTCCTCCTCGGACAGGTAATCCTCCCACACCGGCATCGCCGAGTTCCACGGCGTCCCCTCGCGTGGGAGTCCCGGGCCGCCCTTGGCGATGCGCCAAAAGACAAAACTCTCGGTGAGCTGGGCGATCGTCCCGTTGTCGGTGAACGACAGCGGCACCGGATTGAACCCATGGGCAAAGTGCCCCTGCCCGTCGAGGAGGTCCCCGTGGCAGGGGAGGCAGTTCTGGTAGTAGACCCGGCGACCGGTGGCCAGATGGTCGGCCATCGATCCCTGCGCCCGGAGCGGGTTCTCCAACCCAGTCAGTTGCATCGTCTTCCCCCGGAAGGTGATCTGCCCCGGCGGCGCCGGGTGGATGGACCGGAGGACCGCAGCCGCGCCGACGGACGGCTTGGCCTGGGCGTAGGCTAACCAGGCCACCACCAGAGGGATCAGGACCAGGAGTGACGACCGAAGGATCTTCTTGTCTGCATCCACCAAGGTCGCGTGGATCGGCTCGCGAAAGCGGCGCCAGCGCTCTTCATCGTCGCTCACGTAGACCAAGACCCCGGCCAGGGCAAAGGCCATGAACTGCACGACGATGCTCTTGGGGACTGGCGCGCTGGCTGCGCCGAAGAGCGGCGGGAGGTAGCGGATGCCGTAGACGATGAGGACGTACGCCAGGGCCAGGAGGAGAAACGCCTGGGTGAGGGGGTGTCGGAGGGTGTCGCGGAGTCGCATCAGCGTTGCCTCGACAGGAAGCCGACGATGGCCTCCAATTGGGCCGCCGTCAGCTGGCTACCGAACGTCGTGGGCATCACCCCGGCCATCGCCTCGAAGCCCTTGGCGGTGGTGGCGCCGGGATCGAGGATCGCCTCGCGGATCTGGTCCGCGCTGAGGCGGCCGCCGATCCCGTCGAAGGAGGGCCCCACCGCTCCGCCCGAACCGCCCAGCATGTGGCAGCCGAGGCAGGCGTTGGCGTTGAGCAGCTGCTGTGGGTCGGTCGACCCGCCGGCCACAGGGCCGGCGGGCGCGCCGCCGGCCGGCGCGGCGCTGGCCGTGGCGGTTCGCTGGATATCGGCGCCGGTCACGTCCACCGTCCCACCGTTCGACTCCAGGTAGGCCACCAGCGCCCAGAGTTGGTCGTTGTCGAGTTGGCGGCTGATGTCGGGCATGATCGGCTCGAAGCCGGACACCAGCACCTTGTGGGGGTCGGTCAGTGACTCATACAGGTAGCTCTTACAGTCCACGCCCGACTCCCGGGTGCCGCAGCGGGATCCGATCGGCCCCTCTCCGGCGTGGTCGGTCAGGAGGTTGGGCGCCCGCGTGCCCAGGCCGTGGCAGGCGGTGCAACCTCCGGCCCCGTGAAACAGCTGATCACCGGCGGAGACCAGGGCTTCAGGCGTAGCGCCGCTCAGATCCAGCGACGAGGGGACTTCGGACTCCAACTGCGGAATGATGTGGGCGATGGTGGTGTAGAATCCGATGACTACCAACCCCACCAAGCCGACCTTCACGTTCGTCCGCCACATCGTGCTAGTGCCCTCCGGCGGCCTGCGGGTTGGCGGCCGTCCGCTCCGCTAACCCGCCCAGCCAGAAGATGAAGGCCACCAAAACGAGGAAGATGATGACGCAGACGCTGATCATGTTCGCGGCGTAGCCGAGCGCGGGGGTGGCCGCCTGGCTGCTGGTGTCGCGCATGACTTCCCAGATGTGCCAGTGCTGGCGGATGCCGCTCCGCGCGAACCCCATGAGCCCCATCAGCCAGGTGAAGGTGACCGCCAAGACGAAGAGGGCGTACTGGGAGCGGTCCGGCATCTTCCCCCACTGGATCTCTCCCCGCGACTCCGATCCGCGGAGCATGGCAATGTCGAGAACGGTGACGCCGAGGATACACGCGAGCACCGCGCCGACCTGGTAGACGCTAAAGCCGATCCGGACGATGGCCTCGACGAAGTAGCCATACACCCCGTAGAACAGGACCACCCCGGCCGCCAACACGAACATTACGCCCTGCACGATTGTCCCGCCCTTGGCCCACGGCACGACCGGCCGGCGGTTCGCCCGGCGATACATCAAGAAGGAAAGGAACGTGGTGAGGATCATGAAGTTCACGGCCGTGTTCTTGGCGCTCATGACCCCGAGGACGCTCAGGAAGGGGTGGTGGGAACCGCCCATGGCGGCAAACTCTGCACGGCTGGCAATCATCGTGTGGGGAGTGCCCCACACGATCCAGGCGACGACGAGCACCAGGAGCATCCACTTGGTATAGGGACGGAACCGCTCCGCCCCGGGAATTCGCCCCATCCCGAGCCACAGGTAATAGTTGGCCGCCAGGAACAGGACGCCGATCAGGATGGCCTGCACGATCCACAGCCAGCTCATGAAGCCGCCCATCATCGTGATGCCCATCTGCTGGTTGTACTCATAGATCTCGCGGCCCAGCCAGTACCCCGCAAAGGGGAGGACGATGAACGTGGAGATGGCGATGAACGTGCCGACGTAGCCCATCCAATCGTAGTGGGCCTTCTCTTCTTCAGTGGTGGCGGAGAGGAAGCGGTACGCCGCGTACGCTGCCACGATCGCCCCGCCGAAGACCGCGTTGGCGATGAGCCGATGAATGTTGATGGGAATCCACGTGGCGTTGGCGATGGCGGCCCACAGATGCACCTGACCGGGGAGGACCTCAGCGGTGACGCCCTCCGGTGGCGACATCATGTACGTGAGCCAGCCGTTGGCGATGAGCATCACGGTCGTACCCCAGACGTTGAGGAGGATCCCCAACCCCCAGTGACCCCACTTGGCCCGGCCGACCTTCCAGCGGTCCCAACCGTAATAATAGAGGTAGAGCGTAAACGACTCGACGAAGAACAGGCCGGCATAGATCCACATGGACATGCTGAACACCGTCGCCATGTGCTGCCAGAACTTGGGATAGAGCGTCGTCAGGAAGAACAGGAGGAGCCCGCCCCAAAGCGCCGTCGCGCTGTAGGCAAAGACCAGCAGCCGAGTGAATTCCTTGGACAGCTTGTCGTACTTGGAGTCCTTGGCGACGATCCCGATCAGCTCGGTGATCACCGCGAACATCGGGACGCCCAGCACGAATGCGGCGAACATCAGGTGCACCTCGGCCGCAATCCACACCGCTCCACGTCCACCGATCCCCGGGAAATGGCCGTAGGCGCGGCTGGTATCCGCGGCCTGCTGGAGCAGCGACAGGACCTCAGTCATCATGCGCAAAGAAGGGGAGGCGTTGGGAGAAATCGATCGGCATCGCCCGGCGGACCTCCCGCAGCATGTCGACCGTGACCTCGGCATGGCCGTGGTCGGTGGCCCACGTTTCCAGTCGGCGGATCACGACCGCGCGGACGAACGATGGAATCCGGGCCACGCGCGCCTCGGCCTCCGCCGTCCAGCGAAGTGTCCGATCGGCCACGGCCCCGTAGGTGACGGCGGCCGCGGGACGGACCACCGCTTCCATCCCGGCGGGTTCGTAGGCGCAGGCTGGGTCCGCCGCGAGAACGTCTCCCTCCTCGGCGTAGGCCCGGGCACGGCAACCACCGCACAGGCTCCGGTAGCCGCAGCGCCCGCACTTCCCGCCGAGAACCCCCTGACGCAGCTCCCGGAAGAGCGGCGCGCCCGCCCACGCCTCCGCGAACGGCTGGCGGGTCAGGTCACCGGCCTTCACCGGGAGATACGGGCACGCCGTCAAGGCACCGTCGGGCCCAATGCGGCAGTACTGAATGCCGCAGGGGCATCGCGTCTGGTAGTTGAGGATTGGGGATTCGGGCGCTTCCTGGTACACCAGCCGCATGAACGCCGGCTGGCACTTGGCCCGGACGAGCATCCTCCCGAGGTAGCGACGGTGGAGGTCGACCAGCTCCCGGAGCACCGCCTCGTTGTCCTCGGGCGGGAGGCCATGCATCCGCTCTCCCCGGCCCGTGGAGACCAGGAAGTACACGTTGAAGGACACCGCCCCGCGCTCGGCGGCCCAGGCGGCGAGGTCCGCGAGTTCGGCCCGGTTCCCCTTCGTCACGGTGGTCTGGATGACAAAGTCCATGCGAGCCGCCGCCAGGCGATCCACGGCGGCGAGCGTGGCCGTAAGGGATCCATGGCCGCGGCGGAAGCGGTCGTGATACCCCGCGTCGAGCGACTCGACGCTGACGGCGAACCCGGTGACGCCTGCGTCACGGAGCTCGGCGATCTTCGGGGCCGTGAGGAGGGTGCCGTTAGTGCCGACGACGACGGTCGCACCGCCCGCGGCGGCGTGGCGCGCGATGGCGGCGAGATCGTTCCGGAGGAGCGGCTCCCCGCCCGAGAGGATGAACATCGGGGCGGGGTTGAGGGCGAGGATCTCGTCGGTGATGCGGAGGATGTCGGCGGTGGGCAGCTCGCCGGCGGCGGCGGCGGCCGGTCCGGCGGCGATGTAGCAGTGGGCGCACTCCAGGTTGCATCGCCGGGTGAGATTCCACGCGACGACGTGGGGTACAAACGGTTGGTGAGGGCCGGACGCCGCCGGCACCTCCCCCAATACCGCGATTGGAGCTACGGCCATCGCCACCTCACGGTTGGCTGCGTGGCACTCCCGTCAGTCGCCCCCCGACCCTTGCTTCATCAGCTTCTCGACGGCGGCTTTGGCCTCCGCCGGGGATACCGTCTTGAAATCCACCGGGCACTCGCTCATCCGGTCCTCGATGTCGCGGATCGGACAGCGGGTGATTCCTGCGGCCTTGGCCTCCTCGATGAATTTTCGCATCTCACTCGACAACGCGTCACGGCCCTCGGCCTCCGCCCGGATCTGCTTGGCGCGGAGCTCGCGGAACATCCCCATCATCGTTTCGGCGTCGAACTCGTCCGCTTCGATCATCGCCTGTTTGTTCTCGTCCATCACCGCGGTGGTGATGCGCCACATGCCGTGCTCCCCGGCAAACCGCTCCACCGTCATCCTGGCCAGCGGCCGGGCGATGAGGGGCACCACCTTGAGCCGGTCGAACGCCTCGGCCGTCCAGACGGCGGGGTCCTCAACCGTGCGGGGACGCGTCATCGAATGGGGCGTGTGGGGACACGCGACCTCCACCGTGGCGCCGGCCGGCTCGAGGTCGGCGTCGCTCCCGAGGACCACGGTCTTGGCCATCTGCTCCTCGGCCTTGAGCTCCGCACGCGCTAGTTCCTCGGCGTCGCCGATCCCCATGATGAGCTGCATGTGGGTAGGGAGCAGTTTCTTGATGGCCTCGTCCAGCCAGCGGTTGGTCACCGTCCCGCCCCCGGCCTCCATCACGTACTCCTCCACGGCGCGCCGGGCGATACCCTGCGCGAATGGGGGTACCCGGAGGATCCGCACTTCGGCCTCGGGGGCCCAGGGGAGGCCCGCCTCACCGTCTTCTTCGATCCACGGGATCTCTTCGGGCTTGATGCCGACCGTGCCGGTCACCAGGACGTTGTGGGGGAGGAGGCGCACGAGATTCTCCGCCTGCGACCCCATGTCCGTGCCGTCGATGCGGTGGCCCCCATGCCGGCCGAACACGACCAAGGAGGGCTCGACTTCTTCGGCCCACTGCATGATCACCTGGAACGGCTTCCCGATGAGGATCTGCGTATGGAGCGCTACCTCGGGGAACTCCTGGGCCATGACCTCGGCGCGCTTGATGTTCGCCTGACTGAGCTTGAGAAGCCCCTTGTCGATGATGTTGTTGTGGAGCTCCTCCTGTTCTTCGAACTTGAACACCTTGGATGCCTTCACCGACAGGACGTCCTTGATGTTGTGGAACACCGAGTGGTGGTATTCCACGTCGAAGGCGCTGCACGCGTAAACCGAGGCGCCGAACTCGCGCGCCAGCTCGAGCGCGACGCGCATCGCCTTGTAGCAGTAGGAGGAGCCGTCCACGCACACCATGATCTTCCCGCCCGCCAGCGGGCGGTCATCGCGGATGACGAGGAGGTCCTTCTGAATGCCGCGGACGACGCGGCCTACGACCCCGCCCAGCTGCGACAGCGGCTGGCGCCCGATCCCGTGCGCGCCGATGACTACGAGGTCGTAGTCCCGTCCGGAGGCGCCGGCCACCTTCTCCGCTTGCTCTTCGTCCTCCCCGACGATTCGGCCGTCCTCGCCGAGCCTCACGTCGGCGCGGACTCTGTCGCCACCGTCGTAACTGGCCGCAATCGTCGGATCGAACCCGATCAGGGAGGGCAACTGCCCCGCCCCCGCGTTCGCTTCCTTGACGAGCTCTTCGTAGTTGATCCCTTCGAGCAGTTGGCGGCGAAGTGGCACCCCGCGCGACGTGCAGCACTTCTCCACCTGGTCCAGGAAGGAGTCGCTGATCAGCTGCAGACCCTTCTCGATCAGCTTGTCGTGAACCTTCCGCTGGCGCTTGATCTCCTCGGGCGTCTGAAACTGGGCTGGGAGCCCGGTCTCCAGCTGCCGGAAGCGCACGTCGTGCAGCCGGGCGGCGTACACGTGCGTCCCCGTGAGGCGGCCGCCGGATTCGGCGCAAATCTCCAGCGCGCGCTCGACCGCCCAGTCCGAGTGTTGGGAATTATCGACGGGAACCAAGACCTCACGGTACATACCACTCCCCTCGACCTGCCGGTCGGTGGAGGACAGTCGCGTCGGTCGGTATCTATGAACTCTACGGGCACAGGAAGGCTTTCCCCAGCCGGCCACACCTGCCAAGCCCTATCCCACTCGATAATTGCCCCACCCCGCACAACCGCCCCGCGGGGCGAGTATTCATCCCGGCGCGCGCCCTGTCAAGGGACCAGCTGGTGCCCTTCCGCGTCCACCACCGTCAACGCATCCACCGGGCACGCAGCGCATGCCTCCAGCAGCCGGACCCGCTCGACCACCGGTGGGGCCACGAAGGTCGCGATCCCCTCGTCGTCTAAGACAAACGCCTCCGGCGCCGCCGTTACGCAGTCGCCGAATCCGACGCACAGCGTCCGATCGATCCGCACGCGGAGACCCCTGATCTCCCGCTCCTCCACCCCGTCCGTCACATCCCTTCCAAGCCGAGATCGCTCCGTGCCTGGTCCATCACGGCGGGCGTGATCTCCGGGATCCCCCGTTCCGACGCCCACTCGGCGTAGATCCTCTTCACCATCCCTCGCACGAACCCCGGCACACGCGCCAATCGCGCTTCCCCCTCCGCCGACCACCGCGGCCGCACCCGCGCCGGACCGCCCGCGCCCGCCTCGATGGCCGTGTCTCCCGTGACCACTGCATCCCGTACGAACTCCATCGCATCCCCGTCGAGCGTGCTCCCGCCGATCTTGACGCCCAAGGATCCTACGAGCTGCGTTTCCATCGGATTCGCCAGCATGGCCACGCCGCGTCCACACGAGGGGCATCGGAACGCCGCCGCGAAGGTCCCGTCGCCCGGCTCCTGCCGCTCCTCGAATCCCATCTGCTCGTCGCAATCCAGGCAGAGAAACTTCATGCGCCGACCTCCCTTCCAAGACATGCCCGAACGATCGCATCTACCCCGTCCTCAGGCGACGCACTCGCACTGTCCGGAACGAACGGGATCCGCGCCAGCAGCGGGAGGGAGAACTCCCCTGCCAGCACCGCGCCCGCGTCTCCGGAAAAGAGCGGGCCGACCGCGCCGCAGTCGCCGCAGCGATACCCCGCCATGTTCTCCACGACGCCGAGCAGCGGGATGCCGGCCTCAGAAGCGGCCCGCATGGTCCGGGCGACCGAGCGGCGCGCCTCCTCGCTCGGGATCGTCACGACCACGGCGCCAGCCAGCTCCGGGACCAATGCCACGAGGTCGGTCGCTCCATCCGCCCCAGGCGGGAGGTCCACCAGGAGGAGGTCGAGGTCGCCCCAACCGACGTCGCCGAGAAACTCGCGGAGAGCTCCCGTCTCCATCGCACCGCGCCACACGAAGCGCTCGGTCGCGGGCTCGCGCCAGCGGAGTGGTGCGCCCTCCGCGAGGAGGAGGTCGGTCGACATGACCCGGATCCCATCCGCCGTGACCGCCGGTTCGAGTGCATCCTCGGTGAGGCGCACCGGCCCCTTCGCGCCCAGGAGCCGGGCGACGGTGGGACTCCGAAGGTCGGCGTCCAGGACGCCGACGCGGGAGACAGCGGCGGCCGCCCGGGCGATCCGGGCGGCGACGTAGCTCTTTCCCACACCGCCCTTTCCGCTGAGGACCGCGACTACCCGCCGCACCGAGTGGAGTCGCGCCGCCACCCTGGCGCGTTGGGCTCCCACCTGTTCCGCAAGACGGGATCGGTCTTCACCAGCCACATCATTGTAGGTACGGAAGGTCATAGGTCCCATCCGGCGCGGGCCAGCATCCACAGATTGATCATGACGACGACGAGCGCGGTACCGTAGAAGGCGGGAGCGAGCCGTTGGTCCACGGTGGGGAGGAAGGCCCCGGCGATGAGGGTCGGAACGCGAAGGGCTCCGATGAACCAGACGACGCGGGCCAACCACGGGTTCTGCCAGCGCCACAGCCCCCAAAAGACGCCGGCGACGATGGCGGCGCCCAGGAGCATCCACAACCATCCGGGCCCGCGGCCGGCGGGGAGCATGCCCTTGCGCCACATCTGGAACGCGGCGCCTTCGTAGAGGATGCCGACATGGAGATAGACGAAGGCGGCCTGCCTGAACTTGCGGTCTCGCATCGGTCCGGAATCTTCCGGTCAGGGCCGGCCACCGCAAGCGCCGGCCGGTGCTCCGGGTTACGCCGCCTCCGGGGCCCCGCTCGATTCCACCGCTCCATCGACCCCGCTGGGGACGACGGCGGACCCTGCGAGCACGACACCTTGAGCGCCCAGGCGCCGCCGGCACTCCGCGATCTCCGTGGGATAGCCGGCGGGGTAGCGAGGAAGGGCGCCCGGCCAGCGGGTGACGACCGCGTGAAGCGGGTCCCCCGTTAGGCCCAGGGTCTGGCGCAACGCCGCTACCGCATGACCTCGCCACCAACCGTCGTCGTGCGACATGCCGTCACGCCCCGGACGGAAGAACGCTCGGAGGATGACATACTCTGCCGGTGCCCGCAGCCGGAACTTGCTGGTGACGAAGGAGCAGGCGCGAACGTCGTTCCCCAACGACTCGGCAAAGAGGATCCCGCTGGCGTCGAGGGGGTGCGCCACCGTGGTGCGCTCGTAGACGAGGTTGACGCTAATGGACGAGACCGTCGGGACCGACGCGAGGAGAGCGCCGGCCTCCGCGTCCAGCGGATCGATCAACCGCGCCATGGCGGCCACCGGGAGCGCCACGATCACCGCATCGGCATGGTGGCCTGTGCCTGACTCCTCGATCACCTCCCACCCGCCGGCGGCGGCCGGCTCGATGGCTTGGATCGGCGAGGCCCGGTGCACATCGGCGCCCAGTGCGTCCTCCAGGCCGGCGACCAACGTACCCATCCCACCCGCGAGCGACATGAGCCCGTAGCCGAGATTTCCTTCTCCCGCCTGGATGCCGAGGTGCTGCGCCGCCGCTCCGCTGGGGAGCTCGCGGACACCGTCCGCTTCGACGAAGAGGGCGCGGGTCGTGAGCTGCTGGACCAACGCGTCACCCAGACCGAGGTCGCGACAGAGCGTCGGGACGGCCCGGCTCCGTGCCACCCACCCCTCTGCACCCTCTTCGAGGATCAGTGCGTCCACGCGCGTGGTCCGTACTTGGCCCCCGAGGCGGGCGCTTGCCTCGAAAAGGGCCACCGGTCCTCCCTTACGGCGGATCTGCCACGCCGCCGTCAGCCCCGCCACCCCCCCACCGACCACGACGACGGTCACCCTGGCCACCCGTGAGCGCGGGCCGTACGCCGCACCAGGTCGTAGAGGGCTTCGGTCAGGAAGGGATCGTCGTTGAGCGACTCCGTCCGCTCCAGTCGGATGCCAAGCTCGCCCGCGAGTGCCTGATACTCGATGTCCACGTCATACAAGACTTCCAGGTGATCGCTGACGAACCCGACCGGACAGAGGAGCACCTCCCGCGCTCCCTCCGCGGCCAGGCGGCGGATCACCTCGGCCGCATCGGGCCCAAGCCAGGGCTCGTCGCTCCGCCCCGCGCTTTGGTAGCCGAATACGATGTCGCGCCCGCCCAACCGCTCCGCCACCCCCGCGACGCTGGCCTGGAGCTGACCCACATAGGGATCGCCGTCTCCGAGGATCCGTTGGGGGAGGGAGTGGGCGGTGCACACGATCCGGGTGTCCGCTCCGCCGTGCGGGAATCGCACCAGAGCGGCGCGGACGCGGTCGGCCACTGCATCGAGGAACAGGGGATGGTCATGCCACTCCCGCACCAGAGCCACGTCGAGCGAGCCCCGGCCCTCCTCGATCTTCCGCTGGTATGCACCGATGCTCATCGATGAGAAGTGGGGTGCCAGCGCCAGCGCCACGATCCTGGTCACGCCGTCCGCCCGAATCTCCGCCATGGTGTCCCCGATGTATGGGTGCCAATGGCGCATCCCCACGTAGACCGGTGTCCCGTCGCCCAGCCGGTGGGCCAGCGCGGCCGCTTGTGCTTCTGTGTTGTCGCGCAGCGGGGACCGCCCCCCGATGGCCGCATAGCGCCCCTTGAGCTCTTCGACCAGCGCCGGGGACGTGGGCCGCCCGCCGCGGACGTCCAGGAGGTAGGGCTCCACGTCCTCGAGCCGCTCGGGCGCGCCGTACGCGACGAGGAGCACTCCATACCCGCGGTCGTTATCCGACACAGACCTGCCCATCTCGGATGGTAACCTCGTAGGTCTTGATCGCGACCCGTGCGGGCGTGCTCAGCGCGGCGCCCGTCTCCAGGTCAAATCGGCCGCCATGCCACGGGCATTGAAGGGCGCAGCCGTCGGTCACCCGCCCCTCGCTCAACGAGGCACGTCCGTGAGAGCAACGGTCGTTTACTGCGAACACCCGGTCCCCGACCCGGAAGAGGGCGATCGCATCGCTCCCAAGGTAGACGCGCTTCCCGACCCCCTCCGTCAGTTCGTCGAGCGAGGCGACCGGAACCGGCCCGCTCGTGGCGGGTGTTCCCCGTCCCCCTTCGCCCACTGCCGCACCGCCGAGGGAATCGAGCGCGTCCCACAGCGACATCTGGACGCAGGTGAAGATCGGCGTGTCCTGGAGCGTGTAGCTCGAGGCGCGCGTCTCTCGGAGCTCCAGCACGAGGTCCAGAAAGTCGCCGGGGTCGTCCGTCTCAAACGCCAGTACGAATTCCTGATCGTCCAGCCCGTACGAGTAGACCGTGTTGAGTCGGACGTCGGGGTGCTGCCGCCCCACGCGCACATGACCCTCCATCATGACCTGGCGCTCCTCGTGCGGCAGCGCGTACCACGCCCGTGTCTTGACAAACGGGTACACAAACAAGAATCGGGCATCCTGGGGCTGGACCGCGATCCGGTGGCCAGACTCCGGGTCGTCGGGAAACGTGTAGATCGAGCGGCGGGTCATCCCCAGGTAGCTGTAGGCCACTCGGAGGTGTCCGCCCAGGCGAGTCGAGAAGAGCGCCGTTTGCAACGACGTCAGGGTCTCCAACTCGTCGGTCACCTGCCACAGCAACAGGTCCGCATCTCCCCGCGTCCCGCTCAGACTGAAGGTCCGGAGGAGGAGCCGGGCGTGGAATCGGAGCACGGCGTCACCGAACTCCTCCTTTTGCGCCCGCTGCTCTGCTGCCGAGAGGCGGCGCCATGCCGGATCCACGGAGAGGAAGAGAAACCGGACGAATTGCCGTTGAGCCGAGGCCATGGATCGTGTCCTGGGATGGGTTGCCGTCGGTGCGGTCGGAGAGAATCTTAGCTCCGCTGCGCCCGCGCCGCCCCCGTATTCCTCGCGACGTGTCGGCTCGCTCGAGTCAGTAGTGCTACCGAGGCCGTTGCGGGGGTGCGCCCTATGTTACCCGGACGCGCCGCAGCCTATACTGTGGACCAGGGAGGATCGACTGTCTCGCTCAGCCGCTGACGCCCCAGCGACCCGGCCACCGCTGATGGTCTGGATCGCCCTCGCCGCGTTCATCGCGGTCCTCGGCTACACGGTGGCAACCTCGCTGGCGCCACGGGAGGCAGAGACCTTTGCACCATCCGACCACACCACCGCCCGCGCCCCACATCCCGGATCCGTCGACACCCTCACCGTCGACACACGGGACACGGAACAGTGGGAGTTCGTGGATCTCGACGACGGCCGGTGGCTCCCTGCGGGCGGCGCCGACGGTTGGGATATCGCCATCCGCCGGTTCCACGTCATTGCCGCCGTGGCCGTCGCCGACGGCGGACCGAAGGACTTCGACAGCCTGGCGCCCCTCCCGGACGACCGCTATATACGAAATACCATCGGAGGCGACACGGTCAACGCCGCGATCGGCCGCTGGTACTCCTACAGCATGATGTCACACCTGTTGACCCCCAATGGCCACGTCTATTTGGTGCGCACCACGGCAGGACGAGTCGTGAAGCTGCAACCCCTGAGCTACTACTGTCCGGGCCTGGACGGCGGTTGTTTCACGTTCCGCTACGGACTCGTCGCCGAGGACTCAACCACCCCGTGACCATCCTCGCCCTCGGCCTGAGCCACCATACGGCGCCCCTGGACGTCAGGGAGCGGTTGGCCTACGCCTCCGACGCTCTCGGGAACCTCCTGACCCGCGCCCGGGGCCGGCTCATGTCGGACACCGCTCTCGAGGAGCTGGTCGTCCTCTCCACCTGCAACCGGGTGGAGGTCTACGCCGCGGCACGCGACAAGAACGACGACGGCGACCCTTGGATTGCCGTCGAGGACGTCCTGGCCGAGTCGCTCGGGTTCGATCTCGGGCCGGTCCGCCCGTTCCTCGTCCGCCGGCGCGACGAGGAGGCGGTGCGCCACCTCTGCCGCGTCGCCGCGGGCCTCGAGTCGATGGTCCTCGGAGAGTCGGAGATCCTCGGGCAGGTGGCCGAGGCCCAGCGGCTGGCCGCCGCCGCCGAGGTGTCCGGCCCCACCCTCACGGCGCTCTTCCAGGCCGCGGTCAAGGCCGGGAAGCGGGCCCGGACCGAGACGGCGGTGGGACGAAACCCCGCCAGCGTGAGCTCTGTGGCGGTGTGCCTCGCCTCCAACGCCGCCGGCCCACTGGAGGGCCTCCGCGTGGCCGTCCTGGGCGCCGGTCATATGGGCGTCAAGGCGGTCACCGCACTTCGGGCCCAGCGGGCGGGCGACATCGTGGTACTCAATCGGTCGGTGGAGCGGGCCCGCGATGTCGCCGCCCGGTGGGGCGGCACAGGACTCGGGCTGGACCGTCTGGAGGACACGCTGGCCTGGGCGGATATCGCCATCTGCTCCACCGGCGCTCCCCATCTCGTGGTGACCCGGGAGGCGCTGGCGCGTGCCGTCTCGGGGCGCAGTGGCCGGCCGCTCGTCCTCTTCGACATCGCCATCCCGAGAGATGTGGACGCCGCGGTCCGGGACCTGCCTGCGGTACGGCTCTACGACCTCGACGACATCAACGCCAGACTGTCCCAGACGGTCGATCAGCGCCGGCTGGAAGTGCCGCGGGTGGAGGCGATCGTTTCGGAGGAGGCCGCAGCGTTCGAAGCGTGGGTGGAGACCGCGGGGGCGCGGCCGCTGTTGAGCGAGCTCCGACAGGGAGCCGAGGCTGCGCGCCGCCGCGAGCTGGATCGGTTCTTCGCTCAGTTTCCCGATCTCGACGCCGCGACCCGCCAGGGAATCGAGCGTCTCTCGCGGGCCCTGACCAACTCCCTCCTGGCTCGGCCCACCGACGTCCTCAGAAACGGCGCCAACGGCCGCACGGCCGCGATTGCCGCCGCCGCCAGGGACCTCTTCGGCCTGAAGAGCGCACTGTAGCAGGTGGTGGCAGCAAGGCAACGCGAGAGCTTTGATCCTTCCGCGTCTCGTCTCGTAACAACCAACGACATGCCGCTTGCATCCCTTACGCCCTTCCCACCCCACCCTACGGCTCAAACCCCCTGATCGTATTGACAAACGCCCGCGCCCCGGGCACCGGCGTGTCCGGTAGGATCCCGTGCCCTAGGTTGGCGATGTAGCCGTCCCGCCCGAACGCCTCCAACATCTCGTCCGTCCGGCGCTGGATCTCTTTGGGGGAGGCATACAGCCACGTCGGGTCCATATTGCCCTGCACCGCCACGGGGTACTTGGCCAAACGCCGGCGCGCTTCGCCGGCATCCGTATGCCAATCGATGCCGATGACATCGGCGGCGGTCGCCTCCGCAATCTCCTCGAGCGCCCATCCGGCGCCCAGCGCAAATACGATCACCGGGGCGCCAGCGTCCTTGGCCCGCGCGACCGTGCGCGCCAGATAGGGGAGCCCAAAGGTGCGATAGTCCGAGGGCCCAAGCGCTCCCGCCCAGGAATCGAAGATCTGCACCACGTCGGCGCCGGCACGCACCTGCTGTTCCAGGAAGCGGCCGGAGGCATCGGCCAGGCGGGCCAGGAGAGCGTGTGCCGAGTCGGGATCGCGTGCCAAGAGCCGCTTGGCCTTGGCGAAGTGCTTCGACCCGCCCCCTTCAACCATGTAGCACGCCAGCGTCCACGGCGCACCGGCAAACCCGATCAACGGGACCTCGCCCGCCAGCAGCTTCCCTGTTGCCGCTACCGCCTCCAGGACGGGATCCAGGCGCCCGGCGCTGAAGGGGTCTGTGATCTCGGCGATCTCGGCGGCAGAGCGAAGGGGCCGGTGAAACCTCGGCCCCACGCCTTCCTCGATGGTCAGCTCCATCCCCATCGCGTGTGGCACGACGAGGATATCGCTGAAGAGGATCGCCGCATCCACCTTGAGCACACGCACCGGCTGCACGGTCACCTCCGCCGCTAACGCCGGGGTGTACACCATGTCCAAGAAGTCGTGCTCGGCGCGGAGCGCGCGGTATTCGGGGAGATAGCGTCCGGCCTGCCGCATCATCCACACGGGCGGCCTCGGGACCGACTCGCGCCGGCAGGCGCTCAAGAGGAGATCGTTCACGGAGATTGAGAGGATGGGGTGAATGGAGTGTCG
>Ga0055480_10000422_pt1 | contig 15691 bp, 15 predicted proteins | sample Muzzi_PWB_D2_FD_57935 | JGI IMG/M metagenome (GOLD analysis project Ga0055480, IMG submission 57935) | Wetland microbial communities from San Francisco Bay, California, USA, that impact long-term carbon sequestration - Muzzi_PWB_D2 | ecosystem: Environmental > Aquatic > Marine > Wetlands ... | reverse complement strand
CCGCCGCTGTGGCCAACCGCCCGGCGATGTCTTCCATCTGGTCGAGGCGGCGGCGCGCCCACGCCGGGAGACCGAGCGCTCCGGCGGCGAAGAGGCCGACCCCGGAGGCGGCCATGACGACCAGGCCACTGACCGATCCAGCCTCTCCCAGCTGGCCGGTGACGATCAGCGGAATCAACATCGCCGCGGCGACCCCGAGGAATCCGAGACCCGCGGTCATGAACGTCCGGGCGTTGCCTTTGAGGGTCTGCATCCGGATACGGTGCCCGGCAGCGGTCGGTTCGACCAAGACGTGCAGATTGCCGTTGGTCCACTCGCGAAAGGGGCCATCGTATCGCACTCGCCCCCGGGCCTCGAAGATCTCCCGGAGGTCCCCAACCAGGTGTTCCCACTCCTCGTCCAGTAACGGTCGCTCCAAGTCCACCGTCCGCCGGACGGCGATCGGGAAGCCGAGGAAGGAGCGGCCCCCCACGTCGCCAACGCGATCGAGAGAGTGCGCGGCGCGGTCGATCAACTCCGAGGGAATCCCGACGTCCCGGCCGATCTCCCGCACCTCGGCGAGGGTCAGCCCCCGGTCGGTGGCCGGTCGTGGCCGGACCGTCTGCTGGTCCTCGGCGGCCTGCCGGAAGATGGCCGCGACCTCCTCGTCGCTGTATCGCCGCTCGCTCATGATGGGGTTCAAGATCGGTAGGTTCGACGCCCGGAGCAACGACCCCCCGGCGCCGGGGTCGGGTCTCCCGGGTAGGGTGTCAGGAATCCCCAGGTCTTCCGCGCTCGACCTCGACCCATCGCACGATCCGCCTCAGCCGAGGCTCGTCCAACTCGAATTCCTCTCCGATTCGGCGGTCGCACCGCACTCCGATCCAGCCGTCTTCGAAGTACAGCTCAAGCGCGGGCCGATGGCGCCGGTGGCACCATGAGCCTCCCCCGGCACCGAGAAACCCTACATCCGGACGCCACACGGTGGTCACCGTGGCGCTCCAGTCGCCCTCGAGCCCGAGGTCGATCCTGAGGAGTCCATCGAGTGGGACCTCGGCTAGCCAGCTCGGGACACCTGTTGACATCATGCCCTTCCGGCGGGGGAGCGGTGCCATGCAAGGCCACGGAGTCCCGTGACTTGATTAGGTCTCTGTGTCTGAGCCCGTGGTTTCCGTTGTGGGTGCCTTCGAGGCGTCGAGGGGACGGGGGCCGGCCAACCACAATCGGTGCTCCGTGGCGTCGAGTCGCTCGATCACCGCGACCAACGCCACCCTCAGATTGCCGAGCTCCGTCAGGACCGACTCGGTGAGGGCCGCGTCTCGAGTGTGCTCCCGCAGATAGCGTAAGAGCGCGCGACCGAGGGGGCCGAAGGTGACGACGCTCACGACGACGAGAACGCCGAGCATCCAGGGGAGGTGTTGCGCGAGCCCCTCGAAGAACAGCGCCCGCAGGTGGATCCAGTCCATTACGTGGGCGTCGTAATGCTGTCGTCCTCCGGCGCGGCGGTCCGGCGCCCGACGGCGCGGTCCGCCATGACACGTGAGAGGAACTCCTGCCCTTCGGCCAGCCGATCCACCTGGGCCGCCAGCGACTCGAGCTGCCGAGAAACTACCCTTGAGTCCGTCGGCTCCTCGAGTGTGCGGGCGTGCCTGCCCTGGTCCCCCTCGAGGTGACGAAGCCTCTCCTTGGCGCGCCGGTACATGACCTGGCTGATCACCAGCCCCGTGCCAAAGATCGCCACGGCCATCGACATCAGCATATCGATCAATTCATGTCCATGCATCTCGTCCTCCTCCCGGCCCGATGTGGCTTACTTCCGGAATCGGCGGAAGAACCCGTCCCGGTACGTGCGGCTCAGCTTGAGTAGTCGTCCTGTCTTCAGCGTCAGGTCGTAATCCCCGTGCGCGGTGGACCGGACCTCGGCCACCGACGCGACGTTCACGATGGTGGCCCGATGGACGCGAACGAATTGCCCGGAGGGGAGCCGGCGAGCGAGTGCCACGAGCGACCGTCGCACCGGGTAGCTCGCATCCCCCACGTGGAGCCGTGCGTAGTTTCCGGCGGCCTCGATCCAATCGATCTCCGGGAGGGCCACGAGAATCCGGCGCCGTCCGAGCGACACCGCGATCCGGGCTGCCGCCAGCGATTCCAATCCGCCGGCGGCGATCGCCCGGCGGTCGAGCACGCGGCGCCGCACCCGGCCGAACGCGGCCGCGAGACGCTCCCGGTCAAACGGCTTGAGCAAGTAGTCGACCGCGTTCACCTCGAAGGCCTGAACGGCAAACTCCTGAAAGGCCGTGATGAAGACGATCTCGGGCCGCTGATCCGGCTCCAGGCGCGAGAGGACGTCGAAGCCCGAGCCTGCCGGCATGCGGATATCCAGGAACGCCACGTCGGGGCGGCAGTGCCGCAGGAGGTCCCAGGCCGCCGCGCCGGTATCCGCTTCTCCGACGAGCTCGACGTCCTCCTCCGCGGCAAGGAAATCCCGGATGCCCTCGCGCACGAGGGGTTCGTCGTCGGCGACGATGACGCGGATCGCCGGGTTCGTGGTCATGTCGCCGCCCTCCGCGCCGGGATCCGAAGATCGGCCACTACCCGGCCATCGGGGCGAGGCGAGATCGAGAAAGCGTGGTCGCTCCCGTAGAGCCGGTCCAGCCGTTCCATCGTCGTGCGGAGGCCGGTCCCGATCCGCGCACCGTTCCCGGTGATCGTCGGGTCCCCGGCGGGACCGTCATTGGCGACTTCGAGTGAGAGCCGGAGCCCCTCCCGGGCGGCGGTGACCGACACCCGTCCGCCGCCAGGTCGATGCTCGATGCCGTGCCGGATGGCGTTTTCGATCAGTGGTTGGAGCACCAGTGTCGGTACCAGTACATCGCGGCATTCGACCGGAACGTTGATCACGACTTGAAGCCGGTCGCGGAACCGTGTCCGCTGGAGATCGAGATAATCGTCCAACATCCGGAGCTCCTCGTCCAGGGTCACCTCCGCCCGGCCCGACCCCGCCAGCGTGGTGCGAAGGAAATCGCCCAGGCGTACGAGCATCTGCGCCGCCCGTTCGGGATCACGCGTCACCAACACCGTGACCGCATGGAGCGTGTTGAAGAGGAAGTGCGGCTGCAGCTGGGTCTGGAGAAGGGACAGCCGAGACTTGTCATACTCGTGCGCCAACACCTCCGCCTGCCGCTCTCGGAGGACCACGGTCCGCCATCCATCAAAGGCCATCCACGTTCCCACAACGAGCGCGTAGACCAAGAGAGACACACTCCCCTGCGACCCAAGCTGCGCCACGAAGTTCTTGCCAAAGCCGTTCGTCCCGATGGTCGCCGGATACATGACCTGATAAATCAACACTGCCACGGTGGCGTGGACGGCCGAGACGAAGACCCCGGCCACCACGTGCCCCGCGACCTGCCACCCGCGCCCGGCCCGGGTGCGCCGGAGCCGCTCGGTGAACCACAGAACCGCCGGCGTCAGGACCACCCAGGGCGCCCACCGCGGGAGGATGAATCCCCCCCACTGATACAGCGGCGTCGCCTCCGCCCCCCGGCGGAGGAGGTCAAACGCCCACCCCTGCACGGCGATGACTCCCCCGAACACCAGCCAGACCAGCGAGTAGAGAAACAGCCGGGCGGGCCTGATCCTCGTGGGAGGGGGGAGGCCTGCCGATACGCCCCGACGGGAGGCCGGGCTGGAAACGGGGGCGGGATCGGGGGCGGTGGTCATGGGGCCTCGGTGGTTCTGCCTACCAGACGTAACCATGGGCCTTCAGGATTTGGTCTCCGCTGATCATGCGCACCCCCGCCCGCCAAAGAGGGGAAGGAGTCCCCTTGAGGGGACGACCGGCGTTCCATTGTGGGCGAGTGGGACCTGGGAGTGGCTGAGTCAGCCCCGACCGAGGGCATCACGCTGGGTCCTGGGAGGAGGCTCAAGGGCAAACAGAACCATCGTCACGAACCCCAAGATGAGGAATACCGTGACGATCCGATAGGCCCGGATCGCGTCGTAGACGGCCGCCCCGAGCGCATCTCGGCCAACGCCAGCCACGACGGCCAACACCCAGGTCGCCCTGAGAAGGGTCTTGCGGGGCCCCCGAAGTCCCGCAATGGGGATCGCGAAGAGCACGGTCAGGACGAAGAGAAGCGACACCAAGTGATGTGTCCAGGTGACTCCCGAGAGGAGCAGCGCCGCCAACGCGGTCGCGGCAAACTCGTAGGCGTTCCAGGCCTGGCCGCGTCGTGCCAGTCGGATCGTCATCCAGAGCCACGTCGCCACCACCGTCATCGCACTGATCCGATACACCCACCTCGCCGCCACGGCTCCACCCGGAAGCCAGGCGTTCACCCCGCCCGCGGGGTCGTCCAGCGGGACGAAGAGTCCGTATGCCAGGGTTGCCAGGTTGTGATTGTACCACGGGATCCGCACGGCGCCGCCGAGGTACCCGCCCAGGAAGTCGCCTCCATACTCGGTGATGTCGAGCCAGCCCTGGGTCGGTCCGCGCCATAGGAGCGGCACCGCCACGATGGCCACGACGGCGATCATGGCGGACACAGCAGCACGTCGTGGTGCGCGAGCCACGAGCCAGACGAGAAAGATTGCAGGGACGACCTTGATCCCCGCCGCAACCACGAAGGCCACCGCGGCCAGGGTCCATCGCCTCCGAGTCCCGGCCGAGAAGCCGGCAAGGACCAGGACGAGCGTGACGAGATTCGTCTGGATCCAGCCCGCGTTGCTCTGGAAGTACCGGATGGACAGGACGATGGCGATGACGAACGGCCAGGTGCGGCGACGTGGGGTAGCGAAGAAGGTGCCGGCGATATCCCACGTGAGCCAGAGCGCAGCGGCGTAGAGAATCCAGTTGCCGAAGGAGCAGAAGGCGGCGGCCAGTGGGAGCGGGAAGAGCGCCAGCGCCTGAAACAGGAAGGCCGCGAATGGCGGATAGAGAAAGGCCGTGTCTATCGGGCCGGCGGGATAAAGCGGCTCGCCGTGAAGGAAACGCCCCCCCGCGCTCCAGAATACCTCGAAATCGCTCGGTACTCCGCCCGTACGGTAGCGATAGGCCGTCGACACCGCCGCCAGCACCACGTAGGCCGCCACGAGGGTCCAACGAACCCACGGGGGGAGCGACGCCAAAAAGGCCGACGGTCGCTTCCCGGGCTCGGTTTCGAGAACCCCGGGGATGGCGGGCGCATCTACGATATTCGTGGTTCCTCCCAGGACGCGAGGGGTCGCTAGGTCGGCGTGGCGTGACGCAGAAAAGTCGGTTCCCAGCTGCCCTCCCGCAATAGACCCGGGCCGCCCGGATCGTCGAACCAGCCGAGCCCAAGGCTCGGCCTTCGGCACCGGTTTGCATTCAGGCGGTTAGTCAACTCGGCCGTCACGTCGCTACCCCTGCAAGCGGGGGGACCTCTCCTCGGGGAGGGGCAGAATACCGCCGGGGGCTGGCATGTCGTCGCCCATGTCTCCGCGGCCGCTCCGGCCCGCGGTCCCCGCCCCGACAGGCTTTCCTCCATCTCCCGAGTCGGGCTATATTTTCCGGCCTTGCCGGGCCAGGTAGCTCAGATGGTAGAGCAGCGGACTGAAAATCCGCGTGTCGGCGGTTCGATTCCGTCCCTGGCCACTGGTCTGACGTTGGACCTCCGAGCCGACCGACCCTTCCAGTTCGGCGGTAGACCTCGCTCAACCTCGGTCTCCTCCCCACCCTAGGGGACGCGCCGAACCGATTCCCTCCCTAGCCACCGGTCTCACTGAAGCGGGGCAGTGGGGTGCCGAGGGGGGCGGTGAGCTCGACCAACCCTCACTCCCTCCCCACCCTAATGGCCCGTTCTCTCCATGTCAGCCTCTCACCCTGACGCCGAGCGAGCGCCCTGTGGGCAATGAACTCTGCCTAAGTGACTGTACGTGGCAGCGACTGCCTTGCCTTCCTAGCTCGGCCTTTCCCCCATTCGGGGCTGGGTAGGCAGTTTCAAACCAAAAGCACGCAGCCCTGCTCCATTTGAAGCCGTCAGATCTCATAAGTAACCAATTCCAAATGAGATAGTACCCGTCATGAGCGGGCTGGATTCGTGCCTGGATATGTAGTAGTGATTACTACTGTTTTCTTGACTGCCAACACCCCCATCCATGATTGGTTGCCTGGAGTGGTTGTCAAATCGGCAGAAATCTGCTGGCACCCGGGTTGCAAAAGCAGTGGGCAAACGCGCGGCCGGAGGGCCCGGCCGCTTCCTTAATAGAGTCGTTCAGTTCAACCGAATCGCAGCAATGGAGGATAGTCGTATGTTCGTCTCACCCACCCGCTATCTCGGCAACGACTTTTCGACCGGTGTGGCTACCCTGCGGCGCATGAATCGCCTGTTCGACAACGTCTTCGGTCCGGACGCGGAGGACAACGGAAGCGTCGCAGCCACGTGGATGCCGGCCTGTGACGTGATCGAGGAGAAGGAGGCCCTCCGCATCGTGACGGAGGTTCCCGGGATCCGTCCAGAGGATGTCAAGCTCTCGGTGGAGGGGAATGCCCTCACCATCCGTGGCGAGCGGCGGCAGACCGAGGTCCAGAAGAACGACCGCATTCATCGGTCCGAGCGCGTCTATGGCGTGTTCGAGCGGACCTTTACCCTTCCCAGCACAGTCGACTCGGAACATATCCAGGCGACCTATGACGCCGGCCTCCTGACGGTGACCCTCCCCAAGGTGGAGCGGGCCCGTCCGCGGGAGATCCCGGTCAAGACCCTGGCCAAGTAGCCGGCCGCAGCCGGAGTCCTTTCGCATGGCCCCCGCATTGCGGGGGCCATTGCGTAACGGGCCAATCGAGATGGTGGGCTGTCCCGCATGGAAAGGCTCCGTCGGCTTCGGAGCCACCCCCGATTCAAGGGGTGGCTCCGAAGGAGAGGCATCCGGTAAACGGATCGCCGCGGCCCGGCTCCTCTCCCCGCCCGACGGTGCCCTGCTCGCCGGCCCCCCATCACGGCTCCGGGGCCGAGCGCGCCGACCCTACCGCCCTCCGCGGTCGGGCGCTATTCTCCCCGCCATGCCCCACCCCAGCTACCCGAACCTCACGATCCTGGATCATCCGCTGATCCAGCACAAGCTCACTATCCTCCGCGACCGCCTGACCAAGACGAAGAAGTTCCGCGAGCTCGTGAGCGAGATCGCCATGCTCATGGCCTACGAGGTCACCAAAGACCTGGAGACGGAGCCCGTCGAGATCGTCACACCGTTGGAGCGCACGACCGGGGTAAAGATTGCCGGGAAGAAGTTGGCGCTAGTGCCGATCCTCCGTGCCGGTTTGGGGATGGTGGAAGGGATCACCCAGTTGATCCCGTCGGCGCGGATCGGCCACATCGGTCTCTATCGCGACCACGACACGCTCGAGCCGGTGAGCTACTACTTCAAGACACCGCCGGCGCATGAGGAGCGAGACTTCTTCATCCTGGATCCGATGCTCGCCACCGGCGGGTCGGCCTCCGACGCCTCCACCAAGATCAAGCACGCCGGCGCCCGCAGCATTCGCCTCCTCTCGCTGGTGGCGGCGCCCGCGGGTGTGGCGCGTATGCTCAAGAACCACCCGGACGTGCCGATCTACGTCGCCGGGCTGGACCGTGAACTCAACGAGCACGGGTACATTCTCCCCGGACTGGGTGACGCCGGCGACCGGTTGTTCGGAACCCGATAGCCGGGATGACCGCGCGACTCACGTTCTGGGGCGCGGCCGGCCGGGTGACCGGTTCGATGCACGTGTTAGACGCGGCCGGCGCCCGGGTCCTCCTGGACGCCGGGCTGTTCCAGGGACGGCGGAGCGAGACGCATCAACTCAACGCCACCCTCCCGGTGGACCCCAGGCGGGTGGACGCGGTGATCCTGAGCCACGCCCATATCGACCATTCCGGCCGGTTGCCGCTCCTCGTGCGGCATGGGTTTCACGGGCCCATCTACGCCACGCCGGCCACGCGCGACCTCTGCGCGGTCATGCTCCCCGACTCCGCGCATATCCAGGAGAAGGACGCCGAGTACTTGGCGCGCCGAGGGACGATCGGACCCGAGAGCGAACCGCTCTACAACATGGCGGATGCGCTGGCCGTGCAGGACCTGATCGTGGGGGTACCCTACCGGCGGCCGATCTACCTGCGGAAGAATCTGGTCTTCGACTTCACCGAGGCGGGGCACATCCTCGGCTCAGCATCCGTGGATATCCGCCTGACCGAACCGAGCGGCCATCGTTTGGTCTTCTCGGGGGACATCGGCCGCAGCAATCTGCCGATCATCCGAGACCCCGAGCCGCCGAGTGGCCCGGTCCACACGTTGATTGTCGAATCGACATACGGTGACCGGCGCCATCCATCCGTGGCGGATGCCGAGCGCGAGCTCGGGGAGTTCGTCGGCCGGGTAGCCGCCCGGGGCGGCAAGGTCCTGATCCCTGCCTTTGCGGTGGGGCGGACCCAGGAGTTAGTGTTTTCGCTCCACGCCCTGTGGCGCAACGGCCGGCTTCCCGAGATCCCGATCTACATCGATTCGCCGATGGCCGTCAACGCCACAGACGTCTTCCGGCTCCATCCAGAGGTCTTCGACCGGCGGGAATGGTTGATCGACGAGACGATGCGCCCGTTTGACTTCCCCCTCGTTCACTATGTGCGGGATGTGGAGGATTCCAAGCGACTCAACACCCTCGTCGGTCCGGCGGTGATCATCTCTGCCTCGGGGATGGTCGAGAGCGGCCGGATTCTCCATCACCTCAAGAATCATGTCGGCGATCATCGCAACCTGGTGTTGTTCGTTGGGTTTCAGGCGGAGCACACCCTGGGGCACCGCATCCAGCAGGGCGCGGAGACGGTGAAGATCTTCGGCGAGATGTATCGTCGCGGGGCCGAGGTCGCGACTCTCGACGGCTACTCGGCTCACGCCGACCGGGACGAGCTCCGCGAGTGGGTTCGGCGTATCGGTGGACCGGTGCAGCAAGCGTTCGTGGTCCATGGCGAACCCGCCGGCGCGCAGGGGATGGCGGAGGTCCTTCGAGAGGAGGGGGTGACCAAGGTGACGATCCCCAAACACGGGCAGGCGTTCGATCTCGCGGGCTGACCGCTCCCGTTCGCGCCTTGCCAGACTACTTTCCGTCATGCCGTGGGTCCGCCGTCTCCTGGTGGTGCTGAGCCTCGCCGTGGGCGCCGCCGCCATTACCTATTTCGTCGCCTTCGCCTTTGTGATCAAGGCGGGGCGGGAGGACCAACGCCGCCCGGCCGACGCCATCGCGGTGCTGGGCGCGGCGCAATACGACGGCCGCCCGTCTCCCGTCCTCCAGGCTCGCCTCGACCACGCCCTCCACCTCTACCGCGAGGGCTTGGCCCCGCGCATCATTGTCACCGGGGGGATTGGGGTGGGGGACACCGCCAGTGAGGCAGCGGTCGGCGAGCGCTACCTGGAATCCCGAAACGTCCCCCGGAAGGCCCTCGTAGTGCGGCCCGAGGGACGCAGCACGGAGGAGTCGATGGCGGCCATCGCAAGCTACTTCCAGGCGGAGAGCCTGCGGACCGTCATCCTGGTCAGCGACCCCTTCCACATGGGGCGCCTCCGCATGGAGGCCCGCCACTTCCATCTGGTCGCGTTCACGTCCCCAACGCGGACCAGCCCCATCTCCCGCTCCCTTCGGGGAGAATTACCCTACGTCGCCGCCGAAGCCTGGAAGGTACCGGTGGCGGCCTTCCGCAGCTGGTAGGAGACCATGTCCATTCGCCCTCCCCTCACTCTGGCCGCCGGGCTCATGCTCGCAGCGGCGCCACTCGCTGCGCAGGCCCTTCATGTCCCCTACACGATCGACACGCTGGCCAACGGCCTGACGCTGATCGTCCATGAAGACCGCTCGGTCCCGATCGTCACCACCAATGTCTGGTACCACGTCGGATCCGGCGATGAGAAGCCGGGCCGGACCGGCTTTGCCCATCTCTTCGAGCACATCATGTTCATGGGGTCGGAGCACGCCGAGTATCCGATGTTCGACCGGTTACTGGAAGCCGCCGGCGCCAACAACAATGGCTCGACGACGGAGGACCGCACCAACTACTACGAGTCGGGCCCGAGCAATGCGCTCCCGCTGATGTTGTGGCTGGAGGCGGACCGGATGGGATGGCTGCTCCCGACCATGACGGTCCAAAAGGTGGATGCCCAACGTGACGTCGTGAAGAACGAGCGGCGTCAGCGCTACGAGAACCAGCCGTACGGATTGGCCTGGGAGACGCTCACCCAGACGATGTACCCGGCAGGACACCCATACTCCTGGTCGGTGATCGGTTCCATGGCCGACCTCTCGGCCGCGACCCTCGAGGATACCAAGGAGTTTTTCCGGAAATACTACGCGCCCAATAACGCGGCCATCGTTGTGGCGGGCGCAGTGTCGGCCCCGGAGGTGAAGGCGGCAGTGGAGAAGTATTTCGGTGACATCCCCCGCGGACCCGCAATCCAACGCCCGCAGGTGGCGCCCTTCAGCCTGACCAACGATACCCTGGTGGTCCTGGAAGACCGGGTTCAACTCCCGCGGCTGTACTACAATTGGCACACGACCAAGGCCTTCTCCGACGACGACGCCGCCCTCGAACTCACCGCCTACCTTTTGGCCGGCGCTAAAAACGCACGGCTGACCCAACCCCTGGTCTACGACCAACAGATCGCCACCAATGTTTCCGCCTGGCAAGACGGGAAGCGGCTCGATGGCGACTTCATGGTGATGGTCACGGCCCGCCCGGGACACGGATTACCCGATCTCCAGGCCACCATTGACGCCGAGCTCCGACGGCTCGCCACGGAAGGGCCCACCGAGCGTGAATTGGAGCAGGCCAAGAACGCCACCGAGGCGTCGTTCCTGAACGGCCTCGAACGAGTCGGCCGGAAGGCGGACCAACTTAACCGCTACTACTACTACACTGGGAACCCCGACTACTTCGCGGCCGACCTTGCCCGCTACCGGGCGGTGACCGCCGCCGACGTCCGCCGCGTCGCCACCCAGTATCTCCAGGCCCCCAAGGTGATCCTCAGCGTGGTCCCGCAAGGGGAGACCCAGCTCGCCGCGACCGCGGCAGGAGTCACGCCGTGAACGCCCGCACCGTTTGTTCCGCCTTCCTCGTTACGGTCCTCGGCACCGGGGCCGCCGCACTCCACGCCCAAGCCGTCGATCGGACTACCCCGCCGGAGCTCGGACCTCCGCCAAGCGTGACCCTCCCTGCGATCGCCAAGCAGACCCTCCCGAACGGGCTGGAACTCTACGTGGTAGAGATGCACGAGGTTCCCGTCGTCCAGTTCATCCTCAGCATCCCCGGCGGTGGCTTGAATGACGGGACGCTTCCCGGGCTCGCCTCCTTCACCGCGGGGATGATGGATGAGGGCGCCGCGGGGCGCGACGCCATCGGGATCGCGGCACAGGCTGCCTATCTCGGCGCCACTCTCAACACCGGCGCGGACTGGAACGCCCTCACCGCGTCCCTGAAAGTCCCTCGGCGCACGATGAGCGACGCCCTCGACCTCATGGCCGACGTGGTGTTGCATCCCACCTTCGACAGCGCCGAGGTTGTCCGCCAGCGCGATCTCCGGCTGGCAGCCATCCTCCAGCGGCGCGACTCCCCCAATGCGGTCGCAGCCATCGCCTTCAGCGCCCTGGCGTTTCCGAATGATCACGCCTACCACCACCCCCTGTCCGGGGATTCGGCGTCGACCGCCACCTTGGACTCGGCCACGGTGCGGGCCTACTACGATGCCCACGTCCGCCCCGGCGGTGCCCGGATGATCGTCACCGGCGACATCACGCCGACGGAGGCCCGCCTGGCGGTGGCCCGACGCTTCCGGGAGTGGGCCAGCGGCGAGTCTCCGCCGGCTCCGGTGCCGGAGAGCGGCCCCGTCATGCGAGCAACCACGATTTATCTGGTTGACAAGCCGGAGGCGGCTCAGTCGGTCATTCGGATCGGCGGACCGGGTGTCGAGCGGACCAATCCCGATTACTACGCCATCGCGGTGATGAATACGATCCTCGGCGGCTCGTTCTCCTCACGCCTGAACAGCATCCTCCGGGAGGAGAAGGGCTACACCTACGGTGCCGGCTCCGGCTTCCAGTTCGATCCCGTGCCGGGGCCCTTTGTGGCAGGATCGTCCGTGCGCACCAACGTGACCGACAGCTCCCTCGTCATCCTCTTCCAGCAGCTCCACGCGATCCGTGACATGCCGGTCGAGCCGGTCGAACTCGACCGCGCCAAGGCCTATCTAGCCCTCGGCCTGGCCGACCAGTTCGAGACCACCGGCCAGATGGCCGGCCAGGTCAACGAACTGCTCACGTTCGGGCTACCGCTCCGCTATTACGATGATTACGTCGACCGCATCATGGCCGTTACGACCAAGGACGTCCAGCGTGTCGCCAAGAAATACCTGACGCCCGACCAATACACGGCGGTCGTCGTCGGCGACGTCGCGGCGATCCGCGGCCCGATCGAGGCACTCCACCTGGCGCCCGTCGCGGTCGTGGACATGTTCGGCGCGCCGGTCGAGTAGATGCCGCTCCGCGACAGTCGGCGGGTCTATGCGGGGAAGGTGCTCGATCTCGACCTGGACTCGGTCGAGTTCCCTAACGGCACCGCCGGCACCCTCGAGATGATCCGCCATCCCGGGGCCGCCGCCGTCCTCCCGGTCCTGGGGTCCCTGGCCAACCCGCGTCCGGATGTGGCCCTCATCCGCCAGTTCCGCCACGCAGCCGATGGCTTCCTCTGGGAGATCCCGGCCGGGCGCCTGGAGGCCGGGGAGGCTCCGGAGGCCTGCGGCCGGCGGGAGCTCACCGAAGAAGCCGGCCTGGTCGCGGGCCGGATGGACCAGCTCCTTTCCATCTATACCACCCCGGGCTTTACGGATGAGCGAATCCACCTCTTCGCCGCCGAGGTAGTGGACCGGGTGCCCCCGGACCGGGAGGCCGACGAGTTTCTCGAGGTCCACACTGTCTCCTGGGACGAGGTGGGCCGAATGGTGGCCCGGGGGGACATCCGGGATGGGAAGACCCTGGTCACCCTCCTGTACTACCAGGAGTTCCGCGCGGCACGGAGGCGACCCTGACGCCGATCCCCCGCTTTCACGGCCCCGGCGGGGGGGATAGGTTTCCCCCATGGCCGCCAATGATTACGAAGCCTTCTATAGAAGCCTGAAGCGGGACGGTCCTCGCCCGGCGTACTATTTCCAGGGGGCGGAGGACGTCCTGAAGGACCAGGCCCTGAGCCATCTGCTGGACGCGGCGCTCGACCCCTCCGCCCGGGATTTCAACCTCGACCTCGTCTCCGCCGACCAGGTGGCTCCCGAGGCGGTGTGCGACCTTTGCCGCTCGCTCCCCCTCATGGCCGAGCGGCGTGTGGTGGTCGTGCGCGGCATCGAGGCCTGGAAACGGAGGAACAAGGGGAAGAAGGTCTTGACCGAGTACCTCCGGCATTCGTCTGGAGAGACGACACTGGTTCTCCTCCAAGGTTCGGCCGACGAGAAGGTAGACAAGGACCTGGCGGCAGTGACCTACGCTGTCGACTTCGCGTCGCTCCCGCCTCATCATCTGCGCCGCTGGCTCAAGCAGGAGGCGGCTGCGCGGGGCCTGACGTTCGGGGAAGGTGCCGATGAACACCTCCTGGCGGCCGCGGGGAGCGACTTGGGGCGGCTCGGCTCCGAACTCGAAAAGCTGGCCGCGGTTGCCGAGGATGGCGCGGTCACACTCGAGCAGTGCGAGAGCCTGGTCGGGATCCGCCGGGGCGAGACCGTGTTCGATTGGCGTGAGGCGGTCCTCGATGGACGGCCGGACGACGCAGTACGCCTGGTGCCGCACGTGCTGTCTCAGTCCGGCGTGAGCGGCGTCCGTTTGGTAACCCTCCTCGGCGTCCAACTGGTCGGTGTGGGCATCGCCCGGGCGCACTATGACGATGGCACGCGTGGCCGCGCCCTCCAATCGGCCATCTTCGACGCGCTCCGGAAGGCGCGTCCGTTTGGGCTCCAGAGTTGGAAGGACGAGGCTGCCAATTGGGCCCGATGGGCGCCGGCCTGGTCCCTCGTCCGCATCGGCCGGGCGCTGCGTCTGGCACGCGACGCGGACGCCATGCTCAAGGATACGCGTGTCTCTAGCGAGGCCGGGGTCCTGACGGACCTGGTCCTCCGATTGACCATCGGCGCCGAGGTGCCCGTATGAGGTTGTTGCCCTACGGCGTCGCGGTCGTCGCCGCCGCGGCCTGGCTACCACCGCTCGCGGCACAGGTCGGCGGCGCTGCACCACCTGTCCAAGACGCGCGGCTCGCCGGCGCTCTCCGCTTGGCGCAGGACGGCCAGACCGACTCGGCCCGCGCGGTGGTGGCAGGCGTTCTGGCAACCATGGCGACCACCGACCCGATCTATCCCGAGGCGTTGTTCGTGGCCGGCCAGGTGGCGGGGGGCGCCACCGAGGCGCAACGCTATTACCAGCGTGTGGCGGTGGAGTATGGCTGGTCCGACTGGGCGGACGACGCCCTCCTCAAGCTGGCGCAGTTCGACTTCGCCAACGGCAACGCCCCCGGGACCGTGCGGAACGTGGAGAAGCTGGCCCGCGACTACCCGAATAGCCCGGTCCTGGGGCGCGCCGCCTATTGGGGCATCCGCGCCGCGTTGGCGCTCAATGACACCGCCGCCGCCTGCCGCTGGGTGACACAGGGGCTCGACCACGTGGCGCCGGAGGATATCGAAACCGCCAACCAGCTTCGCTATTTTGCCGGCCGCTGCGCCGGCGTGGCGGCCACCCCGGCCGATTCTACCGTCCCGACTCCGCCCGACACGATGCCCTCACCGGTGTCTCCGGAGCCTGCCGCCTCGGGCCCGACGTACTACGTGCAGGTGGCGGCGGTGAGTACCCAGGCCGCCGCGGACCAGGTCATCGCCGATCTCAAGGCCGCGGGGCACACCGCCACTACGGTGTCGGAGGGTGGTCTTCTCAAGGTACGCGTCGGTCCACTCCGGGATCGCGACGCGGCCGATGCGGCGGTACGAGCCATCCGGGAGCGCCTGGGTGGGCAGCCGTTCGTGGTCGCGGTGCCGTGACGGCGCGTACCACCGAGCGGACGAGCACGCCGCTCATCCAGCAGTACCGCGACATCAAGTCGCGACATCAGGACGCCATCCTGTTCTTCCGGATGGGCGATTTCTACGAGATGTTCTTCGAGGACGCCGAGGTCGGCGCCAAGCTTCTCAACATCACCCTCACCTCTCGCGGTGACGGTGTCCCCCTCGCCGGCGTGCCGGTCAAGGCGGCGGCGGAGTACATCCGCCAACTCGTCGGCCGGGGGCACCGCGTGGCGATCTGCGAGCAGGTGGAGGATCCGAAGACGGCCAAGGGTATCGTCAAGCGCGCGGTCGTGGAGACCGTGACGCCCGGCGCGCTCCTGGAGGACGGCTGGTTGGCGGGGAGCCGCAACAACTTCATCCTGGCTGTCAACCCGGATGGGGGCCGCGCCGGCCTGGCGGCGATCGATCTGAGCACCGGGGAGTTCATCCTCGAGACCGTGGCCGCCGCCGCCCGGGCGGAGGCGCTGAGCCGTATCCACCCGGCGGAAGTGGTGGTCCCACCGGGATGCGACTGGATCCCAGACCGGGCGCTCCGCACGGAGCGCGAACGGTGGGAGTTCGATGCCGAGCTCGCGGGGGAGGATCTGGCGCGCCGGCTGTCCCTCGCGTCGCCGGCGGGGCTCGGGCTCGAGGCGGA
>Ga0055480_10000421_pt1 | contig 15727 bp, 11 predicted proteins | sample Muzzi_PWB_D2_FD_57935 | JGI IMG/M metagenome (GOLD analysis project Ga0055480, IMG submission 57935) | Wetland microbial communities from San Francisco Bay, California, USA, that impact long-term carbon sequestration - Muzzi_PWB_D2 | ecosystem: Environmental > Aquatic > Marine > Wetlands ... | reverse complement strand
GGCTATGGAACCGAGCTGACAGAGAGCGTTGATATCCTTGTTGACAAAGGCTGTATAACGATTCTCGGCAATCATGATGTCTGGTTCCTTAACCGGCATGCCGGGAAAATGGCCAAGCGGGTTGAAGCATTTTTCCAAGAGACAGCAGCCACATGGGAGGCAACCGTTGAAGGGAAGCGGATTTTTGCCGTCCATGCGAGTCCGCCTGATTCAATGAACAGGGGAATAACCCTACTGGATCAGCATGAAAAAATTATATTCGACAACAAAGAACAGTGGCGTATTGAGCTTGAAGCATATGACTTTGATGTAGTGGTAGTGGGACACACGCACCAGGTTTTTGCAGAATTATTGGGAAAGACCCTGGTGATCAATCCAGGCAGTACGGCTTTCAACCATACATGTGCAATTTTGACTCTGCCTGAGATGGATGTGAAAATTTTTCCCCTGTCAGGAAAAGAAATCAGAAAGGTCTGGCACTGGGGGATGATGAAATAAATCGTTTTGCCAGGGACGAAAAAACCGGATAGGTTGGGATTATGAACATCATTCTCCCCGTAGATATCCGGCGGAAAGAGACCTGCGGTAATGATTGAAAAAGGAGCGTGACCAGCAAGCAGCTTGCGCGCACGATTGGCCGGCCCATTATTGCTATCGGGCTTCGAAAACATATTGCCAGGAGGAATGACATTCCATGAAAACCCATCGTTCGATTCTGTCCGTTCCCGGACATGTTGAGAAAATGCATATCAAAGCCGCCGAATGTGCCGCCGATGTCGTTATGCTGGATTTGGAAGACAGTGTTCCCGAGGAGGCTAAAGAGACAGCGAGAAAACAGGTGCTCAAGACTCTTCAGGCAATCGATTGGCAAAAAAAGACAGTGAGTCTGCGTATCAATGGTCTCGACACACCCTATGCCTATCGCGACCTGCTGGAAATAGTCGAAGCAGCAGGTGAAAAGCTGCATACAATTGTCGTCCCCAAGGTCAATCACCCGGGTGACATCCATTTCGTTGAGCGGATGCTGGACGGGATCGAACAGGCCAGACGACTGTCCGGCACAATCGGTATCGAGGCCTCTATTGAGACAGCCGCAGGACTGGCTGAAGTTATGGCCATTGCCGGCACCGGGCGGCGACTGCAGACTCTGGTGTTCGGTATCGCCGACTACTCCGCATCTGTTGGCGCACGCCTGGTTTCCATCTCAGGTCATGGGGAGAACGAAGCCGACATCTATCCGGGTCATCGCTGGCATTTTGCTCTCAGTCGCATGGTCATGGCGGCGAAGGCCAACGGTTTGCTGGCCATTGATGCTCCTTATGGTAACTTCAAGGATATTGAGGGGCTGCAGCGGTCGGCCGTCATGGCCGGGGCTCTGGGATGTGACGGCAAATGGGCTATCCATCCGAGCCAGCTCGAAGTGATAAACCAGGTCTTTTCACCTTCTCCGGAAGATATTGACCGGGCTCTCACCATCCTCCGGGCGGCCAGGGCAGCCAGGCAACAATCACGTGGAGCGATTGCCGTAGACGGCCGTATGGTTGACCAGGCGACAGTACGGTTGGCCGAGCGACTGTACGATCAGGCTCTGCATCTTGGCCTGATCGACAGGAAATCATAAAACTCGCTTTGGATTACAGAGATGTTGCGGGGTTGCCGAAATATTTCCACAGTCGCAGGAGTATTTCATCGCTGAGACTTTTTCATCACAGACGTAGGCGCTGAAGGTGCTGCATGATTTCTTTTTATATTCTTCGTTGATCGGCCTACAGACGTTGCTCGAATCCTCCGCGACTACACCACAGTTTTGACATAAATAAGCCATGGCATTTCTCCTTCTTTACAGGTTGTCAAAGGAGCTGTTGGAGCCGATTTTTGATTACAGTGCTGCTGACAGCTCCGATAAAACAATCACCAGAACATTGCAGTACGGGAACTCGCCTGCTACGTGCAGCTGGTAACCCTATAAAAAAAGCTAAACGGTACCTGGGAAGTTGTCAATGTGGTTACAGGACAAATACTGTCCTCAAAAGAGCGAATGCTTGCTCCCCCCAATTGAATAGATGAGTATTCAGGTAGTGAAGTGGAGCATACCTTTTGAGAAACCGGCGCATGTCCGTACGGAACGGCATTTCAGCAGAAAGTCCGGCGAGGTTGTTTGAGTCATGCTACTGATGTTTATTGATAATTTCTGACTCGCATTACTCGTCCATCTTGTTTGGACTGTAGTTGTTGGGCAGCTTTTTTTTGCTTCTCTTTTTTGCAAGGGCGAGGCGTCCTGCAGCCGCCCTTTTTTCCGCGCGGGCGATCAGATGGTTGTGGACGCAGACATCTCCTTTTTCCTTGTCGGAATGGCGCTGGATATAGGTGCCATCATGCTGCATCTCCCAGACATTTCTGGTATTTTTCAGCTGCAGGTCGAGTAATTCCCGGAGCAGTGCCATATGGGGCGGGGAGGTGACGGGGGCACACACCTCGACCCGGCTTTCCAGGTTGCGTTTCATGAGGTCGGCGGAACCGATATAAAATTCCTCATCGCCGTTATTTTTGAAATAAAAAATCCGGGTGTGTTCGAGGAATCTGCCGACCAGGGAAATGATCCTGATATTTTCCGACAATCCTGTTATTTGCGGACGAAGGCGGCAGGAATCGCGGACGATGAGGTCGATACGGACGCCGGCCTGGGATGCGCGGTACAGGGCCTGGACTATGTCCATGTCCACCAGGGCATTGGTCTTGAACTGCAGGTGGCCGTTTTTCGTCTGTTTCTGGTGGGCTATTTCTCTGTCGATTTTACTGAGCAGGGCCTTTTTTAACAGCTTCGGTGAGGGCAGCAGCTTGGTGTATCTGCGCATCGGGGTGTAGCCGCTGGTCAGATAATTGAAGAGTTCGGTCAGATCGGCACCAATATCCGGGTCGCAGGTGAGAAGGCCCATGTCGACGTAACCTCTGGCCGTTCCGGCATGGTAATTCCCCGTGCCGATATGGGCGTATCTGCGCAGGCCGTCATAATCTTTGCGAATGACAAAAATCAATTTAGAGTGGGTCTTCAGGCCAATGACACCATAGGTGACATGGATGCCTGCCTCTTCCAGAAATCCTGCCCACCTGATATTGGCCGACTCATCGAATCGGGCCATGAGTTCGACAACCACTGCGACCTGCTTGCCGTTCTGTGCCGCATCGATCAGGTATTGAATAATTTTTGAGTTCTTGGCCGTTCGATAGAGGGTCATCTTAATGGCCATGACCTTGGGGTCCTGACTTGCTTCTCTTAAAAAGCGCTCAACGGAAGTATCAAAAGATTCATAGGGATGCTGGAGGAGGACATCACCGTGTTCCCTGATGGTGTGGAAAATATTCGGGTCGTCACCGAGAAGCTCCGGATTGTCCACCGGGTGATGTTGGCCAAAATGAAGATCCGGTCTGTCTATCGCGGCAATCTGGAACATGTCTCTTAGGCCAAGTATTCCTTCTACTTCATAGACATCCTTTGTCTCATCAACGCGCAGTTCGGCCGCCAGTTTCCCTTTATGCAGGTCGAGCATATCGCTGCCCACTTCCAGCCGGACTATCTCGGCAAATTTTCTATCCCGCAGGGCCGACTCGATCATCGCCAGTAAATCGTTGGCCTGCTCCTCATGTCTCTCGGTAATGGCGTTGCGGGTCACCCTAAAGGTCTCGCAGCTTTCAACCTCCATGCCCGGCAGCAGGAGTTGCAGGTTGTTTGCCACCAGGTCTTCAAGGAGTATATAGATGTGTTCTTTGCCTATGCGGATGAATCTCGGTAAATCCAGGCTGGTTGGTATTTTGATGCGATTGAGGTAGCTGTGGTCGCTTTCCGGGTATCGGACGCTGACCAGCAGATTGATCGACAAATTGGAGATGAACGGGAAGGGATGGGCCGGGTCCATTCCCTGTGGGGTCAGCAGCGGGTATATTTCATGACGAAAATAGTTGTCGATATTCTCTCTGTCGCTTTTGGCAAGATCCCTGTATTTTTTAATTTTAATCCCTTTGCGGGACAAGAGCAGCTGCAGGTCGTTTTCCAGGGCCTGTTGCTGATCAAGGATATCTTTGACCACTTCATGGCAGAGATCGATCTGTTCCTGGGGCAGACGGCCATCGATGGACAGTGTCTTGACACTTGCTCCGACCATCTGTTTCAGGCCGCCGATCCTTTTCATGAAAAATTCATCGAGGTTGGAACCGACGATGGCCAGGAAAAAGACCCTTTCGAGGAGCGGATTTCGTTTATCCTGCCCTTCATGCAATACCCGTTTATTGAATTCCAGCCAGGTAAGCTCACGGTTCAAATACCATTCCGGGGATTGAAGGTCGAATACCCGCTGTTTTTCAGATTTTTCGGCGGTTGCCTCAGCAGATAGAATATTGGATGCAGATTTTCGGCTCATTGGGATTCAGTGGGTAAAGTCTTGATGACGGCACCGGGAATTGGTCGTTTCTGTTCCGTCGTTCTTACCTGTTATGGTAGCAGATCTCTTCCGAAAATGAAACAATATCAGGCCCGTTCACAAAAAGGTGGGAGTCGCTGCCGGTAAAATCATGAAAAAAATGTTCGTCACCTTACCGGATCTTTCCTGAGGTTATATTGACACTGTTCCGCCCGGTTGTTATCATGACGTCATGACATCATGTTTTGCGAAGGAGTGGATATGGTAAAGGAACGGGAAAAAGAAAAGAAAAAGAGTACCTCGCTTCGCTTGAACCCAAAGGTATTGAAAGAATTGAAGCTTCTTGCCGTAGAACAGGAGACCAGTATCCAGGCAATTGTTGAATCGCTGGTCACCGAGTATATCACACGTTACAAAACAAAGGGTTAAGCGGCCATGGACCCATTTACCTATCTCATCCCGTCCCTGCTCAATCAGGAGAAAGTACAAAAGAAATTACCTGCTATCCGCCATTACCAGCTGGCTTTAGACTCCGGGGAGAAACAGAAAGGTCTGCTTCTTGATACCTTTGATGCAAAATTGCGTCAATCCAATCAGCTGCTCTTTCAGGCCGGAACCATGTTGTCCCTCTATGAGCTCAAAACCGGTCAGATGTTTGAACAGACTGCATCTGAGGACTGGGCTTTTCCGGCTGACCTGGAGCCAGGCCCGGTGTCGTCCCGGCTGTTGCAGGTGTCCAGGCTCCGGGCTTTTCTTCCGGTTGCCGGGGTGACCTTCTCTTTGGGGCATGGTTCTCTTTTGGATGACGAAGGAAAGACCCGGGTACGTCTTGTTCATCTCTTCATCTCTTGCCGGCAAAGATCGGTAGGAATCGGATGTACCCAGTATCTTCGTGGCTATGATCAGGCCCATGAGGATCTTCGCTTGGCCCTGGAAGAGACAGGGGCGGTTTTCTGCCGGGATGTGGGGGTGGTGTTCGATGTATTGGGGATAAAACAGGAAATATACACTGCCAAGCCAAAGGTTGCCCTGAATCCGGACGCACCGGTCAAGCAAAGTGCCAGGAAAATAATCAGGTCTTTTCTCCGGATTGCCCGGCGCAACGAAAAAGGGCTAGTTGCTGATTATGACACGGAATTCCTCCATGACTACCGGGTCAGTCTCCGCAAGGTCAGATCGGTGCTCAGTCTTTTCAAGGGGGTATTCAGTCCGGAGCAGACCGATCAATTGAAAAAGAATTTTGCCTCTCTTATGCAAAAAACCAACGCCTTGCGAGATCTCGATGTCTACCTGCTCAACAGATCGCAGTATTTTGACCTGGTACCGGCAGACACCCATGAAGGCTTGGAGATTTTGTTTCGTTATTTTGAGGGAGAACGGCAGAAAGAACAAAAGCAGGTCAGCAGGGTTCTTAAGAGTAAGGAATACCAGAATGAAATCGACAGGCTTAAAAAGATGTTTGCAGACGGATCCTCCCTCCCTTCAGGGCCGAGAGGCGAAGAAAAATCCTTCGAATTTGCCTGCGGGCTGGTCAAAAAACGTTACGACAAGGTCTGTAAAATCGCCCGTGCCATAGACGATCAATCGGAAGATTCTGTCGTTCACCGGCTGCGTATTCAGTGCAAGAAACTGCGCTATCTGTTGGAGTTTTTTGCGCCTCTTTTTCCGGAAGATGAGAGTAAATCGCTGATCATTGCCTTAAAACAGCTGCAGGACAATCTTGGCAACTTTAATGATTACTCGGTACAGCAGCGGTTTCTCCGACAGGTCTTAAACAATACAATTCCGGATTTTAACGGCCGGGAAATAAAAGTCGCCGAGAGTATCGGGGCTTTGACCACGATGCTCCACCGGCTACAGTGGAAGGAGAGACGGCAGGTGATGAAGAACTTCGCCCGTTTTGACAGTCCGGAAGTTCATACCATAGTGACAAAACTTTTTAATATCGAAGGAAGCGAGAATGAAAATAATTGCCTGCTATAGCAATAAGGGAGGCGTCGGCAAAACTGCAACTGCGGTGAATCTGGCCTATGCCAGCGCCATAAAAGGGCGCCGGACCCTGTTGTGTGATCTGGATCCCCAGGGGGCATCGGGTTTTTATTTTCGGGTAAAACCTTCCAAAAAATTGGTTAAAACCGCATTCTTTAGAGATGTGCAGGGACTTATCCATGCCATTCGGGCGAGCGATTTTGATAATCTTGATCTGCTACCGGCAAATTTGACCTACCGCGATTTTGATATTTTTCTTTCGCGGATGAAAAACGGCAGATCTCGTCTGAAAAAGGCGTTGCGCAAGGTCGACAACGACTACGACGTCATCATTCTTGATTGTCCGCCAAATATCTCACTCCTTTCCGAAAATGTATTCAAAACAGCAGACAAGATTGTGGTGCCGATAATTCCAACCACCTTGTCCGTTCGTACCTTTGAACAACTGAACAGCTTTTTCAAGACGAACGAATACCAGCGTAAAAAGTTACTGCCCTTTTTTTCCATGGTGCAAAAGAGCAAAAAACTGCACAAAGATACAATGGCCACGTTGCGAAAAAGCTATAAAAGCTTACTAAGAAATTATATTCCTTTTTCCACTGAAATAGAGAGAATGGGGTTGCATCGGGCTCCGGTCCTGACCTATGCAGGCAAAGATTCTGCGGCAAATATCTACGGCCAAATCTGGCAAGAGATTGAAGAAAAAGCAAAAATTGGCTGGTGACCCATAGAGGGAATCTGTGAACCATGCTCCCCCACGGAATGAGGTTGTCCGGCAAACAAAAGGAGGCAGCGGTATGGGAAAGAAGAAAAAAGGTAAAAAAACGAAAAAGAAATGTTGTGAGAAGTATAAAAAAAAGGATGGGAAACATTGTTCAAACTGCCCCAAGGCATAACGGGGGGCTGATTGATCGGTTATGTCCCACCTCGAACATTAAATTCAGTCTCATAGTCTTTTGAGAGGCTACGTGCCTTTCACAGAGTATTTTTCCTGGTGAGAAGATATGAATGGGTGACCGAACATCAGATAATGTTTCTCGCCCGACGTGTTACAGATGTTGGCGTTGCGCGCCGATTCGCCTGCCTTTGATCGATTTGATTATATACCGCCCCTGACGGAAGAGCTTACGGTTCCAGGTACACCTGAAGACAACTTCATTGCCTACGGCTATCTTCCTGATATCCTTTTGGGCAACATCAAAACCTATACCGTAAATGGACATATCGTGAAGATCGACCTCGATGGGGTCGTTGTCTCTTATAGTAATCAGAACTTTACCTTTCTGCGGTTCCCTTGAGATCAATCGACGATTAAAGTTGGCCCGGGTTATCTCGCTGCATTTATGGCAGCGGATGGATCTCTGTCGAAGTCCCGGGGGTATCGCCACCATACGTTTGCTCTGACATGCGTGACATTTGAAGTGTATTCGTCCATTTACCACCCGGAAGGTTTTGGTCTTAGCCATCTGTATGTCCTCAGTTCCTGGACCTAAAGCCCACTCAATTATTCTCTTGGTATTATTCTAACGGATAGTTGGTTCGTGCTCAAGAGCTATTACCACCTCAAAGTGGGGTTCTTGCCCCATACTCGTTAATCGAACCGAAACTCTTTATCTCCGCTCTGCGTGACTGACCGAAACGTTTGTCAAAAAAAATGCTGTTTCCAAGTGCTTGGCAAATATAAACGTATCAAAATCATTTTGGTCTGTCAAAAAACCTGTGATAAGATGGGAGAGGTCAGGAAGACGGTCGGCTGTTTGATGTTCAACAATCAGGAGAAAATGTATGGTATCGATTATCGAGAAGATTGTTCCCTCCAAGGTAAAGAGCAAATTACTCACTACCCTGGGGATACTCATTACCCTGATGGTCGCTGTTCCGAGTATTATATCATATCGAACCACCCTCAACAATACAGCCTTGAACCAGGAGCAGGAACTGACGGCGATAGCCACCCAGGTTCGTGACAAGATTACCCTTGAAAAAGCCGAGCAGTTGAGGCTTTTGGCGCATACCGTCGCAGGGATGCCGTCGATTCAGGATAATGTGAAGTTCCAGAGCAGAGACGATCTTCTCGGGGTGACTGCACCCCTTTATGAGGGTTTGAAAAAAATAATCGATCTGAACGTCTTCCATTTCCATCTTCCGCCGGCTACATCTTTTCTGCGTCTGCAGAAGCCGGACAAGTTCGGCGACGACCTGTCCAGCTTCAGAAAAACAGTGGTCGAGGTAAATACAACACAGCAGGATGCGGTAGGTATCGAAGCCGGAGTTGCCGGCTTATCAATCCGGGCCGTTGTTCCTGTGCTGTATCTCAATAAAAAACATGCCGGTTCCGTTGAGTTTGGGGCACCGATAAACGATAAGCTGCTGGAACATATGAAAACGACTCTTCACGACGATCTTGCCGTTATTGTTCCGGAGGGCGACGGTTTCAAATACCAGGCGAAGACCCGTGATATGTCAATTGACGCACAACAATATCCGTTTTTCAAAGAGGTCATGCAAGCCGACACAGTAGAAGTGCGGCAGGAGGTAAAAGACGGTCATGAATTGATGACCGCCTATGTGTCACTTCCAGATTATTCAGGCAATGGTGTCGGGATCCTGGCAATTCCAAGAGATATCAGTGCCGTTGTCTCTGCCGCTAAAAAAGCAGCACTGACCTCGCTTGGCATAGGATTATTTGCCCTCGTCATCATCCAGGTCTTCGTCTACTTCCTCTTTACCAGGCTGATAGATCGGCCCATAAAAAGCTTCACCAGCCTGCTCGAATTGGCCAGCCGGGGTGATCTGTCTCAAGAGGTCGATACCACGGCAATCCTGCCGGTAAACTGTTCGGAAAAAATGCAGTGTAATAGGAAAGATTGTACGATGTTCGGCAAAGAAGGCTATTGCTGGGAGGAGGCCGGGTCGGCTTCGGCCAGGATTCAATGTCCGAAGATTGTCTCCGGGGAATATTCTTCGTGCAGCGAGTGCAAGGGGGTGTTCCGAGCCACAGTACGCGACGAATTCTCTGAACTGAGTGCCTATATGCATTCCTTCATCGCCAATATCAGAACCCTGGTAAAGGATGTCAACAGCAACTGTACCAATCTCAATAACTCTTCCCAGGCCTTGGCGGAGGTTTCTGAAAAGATTGACGCCGGTTCAAATGATTCCGCACAGCGGGCGACTGCCGTTGCCGCTGCCACGGAAGAGATGAGTTCCAATATGGCCTCTGTAGCTGCAGCAACCGAAGAGGCTGCGGCAAATGTCAATGTGATGACCACCGCAACGGAAGAAATCAGCAGCAGTGTCGGCGACATCCAGCGTTCGACGCAAAATGCCAAGGCGATTACCGGTGATGCCGTGGTTCAGGCGGCGGACATCTCGGAAAAGGTTGATGCGCTGGGGAGCGCCGCCCTGGATATCGGCAAGGTAACGGAAACCATTGCCGATATTTCGGCCCAGACCAACCTGCTGGCGCTGAATGCGACCATTGAGGCGGCCCGGGCCGGAGAGGCCGGCAAGGGTTTTGCGGTTGTTGCCAATGAGATCAAGGACCTGGCCAAACAGACCGCCCAGGCGACTGGAGAGATCAAAGAACGCATTGAAGGTATTCAGAACTCCACCAACATCACCGTGACGGGAATAAAAAAGATATCCGATATCATTACCGAGATAGATACTATTGTGTCAGGCATTGCGATTTCCCTCGACGAGCAGAGTGCGACGATGAGCGAGCTGACTACCAATATTGTTCAGGCCGGGGATGGGATTGGCGAGGTTTCGGAAAATGTTGCCCAGAGCTCTGTCGTATCCCAGCAGATTGCCGCGGATATCTCGGAAGTGAACAATGCCGTCAACGATATCTCGACCGGGACCGGGGATGTACGCCGGAACGCCGAGGAGTTGCGGCTGTTATCGGAATCGCTGAAAAACCTGATAGAAAAATTCAAAATTTAAGGCAGGCGGTTCCCGCTAGATCACAACCGCCCTTCCCTTTCTGGAAAGGGCGGTTGGCGTTTGAGGTTGCTAAGAAACCCTTCTTGATTTATGCTGCTTCTGTTTTTGTCGCCGCAGAGGATTGATTCCATGACATGAATTGCGCGGCTTCACTCTGGAAATTCGAAATAAGCTCTTTGGCATGCATGAATATTCTGCTCATTAATCCTCCCAACTGCGGACGCAGTATTCCCGAGGAACGATATGGTATAACTTCTCTCAAACAGATCTTTCGCGGCGAACCTCTGGCCCTGGAGGAGCTGGCCGGTAATCTGCTCGACCACGATGTGCGTATTGTCGATCTCAAGGCGGAACCCGGAGGATTGGATGAAATCCTTTCCGGGTTCAATCCACAGGTGGTCGGCATTACCGGCGTCACCTGTGAGGCAAACTCTATGCTGCAGCTGGCCGCGCAGCTCAAGAAACACTGTCGGCCGATTGTCGTGGTCGGGGGAATTCATGCCAGCAATGATCCGGACTTTTTCAATCATCCTTCTGTTGATTACATAGTCGTCGGACTCGGCAAAAGAATATTTGCCGAGTTAGTTAGAGCCCTGGAAGTGGGGGAGACGGGTATCGAAACTTTTCCTGGTCTGATTCGGACCAAGCCGGAAAAGAGGCTGGTGCGGCCTTCTTATTGCAATACCAAAGACGACCTGGTCGAAGCGCGGCCTCCGGCCTATGCGCGGGTCACCCGGTACAGGTCACACTATATCCTGGAAAAGCTGGGGATTTCCATGGGTTTTGTCGCCTCTGCCTTTGGCTGTCCGCATCGCTGCTTATTCTGCAGCATCAAGGGACAGACCGGCGGGCACTATCTGACCAAGTCTATAGATGCGGTGGTACGGGATATCGAGCTGCTCGGTGACGTTCCGGTTATCAGACTGGTCGATGCCAATACTTTTGGCGATATCGGGCGGGCCGAAGCACTCGGCCGCGCGCTGCTGCATGCCAAGGTGAAAAAACAATATCTGGCCGATATCCGCTCGGATACGGTTGTTCGACATCCGGAAATGCTGCGTCTGTGGCAGGATGCCGGCCTGCGGGCAGTGGTTATCGGCTTTGAGGAAATCAGTGATGCGGGCCTGGCGTCCATGAACAAGGCCAACAGGGCGAGCATAAATACCGAGGCCATAGCCATTCTCAACGAGATGGGCATCACCATCGTTGGCGATTTTATTATCTCACCGGACTACGATGAAAGCGACTTTGACCGTCTCGGGCAGTACCTTGGCAACAACAAAGTCGATCTGCCGATGATTACCGTTATGACCCCGCTGCCGGGAACCGAACTGTACCGGCAGCAGAAAGACCTGATAGTGAACCATAATCTTGATTATTATACCCTGACAAATGCAGTTATCAAAACCAAGCTCGATGAAAGACAGTTTTATACCCTTTATGCCGACCTCCTTGGCAAAAGTCATAACGATGCACGGATCTAAAAGATGAACGCCTATATTACGGCCACTTCGGCCTTCCTGCCCGGCAAGCCGGTGACCAATGACGAGCTGGACAGGTATCTGGGAGCGGTCAGCAGTGTTTCCGCTAAAACCCGGCAGATCATCCTTGGCAACAACGGGATTAAGACCAGATATTATGCCATCGACCCGGAAACGGGCAGGACCACCTTTACCAATGCAGAGCTGGCAGCCGAGGCGGTGCGTCTGTTGTCTGTGGATAAAGATCATGGTGGTCTTTTGCTGGAGTGCCTCTGCTGCGGGACCTCCTCTCCCGATCAGTTTATGCCGGGACACGGCTCCATGGTCCACGGTGCCCTGGCAGAAGCGGGTAAATGTGAAGTGATCTCTACCGCGGGAATCTGCCTTTCCGGAATTACCGCCATGAAATTTGCTGCCATGTCGGTAGGACTGGGGATGACCCGCAGCGCGGTGGCGACCGGTTCCGAGCTGGCCTCGACCTTCCTGCGTACCGAATTTTTTAATGCCATGAGCGGCAGTACCAAAGAGGAAACAGAAGCCAGACGCCATTCGGCTTTCTCCTTTGAGGCGGAATTTCTCCGCTGGATGCTCTCGGATGGCGCCGGTGCCGTTCTTATCGAGCAGCAACCGGCGACCGGCCGCCCCAGCCTCCGGATTGACTGGATTGAAATTATCTCTCATGCCCATCACCTTGAGGCCTGTATGTATGCCGGGGCATTAAAAAAAGAGGGTGGCGGCCTCACTGGCTGGCGTGACTGTGTCGGGGGTGGAGGGCTCGAAAAAAAGGGGATAATGACTATTAAGCAGGACGCCCGATTACTGAATCGTGAAATCATCCGTGCTTCGGTCGGTGACAGCCTGCCCTCGGTGGTTGCTAAACATCGACTCAAGGCAGAGGATATTGACTGGTTCCTGCCCCATTACTCCTCTGAATATTTTAAAGAGCCGGTGAAAAACGAGCTGCAGCGCATCGATTTCCCCATCCCGGAAGACCGCTGGTTCTCCAATCTGGCAACCAAAGGGAATACCGGGTCAGCCTCTTTTTATATCATGCTGGAAGAACTCTTCACGTCCGGCAGACTGAAAAAGGGCGACCGCATCCTGGGGATGATTCCGGAAAGCGGCAGATTCTCCGTTGGCTGGCTGGCCATGACGGTGGTCTGACTCCTCGGATGAGGCAGGCCAACAGAAAAGGTTTCTCAGAAAAACCAGGGGATAAACATCTTGGTCCGCTCCATATACTCTGTATAGGGGGTACCGAAGAAACGGATATTTTCCCCTTCCTCTACCTTGGCCGCCGCAATGAGCAGTCCGCTCACCAGGAGAATCAGGATAAGTGTCAGCGGGGTAATATGTTTGAAGAATGCACCCCAGCCAAGAAATAAAAGTGAGCTGTACATAGGGTGGCGAATGAAGCGGTAGAGCCCGACATCCACAACATGGACGGTATTTTCAAAAGGTAGATTCTCCGGCATCTCCTGCCGTGCGGCATGGCCGCCTCTTTGTTTCAGCATCATCAGGGACTGGATGATAAAGAGGATGGAGATGAGCAGCAGCAACCATGACAGCAGATGCAAAGGTGAAAAAGGCTCCCTGAACCAATGGGGATGGTTTACTAGCACCAGGATCAGAATTCCTTCAAAGGCGAAAAAACGATAGAAACCGTGACTCTTCGGATTGCCTAAGGTCCGCCTGGAGACGAAGAGAAAGAACAGGGTGCAGATAATAAACAGAACAATACGTACCACCACGACTCCTAACGAATAAGATACTCCCACAATGGACCGGCATAGCCGCGGGCGTGCATTTTACTCACCGTTCGGGCTCCCTCGGCCCCTCCTGAACCGACAACGCAATTAATTCTCTTGCCGACCTTTGCCGTAACCATGGCTTCGATGGTCTCCTGGTCAAGATTTTCCACCTCGTAGAAGACCGGTTCCAGCAGGTTGGTGTCGGGAGTTATCTTCCCTTCCCGAAGAGCGATGTCATACAGCGGTGTTCTCGGATATATCCTTATACCAACGAAGAAAAAGAGCACCGTCTTCTTCAGTCGATCAATATTTCCAAGGGTTTCAGCAATGGTTGCCGCGGACTCCCCTGGGCCGCCCATAAGAAAATAGTGGGCTACGTGCAGGCCGGCGCCTAATGCCTGCTGATGGGCGGCAATGACTGCCTCTGTGTCAAATGGTTTCCGATAGCTTTTCAGCACCGTATCCGCCAGGGATTCGGTGCCGAATTCCACATGGGTGAGTCCCGCTCCGGCCAGAATTGAAAAGTAATCCGGGGGAAGCCGGACCGGGGCGAAGAAGCCGCCCCATGGTATTGACACACCGGCTGCCTTGAAGGCTCTGGCTACCGCCAGACTGTGCCGGATGTCGGAATTAAAGGCCGAGTCGGTGATAAAAAAATATCTGGCCCCGGCCGCCTGGAGTTCGAGCGCCATCCGGGCGACTTCCTCAGGTGCTACCAGCCGCTGTTTGCTCCCTTCGATATTGGGATATGGGCAGTAGATACAGTGAAAGCAGCAACCCCTCTTGCTCTGCAGATTGAGCATTCCCCCCTGATCAAGATAGAACCGGTTGTGGGGGGCATGACTCTGAAAGTTACGGATAATCCGTCCGTCCCAGGGAATTGGCGTTTCGCTGTCCGTGGCCGATGCAAGAGAGATTACCCCGGCTATCCGGGTTGGATCTTTTCCTTCTTCTATGGCCTGAACCACCTGGCCGAAGCGTTCCCCCTCGCCGATAATGCCGTAATCTGCCTCAAGAGCGGCAAGAACCTGCTCCGGCATGATGGTGAAGCCGCTTCCGCCGCAGATAATCGTCGCTTTGGTCGCGGTTCTTAACCGGGCGACGATTTCTTTATATTCACCGATAAAATATTGTGAGTCGCTGCCATCGGTGTTGTCGATATTACGGCAGGAAAGACCAATGATGTCCGGGGAGAATAATCGCAGCATCTCATCCATCTCGGAAAGAGAGAGTACATTGAGGTCGGCAATCCGCACTTCATGCCCGGCCGGGATGGAGCCGGCGACATAATCAAGACCGAGTGGATAGACCGGGTAGGGGATGGCGAGAGTATTGGGCGATACCAGTAGAATTTTCATGGTTGATAAACTCGTAAAAACCTTAAAATCAGCGATGGCTAAGTTCCATAGCCGTGACATATTCACCGAGTCCCAGCACCAGAATTCTGTTGTTTTGCCCGGATATGGCGAGATTTTCTCCACCGATGAGGCTGCCGGGAACGATCCCCGTTTCCAGCATCGAGGCGCCAAGCGCTGCCGCTACCGCCGAGCCGGCGGCGAATTCGCCGATGGTTTTTCGATAGTCGACAACAGGGGCCGACGATTTGGCAAGCGCAATAAAGCTGGCAAGCTGCTCTTGTCCCAGTGTGGACATTGATGCCGGAATTCCGGCTAAAATCAGGGCCCAGCGGCTAGCTGTCCTGGCGGGACCGCCAAATGAAGCGACCAGGGCGGCCAGGACATCATCTGCCGCACAGCTCTGATAAAATGGCATGGCGATCCTGCACCTGGCTCCTTTTGCCTGTCTTGTCACACAAAAAGCCGCCCCGCCATCGGCAAGGGCTGCTCCGGGGTGCACCGAAGAGTCGAGAAGTGGAGAGAAGATATCGTGCCCCTCGTCCGCGCCAAGGATGAGAGCCGGTTTTGCGGGCTCATCGACCATCAGTTGCGCGGCAAGCAGCGCCTGTTCAAAAGAATAGTCGCCTCCGCTGGTGGTGATGTTGGCGCCGGTTGCCCCGAACATAATTGCCACCTGGCTGGCAGGCCCGTTATGTACGGAGCCGACGAAGTCGGTGGGGCTGGGGAACTGCTCTTTAGACTCGTTGAGGCGGGTCAGAAAATCATAGGTTTCCGACAGCGCCCCC
>Ga0055480_10000420_pt1 | contig 15768 bp, 13 predicted proteins | sample Muzzi_PWB_D2_FD_57935 | JGI IMG/M metagenome (GOLD analysis project Ga0055480, IMG submission 57935) | Wetland microbial communities from San Francisco Bay, California, USA, that impact long-term carbon sequestration - Muzzi_PWB_D2 | ecosystem: Environmental > Aquatic > Marine > Wetlands ... | reverse complement strand
GGACGGGCTGGAGATCTCCGCGCTGTCGCCCGCCGCTTCCGCCGAGACGAGCGACGCGGCCGCGGCGGTGCGCGCGGCCGACCTCGTCGTCGTGCTCGACACGGCCGAGGCGCCCCGGCTCGGCCAGGTGATGCCGCTCATCGAGTCGCACCGGATCCTGACGATCGACCACCATCCACCGGTGACGCCGGCTCTCGGCGAGCTGTCGGTGCGCGACGCCTCGGCGGCCGCGACCGGTGAGCTGGTGTTCGACCTGATGGCCGGCGCCGGCGCCGAGCCCACGATCGAGGAGGCGCGGGCCCTGTACGCGGCGATCGTGACCGACACCGGATCGTTCCGGTTCTCGAACACGAGCAGCCGCGTGCACGAGATCACGGCACGGCTCATCGAGCGAGGCGTCGATCCCGAGGGTATGTACGGCCGTCTCTATGGGGGCTACACGCCGGCCCGGCTCGCGCTGCTGCAGCGGGCGCTGGCCGCGCTCGAGGTCCACGACGAGCTGCCGGTGGCGTGGATCCGCCTGACCGACGCCGACATGAAGGAGACGGGGGCCGACCGAGAAGACGTGGACGGCATCGTCGAGTACGCCCGCCGCCTGCGCGGCGTCGAGGTCGCGGTGCTGCTGCGGGAGCTGCCGGAGGGGAAGACGAAGGTATCGCTGCGCACCTCGGGCTCGACGGACGTCGCGGCGGCCGCCCGCGAGCTCGGCGGCGGCGGCCACGTGAAGGCGGCCGGCGCGCTGATCGACGCTCCGATCGACGAGGCGGTGGCGCGAGTACTCGAGGTGCTGGACGGCCAGCTGTGAGGCGTCCGGGACCCCTGTACGGGATCGCCGGCTCCCCCTACATTCGGAACGTCCCGTCCGTCCACCGCCTAACCGGGCGGCATCGAATCGGTGTCTTCACCTGGCAGGAGGATCGGTGCGGAACGGAAATGCGATGAACGGTTACGGGGCGCGAAACCCCGAGCTTCGGGGCGAGATCATCTCGGACGAGACCGCCGGACGATTGCGTTACCTGGCCGGCCGGATTCCCCCCGAAGAACTGTCGGAGGTCTGGGTGTTCCCCCCGCTCGACGACGTCGAGGGCTCCGACGAATTCCACCTCTTCACCCGTCGGATGAGCGAGGGCGTGTATCGCGTCTGCGCCGCCGAGTTCGCGGGCGAGGCTCAGGCCCGGGTTTCGGTGTACGGCGCCGTGCCCGAATCGCGCGTGCAGCGCGTGGTGGACGGGTTCCGCGACCGCCTCGGCGAGAGCCGCGAGCCCCTCTACCTGCCGATTTTCGGCTCGGTGGAGCGCTGGCGACTGGCCGTCGGAGCCGACTCGGAGCCGTCGGCCGGCGGAGGCAACGGCCTGTCGCTGACCCCGCGGGTGGAGGCGATCGCCGTCTGACCGAATGTCTCCATGAGTGAGCTGGACATCGGGCTGGCGGTCGCGTTCGGCGCGGGAGTGCTGAGCTTCCTGTCGCCCTGCGTGCTGCCGTTGGTGCCCTCGTATCTGTCGTTCATCAGCGGAGTGAGCGTCGACGACCTGTCGGCGGGCGGCGTTCCCGCCCGCCGCACGGCGTTCGTCCACTCCCTGTTCTTCGTGCTGGGCTTCAGCCTCGTGTTCCTGGCCCTCGGCGCCTCGGCCACGCTCCTCGGCGCGGTGTTCCGCCAGAACCAGCTCCTGATCGCGCGGATCGGCGGCGTGCTCATCGTGCTGTTCGGGCTCTACCTGCTGGGCCTGCGGCCCGGGCTGTTCCTGCAGCGCGAGCGCCGCATCCATCTCAAGGACCGGCCGCTGGGGTACCTCGGCTCGACGCTCGTCGGCGTGACGTTCGGTGCCGGCTGGTCGCCGTGCATCGGCCCCATCCTCGGTGGCATCCTCACCTTCGCGGCCACCCGACAGACGATGGGCGAGGGCCTGATGCTGCTGGCCGTGTATTCGCTCGGCCTCGCGGTGCCGTTCCTGCTCTCGTCGCTCGCGCTGTCGTGGTTCTTCAGCGCCTTCGCCCGGTTTCGGAAGTACCTTCCATGGGTCGAGCGCGTCAGCGGCGCGCTCCTGGTGCTGGTGGGCATCCTGTTGATCACGGGTCGGTTCACGGCGCTCGCCGGCTGGGCGACGCAGTTCACGCCCGACTGGATTCTCGAGCGGATCTGAGTTGCGCCGACCCGGACACACCTGGGGTCGGTCTCCCTCTATGTGTACATGTGTACAGTCAGATGGTCGGCCGCAGACATCTGCCGTGCCCGGGGGTGTGGGGGGCGGACGCCCATGAGCGGCTTCCTCAGCCCGCCGCGAGCTCCTCGCTGAGCAGTTGGCGCTCGAGCAGCCGCGCGTAGACGCCGCCTTTCGACAGGAGCTGCGAGTGGGTGCCCTGCTCGGCCAGCTTGCCGTCTTCGAACACGAAGATCACGTCGGCGCCGGCGACCGCTGAGACGCGATGCGACACGATGATCGACGTCCGATCGCCCATATAGTCCCGCAGCCCTTCGAGGATCGCCTCCTCGGTCACGGTGTCGACGGCCGACAGGGCATCGTCCAGAATCAGCAGGGGGGCGTCGCGGTAGAGCGCCCGGGCGATCGTCGCCCGCTGCTTCTGGCCGCCCGACAGGTTAATGCCGCGCTCGCCGAGCAGGGTGTCGAGCCCGTCGGGGATCTCTTCCAGCGTCTCCCGCAGCTGCGCGACGTCGACGGCGTGGTCGAGCTTTCCGTTGGTGCCGCCTCCGTCGACGTCGTCCAGTACGAGGTTGTTGCGCAGGCTGTCGGAGAACAGGAAGGGCTCCTGCGGGACCGTCGCGATCGAGGCGCGCAGCTGTGACAGTTTCCGCTCGCGCACGTCGACGCCGTCGATCAGCACCGTGCCCTCAGTCACGTCGTACAGGCGGCCGATGAGGCGCGCCACGGTCGATTTGCCGCTGGCAGTGGCGCCCACGAGGGCCGCGGTCTGGCCGGCCTCGATCGTGAAGCTCACGTCCTCGAGCACCCAGCGCTCGGTCTCGGGATAGCGGAACCACACGTTGCGGAACTCGATGCGACCGTGGATCGGCGTGTCGACGGTCTCCGCGGCGTCGTCGATCGCGGCCGGCGTGTCCATCAGCTTGTTGATCCGGCCCATCGAGGCGGCGCCACGCTGGAACAGGTTCGTCACCCAGCCAACCGCGATCATCGGCCACATCAGCAGGGTCAGGTAGAAGCCGAAAGCCACGAACTCGCCGATCGTGATCGTGCCGTCCATCACCTCGAGGCCGCCGAGCCACAGCACGACCAGGGTGCCCAGGCCGCCGAGGAACTGGAGGGCGGGGAAGAACGCGCCCCAGATCTTCGCGAGGTCCATGTTGCGGTCCATGTAGTCATGGCTGTGCCCGCCGAACCGCTTCGCCTGGTCGTCCTCGCGGGCATAGGCCTTCACGATCCGGATCCCGGCCACGTTTTCCTGCACGAAGTTGGTCAGTTCCGAGAACTGCTCCTGGATGCGCTCGAACCGCACGTGGATGCGGCGGCCGAACCAGATCACCGCGATCGGGATCAACACCATCGGAATCATCGCGAACCCGGTGAGCGTCGGACTGATCCAGATCATCAGGATGAGCGCGAAGATCGAGACCGCCGTCGTGTTCACCAGGTACATGATCGCGGGCCCCGCCACCTGGCGGACGGCCAGCACGTCGTTCGTCGCCCGGCTCATCAGGTCGCCGGTGCGCCACCGGTCGTAGAACTGGGGCGAAAAGTGAAGCAGATGCTCGAACAGGTCGTCCCGCAGGTCGGTCTCGATGCGCCGGCTGATGCTGTTCAGCAATTCGCGCATCCCGTATTTTGCGATCCCGCCCAGCACGGCCGCGCCGACGATCAGCAGCGCATAGCGGACGATCAGGTCCCGTGAGAGCGACTCGGTGAGCGCGTCGATCGCGACCTTGAGCAGGTAGGGTCCGGCGATCGTGAACACGTTCGTGATCACGACCAGCAGGAGGCCCGCGATGACGCCCCTCAGGTAGGGACGGTAGTACGGCAGCAGCCGGCGGAACTGCTTCAAACAGGGACTCCCTCGGCAGGCATGAACGTTGCGCTATTAACTATTCTCGACACGCCGCGTATTATACAGGCGTCGGCGTCGTCGGGGGACCGGGACCCTGAGCATCCCGGACTTTTGGCCCATTCGAGCACTCGGGCCGCGTCGCGCAACCGCTGAAGTCGAGAATTGAAGGAGAGATCGGGAATGAACGCACGGAAATTTTTCCCACTCCTGACGGCCGTGGTGCTGTTCACGGCCTGCGGAGGGGACGACCAGGCCGACCTGGACCGCGAGATGGACCTGGCGCTCGCCGAGGATTCGCTGGCCGAGCTGGCCGACACGGTGGCCGAGCAGCCGCCCGCTCAGCAGCAGCCGCAGGCCCAGCGTCCGCAGGCCCAGCAACCGGCCCGGCAGCCCGCTCGACAGCCGGCCGCCCAGCCAGCCGGCCCGCAGATGCGCGAGATGACGGTGTCGACCGGTACGGCCATGCGCGTGACGCTCGACCAGCAGCTCAGCACGAAGACGAGCCAGGTGGGCGACCTGTTCACAACGACCGTCGCGAGCGACGTGATGGACGGTGACCACGTCGCCATTCCGGCCGGCTCGCAGATTCGCGGTCGCGTGACCGCGGTTCAGAAGTCCGGCCAGCCCGGCGAGGCGGCCGTGCTCAAGATCGCGTTCGACGAGGCGACCGTGGACGGCGAGACCTACCCGGTGCAGCTCACCGTGGCCGAAGCGACACCGACCGTCGAGAGCCGGGAAAGCACGGGCAAGAAGGTGGGGAAGATCGGGATAGGCGCCGCGGCCGGCGCGATCCTCGGCCAGGTGATCGGCGGGGACGCGAAGAGCACGATCATCGGCGGTGCGATCGGCGCCGCGGCCGGCACGGCCATCGTGCTCGGCACGGCGGACGCGGACGCGGTCCTCGCCGAAGGCTCGCCGATGACCCTGACCGTCGACGCGCCGATCACTGTGCGTCGCGAGGTCTGAGGCGCTAGCCGCCGGCGCCCTGCGGATCCCGCGAGGCCGGTTCGAGCCGGGCGAGGTCCGTCAGCGTCCGCCGCCGGCCCGGGGCACGCTCGAGAGCCGTCTCGAAGGCGCGGCGATCTTCTGATGGGTGATCGAGCTCTACGAGCAGCTCGCCCAGGAGCTCGGACGGTGGCCGCACGACGACGGCAAGCGGTCCGAACGTGAAGGGTTCGCCGAGATACGTCTGTTGCGCGGTACGGAGTAATGCGACCGCGGAATCAGGACGCTCGGCCGCCAACGCCAGGGCTTCGATCGCCAGCCGGGCGGCCCGTGTCTCGCCTTCGGCGCCGTCGAGCTCCACAGCGCGGGCGGCGGCCAGGTCCAACAGTTCCCGGTCGTCCTGCTCCCGGGCATACGCCGCCACCCGTTTCATCGCGACATCCTGGTCGCGATGGCACCGTTCGAGCCGGAGGAGTCCCGGACTGCCGTAGAGAAACACTGGCTCTCGGATCTCGGGGCCGTGCTCCCCCGAATCCGTGCCGGCGAGGATGCGGACGCCTACCGCCCGGGGCACGCCCGCCGCGTCCCCCCGCGCCGATCACGGTGCGCCGGGAGGTCTGAGGCGCGGCGCGCGGGACTGCAAGCGGTTCGTCGCGACGTTCCCCGACTTCGCGAGCCGAAGACGAACGTCTCACTCGGCCCGGTAGGCCGTGTGGGCTTGAGGGCCGTGCGGGTTCGGTGCCGTGTTGCGGAAGTTCACCGACATGGTGGGGCAATCTCTTGCACCAGGAAGGCCGGGAAGTTCGTTGCACGGGTGGAGTGAGAAGTGCAGATGGGGAAGGCCGCCAGTTTTTCCGGTGTTTCCGCTACGCCCGATCAACTGACCCTGCGCGACTCCCTCGCCGGAAGTGACGAGCACCCCACCGCGCGTGAGGTGCGAGTAAAGCGCAACGGTGCCGTCCGCGTGGATCACCGTGATGAGATTCGTGCAGGCCGCGTTGCCGTCGTCGCAGCCGTCGTTGGCCCAGCCGACGACGCCGCCGCGCGCGGCGACCACGTCGGTGCCGATGTCCATGATGAAATCGTAGCCGTTCTTCCAGAATCCGCTGTGCCCGAATCCGGAACAGTTCGACTGATTGACGACGTAGGCGCGGCCGGGGGGATACGGAAGGACGAAGTCGGAGGACGACCATGGACCGAAGGGACCGCATTCGGAGACGGTGATGTCTACGGTTGCGCTTGCCGAGATCGTTCGGCTCTCGGCGACCGCACGAACCCGGTGCCGGCCGGATGCGAGATCGTCCCGCCGGAGACTCGTCCCCACTCCGAGGTCGCCGGTAAGGTCCGAGATCCATCGGACATTGGCGTCAACCGGTGCACCGGACTGGTCCATGACTTCAGCCACAAAGGGAATCGTGTCTCCGAGATACCAGAGGGTTCCGGCACGAGGGGAGACCACCCGGGCCGACAGGCCGGCCGGCACAGGTTCCGGTGAACTGATCTGCTCTCCGCCACCGCTGTTGCCCCTACATCCTGTGATCAGGCCGAGCAAGACGCCGAAGCCGCAGGCGAGGTTCCATGTACGCTTCATGCCCCGAGACTATATGTGCGACCTGATCCGTGCGTCCCGCCGGCCGTCCGAGGTCCCATGGCGGTTTCGACGGAAGTATGGTGGCGCCAACGGAAGGTGAGGCTCAACCTGCGCCGGCTGAAACCAGTCGCAGTCGACCCGCATCCCCACGCCAGTGGGACTCCAGAACTCGGAGATCTGGCCCTGCCCCGGTTTCCAGAACCACTTCTTCCGCGCCGTCCACGGGGCCATGCGTCGCCGCCACTTCGACACGAAAATCGATGTTCACCGTCCCCCCGGCCTGCCGTGCGGTGATCCGAATCACCGCTCCCTCCTTGACTCCGGCGCCGGTGATCAGGAGCAGCCGGCGGGCGAAAGGCTGCAGCATCCGGCGCGGGACCGGGAGGCTGAGCACGTCCTGGCGCGCGGCTACCTCCACCCGTGCCCGGACGTTGGACGCCGCGAGTTCGAGCCGAAGGTACCCCTCCGTAAGTTCCAGCTCTCGATTGAGAGGGATCATGTCGCCTTCATTCCGCACCCGCAGCGCCTCACGCAGGAGGTCACCCAGCGCGGCGATGGCCTCCATGGCTTCCTCCGCTCGATGGTCGTCGATTGTGCGTCCCACGCCCCGCAGCGCCCGGTGAAGGAATTCGGGTTGCAGATCCAGGGCGATGCGTTCGAGGCGGGCCACCGTCGTTTCCGTTTCGAGCGCCTCGATTTTCGTCCGCGCCTGAAATGCCGCGAGGCGCGACCGTTGAAGCCTGTGGAAGTAGTCGTACGTGAGCTGACTGCCGACCGCGCCGAGATACAGTGCGTAGCTCGGGACGAATTGATTATCGAGCAAGGCCAGATAGTATGCCGGGGCCGACGACTCCCAGGTCGTTCCCGTGGCGAGGAACATGATCGACCACAGGATCCCGATCGCGAGGACGAAGACGACGCCGACCGCGGCGTGTAGCGTCAGCGCTCGCGGCCAACCGAGTCGTCCAGGGTGGAACCGTCGAGCGAGCCATGAGAGGAGCGGGGTGACGAGCAACCAGCCCAGCCACCAGAGAAGCGGCTCTCGAACGAGGGGAAAACCGATCGGGACGTCTCGCGCCACGGCAACGACCACATCCTTCGCGATGTCCAGTGGTATCACAGCCAGCCAGAAAACCAGGATGGGCCCGATCGTTGGCCGGTGGCGGTCTCTCGCTCCAATTCTGCTCATCGTGCTCGTTTTCATGGCCACTGATTTCGGCGAGGCCATCGTCTCGCTCCACTCGCAGGGTCAGCCCCTGCGTTTCGCCTCGATGCAGGCCCTGCTCATCGCCTGGGCGGTGTGGATCGCGTCGATTCCGTTGATCGGCCGACTCGCCGACCGCATATCACCGGATCGAATCGGCTGGCCCGCGGCCATCGGGGCGCAGATGCTGGCCGGCACGGGCTTCGCGCTGGTCGGGCCGACGATCGCCGTCGGACTGATTGCGGTCCTGCTGCCCCCCCGCCCGGTGCCAATTGATCAATACTACCTCAGTGTTCTTGATTACAAGTTCGTCACATATTTCGCCATGTATCTCGGCTGCGTGGTCGTCTACCTGGTGTACAATTACCTGTATGAATCGACCGAGATCGAGATCGATGCCGCCCGGGCGAGCCTCCGCGCGTCACGCCTCGAGCGGTCGCTCACGCATACGCGCCTCGACAGGCTACGGAAGGAACTTCGGCCCCATTTCCTCCATAACAGCCTGCAGTCCGCCTCCGGCCTCGTGTCCTCCGGCGAGTACGAACGGGCAAGCCGGATGCTCGACGGGCTGGATCAGCTCCTTTCCGCGTCTCTGTCTGGCATGCAGGGCGACGTTGTGAGTCTTGGTGAGGAGCTGAAGCTCGTACGCACCTACCTGTCGATCGAGGGGATTCGTTTCGAGGATCGCATGGCCGTGGAGATCGATGTCGCCGACGAATTGCGCTCCGCCCTGATTCCTCCGCTGGTGCTTCAACCGCTGGTGGAGAACGCGGTACTCCACGGGGTCGCGGACACCGCGGAGCGCGTGACGATCACGGTCCGGGCTGAAGCCGCGACGGACCGACTCCGTCTGGTTGTCGAAAACGACGGCGTCCGCGGCGATGTCCGCGGGGCCGCCCGCAGGGGCGGCATTGGCCTCTCGAACACGGCCGAGAGGCTTCATCTGCTCTACGGGGCCGAGGCCTGCCTGGACTTCCGAATTGGAAATGGCCGGGCCCGAGTGGTGATCGAACTGCCGCTGCGCCGGCAATGGGAGGAAGACGATGCCATCACGTGACGAACGGATTCGGGTCGTGATCGTCGACGACGAGCGTCCCGTTCGGGCCAGCCTCCGCGGTGCGCTTGCACAACTCAGCGGCGTCGAGATCGTGGCGGAGTGTTCCGGAGGGGCGGACGCGATCGAGGCGATCAGGAGGGAGGAACCGGATGTAGTGTTCCTGGACATCTCGATGCCGGAGATCGACGGGTTCGACGTCGTCGCCGAGATCGGCCCGCATCGCATGCCCCCGGTGATCTTCGTGACGGCGCACGACGTCAGCGCGACACGCGCCTTCGAAGCGGCGGCGATCGACTACGTGCTCAAGCCGTTCAAGCCTGCGCGGATCGCGCGCGCCCTGGAGCGGTTGCCGCACCGTCCCCGGGATACGGATCTCGCGGATCAACTCCGGGAACTGCTCGAGGCGCGGCGAACGCCCGAGGGGCATGCGCGACGGATCATGGTACAGGACGGCGACGACTATCGATTCGTCGCCGTTGAGACCATTTACTGGATCGAGGCGGACGGGAAGTACGTCCGGCTTCACACGGACGAGGGGGAGTACCGAATCCGGGAGACCCTCCGCGCCATTCACGAAGCGCTCGACCCGGATCAATTCGCCCGCGTTCATCGGTCCTCCATCGTCGATTTCGACAGAATCCAGAAGGTCGAACCGTGGTTCGGCGGGACCTATCTCGCCTTCCTCGATACGGGCGAAAAGGTCCGGGTCAGCCGCAACCGCGCCAGGGAGCTCCTGCGCACGTTGTCTTGATGCGGGCTGCCCGGACTCTTTCCAGTCACGGCTCGCGGTAACCAGTCGCGACGCCTCACGCCCGTTCGCGCTGCCCGTCGCGAGCGCCACACCTCCGGCGGCCAGCTTCTCATGGGCGGCCCGGACCGGACCCTTCCGTGCGTGTAGGCACACGAACTCGTCGAGGAGAAGCTTTCCATGTCACGTCCCATCCCGCGTTTCACTTGCTCGAACCGGATGACGCCCGCCCGCTTAGTGGCGCGGTGTTTCGTACTCTGCCTGCTTGGCCTCACCGCCTCGTGCGGCGACGACGGAATGACCGGACCCATGCCCGCGAGCGCCGATCTCCGGGTAACCGCGATGTCTCCGGCCACCACCGCCGACGGAACAGACGTGACGTTCGGCTTCGAGGTTTCCAACGGCGGGCCCGACGCGGCGCAGAATGTGTCTTTCCAGGCGCAGCTGCCCTCGGCTGCGGTGGTCGCGCAGATCTCCGACGGGGGGACCCGATCGGGTGACGTGGCGACGTGGGCGATCGGCACTCTCTCGAGCGGCCAGACAGCGAGTCGGAGCGTCACGCTGACGGTGACGGGTCCCGGCGACGTCACCGTCACGGGATCAGTTTCTTCCACCACGGCCGATCCGAACGACGCCAATGACGACGGCAGCACGACCACGAGCGTGGCGATGAGCGATGACGCCGACGTGGTGGTCCGGGTGGACGCCGGCCACGCCGAGGCTGTCGTGACAGGAGACGCCGTACAGTGGAGCCTCGTCGTGCGGAACGACGGGCCGGCAGGCGCCATGTCGGTCGGCGCAATGCTCACCTTCAACCGCTTGCCGAACGATTTCGTGATCTCCGACGAGGGAACCGTGGACGCGGGCGTCGTCACGTGGCCGTCGACGGCCTCACTCGCGGCCGGTGACTCGGTCATTTTCACGGTGAGCGGGACGGCGCCGGCGGTCGGCCCGGTCACGGCGACGGCTCGGGCGACGGCGACGAGTGATGACCCGAATTCCGGCAATAACGATGGTTCCGCCGCAGCGGCGCGGGTCCGGACGCTGCTCACCTACGACCCTGTCTACTCCCTCCAGGGTGAGGCAGTCGACGACGATTTCGGATGGCTCATGGACGAAATCGGCGACGTCGACGCCGATGGGGTGCCGGACTTCGCGATCGGAGCGCCGGCGAACGATGGAGGAGGTGTCGATGCGGGCCGGATATATGTGCATTCGGGGGATGACGGCACGCTGCTCTTCAGTTTCAGCGGCGCCGCAGGCGATCAGCTCGGGTTCTCGCTCGACGCAGCTGGTGATGTCGATGGGGACGGGACACCGGACGTGATAGCAGGCGGGCCCTTCGGCATGCTCGGCCGCGCCGTCGTTCTTTCGGGCGCCGACGGTTCCGTCATCCACGACCTCTCCGGCGAGGCGGTCGGCGACTTCTTCGGCGAGGCCGTCGGCCGCCTCGGCGACGTGAACACCGACGGCTTCGACGATTTCCTCGTCACGGCGCCGGGCACCGACGTCGGCGGGAACAACACGGGACGCGTGTATGTCTTCGACGGCCAGACGGGCACGGTCCTCGCCACGATGAGCTCAGCGACGGAGAACGCGTTGTTCGGCTCGTCGGTCGGCGGGATCGGGGATGTCAGCGGCGACGGCGTCGCTGACTTCGCCGTGGGGGCGCCCAATGTGACAGGCGGCCGCATCTATGTGCTAAACGGTGTGACCGCGGACCCGGTGTTCTCCCCGATTCCAGCACCCGCCACGGGGGGGCAGCTCGGACTCTTCTGGCTGAATAGTCCGGGTGACGTCGACGGTGACATGATCCCCGATATCTACGCGGCGAACATTTTCGACGACCAGTCGGGCACCGATGCCGGACGCGCACTGGTATTCTCCGGCGCCAACGGTGCGATTCTGCTCGACATCCCGGGCGAAATGCCGGGTGATCAGTTCGGGATTGGTCGCGGGATCCCCGACGTGGACGGTGATTCGGCCGGAGACCTCATTCTCGCGGGATGGCTGAACGACGAGGGAGGCGCTGGCGCGGGCAAGGTCTACATTTACTCGGGGGCCACTGGGGCACTCCGCCGCAGTTTCGTGAGCACCAGCGCCGGCGACAACTTCGGCTTCGACGCGATCGCGATCGGCGATGTCACCGGCGACGGCATCGTCGACTACGCCGTATCCGGGGGAATCTCGGACACCACGGCCGGCCGGGTCGACGTGATCGCGGGCGTCGAGCTACCGTAATCTACTCGACGGGTGAGGTCTGAAACGGCCCCGTCCCATGGATCTGGAGTTCCACCGGCTCGTCGCCCGTCCACGCCCACATCGGCCCCCCGGCCGGCACCGAGACGAAGCTACCCGGTGGTAGATCGATCGGATCGCCCTCGGCGCTGAACCTCATCGTGAGAGTCCCCGACAGGACGGTGATGTGCTCGGCCGTGCCATGGCGGTGCGCCGGCATCGTCCAGTGCGCCGGCATCCGCATCCGGAACACGAACGGGCCGGGCTCGCCCGGCGTGCCGAGCACACCCGCGAACTGCGCCTGGTCGTACCCGCCACCGCCGCCGTTCCAGGTGAGCTCGGACGGGCCGCGGACCGTCACCGAGGCGCCGACGTCGTCAGCGCTCTGGCCGGCGTCGTCCTGGGCCAGGGCGATCCCGGGCAGTATCGCGAGTGCCGCGATCAGCATCCCAAACTTCGCTACGAGTCGCATTCGTACTCCGCTTCCGGTCCCTGGTGTGAATCTCAGTACCCCAATGCCTTGCTACCGCGCCGCGGGTCGGCGGCGCCGACGAGGATCCCGTCGGGCTGAATATAGATCGACTCCACGTTGCCCGACACGCCGCCGCGCTCGCGCACCTCGTGCCCCCGTGAGCGCAACTCCTCCACCACGGAATCCGGCAGCCCACCGTGCTCGTACCGGATCACGTCGGGGAGGTGCTGGTGGTGGAAGCGCGGCGCGTCGACCGACGTCTGCGCGGGCAGCCGAAAGTCGATGTGGTTCGACACGATCTGAAACACCGTCGTGATGATCGTCGAACCGCCGGGCGTGCCGGTGACGAGCTCGGTGCGGCCCTCGGGATCGACCACGATCGTCGGGGTCATGGCCGAGAGCATGCGCTTGCCCGGGGCGATCGCATTCGCCTCCCCCTGCACCAGCCCGTAGATGTTCGGCGTGCCCACCTGGGACGTGAAGTCGTCCATCTCGTTGTTCAGCACGAAGCCCGCCCCGCGCACTACGACGCCGGAGCCGAAACCCGAGTTCAGGGTTGTCGTCACGGCGACCGCGTTGCCGGCCGCGTCGACGATCGAGAAGTGCGTGGTGTGCGTCCCCTCGGCCAGCGGCACCCGGTTGAACGTCTCCGAGTCCGAGGCGCTGTCCATCGCGATGCTGGCGCGCAGCGTGTCCGCGTAGGCCTCCGACGTGAGGCGGGCGAGCGGGACGTCCACGAAGTCCGTGTCGCCGAGGAAGTAGTTGCGGTCGGCGTAGGCCCGCCGGAACGCCTCGACGGCGATGTGGATCGCGTCCGCCGAGTGCCACGCGTAGGACCCGAGGTCGAAGCCCTCGACGATGTTGAGGATCTCGGTCAGCGTCGCTCCGCCCGACGAGGCCGGCGGCATCGACATCACCTCGTAGCCGCGGTAGTTCGCCACCACCGGCTCGCGCCACTTCACCTCGTAATCGGCCAGGCTGGGTCGGTCGATCAGCCCGCCGCCGCGCTCCATCTCGGCGGCGATCGAGTCGGCGATCCAGCCCGTGTAGAACACACTCGTCCCGGAATCGGCGATCGCCTGCAGCGTGCGCGCCAGGTCGGGCTGCTGAAACACCGAGCCGACGGCCGGCGCCTCGCCGTTCGGCAGGAACTTGGCCGCCGAGGCCGGGAACCGGACCAGCTTGTCGGCCGTTCCGCCGATCGAGCTGTGATGGCGGTTGGCCACTTCGAACCCGTCCCGCGCCAGCTTGACGGCCGGTTCGAGCAGACGCGACCACTTGAGCGTGCCGTACCGCTCGTGGGCCGCCGCCATCCCGGCCACGGAGCCGGGGACGCCCGACGCCAGGTGTCCCACGACGCCCATGTCGGTCAGGTTGCCCGCCTCGTCGACGTACATTTCCGGCGTCGCGCCGCGCGGCGCCTCCTCGCGGTAGTCGAGGGCGAACCGCGTGTCGTCGGCCATCCGGGCGACCATGAAGCCGCCGCCGCCGATGTTACCGGCCGCGGGGTTCACGACCGCGAGGGCGAACTGGGTGGCGATCGCCGCGTCCACCGCGTTGCCGCCGTCCCGCAGGATCTCGAGCCCGGCGGCCGTCGCGAACGAATCGGTGGAGACCACCATGCCGCTGTCGGCCAGTGCCGGGGCCCGGTCCGCATCGAAGCGCCAGGTGTCGGGAAACGACACCTCGCTCGCCTGCGCGGCGTTGCCCGTCTCGGCGGCCGGCCCGGTGCAGGCCGCGGAAAGCAGCGGCAGGGTCAGCCAGGCGACGGCGGCCAGGCGCGAGAGTAGCGGACGGCGGCGAGCTGGAGTGTTCACGGCGGTGGCGTCTCCTTGCAGGGAACTGGGCCCGGACGCATCGGTCCCGGCGACTTCTACGCCTCGCTAAATGGAGCCCCGGGCGGACGTTTTGCAAGGAAGCGGCGCCAGGGAGCGGTCCGCGTCTGTTCCGCGGCCCGCGGTCGTGGTTAGCTTGCGCTGAATCGCGCCGCCGCCCGCACTCGATCCACGCACTCGACCACGAGGAGCCCGCGCTTGCCAGCTGACCGATCGCCCGCCGACGGCCTGTATCTCGGCCTGATGTCGGGCACGTCGCTGGACGGGATCGATGCGGCGCTCGTCCGGTTCGGTGGTCGGGATCCAGCGCCCGCCGACGCCGCCCTCGAGGCCTTCCGCACCACGCCGTTCGCCCCCGACCTCGCGCATCGGCTGCGGCGCGCCGTGGCGGGCGACGCGGATCCCGACGAGCTCTGCGACCTGGGGTTCGCGCTCGGCGAGGCGCTGGCGGAGGCGGCGACCGCGCTGCTGGCCGAGGCCGACGGCCCGGTCACGGCGATCGGCAGCCATGGCCAGACCGTGCGCCACCGTCCGCCGGTGCCTGGCCGGCGCGGCTCCACCCTGCAGATCGGCGAGGCCGCCGTGATCGCCGAGCGCGCGAATCTCGACGTGATCGCCGACTTCCGCGTGCGCGACATGGCCGCGGGCGGGCACGGCGCGCCGCTCGCGCCCCTGTTCGACGACCTGCTGCTGCGCGCCGAGGGCGCGACGCGGGCCGTGCAGAACATCGGCGGGATGGGCAACGTCACCGCGCTCCCGCCGGTCGGCGACGCGACCATGCGCCCGATCGCCTTCGACACGGGCCCCGGTGTGGTCCTGATCGACGCGGCCGTGCACCGGCTGACCGGGGGCGCGCGCGCGTTCGACGAAGACGGCCGCCTGGCGGCCGTCGGGGAGGCCGACGAGGCGCTGGTGGGCGAATGGCTCGCCGATCCCTTCTTCGCCGAGACGCCGCCCCGCAGCACGGGCCGCGAGCGGTTCGGCGCGCCGCGGGTCGAGACGTGGCTGGCCGCGCACGCCGACCTGTCGGCCGAGGACGCGGTCGCGACGCTCACCGAGGTGACCGCCCGCTCGATCGCCGGAAGCTACGCCCTCATCGGGTTCGACGTGGACGAGGTGCTGCTGTGCGGGGGCGGAGCCCGGAACCCGGAGATCCGCCGCCGGCTGGCGGCGCACCTGCCGCGGGCCCGCGTGCGGACGCTCGACGAGGTGGGCTGGGACGCCGACGCCCGCGAGGCGGTCGCTTTCGCGCTGCTCGCCCGCCAGCACGTGCTCGGCCACCCGGTCGACCTCACCTGGGCCACCGGCGCGGCGGGGCCGCGGCGGCTCGGCAAGCGGGTGCCGGCGTGAGCGTGAAACAGGGCCGGGTCCGCGCCGGGCGCGTCGTGCTCGAATCGCTGCGGCTCGACTTCGACCCCGAGGAAGCCGTCCGCGAACGGGCGGAGCGGGCCCTGGTGCTCGGCGTGGGCGGGTTCATCATCTTCGGAGGGGAGCGCGAGCAGGTCGCGCGGCTCGTCGCCGACCTGCGCGCGCGTGTCGAGCGGCCGCTCTGGATGGCCGCCGACCTCGAGCGCGGTGCCGGCCAGCAGTTCGGCGGGCTGCCCACGCTGCCGCCGCCCGGGGCCTTCGCCGCGCATCCCGATCCCGAAGCGGCGGCCCGC
>Ga0055480_10000419_pt1 | contig 15773 bp, 11 predicted proteins | sample Muzzi_PWB_D2_FD_57935 | JGI IMG/M metagenome (GOLD analysis project Ga0055480, IMG submission 57935) | Wetland microbial communities from San Francisco Bay, California, USA, that impact long-term carbon sequestration - Muzzi_PWB_D2 | ecosystem: Environmental > Aquatic > Marine > Wetlands ... | reverse complement strand
GTTTGCGATCCGTGAGGGGGGCCGGACGGTGGGCGCCGGCGTCGTGACCAAGATCCTGAACTAACCGGCGATGCCAAGAGATAAAGTCATCCTCGAGTGCACCGAGTGTAAAGAGCGCAACTACTTCACGACCAAGAACCGGCGGAAGCATCCGGAACGGGTGGAGTGGAAGAAATACTGTCCGCGGTGCGACTCTCACCGCGTGCACAAAGAGTCGAAGTAGACCATGGCAACGGTGCAGACGGAGCGCGGCGGCGTGGTGGGCGTCGTCGCCCGGGTGACGGGATTCCTGTCGGCAGTCAACGTCGAGATCCGCAAGATCACCTGGCCGACCCGGGATGACCTGGTCGATACCACACGGAAGATCATCCTGCTCGCGGCCGCGCTGGGTGTCGTGATCGGCTTGTTCGACTGGATTCTGCAGAAGATCCTGGTCGACGGCGTCGCGGCCCTCGCCCGGTAAAGGACGAGCATGGAATACCGCTGGTATGCCATCCAGACCACGGCCGGGCATGAGAACAAGGTCCGGGGTCTGCTGGCCAAGCGCATCGAAGACGACCCGCGGCCCGAGGAGGCCCGGCTGATCCGGCAGGCGCTCGTGCCGGTGCAGGAGGTCGTCGAGATCAAGAACGGCAAGAAGGTGGCCGTCGAGCGCAAACTGTACCCGGGGTACGTCCTGGTGGAGATGGCGATGAGTCAGGAAGCGCTCCACGTCGTCAACAACATCCAGGGCGTCATCAAGTTCGTCGGGACCGGGCGCCTCCCCCAGCCGCTGCGGCAGGAGGAGGTCAACCGGTTGCTGGGTATCGTGGAAGAGACCGCCGAGGAAGACGCCAAGGAGGAGATCCCCTTCATGGTGGGCCAGGTGGTCGAGATCACCGAGGGGCCGTTCTCGGACTTTAGCGGAACCGTCGAGGAGATCCTCCCCGACAAGGGGAAGGTCAAGGTGACGGTCAGCCTGTTCGGGCGGCCGACGTCGGTGGAGTTGGATTATCTTCAGTTGCGGGGCCACTAGGCCCGGCGAGGGACCCGGTCCCTCATCCGCGACCGCGCGGTAACGCGGCAGTCGGCGGCCCGGTGGGCCGAGACGTCAGGGGAGTGAGATGGCGAAAAAGATCCAAGCCCTCGTCAAGCTGCAGGTCCCGGCTGGCGCGGCGAACCCGGCTCCCCCGGTGGGGACGGCGTTGGGTCCGCACGGCGTCAACATCATGGAGTTCTGCAAGCAGTTCAACGCCAAGACCCAGAGCCAGAGCGGGATGATCATCCCGGTCGTCATCACGATTTTCGCCGACCGGTCCTTCACCTTCATTACGAAGACGCCGCCGGCGGCCAATCTGTTGCTCAAGGAGTCCGGGCTCCCCAAGGGGAGCGGCGAGCCCAACCGGACCAAGGTCGGGACAGTGACCCGGGCGCAGCTCAAGAAGATCGCCGAGATCAAGATGGCCGATCTCAACGCGGCCAGCGTGGACGCCGCCATGCGCATGATCGCGGGGACGGCCCGGTCGATGGGGCTGGAGGTGACCGACTAATGCCGCGTCACGGGAAGCGCTTCCGCGGCGCCCTCGCCCAAGTGGACCGGGCCCGGAGCTATCCGGCCCCGGAGGCGGTGGCGCTGGTCAAGGGATCGGCCTTCGCCAAATTCGACGAGACGGTCGAGATCGCCGTCCGGCTGGGAGTCGACCCCCGCCACGCCGATCAGGTCGTCCGCGGCACGGTCGTCCTCCCCCATGGGACGGGGAAGTCGGTCCGGGTGCTGGTGGTGACCCAAGGCGACCGGGTGCAGGAGGCCATCGACGCCGGGGCCGATTATGTGGGGACGGAGTACATCCAGAAGCTCAAGGACGGCTGGCTCGATTGCGACGTGGTGGTCGCCACGCCGGACGTGATGGGGCAGCTGGGCCAGCTGGGCCGGATCCTCGGCCCCCGGGGGATGATGCCCAATCCCAAGGCGGGGACGGTGGCGACGGACGTCGCCAAGGCGGTGCGGGAGATCAAGGCCGGGAAGATCGAGTTCCGGGTCGATAAGTCCGGGAACGTCCACGCCCCGATCGGGAAGGTGTCCTTCGGCGCGACGCAGCTCGTGGATAACCTCTCGGCGTTCATGGACACCATCATCCGGGCGAAACCGTCGGCGGCCAAGGGGACGTATCTGAGGGGGGTGACCCTCTCGAGTACCATGGGTCCGGGGGTCCGGCTCGACACGGCGGAGTACCGATGAGCAAGACCAAGCTGACGCGGCAAGAGACGGTGGAGGCGCTGCAAGCCGAGTTCCAAGCGTCCCCCAATGTGTACGTCACGGACTTTACCGGGCTGAACGTTACGCACATCACCGACCTGCGCCGCCGGCTGCGGAACGCGGGCGTGAAGTACCTGGTCGTCAAGAATACGCTGGCCCAGCGGGCGCTGGCGGCCAATGCCGTGAGGGAACTCGACGCGCACCTGACCGGGCCGACGGGCTTCGTCTTGGCCGGAACCAACCCCGTGGGCGCAGCCAAGGTGCTGGCCGAGTTCGTCAAGGAACACGAGCGGCCAGCCATCAAGGGCGGGATGCTCGACGGCAAGCTCATGTCCACCGCGGACGTGACGCGGTTGGCGAGCCTGCCGTCACGGGAGGTGCTCCTCGCCCAAGTGGCCGGGACGTTTCAGGCCCCGCTCGCCGGCTTCGCCGGGGTGATGAGCGGCTTGCTGTATCAAATGGTGGGCGCCCTCGAGGCGCTTCGAGCGGAGCGCAGCGCGCAATCTTAACGGGGACGGAGAGCACATGGCCACGACACTGAGCAACGACGAGATCATCGAGGCGATCGGTCAGAAGACGGTGATCGAATTGTCCGAGCTGATCGACGCGTTCAAAAGCAAATTCAACGTGGAGATCGCGGCGCCAGTGGCGGCCGCACCCGGCGCGGGGGGTGGGGCTGAGGCGCCCGCGGCGGTCGAGGAGAAGACGGAGTTTACCGTCGTCCTGGTCGGGACCGGCGCCAAGAAGATCCAGGTCATCAAGGTGGTGCGCGAGCTCACCGGCCTGGGCCTCAAGGAAGCCAAGGACCTGGTCGACGGTGCGCCTAGCCCCGTCAAGGAGGGCGTCACCAAGGCCGAGGCCGAGGAGATGAAGACAAAGCTGGAGGAACAGGGCGCCACCGTCGAGCTGAAGTAGCGTCGGCGATCCGCCCGGCCACACGGGCCGGGTGGTTGGTTCGAGGCCACTTGAGCGAAACGGGATGGGATGGTTCTTCGCCTCTGGACAGCCTGATAGACCTCATGCCCCGTGCCGTCTGCCGCGCTTGGGCGCGGGAGACGCACGCCGGGGCCATTTGTGTTGCGTGAGTGGAGCCGATGCCTGATATGCGACCGGTCATTACGTTCTCGAAGCGGGACAGCGGGATGGACATGCCGCACCTGCTCGACATTCAAACCGCGGCCTTCCGGACCCTCCTCGTCCCCGACGATGTGGAGGGGGACCGGCAGGACGTATCCCTCGAGCGGGTCTTCCGGGACTTGTTCCCCATCACGGATGTGAATGGGAAATACAGCCTGGAATTCCTGAGCTATTCCCTGGGCGAGGCCAAGTACTCGGTCGAGGAGTGCATCGAACGGGACATGACCTATGCCGCCCCGCTCAAGGCCAAGCTCCGCCTGGACGTCTTCGAGGACGTCGACGGCGAGCGGCGGCTCAAGAACGCCATCGAGAAGGAAGTGTATCTCGGCGAGCTGCCCATCATGACCCCGCTGGGGACGTTCGTGATCAACGGCGCGGAGCGCGTCGTGGTCAGCCAGCTGCACCGCTCCCCGGGCGTGGTCTTCGAGGAGGACATCCACCCCAACGGGCAGCGGCTATTCTCGGCGCGGATTATCCCGTTCCGCGGCTCGTGGGTGGAGTTCACGATCGACATCCACGACGTGATCTACGTCCATATCGACAAGAAGAAGAAGTTCCCCGCCACGGCGCTCCTCCGCGCGTTTGGCTACGGGGACAACGCCGGCATTCTGCAGCTGTTCTTCGCGACGCGGACGCTGGACATCTCCGGGAAGTTGGAGGCCCGCCAGGAGCGCCGGCACATGGTCGGCGGGCTGCTGTCCACGCGCGTCCCCAATCCGGAGGATCCCGAGGGCGAGAGCCTGGGTGAGGTGGGCGATGAGCTCACCACCGAGCGCCTCAACGCCATGCGCCACGCGGGGGTGAAGTCGGTCGAGATCTTTGCGGGGTACACCTCGGTGGACCTCCGTGACGACGACCAGCCGACGACCACCCGGGAGCGGGAGGGGCTCACCCTGGCGTTCCCCGTGGCCAATCCGAGCACCGGCGAGGTTCTGGCCGAGGGGGGCACGGTCCTGACCGAGGCGCTCCGCGAGGAGTTGTTGGGGAAGGACGTTCGCCGCGTGGAGGTACTCCTCCCGAGCGGCCGGAGCGAGTCGCCCCTCATCAAAAACACTCTGGCCAAGGACCCGACGCGGACCGAGGCGGAGGCCTTGGAGCAGATCTACTCGCTCCTTCGGCCAGGGGAGGCTCCCAACCTGGAAACGGCGCGGGAGGCCCTCAAGCGACTGTTCTTCAACCCCAAGCGCTACGACCTGGGGCGGGTGGGGCGCTACAAGATCAACCAGCGCCTCAAGACCAAGGCGCCGGCCAACCACACGGTCCTCACCGAAGAGGACTTCGTGGCGATCATCCGCTACTTGATTGACCTGAGTGACGGCCGGGGCTACACCGACGACATCGACCACCTGGGGAACCGGCGTATCCGGTCGGTGGGCGAGCTCATTGCCAACCAGTTTTCCGTCGGCCTGTCCCGGATGGCGCGGCTGGTCAAGGAGCGGATGAGCATCAACAGCGACCCCGAGAAGATCTCGCTGGACGACCTGGTCAACGCACGGACGGTCTCGGCGGTGATCCAGGCGTTCTTCGGATCGTCCCAGCTGTCGCAGTTCATGGACCAGACCAACCCGCTGGCGGAGCTGACCAACAAGCGTCGCCTCTCGGCCCTGGGGCCCGGCGGTCTGACGCGGGAGCGCGCCGGCTTCGAAGTGCGGGACGTGCACTACTCGCAGTACGGCCGGATGTGCCCGATCGAGACGCCGGAAGGTCCGAACATCGGCCTCATCACCAGCCTCTCGACCTACGCCCGCATCAACGAGCTGGGCTTCATCGAGACGCCCTACCGGATGGTAAAGGGCGGCGTCGTGACCGGAGACATTACCTGGCTGTCGGCCAGCGAGGAAGAGAACGCCACGGTGGCGCAAGCCAATGCGGTGCTCAACGCGGACGGCACCTTCCAGGAGAAGATGGTGCTGTGCCGGCGGGGCGACGACTATCCGCTGGTGCCGCCGTCGCGCATCGACTACATGGACGTGGCGCCAGAGCAGTTGGTCTCCATCGCCGCGGCGCTGATCCCGTTCCTGGAGCACGATGACGCCAACCGCGCCCTGATGGGGAGCAACATGCAGCGCCAGTCGGTGCCGCTCCTCTTCCCCGAGACGCCCCTGGTCGGGACCGGTCTCGAGGAGAAGGTGGCGCGCGACTCGGGGGCGGTCATCGTGTCCCGGCGGAAGGGAAGGGTCACTCGGGTGACGGCCGACGAGATCATCATCGACGCCGGCGGCGCACCGAGCGAGCTGGCCGACCGCCCCCTGGCGCGGCTGACGCAGCACGATCGCTACCGGGTCAAGAAGTTCTGGCGGACCAACCAGGACACAGCCATCAACCAGCGGCCCCTCGTCCAGGTGGGCGACACCGTCGCGGCGGGCCAGATCATCGCGGACGGCCCGGCGACCGAGTCGGGGGAGCTGGCCCTGGGCAGCAACGTCACGGTCGCGTTCATGCCGTGGTACGGCCACAACTTCGAGGACGCGATCGTCCTATCGGAGCGGTTGGTCAAGGACGATGTCTACAGCTCGATCCATATCCAGGAGCTGGAGCTCCACGTCCGCGACACCAAGCGGGGCCAGGAGGAGATCACCCGGGAAATCCCCAACGTCTCGGACGAGGCGTTGGTGGACCTCGACGAACGCGGCATCGTTCGCATCGGGGCGCACGTCACCCCCGGCGACATCCTGGTCGGCAAGATCACCCCGAAGGGCGAGACCGAGCTGTCTCCGGAGGAGAAGCTCCTCACCGCCATCTTCGGCGAAAAGGCCAAGGACGTGAAGGACTCGTCCCTCAAGGTACCGCCGGGGATGAAGGGGGTGGTCATCGACGTCAAGATCTTCAGCCGCATCGAGGACCAGGTCGTCGAGAAGGATCGCGGTGAGCGGATCGGCGAGGTCCGGCGCGTCGAGAATGACGAGAAGGCACGGATCAACACCGCCATGATGGAAGAGCTGCACCATCTCCTCGACGGCCAGGAGGTGGCCCTGATGCTCAAGGCGGGCACGGTGGAGGAGTTTCTCCCCGCCGGAACCCGCTTGACGGCGGCCCAGCTGGACAGCCTCGACCTCAGCGACGTGGACCTGAAGACGCTCCGCGTCGCGGACGCCTCGGCCAACGAGCGGCTCCGGGCCACCATTGACGCGGCCGCAGGCGAGCGCGCCAAGGTCGAGGAGAAGTCCGAGGACCAAATCGACAAGATCCTTCAGCCGGACGAGCTCCCGCCGGGAGTGATCCAGCTGGTCAAGGTGTACATCGCCGAGAAGCGGAAGATCTCGGTGGGCGACAAAATGGCCGGCCGGCATGGGAACAAGGGGATCGTGGCCCGAATCGTCCCCGAGGAGGATATGCCGTTCCTCCCCGACGGGACGCCGGTGGACATCGTGCTCAATCCGCTGGGCGTGCCGAGCCGGATGAACGTCGGCCAGATCCTGGAGACCCACCTGGGGTGGTGCGCCGACATTCTGGGGTTCGAGGCCAAGACGCCGGTGTTCCGCGGGGCGGACGAGGCCGAGTTGGGCCTCCTCCTGCGGCTGAGCGGCCTGACGTGGGCGCGGGACTCCCTCCACCTGACGGTGGCCCCGCCGGCCGCCGACGAAAGGGTCATCAACGCCCTCGTCGCGGACCTGAAGACGGTGGCGCCCCGGGGGGAGCAGACGACGATGCAGGAGATCGGCCTGGAGCTGCTGGCCAGCAAGGGCGTGAGTGGCGAGACCAAGGGGCTCTACCGCGCGGCGCGCACGTTCTTGTCCGGCGCCGCCAGGGAGCTGGCCGAGGGGGCCCAAGTGGTCCGGGCCCATGAGGAGGCGGTGTTCCGCCGCCTCCTGGAGGACGAAGAGCGGCCCGCGCGGAAGGATGACGCCACGGTCCTCGCGGCGTTGGAGGCGGAGGCCGCGACCGGCCCCGCCGACGTGTTGCGTGCCACGGGCCGGCCGGCGCTGGCGGCCCTCCTCGAGGCGGAGGATGCGCCGCTCGATCCGGCGGCGCTGGAGCTGCTGGACACAGCCGGGTTGGCGCCGTTCGGGAAGGCACGGCTGCGGGACGGTCGGACGGGGGATCCGTTCGCCGGGGAGGTGACGGTGGGGCAGATCTATATGCTGAAGCTCAGCCATCTAGTGGACGACAAGATCCACGCCCGGTCGATTGGGCCGTACTCGCTGGTGACGCAGCAGCCGCTGGCGGGGAAGGCGCAATTCGGTGGGCAGCGGTTCGGCGAGATGGAGGTCTGGGCGCTGGAGGCCTACGGGGCTTCCCACGTCCTGCAGGAGATGTTGACGGTGAAGTCCGACGATGTAAACGGCCGAAGCAAGGTTTACGAGGCCATCGTCAAGGGGAACAACCTCCCCGAGCCCGGGATTCCGGAGTCCTTCAACGTGCTCGTGAAGGAACTCCAGGCGCTGGGTCTCAAGGTAAACCTCGGCACGACGGCGGACGGCGACGAGTAAGGGGCAGCCATGATTGATTTTCGTAGCGGGCGGGAGCCCAAGAGCTCGAGTTTCGACTTCATCAACATTCGGATTGCGTCTCCGGAGGAAATCCGGGGCCCGCGCGACCCGAAGGAGCGGGAGCGGCTCGAACTCCAGGGACAGCGGACCTGGTGGTCGTGGGGCGAGGTGACCAAGCCCGAGACCATCAACTACCGGTCGTTCAAGCCGGAGAAGGACGGGCTGTTCTGCGAGCGGATCTTCGGTCCGGTCAAGGACTGGGAGTGCCATTGCGGGAAGTACAAGCGGATTCGCTATCGCGGCGTGATCTGCGACCGCTGTGGCGTCGAGGTGACGCTCAGTAAGGTCCGCCGGGAGCGGATGGGGCACATCGAGCTGAGCGTGCCGGTGGCCCACATCTGGTTCTTCAAGACCCTCCCGTCGCCGATGGGAAACCTCATGGGCCTGACGCTCCGCGACCTGGAGCGGGTGATCTACTACTCGAACTACGTGGTGATCGAGCCCGGCAAGCAGGAGGTCACGCCCAACCAGCTGCTGGACGAGGACGAGTACCTCGATCTCCGACAGAAGGCCAAGGACGAGGGCGATGACGCGTTCCGCGCGGATATCGGAGCCCCCGCCGTCCGGGAGCTTCTGGGGCGCCTGGACATCAAGAAGCTGGCCGAGGAACTGCGCTCCCGGGTGGCCAACGAGACCAGCCAGCACCGCAAGAAGCAGATGCTCAAGCGGTTGAAGATCGTCGACGCGTTCCTGTCATCTGGGGACGCGGGCGAGCTGCCCAACAATCCGGCCTGGATGATCCTGGACGTGGTCCCGGTCATCCCGCCCGACCTGCGGCCTCTGGTGCCGCTGGACGGGGGCCGCTTTGCCACCAGCGACCTGAACGATCTGTATCGTCGGGTCATCAACCGCAACAACCGGCTCCAGAAGCTCATCCAGCATCGCGCGCCGGAGGTCATCCTCCGAAACGAAAAGCGGATGCTGCAGGAGGCGGTGGACGCCCTGTTCGACAACGGGCGGCGCTCCAAGGCCATCCGCGGCCGTGGGAAGCGGCCGCTGAAGTCGCTGTCCGACATGCTGAAGGGGAAGCAGGGACGGTTCCGCCAGAACCTCCTCGGGAAGCGCGTGGATTACTCGGGTCGCTCGGTGATCGTGGTGGGTCCCGAACTCCGGCTGCACCAGTGCGGCCTCCCCAAGGCGATGGCGGTCGAGTTGTTCAAGCCGTTCATCATCCACAAGCTGGTGGAGAAGGGAATCGCGGAGACGGTCAAGCGGGCCAAGAAGATCGTCGAGCGGGAGTCGTCCGAGGTGTATGAGATCCTGGAGGAGATCATCCAGGACCACCCGGTGCTCCTCAACCGGGCCCCGACGCTCCACCGTCTGGGGATCCAGGCGTTCGAGCCGGTCTTGGTGGAGGGGAAGGCGATCCGCATCCACCCCCTGGTGTGTGCGGCGTTCAATGCCGACTTCGACGGCGACCAGATGGCGGTCCACGTGCCGTTGTCCTTCGAGGCGCAGCTCGAGGCCCGGGTGTTGATGATCTCGTCCAACAACATCCTCAAGCCGTCCGACGGCCGGCCCGTGGCGGAGCCATCGCAGGACATGGTCCTCGGGTCGTACTTCCTGACCAAGTTGCCCCCCGGTTTCGAGGAGCGACTCCGCGGCAAGGAGGAGAAGGAGCGGGAACGGGTCCGGACCGAACTCTGGAAGGACGCGCGCCACTTCGGGAGCCCGGCCGAGTTGGAGATGGCCCTCCTGTCGGGGTCGATCGACTACCACACCGCCATCTGGTTCTGGTATGTCCCTCCCCACGAAGCGGGCGACCCGTACCCCCGGTGGCTGGCGACGACCGTCGGCCGCGTGCTGTTCAACAGCATCCTCCCTCGGCAGCTCGTGGCCGAGATGGGATTCCGCGACGACGTCATGAAGAAGCGGACGCTGTCGGAGCTGGTGCTGCAGGCCTACCGGCGGGCGGGCTTGTCGGAGACGGTGCTGTTCCTGGACCGGCTTAAGGAGTTCGGGTTCCGGTTCGCCACCCACGGCGGGATCTCGATCGGCATCGAGGATCTGGAGATTCCCGAGGACAAGGCCACCCTCCTCGGCGAGGCGGACCAGCGCGTGCAGCGGTTCCAGCGCGCGTACAACACCGGCCAGATCACCTTCGGCGAGCGGTACAACAAGGTGATCGACGCCTGGACCCACGCCAACAACGACGTGGCCAGCGCGATGATCGACCACATGCGCGTGTCCCGCGGGGGCTTCAACCCGGTGTTCATGATGTTCGATTCCGGGTCTCGCGGCAGCCGGGACCAGATTCGCCAGCTGGCAGGGATGCGCGGCCTGATGGCCAAGCCGCAGAAGAAGCTGACCGGCGGGATCGGCGAGATCATCGAGAGCCCCCACAAGTCCAACCTCCGCGAGGGGCTGACGGTGCTGGAGTACTTCATCTCCACGCACGGGGCGCGGAAGGGGCTGGCCGACACGGCGCTCAAGACGGCCGACGCGGGGTACCTCACCCGCCGGCTCGTCGACGTGGCTCAGGACGTGACCGTGACCGAGGAGGACTGCGGTACGATTCTGGGGCTGGAGATGACCGCGCTCAAGGAGGGAGAGGACGTCATCGAGCCCCTCCGGGAGCGAATCCTCGGGTCGGTTTCGGCCGAGGATGTGTTCGATCCGCACGAGCTCGACGACGACGGTGATCCGAGACTCGTCGTGCAGGCCGGTCAACTGATCGATGAGGCCATCTCGGACGCGATCGACGAGTCGGGGATCGAGCGGGTGAGTATCCGCTCGGTGCTGACCTGCGAAGCGCGGCGCGGCATCTGCCGGATGTGTTACGGCCGGAACCTGGCCACCATGGACATGGTGGACATGGGCGAGGCGGTGGGCATTCTGGCGGCGCAGTCGATCGGCGAGCCGGGTACGCAGCTGACGCTCCGGACCTTCCATATCGGCGGAACGTCGTCCCGTATCGCCGAGGAGGCCGAGCGGCGCACGCGGTCTGACGGCACGGTGAAGTACACCGCGGGGTTGGAGTACGCCGACCTCCCGGTGACCTACGAGGATGGTACCGACGGCACCATTCGGATCGTGCTCACCCGCGAGGACGAGTCGGCCGAGGAGGAGGCCAAGGAGGGCATCCAGGTGGTGGACCCGGCCAATCCCGACCGAATCCTCAACCGCTACCCGGTGCCGGAGGGGGCCATCCTCCACGTGCAGGAGGGCGATGCCGCCACCAAGGGGGACGCCGAGCGGCGGGCGACCATCCTCTATACCTGGGATCCGTACAACGACCCGAGCATCGTCAAGCGGGACGGCGAGCTCCGCTGGAAGGACCTGGTGCCGGGGGTGACCCTCCGGGAGGAGCTGGACGAGGCGACCGGACTCCGTTCCCTGGTGGTCAGCGCCGACCCGGAGCGGGAGCTGCACCCGTCCGTCCTGGTCTACAGCAAGGGCAAGAAAGACCCGCAGGAGTACACGCTGGCGGAGGGTTCCCGGATCATCCTCGGGTCGCCGACCGATCACGTCTCCCGGGCGATGAAGATCCCGGACACCGGCAATCCGTGGTCCAACAAGTTCCACGTCGAGGAGGTGGCGATCAACGTCGCCTGGCCGACGAAGACCAAGAAGGAGGCCAAGGACAAGACCGTGTTCCTGTCCGCGCCGGTGGAGATCACCAAGGGCGTAACGGTCACGAAGATCCCGAGGCAGGCCTACAAGACCCGCGACATCACGGGTGGGCTCCCGCGGGTGGCGGAGCTGTTTGAGGCCCGGCGGCCCAAGGACCCGGCCACGATCTCGGAGATCGACGGCGCGGTCAAGTTCGGGGAGATCAAGCGCGGGAAGCGCGAGATCTACGTGTACCCCGAGGAGGGCGAGCCCCAGCTGTACGACGTCCCGGCCGGGAAGCACCTCCGCGTCCACGAGGGCGACCGGGTCCGGGCCGGCGATCGGCTCACCGAGGGTCCCGTGAATCCGCACGACATCCTGCGGATCAAGGGCCCCCGGGCGGTGCAGGAGTACCTCCTGAACGAAGTCCAGGAGGTCTATCGACTCCAGGGCGTCCGGATCAGCGACAAGCACATCGGTGTGATCGTGCGCCAGATGCTGCAGAAGGTCCGGGTGACGGACCCGGGGGACACCGACTTCCTTGAGGGGGAGACGGTGGACCGGCTCCGCTTCCGAGAGGCGAGCGAACGCGTCCAGAAGAAGGGCGGGGTACCCGCGACCAGCGAGCCGGTGCTGCTGGGTATCACCAAGGCGAGCCTCACGACCCAGTCGTTCATCTCGGCTGCCTCCTTCCAGGAGACCACCCGGGTCCTGACCGACGCCGCAATCCGCGGGGCCAAGGACGACCTCCTGGGCCTCAAGGAGAACATCATCATCGGCCACCTGATCCCGGCCGGGACGGGGATCTACCGCTATGCGGAGATCGAGATCGAGCCGCCGGCCGGGTTCGAGCCCCCACCCCCCCCGATGGAAGGGGAGGCGGCGGGGGTGGAGCCGGTGCCGGTGCCGGTGGTGGTGGGCTTGGAAGACTGACCCCCGGTCCGGGGTGGGCGGCGGGCGGTCCCAGTGGGGGCCGCCCGCCGTCTTTCTAGGGTACGCCACCGCCCGGCCCCTTGACCCAAGTCATGTCGGGGCCTAGCTTTCAAGTCTGTCAACTTTTGGAATGGATGGGGTGTTCCGGTACGGTTATGCCGACAATCAACCAGCTCGTCCGGGGCGGCCGGCGGCCGCTCAAACCGGTCAACAAGGCACCGGCGCTTCGCGGGAACCCGCAGAAGCGCGGGGTATGCACCCGGGTGTACACCACCACCCCGAAGAAGCCGAACTCGGCGCTCCGGAAAGTGGCGCGCGTCCGGCTGACCAACGGGTTCGAGGTGACGGCCTACATCCCGGGCGAGGGGCACAACCTCCAGGAGCACTCGATCGTCCTGATCCGCGGCGGTCGAGTCCGGGACCTCCCGGGCGTCCGCTACCACATCATCCGCGGGTCGCTCGATTCGGCCGGGGTCGGTGACCGCCGGCAGAGCCGCTCGAAGTACGGTGCCAAGCGGCCCAAGGGCGGTGGTGCGTGAGCCGGCGAACCAAGGCCGTCAAGCGACAGGTGCCGGCGGATCCGCGCTACGATAGCCAGACGGTGTCCAAGTTCGTCAACAACCTCATGTTCGAGGGGAAGAAGAGCACTGCGGAGCGGGCCTTCTACAAGGCGATGGACATCATCGAGGACCGGACGGGACAGCCCGGGGTGGCGGTGTTCAAGCAGGCGCTGGCCAACGCCAAGCCGTCGGTCGAGGTCAAGAGCCGGCGCGTGGGCGGGGCCTCGCTCCAGGTGCCGGTCGAGGTGCGGCCGGAGCGCCGGACGGCGCTGGCAATGCGCTGGCTCATCGGGTACGCCCGGGGTCGAAACGAGCGGACCATGGCCGAGCGCCTGGCGGCCGAGTTCATCTTGGCCTCGAAGGGCGAGGGGAACACGATCAAGAAGAAGGACGACACGCACCGAATGGCCGAGGCCAACCGGGCGTTTGCACACTATCGCTGGTAGGATCGCGCCGCTCCAGCCCCCGGCTGGGGCGGCGTCGGTAGGGTAGGACGACAACGGGCCACGTGACGGGCATCCCGCCACCTCTGGTCCTCTACAGGAACAACGCGAGGAGCCCTGCGACGGGCTCTCATCCAGGGCTCCGGCCCGGATGTGCGCGGAGCGATACCACCTGGTACGCCAGGGCTCGGTCGCCCCGCTTTTTCGCTGGGACGGGGATCGATCCACGGTTATGGCCACGGTTATGGCGCGGAAGACACCGCTCGCACAGTATCGGAATATCGGCATCATGGCGCACATCGATGCCGGGAAGACGACTACGACCGAGCGCATCCTGTTCTATACGGGCGTCAACTACAAGATGGGCGAGGTCCATGAGGGCGCGGCCACCATGGACTGGATGGAGCAGGAGCAGGAGCGCGGCATCACGATCACGTCCGCGGCGACCACCTGCTTCTGGACGCTCGATGGGATCCAGCACCGCATCAACATCATCGATACACCCGGCCACGTGGACTTCACGGTCGAGGTGGAGCGATCCCTCCGGGTGTTGGACGGCGCGGTGACGGTCCTGGACGCGGTCGGCGGGGTGGAGCCGCAGACCGAGACGGTCTGGCGGCAGGCAGACCGCTACGGCGTGCCGCGGGTGGTCTTCGTCAACAAGATGGACCGGGTCGGCGCGGACTTCGACCGCTGTCTGGCGATGGTGCGGGATCGGCTGGGCGCCAAGGCCTTCCCGGTGCAAATCCCGCTCGGGAGCGGCGAGCTGTTTACCGGGCTGATCGACCTGATCCGCCGGGTCGAGGTGGTCTACGACAGTGAGTCACTCGGCGCCAAGTTCGTCGAGGGGCCGGTGCCGGACGCCTTCAAGGATCAGGTGGAGCAGCTGCGGCACGAGCTCCTCGAGGCCGCCCTGGAGCATGACGACGCGCTTCTGGAGAAGTACCTAGGCGGGGAGGAGCTGACGGAGGCAGAGGCGCATCGTGCCATCCGGCAGGCGACGATCGCCGGCGGCCTCGTGCCGGTGCTGTGCGGTTCGGCGTTCAAGAATAAGGGCGTCCAGCAGCTGCTCGACGCGGTAGTGACCTACCTTCCGAGCCCCGTGGATGTCCCGGCCATCAAGGGCCATCTCCCGCAGCACGACGAGACGTTCGTGACGCGGAAGACGGACGACGAGGAGCCCTTTGCCGCCCTGGCGTTCAAAGTGGCCACCGACCCATACGTGGGGCGCTTGACGTTCTTCCGGGTGTATTCCGGCGGGCTCAAGTCGGGGAGTTACGTCTACAACGCCACCAAGGACAAGCGGGAGCGCATCGGCCGGCTGTTACAGATGCACGCCAACAAGCGGGAGGAGATTGAGGAAGTCCTGGCGGGCGACATCGCGGCGGCGATCGGCCTCAAGGATACCCGCACCGGCGATACGCTGTGCAACCAGGACAAGCCGATCATCCTGGAGGCGATGCGATTCCCCAACCCGGTCATCGACGTGGCGGTGGAGCCCAAGACCAAGGCGGACCAGGAGAAGCTCGCCACGGCGCTCCAAAAGTTGGCCGAAGAGGACCCGACGTTCCGGGTCCGAACCGACGTGGAGACCTCGCAGACGATCATCGCCGGGATGGGGGAGCTGCACCTGGAGATCATCATCGACCGGATGAAGCGGGAGTTCAAGGTCGAGGCCAACGTGGGCCGGCCGCAGGTGGCCTACCGCGAGACGATCACCAAGGCGGTCAAGGACGTGGAAGGGAAGTTCATCCGGCAGTCGGGTGGGCGGGGTCAATACGGCCATGTGGTCATCAACCTGGAGCCGTCCGAGGCGGGGCAGGGCTTTGTTTTCGAGGACAAGATCGTGGGCGGGGGGATCCCGAAGGAATACATCCGCCCGGTAGAGGCTGGCATCAAGGAGGCGCTCGAGGGCGGGGTGCTGGCCGGCTACCCGATGGTGGATATCAAGGCCACCCTGGTGTACGGCAGCTACCACGACGTCGACAGTTCCGAGATGGCGTTCAAGATCGCGGGCTCGATGGCGTTCAAGGAAGCCGCTCGGCGGGCGCGGGCGGTGCTTCTGGAGCCGATCATGGACGTCGAGGTGGTGGCGCCCGGCGAGTATCTCGGCGATGTGATCGGCGATCTGTCGAGCCGGCGCGGGAAGATCGGGGGGATGACGCAGCGGGGCGAGGCTCAAGTGGTGACGGCGCACGTGCCGTTGTCGGAGATGTTCGGGTACTCCACCACATTGCGGAGCCTGTCACAGGGCCGGGCGGTGTATTCGATGGAATTCGATCACTACGAGGCGGTCCCGCAGTCGATCGCCGAGAGCATCATTAGCAAGGTCAAGGGATAGCGGGTCCTAACGAACCCCCAGCTTTCGAGGGAACGACGTCATGGCGAAGGCCAAATTCGAGCGGACCAAGCCGCATGTGAA
>Ga0055480_10000418_pt1 | contig 15793 bp, 12 predicted proteins | sample Muzzi_PWB_D2_FD_57935 | JGI IMG/M metagenome (GOLD analysis project Ga0055480, IMG submission 57935) | Wetland microbial communities from San Francisco Bay, California, USA, that impact long-term carbon sequestration - Muzzi_PWB_D2 | ecosystem: Environmental > Aquatic > Marine > Wetlands ... | reverse complement strand
ATGCTCTCGGATACGCCCATGCCCAGGGGATCGTGCACCGAGACGTCAAGCCAGACAATATCGTGTTGACGCCGCAGGGGGCCATGTTGCTTGACTTCGGGATCGCCCGGGCGATCGAGGTCGCAGGAACGGAACAGCTGACCCGCTCGGGCTTTACGGTCGGAACCTCGACTTACATGAGCCCGGAACAGGCGATGGCGGCCAAGAGCCTGGACCACCGCACCGACCTCTATTCGCTCGGCTGCGTCCTCTACGAGTGCGTCGCGGGCCGGGCCCCGTTCGTCCATCCCAACGAGGCGGTAGTGCTGGGCCTCCAGATCAAGGAGCCGCCGCCGAAGCTCACGAGCCTCCGGCCCGAGACCCCCGCCCCCCTGGTCCAAGCCCTCGAACGGTCCCTGGCCAAGAAGCCCGAGGACCGGTGGCAGAACGCGGCCGACTTTGCCGCCGCCCTCCAGGAGGCGCGCGTCGCCCGCCGGTGACCACGTCGGCCGAGGCTCGGTGAAGGCCCCCCTCAGTCGTGCCGAATGGCGTCGACAGGAGAGAGGTGAGAGGCGCGGCGCGCCGGATAGGTCCCGAAGAGGACGCCGACGGCGAAGGCCATCAGGAGGGCGATGACGAAGGTGGGGAGCGTGAAGGCCGCCGCGAGCGGCGCCCCGGTGATTCTGGAGATCACGGCGGCCGCCACCATGGCCACGCCGATTCCCAGAATCGTCCCCAACAGGCTTCCGGCAGTCGTGAGCGCCACGGACTCCGCCAAGAACTGTACGAGGATGTCCCGCCGGCGGGCGCCCACCGCGCGCCGTACACCGATCTCCCGCGTGCGCTCGCTGACCGACGCGAGCAACACGTTCATGATGCCGATCCCGCCGACCAGAAGCGACAAACCGGCGATCGTGCCGATGACCAGCTTCATCACGGCAAACGCCTGCTTGGTCTGTGCCACGCGTCGCACGTTGGAGCGCACGACGAAGTCGCGGGCCCAGTCCCGGTCCTTGTCCGCGAGCCATTGTACAATCTGGGCCCGAATGGCGTCGATGTCCTCCACGCGGAGGGCCTTGACAAGGAGGACGGGAGGACGCCCTCCACGAGCCAACGGGATGAACGCCGTGCCAGCGGCGGCCTCGGCCCGGTCGGCGATGACGCCGATGACTTGATACTCGCGCTCGGTGATGGTGACGCTCGCCCCCTCCGCCGTGCGGCCTTCGAAGAGGTCATCGGCAAGCGTGCGGCTCAGCACGATCACCGGGTGGGCGCTGTCCACGTCGGCCCGTGAGAAGAAGGTCCCCCCGACGACAGTGGCGTCGAAATGCGCCGCGCCCGAGGCGAGCGTCTCGATCAGGGTCGCGCCTTTGGGGGGACCTCCGCCGGTAGCCACGAGACGCGCCGATTGGGAGCGACTCAGGGTCACCCGGGCAGTTCCCTGCACCCGAGTCGCCAGCTCGCGGGCCTCCGCCACGGTGAGCATGCGAACGACGGGGCGGTCGACCCGCAAGCCGTCCAAGGACTCGGTCGTCACGGATTGGACCATGATGGTGTGGAGATCGGTGGTGGTGGCGATCTGATGCCGTGCCATCACCTCGGCGCCGTCCCCGATGGCGAGGATAGAGAGGAGCGCACCGACGCCGATGATCACACCCAGCGCGGCGAGGGCGCTCCGCACCGGATTGGCGCGCAACGCCACCAGGCCCACGATGGACGATCGGAGGAGCGACAGTCGGGTCACGGAAGCGTCGGGGAGTCGGTCGGGAGTTGGCTACTCGCCGTACGGCACCCAGATGTTCTTGACTTCGGTGGCATGCCGCAAGAACTCGAACCCGGCCGACGATGGAGCAAACCAATCCCGCGCACGCCCGTAATCCACCCACGTCCGTTTCATGTTGCCGGCCGAGAGCTGCTCCACTTCGCCGCTCCCCTCGACCGATCCGAAGTACCAGATCCCGTCGACGTCGTCGTGGGCCGCCAGCACCGGTACCAGCTCCGCCTTCCGGCCGGTCACGATGTTGAGCGCCCCGCCGGGGAGGTCCGACGTCTCGAGCACTTGATAGAAGTCCGTCGCGAGGAGAGGCCACGGCTCCGACGGGATGGCGACCACCCGATTGCCGAGCGCCAGCGGCGGGAACACCGTCGACACGAACCCGAGCAGGGGAGCGTGGTCCGGGCAAACCACCCCCATGACTCCGACCGGCTCGGGCATCGCCAGAGTCACGTTCCGCATCGGCGTCCGGTGGACCGCCCCGTCCCACTTGTCGGCCCAGGCGGCGTATTGGTAGAGCCGCTCGATCGCGGCCTCGACCTCGTGCGCCGCGTCGGCGGGGGCGGCGCCGGTCAGGCGCGCGAGGCGGTCGGCAAACTCGCGCTCGCGGGCGGCCAGGTTCTCGGCGACGTAGTACAGGACCTGGGCCCGGAGGTGCGCCGTGGCCCCGGCCCACGAGGCGCCCTTGTGGGCCGCCTCGACCGCGTTCCGGATGTCCTTCCGGTTGCCGCGCCCGACCTCGCCAACAGCGGTACCGTCGTAGCCGAGGACGGTGAGGGCGTACCCCCCGTCGGGCCGCGCCTGCTTTCCGCCGATGTACAGCTTGGCGGTCCGGTCGATCGGCGGGGGCGCGAGGGGAGCCGTGTCACCAGGGGCCACGGGGCTCGACGGCCGGGCCGCCGGGCCACCGGGCCGCGGGGCCGCAGCGGGTGAGGCGTCATCCGTGGGAGCCTTGAGGTACTCGAAGAGTCCCTCCAAGCCGCCCTCGCGACCAAAGCCGCTTTCGCGGTAGCCGCCGAAGCCGCTGGCCGCGTCGAACACGTTGGTGCAGTTGATCCAGACCGTCCCGGCCTTGACCTTGGGAGCCACGTCGAGCGCCAGGTTGATGTTCTCCGACCAGATGCTGGCGGCCAGGCCGTAGCGAGTGTCGTTGGCGAGCTTCACGGCCTCTACCGGCGTGCGGAAGGTCATCAGCACCACGACGGGGCCGAAGATCTCCACCTGCGCCACGGTGGAGGCGGGCGCGACGTTAGTGAAAAGTGTCGGCGGATAGAAGTATCCTTCCGTCGGACAGCTCCACGAGGGCTGCCACATGGTGGCGCCCTCCTCCTCCCCCTGGCGCACCAGCCGTTGGATCCGCTCCAACTGGACCGGCGCCACGATCGCGCCGATGTCCACCGCCTTGTCCAGCGGATCTCCCACGCGGAGGGTCTCCATCCTGGCGCGCAGCTTGGCGACCAGCCGTTCCGCGATGCTCTCCTGGGCCAGGATGCGGGAGCCGGCGCAGCAGACCTGCCCCTGGTTGAACCAGATGGCGTCCACCACGCCCTCGACCACGCTGTCGAGGTCGGCATCCTCGAAGACGATGAAGGGCGACTTCCCGCCGAGTTCCAGCGACAGCTTCTTCCCCGTCCCGGCGGTGGCGATCCGAATGTGCCGTCCCACCTCGGTCGACCCGGTGAAGGCGATCTTGTCGACTTTGGCCTCGACCAGCGCCTGGCCCGTCCGCCCGTCGCCGGTGACCACATTTACCACGCCGGCCGGGAGCCCGACCTGGACGCATAGCTCGGCAAACAGGAGGGCAGTGAGCGGCGTGAACTCCGCCGGCTTGAGCACGACGGTGTTCCCCACGGCGAGCGCCGGCGCGATCTTCCACGCCAACATGAGGAGGGGAAAATTCCAGGGGATGATCTGCCCTACCACCCCGCACGGGCCGTAGCCGGGGAGCCGCTCCGCCAGGAGCTGGGCCCAGCCCGCGTGGTGATAGAAGTGGCGCGCGACGAGCGGGATGTCGATGTCCCGCGACTCCCGAATCGGCTTCCCGTTGTCGAGTGACTCGACCACCGAGAAGAGGCGCGATTGGCGCTGCAGCCCCCGCGCGAGGGCGTAGAGGTAACGCGCCCGGACGTGCCCCGATGCCGCAGCCCAGGCAGGCGCGGCAGCCCGTGCCGCGGCTACCGCGGCCGTGACGTCCGCGGCGCCCCCCTGGGCCACATGGGCCAGCGGCTTTCCGGTGGCGGGGTTCACCGTCTCAAGGCGCTCCCCCTCCGCCGGCGGGCACCATGTCCCGCCGATGAAGAGTCCAAAGTCGCGGCCGTGTTCATCCAACCACGCCTCGGCCGAGGCCGCCGACTCGGGGGCCGGTCCATATGCCATCGTGCGGAAGATCTCGGAGACGCTCGCCATGGGTGCGCTCAGGCCAACGGGTGGCGGTAGTTGGCGGAATAGCGGCCAGTCACGAAGTACTCCAACTGCCGCTCGATGTCCGCGAGAAGAGAGCTCGCTCCGATCCGAAAGAGCGCCGGCGCGAGCCACGGCGCGCCCAGCTCCTCTTTCATCAGGCTCAGCCAGACGAGCGCGTCCTTGGCGGTGCGGATCCCGCCTGCGGGCTTGAAGCCGACGGCGGCGCCGGTGCGCTCGAGATACCAGCGGATGGCGCGCGTCATGACCAGGCCCACCGGCAGCGTGGCGTTAACCGCCTCCTTCCCGGTGGACGTCTTGATGAAGTCGGCGCCCGCCATCATGCACACCAGGCTGGCGCGCATCACGTTCCGGAGCGTCCCCAACTCGCCGGTGGCGAGGATCGTCTTGAGGTGCGCGTCGCCGGCGGCGGCACGGAACGCCCGGACCTCGTCATACAGGTCCCGCCAGCGCTGCTGCAGCACATGGGCCCGCGTAATGACGATGTCGATCTCCGCCGCCCCCGCCGCCACCGACGCCTCGATCTCCGCCAACCGCTGCTCGAAGGGATTGAGCCCGGCTGGAAAGCCCGTCGAGACGGCGACCACCGGAATGCCGCTCCCCTGGAGAGCGGCGCGCGCGGCTTCGATGAAGCGATGGTAGACGCAGACTCCCGCAACATGGATGGGGAGGTCGGTGACGCCGAGGGCCTCGAGGAGATCGTGCCGGACTGGCCGGCGCGCCTTCCCGCACAACCGTTGGACGCGCCCCTCGGTATCGTCGCCGGAGAGGGTGGTGAGGTCCAGCAGGGTCACGGCCCGGAGAAGCCACGCCGCCTGCCATTCCTTCTTCACGGTGCGGCGCGTGCCGAGCGTAGCGGCCCGCCGCTCCACCGCGCTCCGATTGACGCGCACTTCCCGGACCCACTCCAGATCGAGCGGGAGGCCTTCGTTCCGGGGCGGAGGGGCCTCCCCCCGGTCGCGCGGCATCGGGGTATACCGCACCGCCGGGGCAGCGCGGGTGGGCGAAGTGGCTTCTCCCTCCGTCGTTCGGCTCATGAGGCCAAAGATAGGGCGCTCCCCGGGGACCCGCCACGCGGGCGGGCGGGGGCGGCTACCAGATCGGCGAGCGGGGGGCCGGCCCGAGGGCGGCCAGCGCGGCTCGGTGTTGCGCCACGCGCCTCGGCTTCTTGAAGAGGTTGATCAGGAGGGCGCCGGCGCCAAACCCACCGATGTGCGCCCAGAAGGCGACGCCCCCGCCCCTGCCGCCGGCGAGCGAGGGGAGCCCCCCAAGCAACTGGATGATGAACCAATAGCCCAACATGAAATAGGCTGGGACGACAATGGTGGTGACGAAGAACCCCAGGAAGATCAGGACCCGGATGCGCACCCGGGGGTATAGCACCACGTAGGCCCCCATCACCCCTCCGATGGCGCCCGAAGCACCGACCATCGGCACGGCGCTCTGGGGATCGATCAGCGTCTGGGTGGCCGCCGCGGCCAGGCCGCCAAGGAGATAGAACACCCCAAACCGAACGCGGCCCATCGAATCCTCGACGTTGTCGCCGAACACCCAGAGGAACAGCATGTTCCCCAGGAGATGAAACCAACCACCGTGCATGAACATGCTGGTGAGCGGGGTGAACCAGTTGGGTTCCACGCCAAGCACGCAGACCGCCTGCGGCCCCAGCGGCACCTGGGTGCCCCGGGCGGCCAGTCCAAGGAGATCCGCCGGGATGAGGCCGAACTGGCAGAGCGACCGTGTCAGGGCCAGCTGGCTCCCCATCCCCTGGACCAGGACCCACGCAGCCACGTTCAGTCCTACGATCGCCCAGGTGACGACCGGCCGGTGGAAGCAGGGGTTCTCGTCCTTGTAGGGGAACATGACGGCGTAACGACTCGGGGAAGGGGATCGGACTGCAGCCGGGAGGGGATTTCATCCCTGCCACAATCATGCCAAAACGGCAGATTTTCTCGGTACAGCCCTTGCCCTCAAGGGGTCCGAGTACGACTACGGCCGGCACATCGGTGCCTGGACATATAACACCACAGGGTAGGAAAAGGAGAGGGCATGGCCAGCAAGATTATCGGGATCGACCTCGGAACGACCAACTCCGTCGTGGCGGTAATGGAGGGGGGGGATCCGGTCGTCATCCCCAACGCCGAGGGCGGTCGGACGACGCCCTCCGTGGTGGCATTCACGAAGGACGGGGAGCGCTTGGTAGGTCAGGTGGCCAAGCGGCAGGCGGTCACCAATCCGAAGCAGACGATCTTCTCGATCAAGCGGTTCATGGGCCGCAAGATGAACGAAGTGGAGGGCGAGAAGAAGCTGGTACCCTACCCGGTCATGAACGGGAAGAACGGGCTGGCGGCGGTGGAGGTCGCGGGGAAGACCTATACGCCCCCGGAGATCTCTGCGATGATCCTGCAGAAGATGAAGCAAACGGCCGAGGACTATCTCGGCACCTCGGTGATGGAAGCGGTGATCACGGTTCCGGCCTACTTCAACGATGCCCAGCGGCAGGCGACGAAGGACGCAGGGAAGATCGCCGGCCTCGACGTCAAGCGGATCATCAACGAGCCAACGGCGGCGGCACTGGCGTATGGGCTCGACAAGAAGAAGGACGAGAAGATCGCCGTCTTCGACCTAGGCGGTGGGACCTATGACATCTCGATCCTGGAATTGGCGGAGGGCGTGTTTGAGGTCAAGAGCACCAACGGCGACACTCACCTGGGGGGCGACGACTTCGACCAGCGGGTGATCGACTGGCTGGTGGCGGAGTTCAAGAAGGACCAGGGGATCGACCTCTCCAAGGACCCGATGGCGCTCCAACGGCTCAAGGAGGCCGCGGAGAAGGCCAAGATGGAGCTGTCGAGCACCCAGCAGACCGACATCAATCTCCCGTTCATCACGGCCGACCAGTCGGGGCCCAAGCACCTCAACTACACGCTCACGCGAGCCAAGTTCGAGCAGCAGGTGGACGACTTGATCGAGCGCGTCCTCCCGCCGATGAAGCAGGCGCTCAAGGACGCCGGGCTGGACGCCAAGGCCATCGACGAGGTGATCCTGGTCGGGGGATCCACGCGAATCCCGAAGATCCAGAAGGTGGTCACCGACTTCTTCGGGAAGGAGCCCAACCGGTCGGTCAATCCGGACGAGGTGGTGGGCATCGGCGCCGCGATCCAGGGCGGGGTCCTGGGCGGCGAGGTCAAGGACGTCCTCCTCCTCGACGTGACGCCGCTGTCCCTCGGCATCGAGACGCTGGGAGGAGTCACGACCGTGTTGATCCCGCGGAACACCACCATCCCGACCAAGAAGTCGGAGGTGTTCTCCACCGCCGAGGACAACCAGACCACGGTGGAGATTCATGTGCTCCAGGGCGAGCGCCAGATGGCGCGCGACAACCGCACCATCGGGAAATTCCAGCTCACCGGGATTCCCCCGGCCCCCCGCGGCATGCCGCAGATCGAAGTCACATTCGATATCGACGCCAACGGCATTCTCCACGTGTCGGCGCAGGACAAGGCCACCGGGAAGGAACAGAAGATCCGGATCGAGGCCTCGAGCGGCCTGAGCGAAACCGAGATCGACACGATGGTCAAGGACGCCGAGTCGCACGCCGCGGACGACAAGGCCCGGCGCGAGGCGATCGAGTCCCGCAACCAGCTGGACGGCCTGGTGTACAAGGTCGAGAAGGACAGCAAGGAGTGGGTCGACAAGCTCTCGAGCGACGTGAAGGGGCGTCTGGATCAGGCCGTCGAGCAAGGGAAGTCCGCCCTGAAGACGGGCGACGACGGGGCCATCAAGTCGGCCCTGGACGAGCTTAACGCCGCCTACTCGGCGGCCGGCGCCTCCCTCTACCAGACCCAGGCCTCCGAGGCAGAGTCGGCCGGGGCCGGCCCAGGCCCGGACGGCGGCGAGGCACCGGCCGGTGAAGGCGGACGGGCGGATGAGGACGTCGTGGAGGCGGACTACGAGATCGTCGACGACGCCAAGAAGTAGTGCCGGAGGAGACGCCGCGCCCTACCCGGGACGGGGGGAGACCCGACCCGGGCAGCGGCGTCTGCGACCGAAACTCCGGCCGGGGCATCCAGGTACAGTTAGGGAGGGACGCCCCGCGGAGCCCGGGTGACCGGGCCCACGGACGCAGCGGGCGGGGGTGACTATATTTCGAGCTACGGCTCATCACACTATAGACGTCGAGTTATCAGCTATGTCGGTCCGATCGCTCAATTGGATGAAATTCGGTGGGTTGGTGGCCCTGGCCTTCGGGCTCGGGCTCTTCTTTGCGGGGATCGTCGACGCCCCGACCCCCTCCCTGGCGTCGCAGTCCAGCGCCGGCGGGACCTTCAAGACGGTGGCGGCACCGGCCCTCCAGGGCGTGGAGGCGCTGGCGCAGTTGAGCGACGGGTTCGCCACGGTGGTGGACGCCGTCAAGCCCAGCGTGGTCCTGATCACGTCCGAGCGGACCGTGCAGAGTCAGCGCGTGCCGTCCGGCTTCGATGACTTCTTCCGTCGGTTCCAGCAGCAGCCGGAACAGGGGTACCAGGAGGGGCGCGGATCGGGCTTCGTGGTGACCAACGACGGCTACATCCTCACCAACAACCACGTCGTGGCCCAGGCCGAGCGCGTGACGGTCCGGCTACCGGATCGACGCGAGTTCGAAGCCAAGGTGGTGGGCACGGACCCCAGCACCGACTTGGCGGTCCTCAAGATCGACGCCGACCGGTTGTCGCCGGTGGCGTTGGGGAACAGCAACGACGCCCGGGTAGGCCAATGGGTCCTGGCCATCGGCAACCCGTTGGGTGAGGCGCTAACCTTCACCGTGACGTCCGGCATCGTGAGCGCCAAGGGGCGCGGCCTCGCCGGCCTCCCAGGATGGACCACCACCAGTATTCAGGACTTCATCCAGACGGACGCGGCGATCAATCCAGGCAACTCGGGTGGACCCCTCGTGAACCTCCACGGCGAGGTGATCGGGATCAACTCCGCCATCGCCAGCGAGACCGGGTACAATGTCGGCTACGGCTTTGCTATTCCGATCAACCTGGCCCGGCGTGTCATGTCCCAGATCATCGAGCATGGCGAGGTCCATCGCGCCGCGTTGATGGTCAACATCAGCGAGGTCACGCCGGTCGACGCGGAGTATGCCGGCCTCAAGGACATCCGCGGCGTCCTCGTCACAGGCATCCCCGATGAGTCGTCCCCGGCCCGCAAGGCGGGCATCAAGGAAGGCGACATCATCCTCTCGATTGACGGGAAGCCGGTAGATTACGTGGCCGAGCTCCAGCAGGAGATCGGGTTCCGGAACCCGGGCGACGTGGTCAAGGTGGACCTCGTCCGCAAGGGCGGTGAGCGGAAGGAAGTCTCCGTCAAGCTGGCGGCGCTCTCGACCGGCACCCAGGTGGCCAGCGCCGACAACAACGACAATTCCGGCGAGAATACGAGCGGAAGTGAGCTCAGCCGCCTCGGAGTGACCGTCCAGCCGTTGTCCCAAGACGACCTGGCGGCCCTCAAGCTCACGGCCCGGGATCAGGGCCTCGCGATCACCAACGTGCGGCCCGGCGGGCCGGCGTGGGAACGCCTGTCGGCCCGACGCGGTGCCCCCGACATCATCACGGCGGTCGAGGGGAAGCCGGTCCATTCCGAAGCGGATCTGCGCGACGCGCTGCGGCATCCGGGGCCCGGCAACATCGTGTCGCTGGATGTGGTCACGCCGACCCAGAGCGGCCCTCTCCGCCGGATCGTGCGCGTCAAGCTCGACGACTGACCCGTCGACACCGGGAGCAGTACTGGGGGGCGGCCGATGATCGGCCGCCCCCCAGTGCTTTGTGTCCTCCCCCCAACGGGTGTATCGTCTCTCCCCATGACCCTCATCATCGCCTTGGGGCTGTGTGTCTTGGGGATCGTGGGCCTGACCACGGGGGGAGAGGCGTTGGTCCGGGGCGCCGTCGCACTCGCGCGCCGGACGAGAATCAGCCCGGCCGTCATCGGCCTCACCATCGTCGCGTTCGCCACGTCCCTGCCGGAGCTGGTGGTGAGTGTCTTCGCCGCCCTCCAAGACAGCACCGACGTGGCCCTCGGCAACGTCGTCGGCTCCAATATCGCCAACGTCGGGCTCATCTTGGGGCTCAGCGCCGTGATCCAGCCCCTCCCCGTGTACGGCAACGCCGTCAGAGTGGAGTGGCCGTTCATGTTCCTGGCGAGCTGCGTGGCGGTGGTGATGGGCTGGTACCACTCCCTCACGAGGCCGGAGGGGGTGATCCTCCTCGTCCTCCTCATCGGATTCAATTGGATCACCGCCTGGCACGCCTCCCGACCGGGGAGCGACCAGGGGATGGCCGGGATCAGTGGGGAGGTGGACCTCCTGGCGCAGGCCCCATGGCAACGCCGCCTCCCCGTGCAACTGGGAATGGTTGCGGGAGGCTGCCTCCTCTTGGTCCTCGGTGGGCGCGCCCTCGTGACGGGGGCGGTGACCCTGGCGCAGTTGGCCAACATCAGCGAGCGGGTCATCGGCCTCACCGTGGTGGCGATCGGCACCTCCCTCCCAGAGCTCGCCACCTCCCTCATCGCCGCCCGGCACGGCCACACCGACATGGCGGTCGCCAACGTCATCGGCTCCAACATCTTCAATATCCTTGGAGTGCTCGGGACGGTGGCCCTCATCCACCCGATCCCGATCCCCAACGACACCGTCATCGACATGGTGTGGATGCTCGGCTTTTCACTCGCCATCTTCCCGATGATGCATCGGGACTTCCGCGTCAGCCGCCGGGAGGGGGGCGTCCTCCTCACCGGATACGCCGTCTACCTCTTTACCCTCATCTGAGGGCGACAGGATCGCCGCCATGAGCGCTCCCGACCGCGCCCTGTCCGACATCGATGCGCTTCCTGCCTCCCAGGCCCTGCGAGCCGCAGCGGTCGCCGCGCGGATTCGCCAGCAGTCCATCCACACCCGGATGGCGCTCCTGGCCCTGGGAGGGCCGCTCCTCGTGGTTGGGGCCGCCATCGCCTGGGAGCCCGCCGCCCGGGCAGCCATGATTTTTGCGGTCGGCTTCTATATGGCCTGGACCCTCCGCTTGGGAAGAGTGGAGGACGGGCCCGCGGCGGAGGCGGCGCGCTGGCGCGAAGCGCTCGATTGCGAGGCCTTCGACCTGACGTGGAACCGGGCGGTCGCCGGAACGCGCCCCTCCCCACCCGAGGGAGGCGCCTCCGCGCCGACGACGGAACGGCCCCCGGCCGAGGCGCGCCCCTTCCCGATCCAGGCGGACGCCGTGCCGCTCCCCTTTGGACGGCTCCTCTGTCAGATGGCGGCCCTCGACTGGGACGGCGAAGCCGCCCGGCGCTATCGCACCACCCTTGGGACGATCGCGGGAGTGCTGGCGATCCTCCTCTTGGCGGGCACGGTCCTGCGCCATCCCGGCGAGGAGTCGATCTTGGTGACCGTCTTCGCCCTGAGCCCCATCGCGTGGTGGCTCCTCCACGTGCACCGCGGCCATCAGCGCGCCGGGGCGCTGGCAGCGCGTATCGCCGAGCGGGTGGAGAGCGCCTGGCGGACGATGCTGGCGGGGACCCTTCAGCCTCCGGCGATGGCCGGGCTCGCCAGGGGGATCCAAAATGATCTGTTCGCGTTCCGGGTCGCCCGCCCTGCGCTCCTCCCGCCGCTGGCCAAGCGATACTGGCCCGTCGTCCCACCGGGAGAGCGCCGCCTGGATGGATTGCTGGCCGACTACCGGAACGCCAGGCCCGACGGGAGCTGACCGCCGAGCGGGCCTTTCGCTCCCTTCACCCCCAGGACCTGCCCCATGCTGAACTACATCTGGGCCGGGCTCATCATCTTCAGCCTCGTGTTTGCGCTGGTGAGCGATGGGCGGGATCTTGCTCGCGACACTTACCGGAACGGCCGCCCGCTCTCGGTATCGGTCCGCTTCCCCGAGGGGTATCAGGCCGGAGCCCGCCGACAGCCGGTGGGGGTCGTCCTCGACTCGGCCACGTTGGAGAACCACTATGGCGTGGCTGTTCCGCAGGCGGAGGCGTACACCGGTACCCTGATCCAGACCGCCGACGGACGGGAGCTCCGATTTGCCGAGGGCGCCTCTCTCCCGGAACCGCTGGCGTCGATTCGGTCCTCCATCGCCCCGCGGGACAACGACCTCCGGGGCCCGGTGGAACTGGCCGTCCAGCCGGGGGACACGATCACCGCCGCCGCGGTCCGCTTTGCCCCCGTCCGGTTCCTCAAGCTCAATGCGATCACCCGCGCCGCGCTCGACTTTGCCGAGACGGCGGTGACGATCGTGTTGGGGCTCATCGGCGCGCTGGCGCTGTGGCTGGGCCTTCTCCGGATTGCGGAGCGTTCGGGGCTCATCGGGACTTTCGTCCGCATTGTCCAACCGGTGCTCCGGCCGCTCTTCCCCGAGATCCCGGCGGGGCACCCGGCCCTCGGCTTCATCGCGCTCAACCTGACGGCCAACATGCTGGGCCTCGGAAACGCGGCGACGCCGTTGGGCCTCAAGGCGATGGAGGAGCTGCAGACGCTCAATCGCGTTCCGGACACCGCCACCAACTCGATGGTGATGCTCCTGGCGATGAACACTGCGAGCGTTCAGATTGTTCCACCGGTCCTCCTCGTGGCGATCATGGGGCTCCAGGTCAATCAGCTGTTCTTTTCCATCATCATCGTCACGGCCCTGTCGTTGATCGTGGCGATTGCGGCGACCAAGGGCCTGGGCCGGTTGAAGCGCTATCGCGCGACCGACCCCGCCCTGGCCCCGAGCGAGTGAGGAGGCGGCCATGGAGCGCGTACGCACCCTCATCGACATCCTCAGCGTCTTCGTCCTGCCGTCGATCATCGTGGGCTTTCCGCTCTACGGGCTCTGGCGCCGCGTCCCGGTGTATGAGGAATTCGTGGAAGGCGCCAAGGAGGGGTTTCAGGTGGCCGTCCGGATCATCCCTTACCTGGTGGCGATCCTCTTTGCCATCGGGATGTTCCGCGCCTCGGGGGCGCTCGATTTTCTGATCGAGGGCGCCCGCCCGCTCCTGAGTCTCATTGGGATTCCCCCGGAGGTGATCCCGATGGCCCTCGTCCGGCCGCTCACCGGGTCAGGCTCCGCCGCCATCGTCGTCGACATGATCGGCCGGTACGGGGAGGACTCGCTGTTCGTCAAGATGGCCGCGACGATGTTCGGATCGACCGAGACGACGTTCTATGTAATCGCGGTGTATTTCGGCGCCATCAACGTCAAGAAGATGCGCCACGCCGTCCCCGCCGGGCTCCTGGCGGACGTCTCCGCGGCCATTCTGGCCGTGTACGTCGTGAAGCTGCTCTTCGGATGAGCGATACCGCGGCGTGGGCCGTCCGCCTGGAGGCCAACCGGGCCCCGGGGCTCGACCGGCGGCGCTTCGGCGTCGAGACGCTGTGGCGTGCACTCGAGCCGGCCCTGGGCGACGCCTGGTCGGTCGAGGACATCGGCCGGTCGGTCCTGGGGAAGCCGATCCGCGCCCTTCGATTCGGGCGCGGACCGGCCGAGGTGCTCCTCTGGTCCCAAATGCATGGTGACGAGTCCACCGCCACGATGGCACTGGCCGACTTGGTCCACCTGTTCGCCGCGGCCCCGGCCGACCCCACCGTCGCCCGGATCGCTTCGGCGACGCGGGTGACCCTCGTGCCGATGCTCAATCCCGACGGGGCGGAGGCGTTTCAGCGGGAGAACGCCTGGGGCATCGATCTCAACCGCGATGCCCGAAGGCTCCTGGCACCGGAGAGTCGGTCCCTGCTGGAACTCCACCACCGCATCCGTCCCGCGGTCGGGTTCAACCTCCACGACCAGGAGGTGCGCCGGACGGCGGGCCCCGGCGGGGCGCAGGTGGCGCTCGCCTTCTTGGCCCCCGCGGGGGACACAGCCGGGAGCTACGAGGGCGCGCGGGGGCGTGCCCGGCTCCTGGCATCGCTCCTGGCGACCCGCGGGGCTGCTCCGCTCCTCCCCGGCCGGGTGGCCCGGTGGGAGGACGATGTCTACGATCCGCGGGCCTTCGGCGATACGTCGCAGTCCACCGGGACAGCCACGGTCCTGGTGGAATGCGGCGGGCTCTCGAACGATCCTGAGAAGCAGCGCCTTCGCACGGTCACGGCCGCGACCCTTCTCATGGGGTTGGAGGCCATCGCGGCGGGCGCGGTCGAAAACGCCGATCCGGAGGCGTATGCGGCGCTGCCCCTCAACACCCGGGTAGACCACGACGTGCACCTCATCGGAGCACAGGTACACGGCCTGGCGGACGGCCCACTGACGGCTGACGTGGCCCTTCTCTACGACGACCCGGTGGCGGCGACGGGGCTCCGGTTGGCGGCGTGCGGCGATCTCGGTGGGGCAACCGCGCTCGTGGTCCGAGACCTCGGCGGGAAGGACGTGCGGCTCGCCGGTCCCGCCGGCGAGCCGCTCCGGCCGCCGGTAGGGCCGGGAGCCGCCATCTCGGTCGTGGAGCCGGTGGGCTAGAGAGAGATCTGGAGGCCGGACGTGAAGATCCGGTCGGTCTTCTGGAAGGTCGGCTCGGGGACGTTGTCGAATCGTACCACGTAGGCAATGGAGAGCGAGATGGCGCCGGACAGGGGCGCGAGCAGCTTCGACTCGCTGTTGATGCGGTAGTCGTCCGTTTCCTTGAGATTGGGGAGAAACTCCACCGTCTGGATGAACGCGGCCTCTCCGTTGAACTGATGGCGAAAGCGGCCGGCGAGGAGCCCGGCGGCAAAATTGTCCTCCACGTCCAGCGTCGACCGCTGCTGCACGAGGGAACCGCCGGCCTCAAACGAGAGCTTATCACGCGGAGTGTCCAGGGCGGTGTAGGCAAAGCCGAGCACCTCTTCAAAGCGCCGGGTGATGCCGGCAAACGTGTTGCGCTGGTAGCGAAGATCGAGGAAGATGGCGGCCGCCGGACTCAAGACCCGATCTCCGCGAACGTTGCCTTTCCACTGGCTAGTGGACGTGACCCCATCGGTCTCACCGTACACCACGTCGAACGCCTGCTGGGCGACCCACGGCCCCGAGTGGACTTCGATCCCCTCCCCCACGCTCACGGTGGTGAGGCGCGTGTTCCCCGCGACATTAACGAGCCCAAAGTTGGCCGTGAAGGCCACCGGATCGGGCGGCTCGTCCTGGGCCCGGAGGGGAACCACGAGTCCCGTCGTGGCGAGCAGCGTCGCACCAAAGCACCGCAGCATGGTCACTCCTTTCCGCATGAAATCGTCGTTTACCCATGTTTTCGGAAAGGTAGTGGGGACTCCGAAGGAGCGTCAGGTCGATCGACCCCACCACGGATCACCGGGCGGTCCGGGGGGAGACCCATGGCCGGAGGGTTGGGGTCCGGGAACGGGCCATCCACGGAGTGGACGGGCACCGGCCGGCGACCCCAGGGGCCGGCCGGCGCGCCCCGCCCTCCCCTCGGGTGGACGGGGCGCTATTCTAGGGGATGCCCACTCAGGCCCCCGGTGCGCTGCCGGGATTCGGCGCTGGGCCCTCGGCCCGGCGGCTCTTTTGGCGGATCCAGCTCGGCGGCTGGCTGCTCTTCGGGGTCGTCTTCTACCTGACGGTCCTTCCGGGATCGTCGTTCGATCCGGTGCGCTTGTTGGTCTTCAAGCTGCTGTGGGCC
>Ga0055480_10000417_pt1 | contig 15797 bp, 17 predicted proteins | sample Muzzi_PWB_D2_FD_57935 | JGI IMG/M metagenome (GOLD analysis project Ga0055480, IMG submission 57935) | Wetland microbial communities from San Francisco Bay, California, USA, that impact long-term carbon sequestration - Muzzi_PWB_D2 | ecosystem: Environmental > Aquatic > Marine > Wetlands ... | reverse complement strand
CCCCACTTATGGCATCCTGAATCGTGGCGTGAAACGTGTCCTGCGTAACATTGTGGATGATCTCGCCCCTTGCCGCATTACCGCCCGCACGGGCCTCTTCCGATGGGTCAACCCTCCACGTGATCGCCGCCGCGATCAGCGCGAAAATCAGCGGGCTCGCCGACCCGGCGATGTGTAGGCGTTTTGTCATAGCAGTCCCCCCCATCGAAAGCGCCTCCCGGCACGATGCAGAGCGGTGCGGCGGTAAGACCGCCGATTCCGTGCACGACGGAATGCGCAGAAGCCCAGCACCCCCATGGCCGTGAGAGCCGTGGGCTGGCTTGGTGGTCCTCATACTAGTCATTTGTCTGCCGAATTGGTAGGAAAAAGCCCCAAAAGGAAGGGCTTGAGGTGATAAAACGGTTATAGGAACATCGGCGCGGCAACGGACACCGGCAAGCGAATTTGCGAAGTCCCAGCGGACGCAATCACATGGGCGGCGTCAGCGCATCCCACACCAGCGTCTTCAGGTTGAACAGGGCATGGATGGCAATCGGCGGCACCAGCGAGCCGGATCGCTCGTAAGTGTAGCCGAGGATCACCGCCAGGGCGAAGAGCGCCGGGATAGCGTGCGGCTGTGACTGGTGGATGATGGCGAAGGCGCCCGCCGAAACAGCAATCGCCAACCAACGGCGGCGCCAGACGTTGAGCATCACGGACTGAAGAAGGCCGCGAAAAAAGACCTCTTCCGCCACCGGTGCGACGATAACCGCCCCCGACCAGAGCAGGATCCGAAAGCCGAGCGGCGACTCGCTGTCGTGCAACGCGCTGATCGTCGGATGGTCGGGGAATTCAAGATCCGGCACCAGCCACCTTACGAGCGTCATGGACCCCAGCAATAGCAAGGGACACACGGCGGATACGACGAGCAATCCCCCTCCCGCGAGCCCTACGGTTCCGCCTGCGAACTCTTGGGGTGATCCGAAAACGAACCGCGCCACGCCGCCGGGCACGCGCTTCGCGACGACAACCAGGCAGGCGACCACCCCCACCGCCTGTGCCCCGACACCCACGAGTGTATTGGCCAGCGCCGTCTCCCGGCCGCCGGGCAGCCATTGGGCTCCAAGCGACAGCACGGCAATGGCGATCAAATAAGCGAGAATCGTCAGGGCGATGGCGTCCTCGCGCAGGTCACTTTCGCGCGCGGGTGCGAACGCAAGCGGGTCACGCCAACCGCCTCGTTTCATCCGATACAGGAAGAAGATCGCCACGACAGCCCCGAGGCCGGCAAGTACCCAGTCTACCATCAGCAGGATGGTCGCGGCGCTGCCGGAATGGGCGGGCGGCATGGGTGCCGCGACGCCACCATCCTGTTCGGCTAGAATGCACATGGCCGGTATCACGAAGCTGGAGAACATGGTTGCGGACTATACTTGACGAAATCATCGAAACCAAACGGCAGGAGTTGGCGATCCATAGGCAGCGTATTTCTCTCTCGGCTCTCAAAGGTGCCGCGGAGCATGCCGATCCGCCGCGCCCATTCCTGAAAACGGTCAATTCGCGGTGTGATGCGGGGATTCGCCTTATCGCCGAGATCAAGCAGGCGTCGCCCTCGGCCGGGTTGATCGTGGCGGATTTCGATCCCGTCGACATCGCAAAGCTCTATCACGCCAACGGCGCCGACGCAATCAGCGTGCTGACAGATGAGACGTACTTTCGCGGCGAACTCGCGTTTATGGACGCGGTGCGGAGTGTCGTGCCGCTACCCGTGCTGCGCAAGGATTTCCTGATCGATGTGTATCAGGTGTGGGAAGCGCGGGCCCACGGTGCCGACGCTGTGCTACTCATCGCGGAAGTGCTCGACGACGCGGGCTTGCAGGACCTGCATACGGTGGCACGTGAATTGGGCATGGCGTCGCTGGTTGAGGTGCACTCTGAGGAGAACCTGCGCCGCGTGCTGTCAGCGCTGGGTCACCCCACGGAAAACGGCTACGTGCTGGGCATCAACAATCGCGATCTGGCGATCCAGCGCACCGATCTGGCGACCACCGCCCGGCTCGGTGCCTGTCTGCCCGCCGGCACGCCGTTCGTGTCGGAAAGCGGCATCGCCACGCGCGCGGACGTGCTGACCATCCAGCAAGCCGGCGCATGTGCCATGCTGGTGGGCGAGGCCATCCTTCGTCAGGAAGATCGTGCCGCGAAAGTTCGCGAGTTGTTGGGAAGCACGGAAGCCGGATCGCGTCTCCCCTGACGATCGCCGGCGTTTGACGTACCGCGCGCCGGCAAACGTGACACCTATGGCGGCAGCCTCGAGCAGAGTAGTCTCGCTGAGATCCAGCGGTGTAGCGGTTCGACCTCAGTTGACGACGAATTCGCAACCCACCTTGTACCCCTGAATGGTCTGTTTGCAGTGGACGACGCGAACGCGCACGGGTTCGCCGGTCTCGTGCATCGGGGTTAACACCAGTTCGGTCCCGTCATGAAGCTGTTTGCGGGTAATGAGGCAAAGACCGCTTCGGCTAACGTTGTAGGTCTTCACTGAGATCAACTCGGTGTTGGGAGCCCTTGCAAGCCTCGCGCGCGTCATGGTCACCCAGCCATGACGCGGCTCAGTGCGCTTGTTCAACACGCCGTCCGCCGCCTCTACATCGAGTCCCGCACGTAGCCACGACGGAATTTCGTTTGTCTTCATGGTTGCCATGCGAGAGACATCGACGATGGCGACGCCTGAGTGCAGGTCATTTGACGAGACCGAGCACTTATGGGACGACGGATCCTGGGATCGCAACCGAATTCGAACACGCAGACCACCTTGGCCGCTGCACCCCGACCCCTTCTTGTAAGATGTTGAAAGATCCGCCACTCACGGACAGCATTTCGCGCATTGACCAACGACCTCAGGCGTGTCCGAAAAGGGACAGGCCGCGCGCCATGCAATGACGTCCGTCGCATCGCCATCATTCGCATCTCGCATGCCTTCAGTCGGATAAAGAGCTTACGCCTGAGCCGCCCGAACCTTGGGATGGTCTCGCCACGCCGGCATGGTGGCCATATACGCCAGGGTTTTTTGCTCGGCCTCCGCACGCGACGCGGCTTTTTCCTGACGCTGCATCCATTGCACCATCCGCTCGAAGCGTTCGTCAAAGGCTTGGAGTTTGCCGCTATCGTCTGTACAGTGTTCACAGTAGGTACCATCTTCGATGGTCATGCCACAACTCTGACAATGGGTTGCATCTGTCATTCTTCTTCATCTCCTTGCGTTGGGTTTGTATCGAGCAGTCGCTGAACCGCCTCGATGAGTCGCCGCCGGTCGGCGAACGACATCTGCTCAATCGCCCGAGCGACCAGCGCGGGCGAAAGCACGCTTCGGGCGCTCTCCAGCGTTTGCCGCCCTGTTTCCGTCATCCAGATCAGCGTGCGCCGCCGGTCCCGCTCATCCGGCATTCGGGCCAGCAGCCCGCGAGTGACCAACCGAGCAATCAACTCGCTCATGGCGGCCTGCGAGCGGTCCATATGCCGTGCCGCCTCGGTGACCGTCAGCGGGCCGGAATCGGCGAGGTGCTGCACGATCGCGAGCGACTCACTCGTGAGCCGATACTCCGTGTGCGGCACTCGCCGATGGAAACGGCGGTACACCTGGGGAAACATCTCAGCGAACTGCTCGGCGGCTTCCTTGGCGTCCATCCGTGCCATTCTCGAATCGCGAATTACATCGTCAACCCCGATACGTCGCCGGCGGGCTCGCACCGAAGCGAGGCTCGTTGACATGCAGGTCTCGCCAGGAATCCCCCTGCGCGCGGCCACTTGTCGCATCCATGTCCGGTCCTGCGACTGCCACCCCCCCGCAATTCCATCAGATAGGGACTGATGCCCTGGTTCTTTCGCCATCCTTGCAGAAGTATCACTGGCAAATGCCGCATGATGAAAGCGCTATGGCATCATGGGAGCGGACATTCCCCGACAACACGAATCGGCAGGGCAAGCTCGAACGCACGTCGCACGATGGACTGGAGCACGCTTGGAGCCCTATGATCAGAGTAACACGACGCTTGGCACAGGGATTCGTACGACATGATCCGATGTGAGGAGTGCGGTTACGACCTTCGGGGGTGCAAACGAATCGGCCGATGCCCAGAGTGCGGCGTCGAGTTCGATCAGGAGACGCTCCGCGCCGATCAAGAGCGATCGTACGACAGAATCACGCTCGCCCTGAGAGTGATCGCGGTCGCCGTTTCCGTGTACGTGGTGAACGCACTGCTCTGGGTCGTCTGGGAAGACCTCCTGCGCGTGCAGAACACCACACTTGAGTTGGTCACCGTACGGATAGGCATCCCTGGCGGCGCATTGCTCTTGCTGGCGCTTGGCCTTGTGCTGCTGCAGCTACAACGCAGGAATCGCCTGCACCGCCCCTGTACCGACGTTCGTCAGGCCCGCCTCATTCCCATCCAAACGCGATTCTGGATTGCTTTCGACTTATGCGGACTCCTGTTTGGGATGACCATCTGCTGGGGCAACCCCCTATGGCATTGGGTATGGCGTTGCTTTCGCTAGCCACAGTGGGCTATGCTCCAGGCGATGTTCCGACCCCATCTTCGTCGGGCCTCGAGCTTGGGGCACTCGGTGGCGAATGTGTGGGGCATCCCGGCGGACTTGAATGGGAATAGCACCAAAACGATCGTCGAAATCTAGGATCATGCGGACGCCGCGCGACAGAAAACCCGTGTTCGCGTCATGGCGAAATGAGATCCGCCGTACCGGGTTATTCAGAATCCCGCTCGATGGTGACCGTGAGCTTGAGCGAAGTGAACTGTTCGCAATAAAGTTCGGCGCGTTCCTTGTGCGTCACAAGTAGGAGTGCCACGCCCGTCTCATGTGCTTCGAGCGTTCTCTCGAGCGCCTCTTCGGGGGTCAGCCTGGTCAGTCGAAGAATCGAGCGGATGACGAAGACGATGTCATTCACGTCGTCGTTGTGGAGCAGCACCTTGTACGGCGGCAGCTTTCTTGGCTTACGCCGAGGCGGTGCCGGCTTGGTGACGACGGCCATGGCCGCGTCTTCGGCCTCTCCGGCAAACTCCAATCCGTCCGACATGGCGTCTTGCTCAGACATGATGACTCGCTCTTCGATCTAGCTCAAACCACATGACTGCAAGGAAAAGTATACCGTAACCCGCGGAAAAATGCAAAAATACCGCTAAGAACGCCGCCCTGCAAATACGTCAATCACCGCTGAACGGTGGCGTGATCGATACTTCGGCCAACGCAGTAAGCGTTTTCCCCGTCAAGAAATCGGTGAACTCGACCCTCGCGTCGAGCGATGGCGGCGGCACAACGCCGTCTGAAAACGGGCATTTCAGCGTGTAATGTTGTGTACCCAGCCTGCCGTACCAGGTTCTTCGCAATTGCTCCGGACTTGTGAAATGATACACGCCGACGACCTTGGGCCGTTCCAGATTCGAGACGTCGAGTAGTTGCACGCTGATTCGGCCCGGCACTTTCACCACGTCACCGTCCGCGTCAAGCGGTCTGACATACAGGGTGACGCCGTCGTCGCCGGGGCGACCGTCGTAATCCTGGCCTCCGCTACGACGGACGATCTCGATACGTACCGGCGCGAACAAGTCGAACGGTCGATCGGGCCCAAGACTCTTGAGTGTATCGATCTGCCGCTGCATGGACGCCACCTCCGCGTCACGCGCTTGAACCGTGCGATCCAGACGATCGACTTGAAGTTGGAGTGATTGGATCTCTTGTGCTCGCCGTGCACGCTCGCCGGGCGACGCGCATCCACCAAACAACAACACCACCATGACCACGAATACTCGACGGAACGCAAGGTAACTGGTGGACGGGGGTGGCATGGGCAAGCACCAGCTTGCCCGTGTGGGTGCCTGAACGCGGTGGCCCACGGGCAAACAAGTTTGCCCGTGCCACCCGGCGCGCGGATATCGAGGCGGCACTGCGGCCGCGGCGCACGGCGGGCGGAATCGCGTGATGGTGATCATCATGGCGCCGCCAGATGTATCGCGATTGACTCGGGATTGCAAGAATCGAAGCGCAAAGCCTGCGGCGCGGCTTGACAGCGCACCAACACGTACTTGCGCAATTCACAGCTCGCGTCGCACACGCTATGCCAAGTTCTCGGCAAACACCGCCTGGGCGGCCGCCACGCCGGCGCCAATTTTCACATCGTAGCCCTGGCCCTTGAGTACCATCTCCAGTGCAGCGATCACGCCAAGGGTATCGAAGGCATCGACATAACCCATGTGCGAGAATCGTACGATCTTCCCTTTGAGATCGCCCTGGCCACCGGCAATATGGAAGCCGAACTTGTCACGCATGGTGCTGCGGAGTTTGCCTTCGTCCACACCATCGGGAACGAGCATGGCCGTCACCGAGTCCACCGGGTCCTTGGGGTATACTTTCAGTCCGATGGCCTCTACCGCCGCGCGTGTACCACGCGCCAGGGTGGCCGTCTCGCTCCAAATCGCTTCCAAGGTCCGCTCCTTGACCATGCGCAAGGCGACGAGGGTACCCCGAACCAGAGTCACGGCCGGCGTATAGGGTGCGTCAAAGGTCTCATGCGACTTACGATAGGCTTTGAGATCGTTATACAGCGTAGGCATCTTGCCCGAGTCGATGCGTTCCCAGGCACGGTCACTTACCGCGGCGAATCCCAGCCCCGGCGGCAGCATCATGGCCTTCTGAGAGCCCGTCACGTAGACATCCACGCCCCAGGCGTCCATCTTGACCGGCAGCGCGCCGACCGCGGTGATGCCGTCCACGAGTAGCAGGGCCTTGCGGTCGCGCGTGACCTTGGCGATCGCCTCGACGTCGCTCAGCGCGGTGGTCGACGTCTCGCTATGGACTACGATGACCGTGTCGATCTTGGGATCGGCGTCCATTTGCTTGACGACGTCGGCGGCCTTGATGCCGTGCCCCCATTCCACATCGACGACGGTATGGTCGATGCCGAAAGAGGCACAGACCTTGGCCCACCGCTCAGCGAACTTACCGTTGCGGAACACGAGGGCCTTGTGACCCGGTGGGCAGCAGCCGACGATCGCCCCCTCCATGGCCGACGTACCGCTACCTGTAAACGTCATACAGAGTGACTTGGTCTGGAACAGGTATTGGAGTAGCTCGTGGACTTCCTTGGCCATTTCGCGGTACCACGCCGTACGGTGATGCCGCATGGGCTGGGCCATTTCCAGGAGTACTTCTTCGGGAACCATGGTTGGGCCGGGGGTGAAAAGTCGCTCTTTTTTCATCTTTGTCCACCTCGTTTGAGAAACCGGGCGTTCATTCGCCGCCAAACGGATCACCATTATAGATCAACGCGGCGTTCCGACCACATCTGCCTGGGGCTAATCGACAGCAATCCCGCCATTGTCCGCCAAAAACGACTGGCAAAAATCGGGCCAAGACGGCATCATGCCATCAGCGGATGTAACCCGATACCGAGAATGAGCATGGGCGGGACGCCGGCGGCAGCCGCACGCGCCCGGTATTGACCCTCGTTCTCTTTTGCCGTAAGCATCGCCTGCGGGTCATAAAGGTGGTCACGAAGCGAGTGAGACTGTCATTTTCCGTATCGTAAGGGACGTGAAATGAGCAAATTGCCATTCAACCGGCGAATCTTCTGGTGTGTTTTCCTGGTGGTCATGGCGCTAGTCGTCTTGACGTTTTACGTCCTCTTCAAGTTTACAACGTACCAACTGACCAACGCTGACCGTTTCGGATCGCTGATTAGCGCCACCATCCTCTCGTACCTGGTCCACCTATGGCTTCTGCCACCTGAGTACGACGACGAGGAGTACGACGACGCGGAGTACGACGACGCGGAGTACGACGACGCAGAGTACGACGATCAAGAAGAGCATACGGATGACGACGAGCCGGAAGCACCGGATTCCGCCGAGGCAACCGACGAGCAGGCCCGACCGGGCACCCCCGCCAGTTAGGGCGTGCCTCTATGTGGAGTGGCTATCGAAGTAGCGGCCATTCCGCACACGCCGGCGCACCAAGTGCGATCCCATCGTTCGGCCGTCTGTGACTACGCACCGGCTGTGGCATTCCCGATTGCGCTACGAGGTGGCAGCATCGCCAGAAACGCCAGCAAGGGGATCAGTGGGACCCGGAAGCGCGGGTCGATCTGCGGAGTTGTCGCTACCAACAAGGCGATGGTCGCGGCAAGCGGAAAATACGCCGGCATCAGTGCCGGCAACCAGTGTCTATCCTGGCGTGAATCGGCGCTCGCCCCGTCTCCCCTAGCAGCCCGACTACCGGCGCGCCACCTGCGTATGATGCCCATCAGCGACGCCAACACGAGCACAACATACGGTCCGGCCATCACCGTCCACCTGAGACGCCTCTGCGGCACCCCCGTCGGCGGACGAATCACCTGGTTCAGCGGGAAAGTGAGGAGCGATCCCATCCTTGTGCCGTAGCAGAAGGCCGTGGACAAGGGATCTTCAAAGAGCATCGTCAGACCGACGCCCGAGAGTGCGTCTGATATCTCAAACGAGTCGACCGTCGTTTGATTTCCCCGCGCCAAGTTGCGCCATGACAATTCGCCGCGTTGATCTTCCGGCAGATGCGCCAGCGCCACGCGCAACCGCCCATCGATTTCGTCCCATACTTCGTGCGGATCGTTAGCGCGTGCAGGACTCAGCGAGGTCTCGACGTAGCGATCGACCGCTTTCCCCTGACGCCAGAGTTCAACCTCGGCCGCCTTGAAATACGCGAGCACGATGCCTCCTTGGTGGGAAAGCGCGAAGTGTCCGGCCACGACTCGGTTCCGCATCATCCAGGCGCTAATGACAACCGCGCAAACCATTACGCAAACGGCGGCTCTCTGCCATGACTTTCGAAACGCTCGTTTCGACTCTCCGCCGCGCGACCTTGGCAGGCAAAGCCCCAGGAACACCACCAGCGGCACCAGCATGGCCACCGGCCTGACAAGCACCAGCAGCCCGCAGAGAACTCCCACCAGGGCAGAACGCCACCCGCCGCGGTCCTCCGATGCCCGCTCAAACGCATACCAGGTAAGCAGAAGGACGGTCACAAACAGCGTGGTGGCCAGTAGCCAGAGCGAGTAGTAGAGATGGAACGGTTCGACCAGCACGACAAGCGCGACCAGCGCTGCCCGCCACGGTGACATATAAATTCGCGACACGGCAAACGCCAACAACACGTTGACAATTGCGAGGACTTGCTGCGCTACGACGAGTGCAACCGGCGAGGCACCGGCAACCTTGATCAAACCAGCGAGAAACACGGGATACCCCGGCGTCCGCCAGGTGTCCGGCTCAAAGGGCGCCTCGTTGGACTGACTGAATGCGCCATGGTTCGCCAGATTCTCGGCAATCTGAACATACTCTGAGCTATCAAGCGACTGAAACGCGAAGACGTCGATGTCACCAAGGTAGCGATGAACGGCGAAAAGTGTGGCAGCGTGCGCGCCGAGACCGCACACGATCAGGATCGTCACAGGCCTGAGAATCCAACTCATGCCTGCACATTGTATACGCCAGTTCTTTTTTGGCGAGAAGACCAATTCGTGATCGTCGTGAAGGGGCGGGATTGGCGGCGATCGTTGCGCTGCACGCACGTCTGCGCTCGGTCACAGTAGGTTACGCTCGGTGAGGAACTGAAGGTACCTCGGACAGGGGTCAGGGTAATCGCCGGGTTCGGGCAGGTTCCACTTGGCAAATAAGCGGTCGTTGTCCGCCTGTCCCCGATGCAGGTCCTCGCGTTTGCGATCGTCGTGATACTCGTCGTGTTCGACGATGGCATCGCGACAGCCGACGACGCGCAATCCATGCTCGAGTTGTATGGTCAACGCCAGGTCCGGGTCGAAGCCGAAGAAGTAGAATCGCTCATCGGCAAAGCCGACCTCCTCGAGCAACGACCGCCGCAGAATACCGAAGTTCGCGTAGGGATAGCCGCGGACGTGGCAGATCTCAAACGTGTGTCCGCCGCGTTGGACGCGATCGAGTACGTTGCGATCGCTGTGCCAGTTGTGATAGAAGGCCACCATGCCGATGTCGGTGAGATCGGGGCGTTCCAGCATTTTCACGGCAGCCTCCACACCGCCGGGAGTCACGTAGGCGTCGTCGTTGAGCCACATCACGTAGTCGCCCGTGGCCGCTCGAAACCCTTTGTTGAACGCCCGGACGGCCCCTTCGCGCTCCGGCTCCAGAATCACGTGCAGGTCGGTCTGCGCTGAAAGCCACTCGCGCGTGCCGTCCGTGGACCCGCCATCGACGATGATGACTTCGCGTGGGAATGCCACGTTCTGTCGGACGGCGTCCATGCTGCGGCGGAGCCGGCTCAGACGGTTGAAAGTGGGGACGACAATCGAGATAATACGCTCGTCGGTCACGCGATTCTCCGAAATCGAGACAACTGATTCTACTATCGGCTGCCGATTGCGATACACTGGCGACATCAGAACGAGAGAGATGGCACTCGCGCAGGAAAACGTCTGGAGATCGAAGCCATGATAAGCCTCGCCATGTCGATGTTGGTCGCCGCGGCCGCGTTGTCGTCGGACGAGGTGCCGGCAAAAGTCCAGGCGCCATCCTCGGTGGCAGCCCCGGCCAATCACCCGGCATCGCAGGACGCCCTGTCGGACGGCATATGGCCGTCGGAGCGGCTTACCCGTTCACTCCTGACGCGCTGGGCGGACCGGATCAGCGACCAGTTTGAACTCGAACCGGCCGATCGCGAAAAAGTGAGAGAGGCAACGGTCGAGCGGTGGGGCCGTTTTCTGAAAGAGAACCGCGCCGATCTGCAACCCCTGTTCAATGAGTTTCTTGAAATGAGACTCGGCGCGGAGGCGCCGCGCGACGAGGAGGTGCGACGGTGGGCCGATCGTGCCCTGCCCGTGCTGGAGCGACTCGAAGTCCAGGCCAGGGAAACGACCGGCGAGTTTCGAGAGATGCTGCCGCCGGAAAAAAGCGCGCAGTTTGAGGCGGAAGCCATCAAACTGGGCCTTGGATTACAGGCCGCCTCGGAAAAACTGAAACAGTGGAAAGACGGCCAGTACGAACCTCACGAAATCTGGCAGGCACCGCAGCGCGAGCGCCGGACGCCCAAGAAACAGAAAGAAGCAGAGACCTCTGCCGGGAACGTCGGCAATAGTACGGAGGCTCCGCGCGAAGCAGACGATAGGACGCCCGCCGCGTCCATGGATCCGATTGCCGCCGAGCTGACACGTTGGGATGCCTTCGTGCGCGACGTGATCAAACGGTACAACTATGACACGGCCCAGAAATCGGCCGCGCAGTCATTGCTCTCTGAACTTAAAGCGCGCGCCATTGCTCATCGCGATCGATACAAATCGGAGATCGCCGAACTGGATCAGCGCATCCAAAACAACACCGGCTCCGAGGAGGAGCTCGCCGGCATCAAGGCTGACCTCGTGTCGCTCTATGGCCCGATCGACGCGATGTTCGAGGAGTTGAAAACACGTGTCGAGAGCGTCGCCACCACGGAACAGAAAATCCGCGCCGCAGAGGCGAAGGACACTAAGGCTGGTCGCCAGAACGCTACAGTTGGAGAATAGACCAGTCTGACGACTGAATCACGCGCCCGCGGGCGGCGGTGAGCCACACCTAGCAATGAACCGATAATTCCCTATTTCCTATAGCCGATTTCCACGCGGCAACGACCCCCTACTGGGAATGGACCGTCCGTTCCGCGGACTGGTGAGCCCGTCCCGGGGAGTGGATCATCCATTCCTCCGAGCGGAGGACTCCTTCCAGGGAGTGGATGAATCATTCCTCGAAGTGGATGAGTCATTCCTGGAAGTGGGTGGATCATTCGCCGGAGTGGACCATCCATTCCAAGGAGCGATTGACCGATTCCACGGCTCCGACGCGTGATTCGAGCGTTCCAACGTCCCTCGCCATTGGGAATTGTGCATCTGCAATAGTCCACATTCTCCGGAAGTTGGCCTTTGCCCAAGGAAACACATTCGGCTGGTGCATTTAGCCGCTAAACAAATACGAAGATTCCTTGCACAATCGGCTTGACTTTATCGGCTGCCGTTGTAGACTGATGGTGTACTGTGCGTTGGGGCGTTGGGGAGCGGTCCTTTCCTTTCCTTTCCTTTCCTTTGTTTGTGCTTGTTGGAGAAGCGTTATGAAAAGGATGTTGGCAGGAATGGTGGCGGTTGGGTTGGCTCTCGCGCTGCTTGCGGTAACGTCAGCGATTTATGCCGGGGATGGCAAACAAATCGAAACTGCCGAATTGCAGACACAAGATGAACTGGATGTGGCAGCGTGGGAGGCATGGCGGACGGACCTTAAAGGCACACTTGAGGCGAATGAGGATTACGCCGTTGCCAAGGCTGCGGTCAAGGCCTACGAAGGTGACGACGAAGAGGAGCGGGCCAACCTCGAGGCCGCGCGCGACGAGATCTACTACGCCATAGCGCGACCCGTCTACGAGGACCATTACGGGCCCTGGGCAGGCACCGACGACGAGTTCATCGCATTTCTCGCCGCAGAGAACGACCAGATCGCACCGGCAGTGATAGCAAAGTGCGCTCAGGAGGCCAGGACTACGTGTGGCATAGGCAAAGTCCTGGAAATAACAGTGACGAAGGATTCGTGCTCATTCAAATGCGACACTGCGCAACCGATTCCGTAGATCCCCGGGCACACAACAGAAGTGAACGCACAGGGCAGCCTGCCGACCGCAAGCTGCCCTGTGCTGCAAATGCTGAAGCGGCAGCAGGCTGGGAAGGAATGGTAGCGCAGCGATCCTCGAGCGGTGATCGAGGTTGTGCCCTCGCTATCTAGATCGCGACGCCCAGTGTGCCCATCAACAGGCAGGCTACGCTTTACGCTCCTAGCAACGGGGGGAGTTCGTCCAGGCGCTGGATGACGTAGTCCGCACCGCCGGTGTCTTCGGGATCGTTTCCGTCGTTGACGAACAACACCGTGCGCGTGCCTGCGGCTTTTCCGGTACGCACGTCGTAGAGATGGTCGCCGATCATCCAACTTTTCGCGACGTCGGCCTCCAACTCGTCACAAAGAGATCGAATCGGCTCGGGCGACGGCTTGATGGGGCCGTCTTCGCGCGTGCGAATGGCGTCCACACGGAGATCGTGATCGGCAAGCACATGCTCCAGCGTCGCCCGCGCGTTCCGCGTGAGAATGGCCACCGGCATGTGCAAGGACCGACACGCATCGAGCACTTCACGCGCACCCGGTTGGCAGACGGCGTTTCGCGCCGCTTCCCACTCATGTTTCTCGAGGATGCGATCTGCGCGGGCACGCGCCTCCGGTTCCATCTCGGCGACCGCCTCCAGAATCGGCCCGCTTTTGATGCCGATCTCCGCCCGGATCTTGTCGAAATCCAGGTAGGGTTTGGTCAGCGTTCCGTCAAAGTCGAAGATAACCGCCGCTCGATTTGCCATGGAATCAACAGACCCTCTACACGACAACCGCGTGTACGCTTCACCGTACCTTTTACAGCCGTTCGCGTGCCATTCGCCATCTTCGCATCGCTGGGGGTGGGCAGTCAATCCAAGTCAAGGGCAAACGCGTGGTTAAGACGATCAGCAGGGCGGTGGCGGTCGAAAGACCTGAATCCATCACGAACCTCGGTCCACCGGTTGCTCGCGGGCGCTAATGTACTGTACATTCTCGTATCCTCGACGATTTTGGCGGAACCGGAACAATGACGTCCGTACTCGGCATCGAAACATCCTGCGACGAAACCTCGGCCGCCATCGTGGGCGGAGGTGTGGACGTACGCAGCAATGTCGTCGCGTCGCAGGTCGATCTGCATTGCAAATACGGAGGCGTCGTGCCGGAAATCGCGTCGCGCGCGCATATCGAGCGGCTCGATTCGGTGATCGAGGAAGCCCTGGAACGAGCAGGCTGCCGCCAGGCGGACGTCGACGCGATCGCCGTCACCAATCGCCCCGGCCTAGTTGGCGCTCTCTTGATTGGTGTGACGGCGGCCAAGACGCTCAGTTGGGTGTGGCAGAAGCCGTTGGTGGCCGTCAATCATATCGATGCCCACGCCTACAGCCCGGCGATCGGGCTGAGCGAGTCGCCCTGGCCCGCCGTCGCGCTCGTCGTCTCCGGCGGCCACACTTCGCTCTTCAGGGTGGTTGGCGCCACGCGAATCGAACGGCTCGGCGCCACGACCGACGACGCAGCGGGCGAGGCGTTCGACAAGGTGGCGGCCATCCTCGGTCTGGGCTATCCCGGTGGTCCCGAAATCGAGAAACTCGCCCGCGAGGGCAATGCGGACGCAATATCCTTTCCACGAACCATGCTTGCGCGAAACTCGCTCCATTTTTCCTTCTCGGGAGTGAAGACAGCCGTACTGTATAACGTGAATGGCCAAGGAAAGACGAGCGGCGGATTGGAGAAAATGTCGCCACAACAACTGGCGGACACGGCGGCGAGCTTTCAACAGGCGGTGATCGACGTGCTCGTGCGTAAGACGATGCTGGCCATCAAACAGACAGGACTTACCAGCGTGGTGCTCGGCGGCGGCGTGGCGTGCAACAAGACGCTACGAGCCGCGCTAGAGGACGAATGTCGAAACCGCGGCCTGGCGTTCCACGCGGCCAACCCCGCCTATTGCACGGACAACGCGGCGATGATCGCGGCGTTGGGCCATCATCTGCTGCAAGAAGGCCGGACGGCCGACCTCACGCTGGATGCGTACCCGTCAAGCTGAACTGCAAGGGTACCCAACCGAAGCCCATTCCTTGTGCTCCATCCATCGTTAGTTTGTAGGTGGCACGGTCTGGCGAAGCCAGGCCGTGGGGACGCCTTTGGACAACCGGTTGCTCCATGCGGGACGGCCACCGTCCGACTGGAACCGCACCGAAGATTCGCTTACACTCTCCGCCACAGGTCTCAGGCGCGGACTTTCGAAACAGGTCGACCGGAGCGTCCTCTTCGACGTCTGCACGTAGGAGAGGTATGACCATTTCACGGAGATTGAACGATGAAGACAGGTTTGCCGGCAATTCGTTTCTTATCAGTTTGCATCTGTATGTTCGTGGGCGCGATCGCCGGTTGCGACGGTGTGACGCTACCAGATTTCATCCCTGATGGCATTCCTGATATCTGTGATTTCATAGACTGCCCCGATGGCGGGTTCGATGCCGTCGTGGATCGAGCCACGCTTCGCACGTATGCCACAAACACGGGCGGGGCGAGCGGCATGGCCTGGCGTCCTTCCGACGGGGCATTGTTCATCGTCAACAAGGACGGCCTTTTTGGACCAATCAATGACGGCGATGACGTGTCCACGATGACACCCATCGGCGCGACCAATCTAGCCGACGCCGACCTGTTTGACGCGCCGCCGGACACGGTGGTGCTGGGCATATCCAACGCCGGGGAGTTCTGGATCGCCTCACCCGGTCAAACCACCGCGGCCGTGGTACCCCCCGAGGGTGGTGACGCCGTTCAGTTCCTGGGATTGTTCGACGCGCAGGAACTGACACCGGAGACGATCGCCCTTGTGCCGGATGGGTTCTCCGGGGCTCAAATCACACCAGGTAGCCTTCTGTTCGGTCAAGAAACGACTTTCTCGCGTCTCGCCCAGGTGGACGCCGGCGGTGATGAAAGCGTCATACTCATCGATAACCCCACGCCCGCAACCAATCGACAGGCCCATCATCTCACCTTCGGCCTGGACGGCGTGCTGTACAGTTCTCGGGGTACGACATCGCTCCTCACGGCGGGCCTTCAATCTATCGCCACCAGTGGGGCCCCGACGAACATCGCCGGCACGACCGGATTGGCTGCCGACAGCTTCGTCGTGCTGGCCAACGG
>Ga0055480_10000412_pt1 | contig 15850 bp, 12 predicted proteins | sample Muzzi_PWB_D2_FD_57935 | JGI IMG/M metagenome (GOLD analysis project Ga0055480, IMG submission 57935) | Wetland microbial communities from San Francisco Bay, California, USA, that impact long-term carbon sequestration - Muzzi_PWB_D2 | ecosystem: Environmental > Aquatic > Marine > Wetlands ... | reverse complement strand
CCGCCTGCACCGCACCCATGTTCACCTGGTAGGCGAGCTTCGGATCGCGTTCGCCCACTGCGGAGAGGATGGCGGCCAGGTGGAAGATGGTATCGGCGTGGAAGCGCACGGCGGCCGCGCCCAGCGCGATGGGATCCGTCGCATCCAGGAGCTGAAACGGTCCGTCTTCCAGCCGATCGAGGGGTGGAGGACGGATGTCGGTCGCCAACACGTTGGAGCGGCCGTACCGCTCGCGCAGCTCGGGGACGAGCTCGGACCCGATCTGCCCTCCGGCTCCCGTGACCAGGATCCTACGCACGAGCCCCTCCCGACTCGGCTTCACCGGGCTCGCCGAGCCACCTCACGATCGCGCTCACGGATAGAGCCGCCGGGCGGACCACCCCCCCCCCTCCGAACGCTCGAACAAGACCCTGTCGTGGAGACGGTCGCTTCGACCCTGCCAGAACTCGATCCGGTCGGGCACCAGACGATACCCTCCCCAGAACGGGGGAAGCGGAACCTCACCCTCACCGAACTCGGCATCGTACTTCCTGTAGCGCTCCTCCAGCTCGACCCGGCCAGGAAGGGGTTCGCTCTGGCGCGATGCCCACGCCCCTAGCCGGCTTCCCCGGTTCCGAGTCCGGAAGTACGCCTCCGACTCCTCCCGGGAGACGCGTTCTACCCGGCCCGATACACGGACCTGTCTCTGGAGGACGGCCCAGTGCAAGCAGAGCGCTGCGAACGGGTTCGACTCGAGGTCGCGCGCCTTGCGGCTCGCGTAGTTCGTGAAGAAGACGACTCCCCGCTCCTCGAGCTTCTTGAGCAGGACCATCCGGACCGACGGCCGCCCCTCCGGGCTGGCTGTCGCGAGCGCCATCGCCTCCGGGAGGAAGACACCGGCCCGCTCGGCGGCGCTCCACCAAGCCCGGAAGAGCTCGACCGGGTCCGCCTCCACGGTGGCTTCCGGGAGACCGCGGACGACCCCGCGCCCGAAAGTGAAGAGGAGGCGAAGCCTGGAGAGCAGCGTCACGGTTGCATGGCTCCTCGAAGCCTTCCATCGACCGGGTGGCCAGGGCAGCGGCATCTCCGAAAGCTAATGCGAGGGAGCCCCGGAAGAAGGTGTTCCTGGCTCTCTGGCGCGTATTAGCTTCGATAAGGTCGACCGGTTCCAGCAATCGGACGTTACCCGGAAACCCGATGGCATTTCGACTCCGACTCCACATACCGACGAGCTCCGCCGTCTTCATGCTCCTGACCGTTCTGGCCGTCGCAGGATGCCAGAACGAGGAGGGGGGCAACGACGGGGGCATGACCGGCCCCACGATGGAGGAGGGTAAGCCCCGCTCGTACGGGATGGGGTGGGCCCCGAGCGCTCCGCGCCCGAACGAGGCCCTCTTTCTCGCCGTCATCGACTCGATGTCCCGCGTCTCCGACCTCACGATCATTCAGCAGCCGGTTCCATGGCCCGAGCTGCTCGCCGGGGCGGAGATGGATCCCCTGATCGAAGAGCGGGTCGAGGTGGCGCAGTACCTGAGGTTCAAGGGGATGGACGTCATCTTCCTCGTGGATCCGCTCGACGGCCTGGACCGCCGCAAGGAGGACCCTGAGCTCGTAGCAGCCGGGCGCAGCATCCTCGAACCCGAAATCCGGGCGCTGCACGAGGAGTGGGTTCGGCGGATCGCCGAGGACGTGCGGCCCGAATGGATGGGGCTGGCTTCGGAGATCAACACCCTGGCCGCTCGAGGCAACCCCGACCTCTACGGCGAGATTCACGACCTCGTGAATACCCTGGCTCCCCAGGTGAGGGAGCTCAGTCCGGCCACAAAAGTGTTCGTCTCCTTTCAGATCGACGAGGCGAACGGGGTCCTCATCGACCCGATCATCGACCACTTCGCCCTCATCGACGACTACGACATCGACGCACTCGGACTTTCCTCCTACCCGGTGTTCGCCTTCGATACGCCCGCCCAGATCCCCGACGACTACCTCGACGCCTTCGATCAGGCTACCGACCTGCCCCTCCTCATGGTGGAGGGCGGCTGGACCTCGGCCGACGTTCCCTGGGCCACGGGCACGCCGGGCGAACAGGTGGACTTCCTCGAACGGTACGAGTTCCTGCTCGACAGGGTCGGCGCGGAAGGCTGGGTGATGCTCACGTTCACCGACCTGGACATCCCGGCCCTAGGGCTGCCCGCCGACCGGGCCAACGGCCTTTCGAACTTCTCTCGCATGGGGATCCTGGACATCGATCTCCAGCGAAAGCCCTCCTACGAGGTCTGGAAACGCATCTACGAGCGGCCCCTGGGGAATTGACCGGAGGTCCACCGATCCGTCACGAGACGCCCACCTCACGAAGGAGTCGGGTCAGGACGCGATCGGAGTCCAGGTGCTCCTCGGCAATGCGACGAGCCGCCAGGGAGTGTCCCGAGTAGTCCCGACGCACGGCCGCCACCCCGTCGACGGCCTGGTCGAGCGTATCGAACGTCACGAGGCCCTGACCGACGGGCAGGTGCATGGAGAAGCCGGTGTCCTGGGCCAGGACGGGTCGGCCCGCCGCGAGGTAGCACGCGCTCCGATCGCTGAACCAGCCGCACCGCGAAGCCACGTAACCCGTCTTGGCCACGCCGACCTCCGCCGCTGAGCCCAGGATGAAACGCCGATAGGCGTCCGGGCTCCCCGCGGCCCGGCCGGGATCGAGCAGCGTCCACCCGTGCCCTTCGAGCGCTTCGAGGTCGGCCCGTTCCTGCGGATGGATGGCCAAGGCTACCTCGAAGCGATCCCCGGTCCGCTGGGGAAGGGGAAGCAGGGCCCTGAACGCGTGGGCCCTCTGTCCATAGTGTACGCCGTCCCTTCGGATGGAGCCGTGCCCCGTCCAGTTCGCCACCGTGGTCCATGCATCACGCTCGGCGGGCCCCCCCGTGGCCCACTCGGAGAGAACGACGGGGGGCAGTGTGGGGATCCACCCGTATGCGCCTGTCGGAACCGGGCACCGCGATCTGCCAACCTCAAGCCCGACCGTCACATGGTGGGTATGCTGGTCGAGCCCCAGGTCCATCCCCTCGTGCTCTCGCCACATCTGGGTGAAGCCGGGCTCAAGGTCCACGTAGACCCTGGTGGGCATGCGATCGAGGAGGGCGCGGTCGCACAGGCGGCCCGAGAGGTTGAACAGGAGCTCGGCTTCCTCCGCGACTGTCTCGAGCTCCCTTCTCGAGCCCCCGACTACCTCATCGCCCGAGATGAGCATGGCCTTCCCATCGAGCCCGAACTGCCTGCAGACCGCCCGGAAGTACCGGGCGTTGTCGCTCCTCTCGAGGGAGCCGCCTGCGGGTCGACGCTCTCCTTCCTTCAACTCGTCTACGAGGTGGACGTCCCACCCAAGACGGGCGAACCCCAGCACGTACTGCAGCACCGACCAGGTGGCGCCCCCTTGCCCGGGGGCGCCGGCCAGCATCCCTCCGACGACGACCCGACCGGGCCGGGTACCGCCCCTCCGGGTCGACCGCCGCCAAAGCGGGGGCTGACCTGGCTTCGCAAGCGTCGAGTCTCGGCCGGTCATCGTCCCCGGCCGATCCCCCTTCGGCTCGCCGCCGCGAATCGCTCGTTCGAGGAATCCACCGAGGACCGCCCTGGCCTCGAAGTACTCCTCCGCAATCTGGCGTGCCGCGCTCCGATGGCCTGGGTAGTTCCGGAGGATGTCCCGCGCCGCCGATTCCGCCTCGGACACCGTGCGGAACGTGAAGAGGCCTTCACCGACGGGGAGCGTGAGCCCGATCCCCGTGTCCTGCACGATGACGGGTCGGCCGGTTGCGAGGTACCGTGCCGACCGATCGCTGAACCAGCCACACTTCGTGGAGGCGAAGATGCTCTGGGCCACCGTCAGCTCCGCCGATCCGCGTCGCACGTAATCCCGGAAGGCCTCCGGATCTCCGGCGACCGCGGCCGGGTCGGTCACGATCCATCCCGCCCGTTTCAACAGTCGGAGGTCCGCCGCGTCCTCGGGAGCGATGTTCAGCGCCACCTCCAGCGGAACCGGCACCACTGCCGGAAGCCTGGCGAAGCGGCGGAATTCGTGGGCCTTCGGCCCGAACCGTCGGCCGGCGAACTCCACGGGCCGGTGCGCGCCACGCCAGGTGGCCACGGTGCTGAAACGCAGGATCGTGGGGGGATCCCAGACCGGCCACTCGTCCAGGAGAACCGGCTGACGCATCGGGAGCCAATCGAACCCCGAGGTTGGGACACTGCACCCCGCGGCGCCGATGTTCACCCCCACGGTGAAGTGGACGTCGTGGTCCTCGAGACCCAATCCCTCCCGGCCGTTTGCGAGCCAGAACTGGGTGTATCCCGGATCGAGGTCCACGTACGCGCGCCGCCTCACTCCCTGCATGACCGCCGGGATGGTGAGATGCCCGCTGAGGTTTACCAGGAGGTCCGCGCCATTCGCGAAGTCGACGACCTGCTCGGCCGGAAGACCGGACAGGCGCTCGCCGCGAGGTGTGACCAGGGCTGCCTGCCCATCCAGACCCCAGCTCGACGTGACCCGCTCGAAGAACCGAATGCGCGGGTCGCCGTCTTCGGATGTCTCGGCCTCGGCCCCGCCCGCCGGCACATCGAGTTGCTCCAGGAAGAGCACATCGGCGCCGAGCATCTGGAGGCCACGGACCCAGGCGAGCCGCACCCACGCCTCCCCCCCGTATCCGCGTTTGTTCGCCAGGGCACCTGCCACGACGATTCTCACGGCCTCCGTACCCTGAGACCGTGACGTACGAGTCGTTCGGGATCCGGGATCCCCAATCTGCCTCCCTCGGCCGTTCCTCTGGACGGTACGTGTGACAAACCGACACGGGGGCCATGTCCCGCATCGAATACCGACGCGGGAACACACCGTCTGCTCTGTTGCGTGGAGCTCGCTCGAGGTGAGAGCCGGCTAGGAAGAGGTTCTTCCCTACGCTGCCACCGGCCGGAGGAGCGAGCCTCGCGGCCGGGCGAGCCGGCGGCGGCGTTCACGGAGGGCTTCCACCCGAGGGCGGGACCCGCGCGAAGCGACGCGGAGGGGCTTGGTGCCTCCCCCTGTCACAAGCCTAGGGGCGAGCAGCGCTCCCCGGCAAGAGAACCGAGCTGGCCGGGGTGCTGCTTCGCAGGATATCGTTTACGGGGGTGGCGGCATCGTCCCGGCCAATCCTATGGTGCCGCGAAGCTTCCGTGTCTCTCGATCTCCCAGCGATGCTTCGATCCAGGGATTCAGATCCAATGGGTGCTCCGGGCGACGGAGGCCGCTTCGGATCGTACGGGAAGCCCACCGAGGGGCGCCGCCGTCGTTGTCGAACGTGAGGATCCTCCTGACGGGCGGCGCGGGTTTCATCGGCTCCAATCTCGTGCGCTTCCTCCTTTCGCACCGGACCGATGTCGAGCTGATCAACCTCGATCTCCTGACCTACGCCGGGAACCTGGAGAACCTCGCGGACGTGGAGGAGAACCCTCGCTACCGGTTCGTTCACGGGGACATCGCGGACCCGGAACTGGTGCGTGAGGTGATGGAAGCCGTCGACGTAGTATTGAACCTCGCCGCCGAGAGTCATGTCGACCGATCGGTGGTCTCGGCCACCCCGTTCGTAAGGACGAACGTGACCGGGACGCTCGTGCTGCTCGAGGCGGCCCTGGAGGCCGGTGTCGAACGCTTCGTACAGGTATCGACGGACGAGGTCTACGGCGAGCTCCCGTGGCGCGATCCGACAAGTGCGGACCCCGGACCTCGATTCACGGAGGAGACCCCTCTGCGGCCCCGGTCTCCCTATTCCGCGACGAAGGCGGCGGCGGACCTCCTCGCCCTCTCGTACCACACCACGCACGACCTCGACGTGATCGTGACCCGCTGCTCGAACAACTACGGTCCCTATCAGCTCCCCGAGAAGCTCATTCCGCTCATGATCACCCATGCGCTGGAGGGGGCGCCGCTACCCGTCTATGGAGATGGTCTCCACGTTCGCGACTGGATCCATGTGGAGGATCATTGCCGGGGTCTGGATCTCGCCCTGACCCGGGGCCGTCCGGGGGCCGTCTACAACTTCGGTGGTGACACGGAACGGACCAATCTGAACGTCGTCAACCAGATCGTAGAGGCCGTCGGAGCAGACCCCGAGACGATCACGTTCGTCGAGGACCGGCCCGGACACGATCGCCGCTACGCGATTTCCTTCGGGCCCGCCCGAGCCGAGCTGGGGTGGGAGCCCCGCATCGTATTCGAGGAGGGACTGCATACGACGGTCGACTGGTACCGGACCCATGAGGAATGGTGGCGGAGTGTCCGAGCCGAAGAGTATCGCCACCCGGACGAACCCCGCCGAAGCGTCAGTCCGGACCCTCCACCAACTCGTCACTCGACAAGGCCCTGACCCTGACTCGGGCCGTTCCGGGCCCCACGACACCCAGCCGCTCCGCGGCGGCACGCGACAGGTCGATGATCCGACGATCCGTGTCGACGAAGGGACCGCGGTCGTTGACCCGGACGAGCAGCTCCAGGCCGTTGTCGAGGTTGGTTACCTGAACCCACGTGGGAATGGGGAGCGTTCGGTGGGCCGCGCTCGACCGCCGGGGGTCGAAGATCTCACCGGAGGACGTGGGTCGGCCCGCGAACTCGGCGCCGTACCAGGACGCCAACCCCTCCTGCTCGTAACCCTCCGAGGAGGGAAGAACGTAGTACGTGTCCCCGAACACCTCGTACGAATCAGGATTTCCGTAGCGACTCCGTGGTTCCACCCTCGGCGTGCCCGCGACATCCACAACTCCGGCATCCCGGCCCCCTGGCACCGGCGCCGGGTACCCCACCAGAGCACACCCACCCACCCCGATCGGCAACAGGAGGACAGCCCAGGGAGCGAGGTACGATCTCATTTCCGCCATATTCGCACGTAGACCGTCGCGTTCAACACCAGCACGAGGACGCCCAGGGTCACCTGCGCCCCTCGGGTGAGTCCCTCCGGGTAGATGAGCGCCGTGACGTACCGCTCGATGAACCCTCCGTCGTAGGGCTGCCCGCCCGCGAGCCCACGATATCGGTTCTCGAGAGGCGTGAGCGGGCAGATTCGACCAGTGAACTCGATCCAGACGCCCCAGAGGACAGCCGGAGCGTGGAGCCAGGCGGTCCACGGGCGCCACATCACCAGCACGGCGCCCACAACGACGAACACCATGAAAAGGCCGTGGACGAGAACGACCCCGTCCGCCAGAATCCGGTAGACCACGATGGGCGTGTGGGTGGTTCGGGACTCTCCTCGCGAGCGAGTATCCTCGAACCCCCGGACCGGGATCCGGGATCCGGCGCCGTCGCGTTCCGCCACCACTGGAGGCGGCCATGTTCTTTCGACAGATCTTCGATGAACGGCTCGCGCAGTATGCGTACCTGGTCGGGTGCCAACAGACCGGCGAGGCGCTTCTGATCGACCCGGAGCGCGACGTGGATCGGTACCTCCGGATCGCGGATCAGGAAGAGTTCCGAATCACGGCCGTGGCCGAGACCCACATCCACGCGGACTTCCTTTCGGGCGCCAGAGAGCTGGCCGACGCCGGCGTGCGGACGTACCTCAGCGCCGCCGGCGGTACGGAGTGGTCGTACCGGTGGCCGTCCTCGGAGGACCACGACGTGGCGTTCCTCAAGGACGGGGACATCTTTTCGGTCGGCAAGGTCGTAGTCGTGGCGGTCCTCACGCCGGGGCACACTCCGGAGCATCTGAGCTTCATGATCACCGACAGGGGGGGTGGCGCCACGGAGCCCATGGGGATCCTGAGTGGCGACTTCGTATTCGTCGGCGACGTGGGGCGCCCGGACCTCCTCGAGTCGGCCGCGGGCGTTCAGGGTGCGATGCGGGAGGGGGCGAGCGACCTCTTTCGGTCGATCGAGCGGTTCCTCGAGCTCCCCGACTACCTCCAGGTCTGGCCGGGGCACGGAGCCGGATCCGCCTGTGGGAAGGCGCTCGGTGCCGTCCCGGAGTCCACGGTGGGGTACGAGCGTCGCTTCAGTCCCGCCATCGTGGCAGCGCGGGCGGGCAAGACCGCCTTCACGAAATACGTGCTGGACGGCCAGCCCGAGCCACCGCTCTACTTCGGCCGGATGAAGCATCTGAACCGTGACGGGCCGCCTCTTCTCGGAGGGCTCCCCCGCCCGCGAAAGCTCGACGGAACCGAGTTGGCGGTTTGGACGGAGGGCGCGGGCACGGTGGTGGTCGACGCCAGGAAAGACCGGTCGGCCTTCATGGCACGCCACGTACCCGGTGCCCTGTTCGCCCCGTTCGACGAAACCTTCCCGACCGTCGCCGGATGCTACGTCGACCCCACCGCCTCCATCGCGCTCTTGATCGAGGAGGAGGACGTGGAGGAGGCGGTACGCAACCTCGTGCGGGTGGGCCTCGATCGCGTGGAGGCGTTCGCCCTCCCCTCCGTCCTCGAGGGGTGGGCCACGCAAGGACGACAGCTCGAGAGCATCCCCGAGATCGATATCGAGACCCTGGAAGCACGACGGGGCGCTCCGTCCTCCCTGGTGCTCGACGTTCGTCACGGAGAGGAGTTCCGTGAGGGCCACGTTCCGGGCGCCCTCAATATCGCGCACACGCGGCTCGTGGATCACCTGAACGAGCTCCCTCGGGACCGCACCCTCCTGGTCCACTGCCGAACGGGCTCACGCTCGGCGGTGGCCTCCGCGCTCCTCGACCGCGAGGGATTCCGGCCGGTCTACGTCAACGGGATGTTCGAGGACTGGCGCTCCCGATTCGCGCCCAACGTGGACGCCCCCGCTGGGGCCTGATCCTGGGCCGCCTCAGGCGACCGGACCCTCTCCCCTCGCGATTCTCACAAGCATGGCATCCGTCTGGTCGAGACGCCGTTGCCAGGGAGTCACGAATCCGGAGTGTAGGCCCCGATGGGCCACTGCCTCCTCCATGAATCCCATCACATCCGCGAGTACGCCCCTGAGGCCGGCCACCACATCGTCGAGCCGATGGTAGGCCGCCGAGAAGTGGAACACCGTCTCGAGAGTCCGGGCCGGGCTTGCCGCACCGTCGGTGGACCCTCGGCCACCGGTATCCCCGAGTGCGCGTGCGTCGGCGTCGGAAAGGTAGAGGCCGCTGCGAACCGGATGCACGAGGAAGATCGAGATCTCCCGGAGCCCGACCGTCGGATCGTCGAGGGGATCCGGCGGCAATCCCATGAGGTTCCAGGGTGGCTGAACCGAGGGGGCCCGGCCCCCTACGAGGCTCCGCCGATGGTCGACGGTCAACCGTAGCGTGTGTTCCGCAACCTCGCGCCAGAACGGGGTGCCATGGCGCCCGACCGCCGCGACCAGCGAAGGAAGCCACCAGAGAAGGTGGCCGTCCAGAAAGCCGAGTCCTTCGTCAGCCCCAACGCCGTCCGCCTCGGTGGCCGCGCTCGCCGAAGCCCGCTCCGACAAGATCGCGAGAAGGGCAAGCTCGTTGCCGAGGTGGTCCGGAGGCTCGTGGACCGGCGATTCGAGATCCGCCGATCCGAACCGCCTCGCGAGGGCCGCGCTCACATCTCGGCCGGCCGTTCCGTCCACCTCGAGAAAGGCACTCGCCAGCAGCGGCACATCCGCTGGGAAACGGCGCTCGACCTCCGACGAATCCGTCTCCACACGCGCAGCCAGGTGTCGGAACTCAGGAGCCTCCCAAAGCGAAGACTGCTCCGGACCGACCAGCCCACCGAGGTAGAGCCGTGACAGTAGGTGATAGGCCTCCGGACGCACCCGAGGGGCACCGGGGCCCGCGGCACGAGCATGCGACATCAGGACCTCGCGACGGGTCGAGAAACATCTGAATGCTCATTGTGCGTCATGGCTCACGCAAGCATCACCTGCGCCGATCGGACCGCTATGCCAGAGTCTCGAGCGCCCGCTCGATCTCTTCCCACTCCTCCTCGAGTCGGCCGATTTCCGCCTGGAGGCGCCCCCGTTCTTCATCGATCTCGACGACTTGCTCCTGAGGAGTACGCTCATAGTAGTCCGGCTCGCAAAAGAGCTGATCGATCTCGGAGATCCGCGCCTCCATCCGTTCGATCCGAGTGGTCAACTCGTCCCTCCGGCTGGTGAGTCGGTTCCGCCGATTCTCCCGCTCTCGCTCCGGGCGTCGTGTGTCGCGGCGATCTCTCCGTTCGGGTCGTCCGGCATCGGTAGGCTTTCCCGCGCGCTTCTTCTGGCGCGCCTGGAGCACCACGTTGTCGGCATCCAGATGGTCGTCCCCGCAGGTGTGGACGAATTCCTCGTAGGTGCCCCGGTAGTCGAGGATGTCGTCGGGCCGAATCTCCACGACCCTGGTCGCGAGCTCACGCACGAACCAGCGGTCGTGGGAGACGAGGACGAGCGTGCCCTCGTAGCTTCGGAGCCCTTCCACCAGCGCCTCGATGGACTCCAGGTCGAGGTGGTTGGTCGGTTCGTCTAGGACCAGGACGTTGGGCCGTTCGAGCATGATGCGACTGAAGACCAGACGAGCGGCTTCACCCCCGGAAAGGGTCCCGACCCTCTTGTTGCCGTCGTCGCCCGAGAAGAGCATCAATCCCATCTGCCCACGGACGAAACCCCGGTCTTTTCCTGGGCAGAAGTCCCAGAGCCACTCCTCCGCCGTCCGGTCGACCCCCTCGAGGGCCTCCCGATGGTCCTGGGCAAAGTAGCCGACGTACGTCTCGTAGCCCCACTCGATCTCCCCGGCATCCGCGCTCTGGTCCCCCACTACGATCTTCAAGAGGGTGGACTTCCCGATACCGTTGGGGCCCAGGATCGCCAACCGGTCGCCTCTGCGGACGGTGAGGTCCACGCCATGGAGGACCTCCTTCTTCCCGAACGCCTTTCTGACCCCCCGTATGGCGAGCACCTCACGACCGCTGGGGCGAACCTGCTCGAACCGGAAGGCCGGGTATCGCCGCGAGCTCGGGGGAAGCTCCTCGAGCTCCCCGGCTCTCTTCTGGATCAGCCGAAGCTTGCTCTGGGCCTGCCTTGCCTTGCTGGCCTTGGCCCGGAAACGGTCCACGAAGTCCCGGTGGTGCGCGATCTCCTTCTCGCGGGTCTCGATCTCCTTCTCCCTACGACCGCGTTCCTCCTTCTTGGCCCGGATGAACGCCTCGTAGTTGCCGCGGTAGAGGGTCACCGTCTCGTAGTCGACGTCGAGGATGCACGTCGAGACGTTGTCCAGGAACCGGTGGTCGTGGGAGATGACTACGACGGGGCCCGCGAAGTCCCGGAGGAACTTCTCGAGCCAACGGATGGAGAGGATGTCCAGGTGATTGGTCGGCTCGTCGAGAAGGAGGATGTCGGGCTCTGCAGAGAGCACCTGGGCCAAAAGGACTCTGAGCCTGAAGCCGCCGGACAGCGTGGAAAGGGGCCGCCGGTGAACCTCTCCTGGAATGCCAAGTCCCTCGAGGATCGCGGCTGCGCGGGCTTCGGCCGCATAGCCGTCGTGGAGTTGCACGATCTCCTCGAGGTGAGAGAACCGCTCGGCCTCGAAGGCATCCTCTCCGGCGGCCAGCATCTCTTCCTTCTCACTCATCGCATCCCAGAGGACGCGATTGCCCATGATGGCGACGCCCAGAATGGGCTGCTCTTCGTGGACGAAATGCTCCTGTCGAAGCACTCCGAGCCTCAGGTCCTTCGGGACGGATACGGTCCCTTCGGACGGGTCGACATCCTCCGCGAGGATGCCGAGAAGGGTCGTTTTTCCGGAACCGTTGGCGCCTACCAGGCCGTACCGTTGGCCGGGATCGAGCTGGAATGATGCACCCCGGAACAGCGTGCGATCGCCGAAGGTCTTGGCGAGGTTCGAGACGGAAATCATGGGGAGAAGCTACTCGACCCGCGGGCATTCCTGAACCTGAGTGCTGAGACACCGGGGCGAATCCCATTCAGCCAAGAAGAAGAGGATGCCGCGATCTTCCACTTCTCAAGCCCAGGTAAAGGGGGGCGTCGCCATCATTGCCGCCCCAGTCCCATCCTCCGTACGTTTGATGCGATAGACCTGTCAAAGGCAACCCGTCGGCGACGACGGCACGCAAAGCCAGGGGTCCGCGGCACCGCGGGCAGCCCAGCTGCCAGGACAGAGCGAACCGACCACGTGTCCCGTCAGGTCGACCCGGCCACGTTCGGATTCGTTCGGCGACCGGCTGCAGGGCTCGGTTCTTGCGGAACCCCCGGGCAACTCCCCGGACGGTGGTCGTTTGCTCGTCTTCGTACTGGTCAGTCTATGGCTCGGCGCCGCTGGCGCCACACTCCTCTGGGGGCTGGAGTACTATCTCCTGCCCCTGGATGACCGCGCGTTCTCCGCGCTTCACCCCGTCTTCGGCCCGACCGGCGTCGTCGGTCAGGGCTTGGGTGTCATCGGCACGACGCTCATCGTCGTCGGAGTCGCCGGGTACGCCGCTCGAAAGCGACTCACCTTCCTTCGTCGCACCGGCGCTCTGAAGCACTGGCTCCAGGTGCATATCTTCCTCTGTACGCTGGGGCCCTTTTTCGTCCTCCTGCACACGACTTTCAAGTTTGGCGGCCTGGTGTCCGTCTCCTTCTGGAGCATGGCCCTGGTCGTGGCCAGTGGGGTCTTCGGACGGTACGTCTACACCCGCATCCCCAAGACTTTGAACGGCCGCTTCCTCGAGTTGGCAACCGTCCGTGAAAGGACCCGGGCGCTCACGGTCGAGCTCCTGGACCGGGTGGGCCTGGAGGCCGACCTCTTCGCGGAGCCGGAAACTGACATCTCCTCCCGCAGTTCTCTCGGGGCGCTACGAATCGCCCTCCGGGAAGATCTCGCCTCACGGTTCCGTCAGCGACAGATCCGTCGTTTCCTGCGAGACCACGCGGTGCCAAGACCCGTGCGCTCCGAGGTCATGGGACTCGTGCGGGACCGAGACCGGCTCCACCTCCAGACCCTTCTCCTCCGTCCATTCCAGCGCCTCTTCCGATACTGGCACGTGATCCATCTGCCGCTGGCGGCCGTAATGTTCCTCGTCCTCGGGATCCACGTAACCGTAGCCGTGCTCTTCGGCTACACGTGGATCTTCTGACGCCCGAGCGCCATGCACGCGAAAATACTTCCTGTCCTGGCGCTTGTAATACCCGTGGCTCTCACCGTCATCTTCTGGCTCGGGACATTCGAGGGTCCATCCTCCACCTCGCGATGGGCCCAGTCAGTCCGGGGAACACCCCCACAGAGCCGCGTCCGGGTGAGCAACGATCCGGCATCACCCTCGGTGGCCGAGGCCTTCGACGAGCGCGTCGCGACACTCGAGGCCCACGTCGCGTCCGCCCCGAAGAACCGTGAGCTGCGCCTCGCACTCGCTCGACTGCTCCACGACGGACATCGCGAGCGTGACGCGGTGGAGCACTACCGAGAAGCTCTGGCGATGGACCCGGAGGACGCCCGGGTCTATTTCGATTTGGCGGCCTCCTACGGGGCCCTGGGTGATTGGGAAGGGGCCGCGGAGGTCCTCGTGGCAAGACTGAAAGTGACGCCGAACGACGCGGTGGCCATGTACGACCTCGGGGCGGTTCACGCGAACCGCGGGGACATGGGAGAGGCCGAGAGCTGGTGGCGGAAAGCGCAGGCCGCCGCTACCGAGGACACGCTCGCCTCGTCCGCGGCCCATGCCCTCGCACGCCTCGAGGAGGCGCAGACCCGGCGAGAGGCGCAGACCCGGTGAAGGGAGGCTCACCCCGTCGGCTCGCCCTGCGGGGCGCTGTGATCGCGCTCGTGGGGGTGCTCGGCCCAGGCACCAAAGAGGGGGCTGCGCAAATCATCTCGCCTGGGAAGCTCTCCGAGGCCCACGCCGATCTCGAGGGAATACGGGGGTGCACCGACTGCCACGAGCTTCGCACCCGAGGTGTCTCCCGCCAGCTCTGCCTGGCCTGCCACGAGCCACTGGCCCGGCGCCTGGCCGGGGACTCTGGATTCCACGCGAGACTGGCCGAGGGCGACTGTGCCACGTGCCACAAGGAACACCTGGGGCGGGCGTTCAACCTCGTGAAGCTGGATACGCTCGAATTCGACCACACGAGAACGGGTTTCGTCCTGGAGGGTGCCCACGAGCAGTCCACGTGTCGGGCCTGCCACCGCCGAACCCGGATCGCCGACCCGGAGGTTCTCGCGTTCAAGGGTGAACATGACGCGCTCGGACGGACCTTCCTCGGACTTCCCACGGGATGCGCTTCTTGTCACCTGGAAGATGATCCGCACGGCGGTCAGTTCGATACAGAAAGCTGCGACCGCTGTCATCGCTCGTCGAACTGGGAAGAGGCTCCGGCGTTCAGCCACGAGAAGACTTCCTACGTGCTTACCGGACGTCACCGGGACGTCTCCTGCGACGGCTGCCACATCCGTGTCCCGGCCGCCTCAGGCACCGGGACCACCGTGCGCTACGCCTCTACCCCCCATGCCTCCTGTTCCACCTGCCACAACGATCCCCACGCCGGCTCCATGCCCGGTGCTTGTGCGAGTTGTCATGCCACCAGCGACTGGCTTCACGTGGATCGAGGCCGGATTGAGAGCGACTTCGATCACCGCACGACGGGCTTCCTGCTCGAGGGCCGACACGCGACCGCCTCATGTGCTGCGTGCCACGGGGGTGCGGGTGGGGCTACACCCGTTACGTCCGATGGGCTCGGAGTCCAGATCCACTTCGCGATGGGTACGGATGGGCGGCCCTTCCCCAGGCCGGTGGCGGAGGTCTGTTCATCCTGCCACCTCGACTACCATGACGGCGTCTTCCAGCAATCTCCGGGGGGAGCCGACTGCACCTCGTGCCACGGTCAGAGCGCCTGGCTGCCGAGCGGATACGACTTGGCCCGCCACCAGACGGAGGCCGTCTTCCAGCTCGAGGGGGCCCATGTCGCCGTAGCCTGTGCGGACTGCCATCGGCGCAACCATCCCGATCGATTCGACGTTCGCCTCGGCCAGCCCACCTGCGCGGAATGCCACGGTGAGGACGACCCGCACACCGGCCAGTTCGAAGACCGTGGGTGTGAAACGTGTCACGACGCTGACTCGTTTCGGGTCGTCGGTTTCGACCATGGTGCGACGAGGTTCCCGCTCGACGGCGCCCATCAGGGGGTCACCTGTGGCGAGTGTCATACGACGACCGACTCCCCGACCGCCGCCGCCGTCGTCCTCTATCGGCCTCTCGGAACCGACTGCCGGGACTGCCACGGGGACGAGCCATGAGTGTCCGCTGGATGCCGCCGGTCTTCGCGGGCGTGGCCGCCCTGGTCCTTGCTTCGGGGACGGCCGTCGCACAGGACCGGGACGATTCGCCGCATGGGATCCTCCCGCCCGAGCTCGACTGCTCGGCGTGTCACACGGCGGTCGCGTGGCAGCCGGCCCGAGACACCATGGAATTCCGGCACGGAGATCGAAGCGGGTTCCTCCTGACCGGCGCTCACGTGGACGAGGCGTGCTCGAGTTGTCACACCGATCTCCGACTCGACGGACCTGACGTCGGACCGGACGACTGCGCGGCGTGCCACACCGACGTCCACGAGGGGGATATGTCGGACGAATGTGCAGCGTGCCACGTGACCGCATCCTTCAGCCGGGTCTCCGGGGAAACGATCCACGACAGAACGTCCTTCCCCCTTACCGGAGCTCACCTTCAGATCACGTGTGAGAGCTGCCACGTCGACGAGACCGGCGGGGTCTTCTCCTCGCTCGAGACGGACTGCGTCGCGTGCCACGAGGTCGACTATCGTGGTGCGAGAAGGGTCGACCACGTCGCGAACGACTATCCCACCGACTGTACCCAGTGTCACTCCACGGTCGCCTGGGTGGACGCACCCCTTTTCGACCACGCGATCACCGGCTTTGCCCTGCTCGGCGCCCATGACGGCATCACCTGCGCC
>Ga0055480_10000410_pt1 | contig 15885 bp, 16 predicted proteins | sample Muzzi_PWB_D2_FD_57935 | JGI IMG/M metagenome (GOLD analysis project Ga0055480, IMG submission 57935) | Wetland microbial communities from San Francisco Bay, California, USA, that impact long-term carbon sequestration - Muzzi_PWB_D2 | ecosystem: Environmental > Aquatic > Marine > Wetlands ... | reverse complement strand
CAAGCAGGCGCGGGACGACGCTTACGCCGAGGCGATGGGGGACCTGCACGCGACGTACCCCGACGACGAGGATGCGGCGGCCTTCCACGCGCTCGCCCTCCTCGGCACGGCGCACGAGGGTCGGGACTTTGCGACGTACATGAAGGCGGCGGCGATCCTCGAGGAGGTGGTCGACGCAAACCCGGACCATCCGGGCATCGTGCATTACCTCATCCACTCCTATGACGACCCGATCCACGCACCGCTCGGCCTCCGGGCGGCGCGGGCCTACTCGACGATCGCGCCGGACGCGGGCCACGCGCAGCACATGACGTCCCACATCTTCGTGGCGCTCGGGATGTGGGACGACGTGGTCGCGGCGAACGAGAACGCGATGCGGGTCGTCGACGCGGGACGGGCGAAGCGGGGAATGGGGCCGGGCGCCTGCGGCCACTACAACTACTGGCTCGAGTACGGGTACCTGCAGCAGGGTCGGCCGGATGATGCACGGCGCCTCGTGCGCGAATGCTACGATCGGGTGCTGGAATCCGCGGGAGGCGATACGCCGGATCCCGACAATTCGCCCGTCGGGTCCTTCGCGCAGATGCTCTCGCGCTACGTGGTCGACACGGGCGGGGCTCCCACGCCGGCGCTCGAGTGGCCGATCGACCTGTCGGCGGCCCCGTACGCCGGGATCACGGCCGCGTTCGCGCGCGGGTTCGCCGCGGCGCGGGCAGGGGATGCGACGGCCCTCACCGCGGCCCGGGCGCAGCTGGCCGACGCCCGGGCGGCGCTCGCGGCGCAGTCGTCGTCGGAGGCCGGGGACGAGGCGGTGGAGGAGAGTTCGTGGGCGAAGCGGAGCCGCATCCTCGGCCTCGAGCTGGAGGCCCTGCAGCTCTCCCTGCTCGGGGAGGACGACGCCGCGATCGACATCGCGCGGCGCGCGGCGGAGATGGAGGAGGCGATGCCGTTCGAGTTCGGTCCGCCGTTCATCGACGCGCCCACGCATGAACTCCTGGGACACCTGCTGCTGGCGGCGGGGCGGGCCGACGAGGCGGGCGAAGCGTACGCGAAAGCGGTGGCCCGCACGCCGAACCGCGTGCAGGCGGTTCGGGGGCTCGAGGCGGCCGGGGCGGAGACGACCGCGGCCGGCGACTGAGTTCTGCGGCCTCAGTCGATGGGGATCTTCGCCGCGTTGCGGGCCAGCCAGGTCTCGAAGTCCTGCAGCTCGGGATTGAGCCGCCGGGTCTCGTCGAGGTTCCGGACGCCGCAGTAGTAGTCGTTGAAGTCGCGCTTGAACTGGAACATGTTCCCGAGGTCGTCGGCCCCGGGGAAGTCGAAGCTCCGGTAGACCTCGGGCGCGATGTCGTTGTAGACGACGTCTTCGCCCAGCGCTTTCGTGAGTCCCGCGGCCATCTCCTCGCCCGTGAGGTGGCCGCCCGCGATTCCGACCTCCTGCCCGATGTAGCGCCCTTCTTCCTTGAAGATGCCGAAGGCGCACTTCCCGATGTCCTCGGCCGCGATGCCCGGCAGCTTCGCGTCGCCCATCGGCATCGTCAGCCGGAGCACGCCGTCCTGGCCCCTCTGCGGTCCCGAGCCGAAGTAGATGAAGTTGTCCCAGTAGAAGGACGTCAGCAGAAAGGTGGTCGGCACCCTGGCGTCGGTGAAGAAGTGGTTCGATTCTCCCTTGGCGTCGTAGTGCGGGACCTTGTAATGCTGCTGCAGGGTCGGCATCCGATCGTCGTCCAGCGGGATCCACTTCCGCGTGTCCTCGAGGGTCGACCAGATGACGTGTCGCAGTCCCTTCTCCGCGGCCGCGCCCGCGAGGATCTGCGCATGCCGCAGCTCGAGGGTGGGTGAGAAGTGCGCCCAGAAGAACGTTACGCAATAAGCGCCGTACGCCCCCTCGAACGCACGAGCGATCGACTCCGGCCGGTCGAGGTCGGCCTCGACGACGTCCGCGCCGAGATCGGCCAGGGCCCGCGCACCTTCCGAGCCTGCGTCACGCGTGATCGCCCGCGGCACGTAGCCCGCCTCCGGGTGGTCGAGCATTCCCCGGACCAGTCCGCCTCCCTGGGCGCCCGTCGCGCCCATCACCACGATGATTCGATTCGCCATGCATCCAGCTCTCTGGAGTGGGAACGACCGGCCGCCGGCCGGAGACGCCGATCGAAATATACCGCGGGCGGCGGTTGCGGCCAGCGCGTCGAATCCCCGGGTGCTCAATCGGGCGGTCGGCCCGGCAGCCAGCGGTGCACCGACGCCCGGTACGCCTGGTACTCGTCCCCGAATCGCCGTTCGAGGGTGGGTTCCTCGTAGATCACAACGAACGTGTGGGCGAGCAGCAGAAACAGAAGGGCCACCGCGAGCGTGGCCAGTGACTGAAGCACGAAGGCGGAGCCGACCAGCACGGCCAGGGCGCCGAGGTACATCGGGTTGCGCACGTATCGGTAGGGTCCGGACGCTACGAAGTGACGCGGCGCGTCGAACGGGGCCGGCGTCCCGCGTCCCGCGACCGTGAACGACAGCACGCACGCGACGACCGCCAGGCCGCCGGCCGCGGCCAGGACGGCGCCGGGGAGGCGGAGCGTTCCGGGCAGGTAGAGTCCCAAGCGATCGTCGAGCGGCAGGGTGGCCGCGACGATCCACACCCACAGCATCACGAACACGGCGGCGTACACGAGGCTGCGGATCGCGGTGAAAGCAAGCGACGGCCGGCGTTCTACGGCCACGAAGTCACCTCCCCGGTCACAGGCGGCTCAATCCCCAGGCGAGGCCGCCGACCACGGCGCCGAACCCGAGCCCGATCGCGAGGCCCATCCCGATGAACTGCGCGGCGAGCTTGCCTCGGGGACCCTGCGTGCGCTCGGCATGCCAGGGGTTGTTGGCCCGGTAAGGATCGAGCAGCGCCGCCGTCGTGATCCCGTGCAGCAACCCCGCGAGCGTGCTGGCGACCAGGATCGTCAGAAACTTGGCGTCGGGAGCGAATCGGAGGACGGCGAAGATCCACACGAGGTACAACGCCCACCAGGCCGGGTTCTCCACCTTCGGCCGCATTCCGACGAGGCAGGCGACGAGCGCCATCAGGATTCCGGTCGACGCGAGGATGAGTATCAAGGTCCAGGGCAGCGCGTCCATGTGTTCTCCCGGGTCACGCGTGAGACGAACGAATACACCTCGATGCCGTGCGCCCATGCCACCATACTCGGATGCCGGGCGGTCCGTGTCGATCCTGCCGCGTCATTGCTTGAAGGGTCGTTGAGCCGGTCGGCCATCCTGCGTCATGCCCGCGATCCGTGAATGGCCCGATACCGACCGACCCCGCGAACGGCTGGAAAAGCTGGCCGCGGGGGCACTGCCCGTCCGCGAGCTGCTGGCCCTGGTGCTGGGGTCCGGCTCGTCCGGACGCTCGGCGCTGGAGCTCGGAACGGAGTTGCTGAGGCGCTACGACGGATCTCTGCGACGCCTGGGGTCGGTGGAGCCGGCAGAGCTGCGGAAGGTCCCCGGGATCGGTCCGGCCGGGGCAGCGAGAATCGCCGCCGCCCTCGAGCTGGGCCGCCGGCTGGCGACCGAGCCCGCCAGTCGCGGCGACCGTATCCGTGGGCCGGGCGACGTGTTCCGGCGGCTTGGTCCCGTGCTGCGCGACCGCCGGCAGGAGGAGTTCTGGGTGCTCTACCTGGATTCGCAGAATCGGGTGCTGAGCGAACGACGGATCACGGTCGGGCTCCTGAACTCGTCGCTCGTGCATCCACGCGAGGTGTTCGGTCCCGCGATCGCCCGGGCGGCAGCCAGCTTGATCCTCGCCCACAACCACCCGAGCGGGGACCCGGATCCATCGCCGGAAGACCTGGACGTGACCGTGCAGATGGTGGAGAGCGGTCGACTGCTCGGAATCCCGGTGCGCGACCATATCGTGCTGGGGGACACGACCTTCGTAAGCCTGCTGGAGCGTGGGCTCATGGTGGCGGAGCGTGCGGGCACGCCGGCGCGGACACGGGGATGACTGTCGAGGGACGAGCCCCGCGGGTCAGGAAGCGGCGCCGGAGCCCTCGAGCGCACGCTCGATACGACGGTCGGGAATCAGCCACATCAGCGCGACGCCCACGTATACGGCGCCGGCGATCCACGGCTGGAATAGCGCCACGGGGATCGCCACCGCGTAGAGCAGGGGCGACAGCTTGCCCTTGAAATCGCGGCCCACGGCGTTCGCCAGCACGGAGTCCCGTCCTTCCTGGCGTACGATCGCCCGCTGCAGGATCCAATAGGCGATGGAAGCAAGCAGCAGAACCACGCCGTACAGGGCGGTCGGCACTGGCGCGAAGCTGTTCTCGCCCATCCAGCTGGTCACGAACGGGATGAGGGACAGCCAGAACAGCAGATGCAGGTTCGCCCACAGAACGCCGCCGCTCACCCGCTTCGTGACGTGGAGCATGTGGTGGTGGTTGTTCCAGTAGATGCCGAGGTACAGGAAGCTCAGCACGTAGCTGGAGAACACTGGAAGCAGGGGAGCGAGCGCGTCGAACCGGGGCTCGTGCGGGGCCGCCATCTCCAGCACCATGATCGTGATGATGATGGCGAGCACGCCGTCGCTGAACGCTTCGAGCCGTCCCGTACCCATGTGAGCCCGCCTGGTTGATGTCTCAGAAATCCCGGATGTACCAGCCGTTGCAGCCGGTGTGGCCGGTCGCCCCCATCGGGGCGTCGATCGGTGTGAAGCCGTTCCGCTCGTAAAGCCGTCGCGCCTCGGTCATGTGTCCGAGTGTCTCGAGGTAGCAGCGTGCGTAGCCGGCCGTGCGGGCGGCGTCCAGGCAGAGTTCCATGAGACGATGTCCGAGGCCCTGCCCGCGCGCCGTCTCCAGCAGATACATCTTCTTCAGCTCGCACACGTCTTCGGGGCCGCCAACCAGGGGACCGATCCCCGCGCCGCCCACGATTTCGCCATCGACCAGAGCCACGAAGTAGGCGGCGCCCGGCCCCGCGTAGGCCTCGGCCATTTCGTCCACCTCGGGGTCCATGATCGAATAGCCCTCACCCACCGCTCCGTACTCCGTCATCACGGTACGGATGATCGAAGCCATGCGTCCGTCGTCCGACGGCTCGATCGGCCGGATGGTCACGGGGCCCCGCGGAGTATCGCTCATGCTCGGTGGCTCGCCTCGCTGTTGGTTGCCTCGGTTCGGAACGGGCTTTGCGGACCCCGAAAGTGTAATATTGTGAGGACGAATCGACAGCCCCGACCCGCAGTGCGGAGGCCAGGTGGCACGCAGCCAGGCACAGACGACCACGCAGTCCTCGCCGGAGGTGAACGCGTCCGGGGGTGGGGGGGCGCGGTCCATCCTGCCGGCGGAGTTTCTCATCGCCGTCGAGGGTCGCGAGGAGCGGCTCGACCTCGAGCTGCTCGCGCTCGCCTTCCAGTACAGCAAGGAAAAGCACGCCGGGCAAAAGCGCTCGAGCGGCGAAGACTACATCACCCACTGCATCGCCGTCGCCACGATACTCGGCGACATCCACCCCGACACCGTGTCGATTGCCGCGTCGTTCCTGCACGACGTCGTCGAGGACAGCGAAGTGAACGTCGACGAGATCCGGCAGGAGTTCGGCGAAGAGATCGCCACGCTCGTCGACGGTCTCACGAAAATCTCCCGGGTCGAGTTCCGCTCGCTCGCCGAGCGGCAGGTCGAGAACTACCGGAAACTCCTGCTGTCGATGGCGCAGGACGCGCGGGTGATCATCGTCAAGCTGGCCGACCGTCTGCACAACATGCGCACGCTCGAGCACCTGGACCCGCCCCGCCGCCGCCGCATCGCGCTCGAGACGCGGGAGATCTACGCGCCGCTCGCCCACCGGCTCGGGATGGCCAAGGTGCGGTGGGAGCTGGAGGATCTCGCCTTCAAGTTCCTCGAGCCCGAGGCCTACCGCGAACTCTCTAATACGGTGGCGGAGAAGCGGAGCGAGCGCGAGGACTTCATCCGCCGCATGGTCGCTCCGCTCACCGAGGAGCTCGAGGCGGCGGGTCTCGTATGCTCTGTGCAGGGGCGTGCCAAGCACCTGTGGTCGATCCACCGGAAGATGGAGAAACGCGGTAAGTCCTACGAGGAGATCTATGACGTGCTGGCGGTGCGGGTGGTTCTGGGGTCGATCCGCGACTGCTACCACGCGCTGGGTGTCATCCACAACAAGTGGACGCCCCTGACGGAGCGCTTCCACGACTACATCGCCACTCCGAAGTCCAACCTCTACCAATCGCTGCACACGACGATCTTCGGCCCCGGCGGGCGGATGTACGAGATCCAGCTCCGCACCGAGGACATGCACCGCACGGCGGAGCTCGGGATCGCGGCGCACTGGCGCTACAAAGAGGGAGATGAGAGCGGCTCGGCGGACGAGGTGGACGAAAAGCTGACCTGGTTCCGCCAGGTACTCGAGTGGCAGCAGGAAACGCACGAGCCCGAGGAGTTCCTCGAGTTCCTGCGCATCGACCTGTTCCAGGACGAGATCTTCGTGTTCACGCCGGCGGGCGACGTGAAGCAGCTCCCGAGCGGAGCGACGCCGATCGACTTCGCCTTCGCCGTCCACACGGAGGTCGGCTACCAGTGCGCCGGTGCGAAGGTCAACGGGCGTATCGCCCCCCTGTCCCGCGAGCTGAAGAACGGTGACACGGTGGAGATCCTCACGTCCGAGAACCAGCGTCCGAATCGCGACTGGCTGGGGTTCGTGAAGACGAGTCGCGCCCGCCATCGCATCCGCAGCTGGATCCGCGACGAGGAGCGGGAGTCGGCCATCCAGCTCGGCAAAGACATCCTGGCCCGCGAGTGGCGCCGCCGGAAGGCGAACCCCGAAGACGAGGAGCTGGAGCGCGCGGCGGCGGAGCTCGACATCCGCGCGGGCGCCGACGAGCTGTACGCGATGGTCGGGCGGGGCGACATCGGCCTGACGAAGGTGATCCGTGCCGTGCTGCCCGGCGAGGAGGAACCCGGCGAGCGGCCGAAGACGACGCCGCTCTCGAAGCTGGTGCGCCGCGTATGGACGACGCCGAAGGGCGTGAAGATCCAGGGAATGGACAACTTGATGGTGCGCTATTCCCAGTGTTGCCAGCCGGTTCCGGGCGATGAGGTGATAGGGTACATCACAGTCGGTCGCGGAATCTCGATTCACCGCCGCGACTGCCCGAACGTGCTCAGCCTGCCGAACCTCCCGGAGCGGCGCGTCGTCATCGACTGGAGTAGCGACGCGGACCAGCGATTCCTCGTGCGCATCGTCATGGAAGGCACCGACCGGCACGGTCTGTTCGCCGACATCGCGCGCTCGGTGAGCGACACGGGTACGAACATCCAGTCGGCCAACATCACCTCGGTCGAGGGCGGGATGCAGGGTCAGTTCGTCGTCGAGGTGGAGAACCTCGGGCACCTGAAGAAGGTGATGCGGAAGATCCGACGGGTGAAGGGCGTCCTTTCCGTCGAGCGGAAGGAGAGCTTCGGTGATAGCGACCTGATGCTGGGGCGGACTTCGCCCGGCCTGCCTGAGGACTTCGAAGGCTAGTCCTCCAGCGCCGCGATCTCTGCGTCGAGCGAATCCACGGCAGCCGAGGTCCGCTTCATCCGGTCGATCGCCGACTCCGCGTCCGGGTTCATCCGGATCATCAGGGCGTGCACCGAGTCCTGCATCGCCTGGAACGCCGCGGTGACCTCGGGGTCGACCATCGCGCGGTTCTGCACCGGCCGGAGCGTATCCTCGAGCGCGGCGAACTCCTCCATGACGGCGACCCGGTCGTCGTCGGGCGGCTCCTGTCCCTGCTCGAGAAGCAGGGGCTTCGACAGCTCGTCGATCCGGGCGCCCAGCACTTTGGCCCGGTCGAGCCAGGCTCCGGCCCGGGGCTCGATCTCGATCATCTTCTCGCGCAGCGAGGTGTAGAACTGGTCACGCAGTGGGGCGATCGACGGATCGTCGAGCGCTCGGGTCTGCGTGTTGCGCACCTGGTTCTGAGCGGCGGCGAACTGATTCAGGAGTTGATGCCGCTGCTGCTCGAGCGCGGTTCGGCGCGTCGCGATCTCCGCCTCGTCGGCCCCGCCGCCGCATGCCGCCAGGACGGTCGCGAGCACCGCGGTCAGCAACAGGCCGGTGCGTGGGCGGGCGGATCCAGACTGTCGGGTCGGAGGGCGCATCAATCGGGTTTCTCGTCGGGTTTTCGCTCGGGGATCGGTCTTGTACCGGGCTCCGCAGAATGGCAACGTGGACTTCGCCAGCGGCGCCTGCAAGCCGCGCGAGACCGCCGACCCCACATCCGGGACGCATGAGCAGCTTCGACCTCCAGCTTCCGTTCGAGCCGACCGGCGACCAGCCGGAGGCGATTCGCCAGCTCTCCGAGGGCGTGCGGTCGGGCCGTCGCGCGCAGACCCTGCTCGGAGTGACGGGCAGCGGGAAGACCGTGACGATGGCGGGCGTGATCGCGGAGACCGGGCGTCCGACGCTGGTAATGAGCCACAACAAGACGCTGGCCGCCCAGCTCTACGGCGAGCTCCGGCAGTTCTTCCCGCACAACGCGGTCGAGTATTTCATCTCGTACTACGACTACTACCAGCCCGAGGCCTATGTCCCGGCGACCGACACCTACATCGAGAAGGACGCCTCGATCAACGAAGACATCGATCGACTGCGGTTGCGGACGACCTCCTCGCTGATGGAACGCCGCGACGTGGTCGTCGTAGCCTCGGTCTCGGCGATCTACGGTCTCGGTGACCCACGCGGCTACAAGTCGATGATGCTGACCCTGGAGGTCGGCCAGGAAAAGTCGCGGCGGGACATCCTCATGGCGCTCGTCGGTATCCAGTACAATCGCAACGACTTCGACCTGAACCGCGGGACATTCCGCGTGCGCGGCGACGTGATCGAGGTGCTGCCGGCCTACGAGGAACAGGCGGTGCGGATCGAATTATTCGGCGACGAGGTCGAGCGGATCACCAAGATCGATCCGCTCACGGGCAACACGATCGCGCGGCTCGACTCGACGGCGATCTTCCCGGCCACGCACTACGCGATCGAGCCCGACCGGCTGGAGCGCGCGATCGACGGGATCCTCACCGAGCTAGAGGCACGTCTCATGGAGCTGCGCACCGGGGGGTTCCTGCTCGAAGCGCAGCGACTCGAGACCCGGACCCGGTTCGACGTGGAGATGCTGCGCGAAATGGGCTTCTGCCCGGGGGTCGAGAACTACTCCCGCTACTTCGACCAGCGCGAGCCGGGAGAGCGGCCCTACTGCCTGCTCGATTACTTCCCCGATGATTTCCTGATGATCGTCGACGAGAGTCATGTCTCGGTGCCGCAGATCGGGGCGATGTACGCCGGGGACCGAAGCCGGAAGCTGACTCTGGTCGAGCACGGGTTCCGGTTGCCGTCGGCGCTCGACAACCGGCCGCTCAACTTCGAGGAATGGGAGGAGGTCGTTCCGCAGGTCATGTTCGTCAGCGCGACGCCGGGCGACTACGAGTTCGAGAAGAGCGGCGGCGTGGTCGTCGAGCAGCTCATCCGGCCCACCGGCCTGCTCGATCCCGTCGTCGAGGTGCGTCCGGTCGCCAGCCAGGTGGACGACCTGCTGGAAGAGATCCGCCTGCGGACGAAGCGGAGCGAACGGGTGCTGGTGACGACCCTGACCAAGCGGATGGCCGAGGACCTGGCGGACTACCTCGATACCCGCGGTGTGCGGGTCCGCTACCTGCACAGCGACATCGCGACGATCGACCGGGTGGAGATCCTGCGCGAGCTGCGGCTCGGCGAGTTCGACGTGTTGGTGGGCATCAACCTGTTGCGCGAGGGGCTCGATCTGCCGGAGGTATCCCTGGTCGCGGTGCTGGACGCCGACAAGGAGGGCTTCCTGCGCTCGGAGACCTCGCTCGTGCAGACGATCGGCCGCGCCGCCCGTCACCTCAACGGGAAGGCCGTACTGTATGCCGACCGGATCACCGGCTCGATGCGCCGTGCGATCGACGAAACGAACCGGCGGCGTGAGACCCAGGCCGAGTACAATGAGGAGCACGACATCACGCCGCGTTCGATCCGGAAATCGATCGACCAGATTCGCTTCTCGACGGCCGTGGCCGACGCCAGGGTGCCGGCCAGCGAGACGAGCGGCGAGGGTGAGGGACGGGTCGCCGAGGTGAAGCAGAAGTACCACCGCGTCGATCCGGCCGAGCTGGTCGAGGCGCTGGAGGAGGAGATGCGGCAGGCGGCGTCGGACCTCGACTTCGAGCGGGCGGCCCGCCTGCGCGATCAGCTGTTCGAGGTACGGGCGCAGATGGAGACGGCGCGGTGAGCGAGCGGACCGGGACCGTTTCGGTCGCCCTCGCCGAACCCGAGCTGCGTACCTGGGGCGAGGCGCTGGGTCGGGTGGCGGCGGGCGCCGACGTATTCGTCGCCCTGTACGGTGAGCTCGGGGCCGGGAAGTCGACGCTCGTGCGGGCCGCCTGTCGCGCCCTGGGCGTCGCGGGGGCCGTGCCGAGCCCGACGTTCACACTCGTCAACATCCACCGGGGCGCGGAGGGGCCGATCCATCATGCCGACCTGTACCGGCTCGATTCGCCGGTGTCGTCGAGTACGCTGGTCGACCTGGGATGGCCGGAGTTGCTCGAGGCCGAGGGGCCGGTGTTCGTGGAGTGGGCGGATCGGGCCGGTGATTGGCTCCCGCCCGACCGCTGGGACATCGAGCTGGCCCGCGACCCGGACGATCCCGCGGTGCGACTCGCCTCGGTGACGATCCGCGGCGCGGCGCCCGAGCCGCCGGCCCCGGCCGAAAGCGCGAAGCGATGAGCTCGTCCGGCTCGGGCCGTCTCGCCCTGGCTCTCGACACCAGCACGCGTCTCGGCAGCGTGGCGCTCGGTTGGGTCGGAGGGCCCGCCGTCGAGGACCTCGGCGAAGAGACGCTGGAGGTCTCGGCCACGCATTCCGAGACGGTCCTGCCGGCGATCGATCGGCTGTTGCGCGACGCCGCCCGGCAAGCGGCCGAGCTCGAGCTCGTCGCGGTCGGCGCCGGCCCGGGGTCGTTCACCGGCGTGCGGATTGGCGCGGCCCTGGCCCGGGGACTCTGCTTTCCGCGACGGGCTGAGCTCTATGCCTATTCGAGCCTCGCGGCAATCGCGGTTGGCGCGGAGGTGGAAGGTGACGTCTGCGCGCTCGTCGACGCCCGCCGCGCCCAGGTGTATGCGGCCGGCTACGCGCTCGGTCCGGGCGGGCTGGAGGAGAAGTTCGCGCCGGAGGCGGGGGCCCTTGAGGAGCTGCTGGAGCGTCTCGATCCGGCGGCGTGGACGTTTGCGGGATCGCTCGGTGAACCGCAGCGTGCGGCCATCGAAGCCGCGGGCGGCCGCCTGCTGCCGACCGAACGCGGCCGGCCCACCGGGCGCGGGCTCCTGCGCCTCGTGCAGCTCGCCCCGGACGCCGGCCACGTGGCCGATCCCGCCCGCTGGGAGCCCGAGTACGTGCGGGCCTCCTCCGCCGAACGTCGGGTCGGGAAGGCCTGATCATGCACGCCACGGCCGGCCCGCGTCTCCTCCTGCGACCGATGCGCGAGGCCGACCTTCGCCGCGTCCTCCACATCGAGCGGAGGTCGTTCTCCATACCGTGGGCTGAGGCTACCTTCCGGGGACTCCTCCGGCGGCAGAGCGCGGCGCTCATGGTCGGTGAGGAAGCGGGCGAGGTGGTCGGCTATGCCGTTCTGTGGTTCGGTACTGCCGAGGCGGAGCTCGGAGACCTGGCCGTACTGCCGGAGGCCCGCGGGCGCGGGCTGGGCCGCTGGATGCTGGACGCGGCGCTGGCCGAGGCGGCCCGGCGTGGGGCGCGGGCCGTGTTCCTCGAGGTGCGCGAGAGCAACGTCGCGGCCCGGCGGCTATATGAACGGGCCGGCTTCGAGACTACCGGCGTGCGGATCGACTACTACACCCAGCCGACCGAGGACGCGATCCTGATGACGCGCGCCCTCACGGCGGATTCGTCGCGTTGACAGGTTCTTCGACCGGGAGCACTTTGAAGTTCCGGCTGGCCGGCGGCCGGGACCGACCCGGACTCACGAACTCCTACTCCCCGGAGATGGTATGTCGCGATCGCTGAACAAGGCCCAGATCATTGGCAACCTCGGGGCCGATCCCGAAATTCGCAGCACGACCAGCGGGACGCGCGTCGCCACTCTGTCGATCGCCACGTCCCGGTCCTGGCAGGACCGTTCCGGGCAGCGCCAGGAGAAGACGGAGTGGCATCGCGTCGTCTGCTGGGACAAGCTCGCGGAAATCTGCGAGCGCTATCTCAAGCGCGGCGACCGCGTCTACATCGAGGGCCGCATCGAGTATCGCCAGTGGGAGGGGCAGGACGGGCAGATGAAGTACACGACGGAGATCCGGGCCCGCGAGATGATCATGCTGGGGGGCAGTGGCGACGGTGGCAGCGCACCCCGCTCCAGCGGCGACAGCGGGTACTCGAGCGTGTCGTCCGACGACTTCTCCGATTTCAGCGGCGATTCGCTGGCCGGCGAGGACGACCTCCCGTTCTGATGAACCGACCCGCCGCCGTGACGCGTGCCGGAGCTCTGGTCCTGGCCGTCACCTGCCTGGCCGTGGTGTCCGCGGCTCCACTCCGGGCGCAGGAGACGGTCGGCGTACACACGGTGCGCCGCGGCGACACCCTGTGGGACCTCGCCGCCCGCTTCCTGTCCGATCCGGCCCGCTGGCCGGACATCTACCAGCTGAATCCCACGGTGGTAGAGGATCCGCACTGGATCTACCCGGGCGAAGAGTTGCGCATTCCCGGCGCGGTGGCGCGCGTCGACAACGTGCGCGTCGAACGTGCCGAGGACTACCTGCGGAACGTCGGTGGCCAGGCGGGCGCGTATCCAGAGAACTCGATCTTTCGCCAGCCGCGGGACGGCGGGTCCGGCCTCTCGACGCTCTCGCTCGAAGAGCGGCCGCCGCGCCCGGCGGTGACGGCCGACGATTTCCGCCGCGCTCCGGTGCTCGTGCCCGTGGGCGGCCTCGGAACGGAGGGCTCGACGGTGCGGGTGCTTTCCGAAAACCCGCTCGACCTGGCCCTGCCGTCGGCAGCGCGCCCCTATGTTGACGTCGTGGTGTACCTCGGCGGCCTCGAGCCGGCCGTGGGCGACACGCTCCAGGCCGTGCGCTACGAGCGACGCGAAGAACCGTGGGGCGAGGTGATCGTGCCGATGGCCCTCCTCGAGGTGAAGCGACTGTGGGCCGACAGTGCCCGCGCCGGCGTCGCGCAGCTGTACGGGGATTATCAGGCCGGCGATCCCGTCGTGGCGGTGCCGCCGTATGCGCTCGACCCGGCGCTCGCCGCCGAGCCGGCCGACGTAGAGCTGACGGGCCACGTCGCCGCCTTCGAGGTCGAGCAGGTCCTGCTGGGCACGGGCGAGTCGATCTTCCTCGATGTCGGCGCCGACGAGGGCGTCGTGCTCGGCGATGAGTTCGTGGTGCTGTCGCGGCAGGAAGACGGCGCCGTCGAGCGCGACGTCTCCGACGCCCTGACGATCGTGCGCGTCACGCGAGTGACCGACGCGACCTCGACGGCGCGGGTCGTGAGCGTTCGCGATCCCGGGACGCGTCCGGGCGACCCGGTACTTCTCGTCCGCCGGCTGCCCGTCGCGCCGGCCGCCCCGGGCGGCTGATCCGCCCGACCGGGCGTCTTTCCGGCCCCCATCCCCAACCCTAGGTTCCCTCCGACCGCCCATGGGGCCGGGCGATACGTGTTCCGGTCCCGATGTCCGGCACCAGCAACCGAAGAGTCATGATGGATACATCACGAACCGTTCTCGTCACCGGCGGGGCCGGCTTCATCGGATCTCACGTGTGCGAAGCGTATCGCGACGCCGGCTGGCGCGTGATCGCGCTCGACGACCTGAGCAGCGGGAAGCCCGAGAACGTCCCGGACGGCGTGGAACTCGTGGAGATGGACATCCGGTCCGACCGGCTGCCCGGCCTCATGAAGGATCGGAAGGTCGAGCTCGTCAACCACCACGCCGCGCAGATCGACGTGCGAATCTCCGTCGCGCAGCCCCGGCACGATGCGTCGATCAACGTCGATGGCTGGCTGAACGTCTTGCAGTCCGCCCACGAGACGGGTGCGGCCCGGGTCGTCTACGTCTCCTCCGGTGGCGTGGTCTATGGCGAGCCAGAGCAGATTCCGACCACCGAGACGGCCCCTAAGGCGCCGATCTCGCCGTACGGGGTGAGCAAGCTGGCAGGCGAGCATTACCTGTTCTTTTACCGAAAGGTGCACGGGCTCGAGGGCGCGACGTTGCGCTACTCGAACGTGTATGGGCCGCGCCAGGACCCGCACGGCGAAGCGGGGGTGGTCGCCCTGTTCTCGCGCCGCCTGCTCGAAGACGAGGACCTCAAGATTTTCGGGGACGGGGAACAGACGCGCGATTACGTGTATGTCGGAGACGTGGCGGCGGCGAACCTGGCCGTGTCCTCGCTGCCGCTCGTGGATCCGGAGTCGATCGACGACGTCGCGTACAACGTGGCGACCGGTTCGGAGACGAGCGTCTGTGAGCTCGCCGCCACGATCATCGCGGCGAGCGGCCGCGCGGCCGAGACGGAGTTCGCGCCGGCGCGCCCGGGTGAGCTGCTGTGCAGCTGCCTCGACACGTCGAAGCTGCGCGCTACCGGCTGGTCGCCGGACGTCGACCTGGCCGAGGGCCTGCGACGTACGTACGGACATATCGCCGACAACCTCTGAGGAAGCACACCGGATGACGCCCATAGCCAGCCTGCCCGTCCTGCTCGCCGCCCGGCAGGCCGCCCCTCTCACGAGCAATCCGTGGGACCTCGTCCTGTACGCGACGCCGGTCACGAAGATCATCCTCATCGTGCTCGCCGCGTTCTCGCTGATCTCGTGGGTAGCGATCTTCTGGAAGTGGAAGGCGTTTCGCGAAGTCGACCGGGACGGCGACCGATTCGTGGCCGGCATGGCCGACGCGGACGGCCTGCACGGCATCTACCAGACGCTCACGGCGCTGCCGGAATCCGCCTATACCCGGGTCATTCGGAGAGGCGTGAACTTCTTCACCGAGCTCCGCCCGAGCGCGCTGCGCGAGGCGCCGGTCCCCGGGGGCAGCTCCGGGCTGACGCCCGCGCAGCTCGAGGCGCTCGGGCTGGTGTTGAACAAGGAGCTTTCCGAGGAACGCGACAACCTCGCCCACGGACTCCACTGGCTGGCGATCATCGGCTCGGTGAGCCCGCTGCTCGGGCTGATGGGCACGGTGCTCGGCGTCATGAACTCGTTCATCGGCATCACGGCCCAGGGAACCGCGAACATCGCGGCCGTGGCGCCCGGCATCGCCGAGGCGCTGATCACGACGGTAGCCGGCCTCGCCGTCGCGATCCCCGCCGTGATCGCCTACAACCACTACGCAGGCAAGCTGGCCCTGTTCACCGGGGAACTCGAGGGCTTCGCCGCCGAGTTCATCGGCACGCTGGCCCGCGAAGGGCGGGTCTGATGCAGATCCGCGCCAACCGCGAGGGAGACCTGGGCGGGCTCCCGGTCCGGGCCGAGATCAACGTGACCAGCCTGGTCGACGTCGCCTTCACCCTGCTCGTCATCTTCATGATCACCGCTCCGATCCTCCAGGGTGGCGTCGAAGTGACGGTCCCGAAGGCCCCGGCCGCGCCCCTCCAGGTAGCGGAGGGCGTCGTGGTGACGATCGACCGGTCCGGCACGATCTACGTCGACGACACCGAGGTGACACGCGACGAGTTCGCCGCCACGATCGGCCCCCTCGTGGAACGTAAGGGAGGGGGAACCGTGTACGTGAAAGGCGATACGGACGTTCCGTACGGTTCGGTGCTGTGGGTGATCGGCACGCTGCGCGAGGCCGAGATCGAGGCGGTGAGCCTCGTGGCCGAGCCGGAGCCG
>Ga0055480_10000404_pt1 | contig 16000 bp, 9 predicted proteins | sample Muzzi_PWB_D2_FD_57935 | JGI IMG/M metagenome (GOLD analysis project Ga0055480, IMG submission 57935) | Wetland microbial communities from San Francisco Bay, California, USA, that impact long-term carbon sequestration - Muzzi_PWB_D2 | ecosystem: Environmental > Aquatic > Marine > Wetlands ... | reverse complement strand
AATTGGAGAACGTCACTATATCCAACTGGAAAAAATCACCCAGGGTTTTTTTGATTTCCGCCAAAATTTTCTAAGTCTATCAGCACTCGTTGCCCTCCCCCTTCCCCTTGACCTGGCTGCTATCAACCCCGAATTTCCACTCAGCCTTGGATTGATCCAAATATTTGCGGCTCTGGCTGGGATCATCGCTTTGCTTATTGTCGGTTTTAGGTGGGGTAGGGGTGAGGCAACCCATCCCTACATTTTTCGCCTATTCTCCAGTTCGAGTTTTATTCATTCCATCTTCTTTACTATATTTTTTGTCATTTTTACCTTTCTCGCCTTGCCCTACTCTCAAATCATCTGGGAGATAACCCCACTATTAGAACTCACCGAATTTCCCTGGCGTCTGCTTGGCCCGGCAATCTTCTGCGCCAGTATCTTGGCCGCAGCAGCAATATCAATTGTCAATGAACAATTATCAATTAACAATGAAAAGTTCAATTTATTCATTGTTGATTGTTCCTTGATAATTGTCATAGCGCTCAATGGCTATTATCTTTATCCTTCTCAATTCATCCCTTGGGGAACACCCACGCCAAGTGATACATTTGCTTATGAAGTGACCACCGGGGCTATCGGCACCAACAGCGCCGCCGAAATGTTGCCGCGCTGGGTTCAGCAACCTCCCCAGCCGGATACACTATGGCCCGATTACAAAGCCAAGCGATCCCCGCAAAAACTTGACCCGACAAGCCTGCCTCCTGGCGCTACGGTTGAATACATCAGCCAACGGGCCGAGTCACAGACATTTCGGATTGATACCCCACAGGAATTTGTCGCTACTTTACGGACTCTCTACTGGCCTGGCTGGCGACTCTATCTCAATGAGCAGCCGATTCCCTTCAAAATCACTAAAAACACCGGCTTGATACAGGCGACTATTCCTCCCGGCCAACATGTTCTCACCCTCCAACTCGAATCTACGCCTCTCCGCACCGTCAGTCTGTGGCTAACATTGCTGAGTTTTGCCATACTCATTGCAATTATTATATACCATTCTGTAGTAAAAAAAGGAGTACGGATTGCAATCCGTACTCCTTTACAAAGTACATTACCAAAACCCAAAACCCGAAACCTGAAACCTGAAACCCATATCAAGCCCTACTTCTTCGTCATTACGACAGCCCTTCTCATCAGTACCTACCTGCTCTCTCGCCCGCTTGCCCCGCTCTTCACCTTGCAATCAGACCCCAACGCGCCTGAACCGGCTGACCAAATCATGCAAGTCGATTTTGCCGACCAGATTCGGCTGGTTGGGGTGGATGAATTACCACAGGTTATCGAAAAACCAACTGAAGGGGAAACCAGCTTAAACGCCACACTCTACTGGCGTGCGCTGCAAGAGTTGGATACTGATTACGCCGTCTTCCTTCACCTTGACGCACCGAACGGTCAAACCTTTGCCACCGTCGATGAAGTCAACCCGGAGAATATCCCCACTCATAGCTGGCCGCCGGGGCTCTATCTGCGTAATCCATTACAGCTTAAAATCCCTGCCAATGTGCCCCCCATCCGGTACGAAATCACAACCGGCGTCTACAATCGTGAAACCGGCGAGCGACTACCCATCCAGCCCAGCCAAACCAACAGTTTCAGCCTGGGTTATGCCTGGCTTACGAACCCACAAGCTGATACATTCTCTCCAGCACTTGCTTCGTTTGGGCCGCATATCACCCTCCATCAGGCCGAGCTTACCGGCAATACGTTAACTTTATTATGGCAAACCTCGGAAGTGATTGAGCAAAATTATACTATCTTTATTCACGTATTAGACAACCAAGGCAACTTGCTCAACCAGGCCGATGGCGTACCCTTTGATGGACTTTACCCCTTACCGCACTGGCTACCCGGCCAGTTGATTGAGGATACTCGCCTACTCGATCTGAGCGGCCAACCTCAAATGCTCGCCATTGGTATTTATGATCCGGCCACTGGACAACGCCTACCCGCCTTTGACAGCAGTGGTCAGCCCCTTCCTGATAACAGTTTTGTATTAACGGTGACTCCGTGAGCAAGCTAAAGAATATCCATATTATTGCCATCTATACCATTCTCACCCTCATTTTAACCCATCCCCTGCCCTTCAACCTGACTACCACCGTTCCCAATGATATTGGTGACCCGCTGCTCAACACCTGGATTCTGGCTTGGGACACTCATGCCCTACTCACCAATCCATTGAACTTATTCAACGCGAATATTTTTTACCCCTTGCCGAACACCCTGGCCTATTCCGAGCATCTATTAAGTACAGCCCTCTTGGCCTTGCCGATTCAGCTTATCTCGAACGAACCAATTCTGGCCTACAATCTCAGTCTGTTGGCGACATTTCCTTTAGCTGGCTTTAGTATGTATCTTCTGGCGCTACATTGGACTAAGCAACGCAGCGCAGCCTTTATCGCCGGGTTAATCTTCGCCTTTGCCCCTTATCGCTTTGCGGCGATTGCACACATCCAACTACTCACCATCCAATGGCTACCCCTGGCAATGCTCTTTCTCGACAAAATTGTAACCGGTGCAACGCAAGGGGCAAACACACGTTCATCTGCTCGGCCATACCATTACCTTGCATTTTCCAGCTTCTTGGTATTGCAAATCTTAACCTCCTGGTATCTAGCAATTTATGCAGCTTTGATTATGGCCGTTTATTTGATAATCGCCCTCTTGGCTCGACAACTTACATCAACCACAATTATCAGGCTGGCTCTTACTTTCTTGATTGTCGTCCTACTGATTTTTCCATTTGTCTCACCCTATCTGGCGCTCGTCAATGACTTTCGAGAGGCTCGTCCTCTGTCGCTGGCCCTCTCCTTTGCCGCCCAGCCAACTGATTTTATGGCGGCTACTCCCTTCAATCGACTATTCGGCCCGCTGACTACCCCCTTCCGTACCCGATCCGGCTTTACTGAAGAGAATATGCTGTATGTTGGGATCGTTACCCCTATTCTGGCTATCATAGCAACCATTGTATTATTCACCCACTTCACAAAGCGTAAAATACGTTTTGGGTTGGCTATGGCCCATTTTCAACGTCTGGTAGCACTGTCTTCGTTGCTCATGCTCGTCATTACACTAGCTCTGGTCTTTCCGACGCCTTATACTTTTGTTGCAAATCTAATCCCTCCCAGTACTATCGTTCGTGTCCCAGCTCGCTGGATTATCCCGGCTCTCTTTGCGCTGTCTAGCCTGGCTGCTTTTGGCTATGCCATTATTTATACCCAAATCTCACGGTCTAAATTCAAATTTCTAATTTCTAATTCGCTTCTTGCTTTTTGTGTCCTATTCCTTATCGTCGAAACATTTTCCAGCCCCATTCCCCTTGCGCCCGTCGAGAATCGAACCACCCTCAACCCGGCCTACCAATGGCTCGCCGACCAACCCGCCGATTTTGCACTCATTGAACTCCCCCTGCACAGTGCCCCCGACCCGGAATTCCCCGAAGTTAAGCGTCTCTACGCCAGCACCCTCGGCTGGTGGCCTCTGGTCAACGGCTACTCTGGCTTCACCCCGCCCCGCCAACCCGAACTCGCCCAATCCATCGCCAATTTTCCCTATGACCAATCTATTCCGGCTTTGCAAAACTTCCAATTACCAATTACCAATCACCAATCATTCTTTCTTCTTATTCATCCTGGCGAAGCCCCCCTCAACCGCACGCAATGGGAAACGACCGACCGCTGGTATGCCGAGCGCAATCCGGCCCTGTATCCCATTGGCCAATTCCAAGGCGACTACCTTTATCAAATCCTCCCCCCCGACCCAACCCGCTTCTCCAACCCCCCCCTCGCCACCTTTGGTCAATTATCAATTATCAATTATCAATTACTAATTACTAATTACCAATTACCATCTTCGGACAACCACCAATTACCCAACCCGAAACCCGAAACCCGAAACCCGAAACTTATATTATACTGGCAATCCACCACTCCCCTCACCACCGACTATACCGTCTTTATCCATCTCCGCGCTGCCGACGGCTTTGTTCGTAGTCAAGCCGATGGCCCACCGGTCAGCAATCACTATCCGACCACGGCCTGGCAGCCGGATGAGATTATTCAAGACATTCATCTTCTGCCGGATGAGGACTTCACCCAAATCGACCATCTAGCCATCGGCCTCTATGATCCAATTACCGGCGAACGCCTGCCCGCCTTTGGCCCAACCGGCGACCCCCTGACCGATGATGCCCTGATTATCCCGCTTCATTAGCCACAAATCTTAAAAAACTTAAAATGCGCTATTCCGACCATATTACCTCTTGCCAAACTCTTGAAAGTGTGATAAACTGCGTAACATACCATATATTGTGTGTGGCAAACAATTTACCACTATATCTAGGGGGCTACAATGGCAAAGAAATCAAACATCGAGGTAAGAGCACATTCAGAAGAGCGGGAATGGCTGCTGAACCTTGGCGGCGGGAACATTATCGAAGGCGTACAACATCTCATCCAGGAGATGAGCGACAAACGGGTAAAGGACGATTATTATCTGGAGGAAAAACGAGGTTTGTTCGGTAAGTGGCGAAAGAATTAGTTGGATGAGATTATTAGAATAGCTCACCGGCTGGCACTTCAACCCTCATCGGCCAAACTACCTTTGCTTTCCGGTGAGCAACTTGTCTGACCTCAACCCAATAAGGGAACGGTTGGGAATAATGTACTTACGGAGAGGGTGCATTGCTTGAGGCAGACAATTAAAAGACCCTTCGGGTTTGGGAAGCCCGGAGGGTCTGTTTTTAATTTCTTGGACGTTCCTGTCGTTGAGCAACAATGAGATAAATAATTCCTCCTAGAAATATCAGGCCAATAATCACCCCTATGATTGCTATCGGTGGTGGTGAGGGTGGTCCCGGCGGTGCTCCTGCCGTTAGAGGTGGTGCTCCACCCAGTAACCCCGAAATAACAGGCGATAGGCCAGCCACAATCAACAAAAGTCCAACAAGCGCCCCGATAACAATAAACGCCTGGTTGCCCCAACTCCGGCGGTTGGGCGAGGTTTCGAGCGTTTCTTCATCGAGCAACACTTCTGTTGCCTCGCTATCCTCCTCCTCACTTGTCAGAGATTCGATCTCGAGGGGATGTATTTGTTGGGTAGTATCCTCTTCTTCATCTAAGGTGATGGCAATATCAACCAGGGCCGCTTCCACAGCCTGAGCCATCTCGTTGGCTGTGGCATATCGCTTATCCCGGCCTTTGGCTAACGATTTGATGATAACTTTTTCCAGGGCCGCCGGAATATCGGGATTGTGGTTTCGAGGAGAGGGTAAAGGGTCTTGAAGATGCTGCAGCATAATATCATTGGGTATGTCGGCGTCATAGGGAGGCTGTCCGGTTGCCAACTGGTACAAAATAACCCCAAGCGCGTAAATATCGCTGCGACCATCCAATTCATCACCCCGAATTTGCTCAGGAGACATATAGGTTGGCGTCCCCAACGTCTTGCCCATCTGGGTGATATGAGCACCATCGATCAGATCCTTGGCGATGCCAAAGTCGGTCAAAAGGCAGTTATCCCGCTGGTCCATCAAAATATTCTTGAGCTTGATATCCCGATGAACCACCCCCTCAGAGTGGGCGTAATCCAGGGCGTCGCCAACCTGAGTGATGATTTGGCAAATATTCTCCAAAGGCAGGGGTTGGCCGTGAAAGCGGTCGTGGAGGGTGCCGGTTTCTACCAGGCGCATTGCGATGTAAAAGTAGCCATCAGTCTCGCCAAATTCATGGACCGGCAAAATGTGCGGATGCTCAAGTTTGGCGACAACACGAGCCTCTTGAAAAAAACGCTTCAATAAGGTTTCATTACGGCTTTTGTACTGACTAGAGAGAACCTTAAGCGCAACATAGCGATCCATACTCGGCTGGTAGGCTTTATAAACTTTAGCCATGCCCCCGGTGCCAATCTGCGAGATAACCTCAAATGGGCCAAGATTCTTGCCGATGATCTCTTCCATGGGTTCTTTACCTTAAGGTCAGGTATTACCGTAGAATGCCAAAACACATCATAATCGAAAACGCTCGAATATGCGAATAGCAAAGGCGCTTCTAGAAATATCGAGTGTCCAAAAGAGGCTAATGAAAAGAGATAGTTACGGAGTTAACTCCGTAACTATCTCTTTTTCTGCTATCACCATCAATTCTAGAAATAACTACTAATTATCTCCAGCACGTTTTGAATATTCTCCGGGTCGCCAGATTGGACGCGGGTGGCGCTGGCCCGGGCGATGCCATTCAAAGCGTTGATGTCGGCATCACCACCGTAGGCAACAGGGATAACAATCACCGGGTTGCGGGCCTCCCGACCAGCAGAAATCTGGTCAATCACGGTCTGTAGGGCAGTGATGCTACTGGTATCTTGCCCATCACTTAACACCACAATGGATTGAATGCGGTCATCGTTCTCTTCTCGATTCTTTTCAAGCAAAGTTATAGCTTGGGCGATGGCATCGTAAAGCGAAGTATCTCCCCCGGCTTGCAAATTATTAATCTGATCGCGAATTTTGCTCTGTCCCCCCTCCGCCGAGACGAGTGCTTCCACCGAGTCCGCGGTACTTTCATCAAGATAGACCCGGACATTAAGGCCAAAATCAAAGACCTGGGGTTGGCTATCGAACGTTACTAACCCCACTCTATTTTGGGTGGGCATTTTATCTAAAAAGGCCAGGGCAGCGGTTCTGGCCTGGTTAATTTTATCACCGTCCATCGAGCCGGAGGTGTCGATGACCAGCAAGACATCGGCCTGCTTTTTGACAAATTGCCAACTGGCTTGCACCGCAGCCACCACTTCGGGGTCGGGTACCTCCAGAATAGTCTTAGGCTGATTGGGGTCAACACCCAATTCCGAGGTAATGGGATAACCAACGGGCACACTAGGGTTGACCGGTCGGAAGCCACTTTCCAAGACCTTTTGCTGCACGGCCTCACTACGAATAAACTCGGTGAAAACTTTGGCCGCGGCTCGTTGCTCATCCGTTACCCAATCGGCTTGAGGAATAGCAAAGGGATGCTCGTGCCAAAAGGTGCCTTCTTTGGGATAGAGAGCTACCAATTTTTCTGGGGGCTGGTAAGCCGTTTTACCTTGATTTATGAAGATCAAGTCATTTTCCTCAAGCGCCACAAAATCCAGATAATTTGGTCCTTGAGCAATGTACTCCTTAAATTCGGTGGTACGCGAGGAGTAATGGCGAATCAACTCCTCAATATCACGCACACCTTGCTGAACATTGGGGTCATTTACCTGCTCTAAGGTCAAACGGCGCAGGTCGGGATTATCGCTGTTATAACGAGCGCTGGCATAAAACTCGGCAATCAAGGTAGAGAGGGCCGTAGAGCTAATAAAGGGGTCGGTATGACCGTAGTAAACAGTGGTTCGGTCGCCAGGGATGTTATAGTCGGCCCAACCGTTGGGCGAGTTGAGTACGGCCAGTAACTCTTCCCAGCCAACTTCAGCGCTGCCGCTTTTCTCTTGAATCGCCTTTAAGCGACTCTCCCAAATAGCCATAACCACCGGGGCCAGCGCGGTCGGGGGGCTATCGGCGATATCGAAAATTTGGCGGCCTGTTTGGAAGTTAACCAGCGCCAACCAGTGACTGACGGAGGGCGAGAATATGGTTGGTCTGGCTACGTTGACATTGTTAGGGGCAATGATGGCATTGATGATGCCCTGAGCCACTTGACCCGATGAACCAGACTGCCCTTTTACGCAAATCGGCTGCTCACCCTCGGCTAATGGCTGGCCGGTTACGGGATTTTTTCCATCGATGTAAGCCTGGTTGAACTGGTTAATCGCATCATAATTCTCACCATTGAGATACAATTCTTCCTCAGGTGCATAAATCAGCTCAATTTCCAGGGCATTTGTGGCGCATTGCACGGTGTTGTCACCACCGCTTAGGTTAAGTCCTCCGTTATCCCCACCGCCAATGCCTGCACATGCCAGAGCAAAGAGCAACGGAAATAGAATCAGTATTGATTTTTTTATTTGAAACATGCAAATCCTCCGATTGATTATTGTTACTGTAGATTGGAGATTGATTACTAGAGACGGACTCACCTATGAGTCCACCTACAAATTGGAGTGCAGACTTATGAATATTAAAGATTTAATTGGGTAATAGCGGCTCTGTGCTTGAGTAATCCTCTACCCCCCCCGCATGCGTCCCCCCTGCTAGGGGGGACTTGGCCCGCTCTCCCCCTAGCAGGGGGAGTTGGAGGGGGTAGAATCGTTGTAGCCTAACAGGTTTCTCATGACCCAATTATTTTCTTAATCTCAATCAGTCTGCGAATTTTGGCGGAATAAATTCCGCACTCCTCTATTTTACGGATAGAGTTTAAGCCCATAATTCATGGCTTAACCTCTAACCTCCCATTAAAAATAACTGCTAATAATTGTTAATACTTGCTGAATATCCTCAGGGTCGCTCGATTGAAGGCGGGTAGCGCTGGCCCGCGCAATAGTATTAAGGGCGTGGATATCGGCATCACTACCATAGGCAATGGGGATAACAATAACTGGGTTACGCTCCTCTCGGCTTGTACTAAGCAGTTGAGACACCTGTTGAAGCGAGGCCTGACTGTTTGTATCTTGCCCGTCGCTCAACAAAACGATGGATTGAATCCGGTCATCCTCAGCCCCTTTTGAGTTTTTTAGAATTTCGACAGATTGTTCCAAGGCGTCATACAAAGAGGTATTCCCCTGAGATGTCAGGCCGTTGATTAAACCTCGAATTTGGGCCTGGCTTCCCTCAAACGGGGCTGGAGACAACAACAAATTGACCGTATCATCAAAAGTGACCAGCCCAACCCGGTTTTGCGAGGGCATATTATCTAAAAAGGTATTGGCCGCCACTTTAGCCTGCTTAATTTTATCACCGTCCATTGAGCCGGAAGTATCAATCACCAGGAGTACATCAGCCTGTTTCTTGACCAATTGCCAGCTAGACTGCACCGCGGCAATCACCTCTGGGTCGGGTACTTCGAGAATAGTGGCCGGTTGATTAGGATCAACGCCCAATTCCGCAGCGATGGGATAATCAACCGTCACATTGGGGTTAACCGGTCTAAATCCATTTTCCAACACCTTCTGTTGGATGGCCTCGCTGCGAATAAATTCGGTGAAAACTCTGGCCGCTGCGCGTTGTTCATCGCTTACCCAATCGGTTTGGGGAATGGCAAAAGGATGCTCGTGCCAAAACGTACCTTCTTTAGGATAAAGAGCGACCAACTTCTCCGGGGGCTGGTAGGTCGTCTTGCCTTGATTAATAAAAATCAAGTCATTCTCTTCTAAAGCCACAAAATCTAGGTAATCCGGCCCCTGAGCTATATATTCCTTAAACTCAGTAGTTCGAGCCGAGTAGTGGCGAATCAATTCCTCAATATCACGTACCCCCTGCTGGACTGCCGGATCATTGACCTCGGACAAGGTCAGACGACGCAAGTCGGTATTACCGCTGTTGTAGCGGGCACTGGCGTAAAATTCGGCAATCAAGGTCGAGAGGGCGGTGGAGCTAATAAAGGGATCGGTATGACCGTAGTAAACGGTGGTTCGGTCGCCGGGAATGTTATAGTCGGCCCAGCCGTTAGGTGAGTTCAGCACAGCCAACAACTCCTCCCAACCAACCGGTTGGCCGCCATTTTTAGCCTCAATTGCCTTTAAGCGACTCTCCCAAATCGCCATTACTACCGGAGCCAGGGCTGTAGGCGGACTATTAGCAATATCGAAGACTTGACGCCCCGTCTGGAAATTGACCAAAGCTAGCCAATGGCTAACCGAGGGTGAAAACACCGTCGGCATAGCGACATTGACATTATTGGGGGCGATAATAGCGTTAATAATACCCTGCGCAATTGTCCCCGATGAACCCGGCTCACCGTGGACAAAAATGGGGCGCTCACTATCAGTTAACGATTGGCCGGTCAGAGGGTTACGCCCTTCAATGTAAGCCCGGTTAAATTGGTCAATAGCATCAACAATGTAAAGCTCTTCCTCCGGGGCAAAGATAATCGAGATTTCAACGGCATTGCTCGGTGGTTGGAGCGTGCCATCTGCAATGGGGGCGCTTCCGGTTTCCTCATTACTTACGCTGGCACAGGCCACGGTAATCAGTATGGGGATGAGTAAAGCCAAGAATCGCTTGGTCAATTTATGAATGGTATTACTCGATTGCATATCAACTATCCTGGATGGTAAATTTGATACATCATGTTTACCATACTTTACAGGCTTTCGTCTTAATTATCTTCCCACATCCCTTTAACTATCAACCAACGCTGGGCGTTGAATGAGATGTAATCCGATTTACCGCAACCCTCGATTAGTCCAATCCAGCAATCTTTGCACGGCCAGCCCATCCACCTGAACCCCACTCTGCCCTGTACCGGCTGGATCATAAAAAAATTCGGCCAAAGCATTCTGTTGGTTGCTCTCTAGCAAAAAATCACGAAAAGCCCGAGCTGCCGCTTTGACTTCGGGTTGGCTGCCGCTCCAAATGGCAAACGGATAATCGAGATTTACGTTGGGTTGAGAAGGGGTGATGGTGAAATCTGCTCTTGTATCTAACCGGCTATTTCGCCACGAAGCCATAGTCAAAATACCCACATCACCGGCAGAGACGCCCTTAGTGGCAAAGTCTCCCGCAGGTGTAGCCGGGATAAGGGTATTCCTATTTCCAAACGTCTCGATTAACCAGCTATCCGCAGCGCTGATGTCATTACCAGAGAGGGTTTGGGTTCCAAGATGGCCTGCCGTAGCCGAGATGAGGGCAGCGATGCCTTCGGCTGAGTTTTGGGGCGCGGCAATCACCAATTTGAGAACGTCATCAGTATTCGTACCCTTGGTGTGGAGATTTTGCCAGGTCAGCTCGCCGTAATCTTGATTGAATTGCTCAAGTTTGCTATTGTAGATACCCCAAGCAAGGCTGGTACTCGCCACTGGCTGCACGTCTTCAAATTGCAATCCGTTATTACTCGCCAGGTCGATGACAAATGAAGCCTCAGCCAGCCAGGCCGCGGGGGGAGGTGTTGCCGGGTTAGTCGTTTGGAATTGGGCATTGGGAATTAACCCATTTGCAGCCACCACTGTCACCGGAGAATTAGGGTTGGCTTGATTATAATCCCGAGCCGCCCTATCGACCCATGGTTTGATAGCAGGAGCCACCACAACCTCTATTTCAATTTCTCTAGGACCGGTGGGCAGATCGAGCGAATCGGCTAGAAAAAAACGGATGATGAATAATCCAAAAACGATCAATATGGCCACCCCGACAATACTAAAAAAGACCGTTTTGTTTTGTTGCATGCTCAAATCCTTTTTGTTTGGTTGAATTATTATAGCACATCTCTAAGAGAGTAGCATGAGATGGATATGAAAAAGTTTGTTTAATTGACCCTACACCCAGGTCGGATTAAAATAAGGTTATATGATTTCGAAAAGCAATCATTGGGAGAGGCGAAATGTTAATTACAAATGGTACGGTGATAACCTTTAACGAAGCCAACCAACTTATTCCGTATGGCGCGGTTTACTATGAGGGAGATACGATTGTTGAGGTCGGTCGTACGGCAGACCTGCAAAGCAAATATCCAAACGCCGAGCAATTGGATGCGAACGGTAAAATTGTCATGCCGGGGATGATTTGCGCTCACACTCACTTTTATGGCGCATTCGCTCGAGGTATGGCTATTCCCGGCCAACCGCCAGAAAATTTTATGCAGATTCTAGAGCGATTATGGTGGAAGGTTGATCGCGCCCTGACCTTAGAAGACAGCAAATACAGCGCCTTGGTTTCCCTGGTCGATGCTATTCGGCATGGCACAACCACTTTGATTGACCATCACGCCAGCCCCACTCACATTGATGGGTCGTTGGATGCTCTCGCTGAAGCTGCCACCGAATCTGGCTTGCGAGTGGCTCTCTGTTATGAAGTGACCGACCGCAATGGACCGGAGGGAGCCAAAGCCGGTATCGCCGAAAATGTACGCTTTATCAAACGCTTGCACGATAACCCCAATCCAAAACTTGGCGCTTCGTTTGGGCTGCATGCTTCTTTTACTGTCAGCGATACCACGCTACAGGCTTGCCTCGATGCTGCTAGAGGACTAGATACCGGCTTCCATATCCACGTAGCCGAAGACAAAGCCGACCAGGCGGACAGTCTGCAAAAATACAACAAGCGAGTCGCCGAGCGACTGGAAGAACAGGAGATTCTGGGGCCAAAAACGCTGGTGGCGCACGCCATCCATGTGGACGCTTTTGAGATGGATTCTTTTCGGGCGACCAAAACCAAAATTAGCCACCAACCTCGCAGCAATATGAATAATGCGGTTGGGGTAGCCGAAGTTGAAAAGCTGTTGGATCGTGGTATCACGGTCGGGTTGGGAAATGATGGTTTTTATAACAACATGTTCACCGAAATCCATACGGCTTACCTGCTCCATCGCATTAGTAAAGGCGACCCGCGAGTCATGCCGGGTGACCGGCTCATAGACATGGCCTTTAAGAACAATGCTACGATTGCCGGTCTGTTTTTCCCCAAAGCTGTGGGCACTCTCTCACCCGGCGCGTTTGCCGATATCATTTTACTTGACTATATTCCCTACACTCCATTAACAGACGCTAACTACCCCTGGCAACTCATCTTTGGTATGGATGGCAGCCACGTTACACACACTATTGTCGGTGGGCAAGTGCTGATGAAAGACCGCCAGGTGCTTACTCTGGATGAGATGGCTATCGCCGAAAAAGCAACGGGTCTATCAAAGGCGGTTTGGAAACGAGTCCGGGACATGGATTAAGAAGGGGTATCCCGGTTCTAATTAGGTGATGGCTACGGAGTTAACTCCGTAGCCATCACCTAACCCCCTACATATTGGAGGAACATGTCATTTCTGATTTTTATCATTGCTACGATTGCTCTTATGATATTTTTTAATGCGCTATATGTAGCGGCAGAATTTGCTACAGTCAGTGCTCGAAAGACGCGCGTCGAAGAGATGGCTGGTGCGGGTAATCGTCTGGCAAAGATGCTGTTACCATATGTGAAGGATAAAAAAGCCTTAGATCACTATGTTGCTGCTTGCCAAATAGGCATTACCATCTCTTCTTTAGTGCTTGGAGCTTACGGCCAAAATACAATTGCAGTGGTATTGGCTCCGTTATTGAGTAACCTGGGCAACCTTGCAGAGCCTACTGCGTTATCCATATCTGTTACGATAGTACTCATCTGCCTGACCACCCTGCAAGTAGTGCTTGGAGAACTATTCCCAAAATCAGTTGCTCTTCTTAACCCGGAACGGATGGCTCTGCTTACCGTTCTCCCAATGAGATGGTCGTTTACGCTTTTTCGGCCCTTAATTTGGCTTTTTAATGGCAGTGGTGATCTCACTCTCAAATTACTGAGGGTCGGTCATAACCCCGAAGGGCATGGTCATCTTCATTCACCCGAGGAGATTGAACTACTGGTCACCGAGAGCCATGTGGGCGGATTGCTCCATGAGCAAGAGCAGCAACTATTGCGTAATGCCTTCCGTTTGCGCGACTTAATTGCCCGTCAGGTGATGGTCCCGCGTACCCGTTTGGTGGCCGCTTCTATTGATAGCACAGTTGAACAGTTGATAAATGTCGCCTGTAAGGCGGGCTACAGCCGCATTCTGCTCTATCAATCTACAATTGATGATATCGTTGGCTTTGTTCACATTAAAGATTTGTTTCGCTTGCGCCTAAAGGGAGAAGAGCAGCCCACAAATGCACTGCGGGAGCTTATTTATGTACCTGAAACCTTGCCTGTTTTAGAAGTGTGGTTACGGTTAAATAGGAACCGCCAGTATATCGCTATGGTTTTTGATGAGTACGGAGGAATTGCCGGATTAATCACTTTCGAAGATGTGATTGAGGAAATATTCGGCGAATTGCAAGATGAATTTGATGATGAACTCCCGCTGCTTACATCGGACCGGGAAGGCCGTATTCATTTGCGTGGCGATTTGCTCGTTACTGATGTTAATGAATATCTTGACCTTGAACTCCCCAAAAGCGATGCTGATACCCTGGGAGGGCTTGTTTTCAGCGAGTTGGGCAAACCCCCAGCTATCGGTGATGAGATAACGGTCGGACAGTCCGGCACCACTATCCGGGTGGAGGCCATTGAAGACCGTAGTGTATCCGAAATCTCACTTCTGTTACCGGCGGATACCATCCCACATGTCACTGAATGGGGGGAGGCTGATCGTGACTAAATTTTTCTTATTGATTTTGGGGTTGCCCTTCCCCGCCCTTTTTATTGCCTCGCTAGCCGCAGAAGAAGGGTTGCCTGGTCTCAGTACGCTGACTGTGCCCACCATCATCATCATTTTATTGGTAATTCTAAATGGCTTCTTTGTTCTGGCCGAATTTGCCATCATTGGAGTTCGTCCTTCGCAAATGGAGTATATGGCCAACGAAGGCCATCGCACCGCTCAACATACGCTTGACATCTTACGCTCCAATGAGCGGCAAAACAGGTATATTGCAACGGCCCAATTGGGTATCACCATTGCCTCTTTAGGGCTAGGTATGTACGGTGAGCCTCAAATTGCCCACTTCATCGAGCCTTATCTAGCCTGGTTATCAGGGGTTGACCCCCACGAGACCCTGATCACTACTATCGGATATATATTTGGGGTTAGTATACTGACTTATCTACACGTTGTATTTGGAGAGATGGTTCCCAAATCTCTGGCCCTGGCCATGCCAAATCGAGCCGTCTTTACCGCATCACAGCCGATGCGTCTGACCGAGATGATCTTTTCCTTACCTGTCCATATCCTTAATTATATTGGGAATTTATTGTTGCACTTGTTGCGCATCCCACCCGCCGAGGGACATGCCCGTCTTCACTCCCCAGAAGAGCTTAACCTTATCGTATCCGAGAGTGTCGAAGGGGGATTACTCAACGAGGAAGAACAGGAAATCATCCGAAAAATCTTCGACTTTGGTCATCGCCAGGTGAATCAGGTGATGACCCCTCGCCCTAAAGTGGAGGCAGTTGCCCATAATACTCCCTTGCCGGACCTCCTCAAGCATGTTGCGGAAAGTGAGCATAGTCGCTTCCCGGTTTATGAAGGAGACCTCGATCACATCATTGGCATGGTTCATATTAAAGATTTAGTCCGTTTTCAATCCCGCACCAGAGGTAATTTCGATATTCGCCTTCTGCTTCGCTCAATCCCTGTAGTCCCGGAACATTACCCGGTGGAGAAGCTGCTTGCCACCTTTAAGCGCCAGCGTATCCACATGGCGATTGTTTTGGATGAGTTTAGCGGCACTGCTGGCATCGTTACCCTGGAAGACTTGGTCGAAGAAGTGGTCGGCGAAGTTCGGGATGAGTTTGACCGGGAAAGTGAGCCAATTGTAGAGGTTGCCCCGGGCGTATTGGAAGTTGATGGTCACTATCTACTTGATGACCTGCAAGAATATGTCTACTTAGGTGATGAGGAAGAGTTGCCCGATATCGAGACGGTGAGCGGCCTGATAATGACCGAACTTGGCCGTATGCCCCGGGTTGGCGATAAATTCACCTACAAGGATAATATCCAATTTACCGTTCTGACCGTCGATGGCTTGACCGTTGCCAGGGCGCGTATTGAATTTCCTGCATCGGCTGATTATAATTAAGGTAGGAGGATTCGCCCGTGCCAGATATAACAGATGAACTGAAACGCTGCCCCTTTTGTGATGAAGAGATAAGAATTAAAGCGATGATCTGTAAACACTGCCACCAGTGGATGCCGGGCTATACCTACGAGTCGGCCATTAGGGACTTGGTCATCCAGAAGCAGGTCACAGAGATGGCTTCAACCTCGTTAGATGAGGATATGAAAACCCGCGAAGGGCAGCTTAGATTTGCCCTGGGCTGGGCAGAGAGTGATAAAACTCTCTCGTTCAAAGATTTTGATTTATCAGCTCAAGATTTAAAAGGAAT
>Ga0055480_10000399_pt1 | contig 16092 bp, 10 predicted proteins | sample Muzzi_PWB_D2_FD_57935 | JGI IMG/M metagenome (GOLD analysis project Ga0055480, IMG submission 57935) | Wetland microbial communities from San Francisco Bay, California, USA, that impact long-term carbon sequestration - Muzzi_PWB_D2 | ecosystem: Environmental > Aquatic > Marine > Wetlands ... | reverse complement strand
CCGCCGCCGCGAATGGCGCCCAATCAACTACCCGTCCAGAATCGCTGTTGGAAACGGGGTACTACGGAGGGGGAGCGTGACAGGTCGCCCGTAAACCGGCCCCAAAAAGACGGTCGCCCCATCATCGCCCTTCGGGCGGGAACACCGCATAAGCGGCCTGTCATTTCAAGTGCCCTCCTATCTCAATCGGCCCAGTAAAGAGCGACTTGACTCCTCGTCATTTCCGGAAGTTCGCGTCGGAGGTACAATGCACGAATGCATGACCCTTGCAAATACAGCGACTGCGGGTTTCCCGATAACCGCAAACTTCTGTTCGGACGCGACCAGGATGTTGCGAAATTGCGAGATCGCGCCAAGAGCCCAGGTCTGACTGCCATCGTCGGGCGTCCCAAACAAGGCAAGACTTGGACGATTGCTGAGGCGTGTCGTTCGCTTGCCACGCTCGATGGACACCTGATCGGTTACACGGAGTCTAAAGGAGAGTCGCGTGACCTGCTCCTTCGGGCTACTGTCGATTTGTACCGCCGGTGGCTCGAGCATTCGTCGTTCGCCGATCAAGCGGCAGTCGTATGGAAACAGCAGCGCGGGAAGCTACTCATGGGTGTCGCAGACGCCGTCGGCAAACTCGCTGACTCCGTGTTCGGCGCGACCGCATCGTTAACCAAGCCACTTGGCAAAACCATCGAAGCCGCCTTCGGTGGATTGATAGGTGCGCACCATGATCTTAAGTCCGGTGGCGCACCTCTAAGGCCGCTCTCATACGACCAGGCGCAGCAATTGGTACAATTAATTGCCGGCATCACGGAACGCCCCGTCACGCTCGTCATCGACGCCTGGGAACAGCTTCGCGAAGCGGACTTGGATGTTGAGAGAAAGCTCCTTAACAACATACTCAAGCATCTCGATGACTGGCCAACGCTTCACCTCTTTGTCGGCCTCCGGCCCGACCATTCGGCCTACGAATTCGCGGAAGAATTTTGTCGAGCGTCACCCGCCGCAGACGTATTTCAACTCCCGGAGATGCACCTCGACGACGACGAAGCTTCCGAAACAAATCGTCTCACCGGTTTTCTCAGAGCACATTTCGAGTTTCTTTCCGATGACGACGAAGATGAGGTATTAGAAGCGATCGAGGGCTTTCCCGGCGTCATGGAGCGATGGCTCCACCCGGCGGTCAGAAACAGGCTGGATTCCGTTGCCGCTCTGCGCGACGAGGCAGTCAAAGCCCAAGAGTATCGCTATGAGGAATTTCAGCGATTACTGCAACCGCTGGCGAGCACGGCTCCCCATGAGTACAACGTCGCTTTGAGACTCTCCTTCATCACTCAGCTCTTCGATTACGAGGAGTGGGAACTACTTCGTTCGGTAATCCTAACCGACGCGCCCACGGGGACGGTGGAGAGGCTTCAAGAAAAAGAGATCCTAGAGCGTGGCGTGCGCTACCCCACTTATGGGCACGCCACGCGCCACGACGCCGCACGAAAGTTCTTTTTATCCGCCGCAGATACCATGAACCAGGTTCATCAGGTGGAGACATTGATCATTGAACTCGCGACGCGCGTGGACCCCGATGAGTTCTGGTCGCCATTCGACGTGGAGTTGTGGGAGCTGGTCGATTTGGCTGAACGATTCGAGTTGTCTAGCGAATTTCAGGCGCTATGTCGCATTGGGAGAGTAGCCTCGTTCCTTTATGACAAGACGGACTTGGAGTTCTTGCGAGATCACGTAACCGATGCGGCTACGCAATTTCCGCGCACCGCCCAGTCCTGCGCTAGGGGGCTGGTTCGCGGCATGTATGTGGCGAAGGAAGTCGAGGAGCTAACGTTGCGCGACGAACTGCTTGCCGAGCTGCGTCTGATGGCTGGGCGACATGGCGGCAACGATGGTGTACAAGGTCAGCTGGCGACGGGCCTTTTATATGCGATGGTAGATGCCAAGAACGAGCAGATTCTCTCGCTGCGCGATCAGTTTCTAGACGAGCTGCGCCTAATGGCTGGGCGACAGGGCGACAACGATGAGGTGCAGGGGCAACTGGCTATCGGCCTCGTCAATGCGATGATCCATGCCAAAGACGAGGAAAAGCTCCCTTTGCGCGATAAACTGCTTGAAGAGCTGCGCCAGTTAGCTGTGCGATATGGCGACGCTGCTCAGGTCCAGAAGCAACTGGCGTCGGGGCTCGTCAATACGATGAACTACGCTAAGGACGAGGATAAACTCGCCTTGCGCGATGGACTGCTCGATGAGCTGCGCCGGTTGGCTGAACAGCACAGCGACAACGACGCGCTGCAGCAGCAACTGGCGCTTGGCCTTTTCAATGCGATGATCGATGCCAAAGACGAGCGGAAGCCCTCTTTGCGCGATAATTTGCTCGATGAGCTTCGCTGCCTGGCTGAGCGGCATAGGGACAACGACGAGCTGCAGGGTCAACTGGCCATGGGCCTTGTCGGCGCAATGATCGATGCCAAAGATGAGGACAAGCTCCAGCTGCGCGATCAGCTGCTCGCTGAACTCCGCGAATTTGCTGAACGCAATGTTGACAACAACGTGGTTCAGACGCAACTGGCCTCGGGCCTTGCCAATGCGGTGAGACACGCATCAGGCGAGGAAAAGCTCCCTTTGCGCGATGAACTGCTCGATGAGCTGCGCCGATTGGCTGAGCAACATAGCGACAATGTCGAGGTGCAGGAGCGACTGGCCTCGGCTTTCGTTGATGCGATGATCGATGCCAAACGCGAGGACAAGCTCCCGTTGCGCGATGAACTGCTCGATGAGCTGCGCCGACTGGCTGAGCGATGGGGCGGCGCCGACGTGGTTCAGACGCAACTCGCCTCAGGTCTTGTCAATGCGACGATCCATGCCAAGAATGAGGACAAGCTCCCTTTGCGCGATGAACTGCTCGATCAGCTGCGCCGATTGGCTGAGCAACATAGTGACAACGTCGAGGTGCAGGAGCGACTGGCCTCGGCTTTCGTTGATGCGATGATCGATGCCAAAGACAAGGACAAGCTCCCGTTGCGCGATGAACTGCTCGATGAGCTGCGCCGATTGGCCGAGCGACATAGCGACAACGGCGAGGTTCAGACGCAACTCGCCTCGGGTCTTTTCGACGTGATGATCCATGCCAAGGATGAGGAGAAGCTCCCTTTGCGCGATGAACTGCTCGATGAGCTGCGCCGACTGGCCGAGTGTCATCGCGAGAACGAAGTCGTGCAGGGGCAACTTGCCACGGGCCTTTGTTATGCGCTGATCGACGCCAAGGACGAGGAGAAGCTGCCCGTACGCGATGAACTGCTCGACGAGCTGCGCCGACTGGCCGAGCGTCATCGCGAAAACGAAGTCGTGCAGGGGCAACTGGCCATGGGCCTTTCTAAAGCGATGATCGACGCCAAAGACGAGAAGAAGCTCCCATTGCGCGATGAACTGCTTGCTGAGCTGCGCCGATTGGGTGAGCAACATGGCGATAACGACGCGGTGCAGGGTCCAGTGGCCATGGGCCTTTGCGATGCGATGTTCCAAGCTAAAAACGAGGATAAACCACTATTGCGCGATCAGTTGCTCGCTGAACTGCGTCGATCGGCTGAGCGTCATGGCGCCAACGAAGTCGTGCTAGAGCAAATGGGCGGGGGCCTCTTTTTTGCGCTGATCGACGCCAAGGACGAAGAAGAACTCTCCTTGCGCGATGAACTGCTCGCGGAGCTGCGCCGATTGGCTGAGCAGCATGGCGACAACGAAGAGGTACAGGCAGCGCTCGCCCGGGGCCTTTCCAATGCGATGATCTTCGCCAAAGACGAGAAGAAGCTTTCCTTGCGCGATGAACTATTCGAGGCGCTGCGCCAATTGGCGGAGCAGCATGGCAAGAACGATGAGGTGAGAGAAGAAATGGCGGCGGGCCTTGTCAGTTCGATGATCGATGCCAACGACGAAGACAAGCTCGCGTTGCGTGATAAGCGTCTTGAAGAACTGCGCCGACTCGCTGAGCAGCATTCGGACAACGACGGGGTACAAGGGCATCTGGCCACAGCCCTTTACAATTCAATGATCTATGCCATGGAGGCACGTAGATTCTCCTTACGGGATGAGTTGCTTGCAGACCTGCGCCGATTGAGTGAGAAGTATGACGAGAATGAAACTGTGCAGGAGTATTGCGCCGACGGCCTATGCTGGGCCGTATACTACTCTGTGGAGGAAGACAAGCCGGGGATGCAATCAGCGGCCCTCGAACAGTTGAGGGGCATGCAGCGGGATCGTGCCGGACGATTATACGTACTTCACAATCTGGCCGACGCGCTATTCTGCGCGACGAAAGCAGAGGCCCTCCAATCTGGCATCGCTTCGGCGCAAGAACTGCTGAGCGAGATGAAAGAGCTTGCGTCGGGCTTATCAGAGGATCTCACCTTGCAGGCATTGTTGAAGGGTGCTGAATTTGTGTGTCAGCGCGCTGCAGGAAACATTGCCCGCGCTGGTGCCTTGAGAAAAGATCTGGAGAGATTGCTTGCTTGCCACAAAGATGAACGTCTCGATGACGTTCGTGCCATGCTTCGTGAGTCATCCCCCTGACTCGATTGCCTTGTCGTTACCGTGGTGACAATGGATGATTGCAAGTCTGGTCCGGATTCATTGCTAGTACTACTGCTGGGGCGGCGACAGAGACCCCACAAGACCTACACGATGATCAGCTGATTCTCTTTGGGCTTTAAAGAGACATCACGGGTCCAAGCTCGACACTGCCTTGTTTACGGAATCTGCCAACTGCTGCGTAAGTTTGTCTGGACAAGTGAAGCCGGAGTCATTGTGGCCGCTGGGCGTCTCAATGAACTGCTTCGGTTCACTCGCCGCGTCGAAGAGGCGGCGACCCAGGGCGATGGGAATCAGTCGATCGTCCGTGCCGTGGAAGATGAGCTTGGGGCAGGCGATGTGCGGGATCTTGCTGAGTGAGTCGTAGCGGTGCTATCGCTCTTACCGCGGTAGTCGATCGTCGGCAGCGCCGGCGCCGGCGTGGGCGCGAGTCAAACTTGCGCAACAAGCTGATCGGGCTTGAACGGCAATTGGGTCGACGAATCGCGTTTCATCTTCGTATCACTGGCGCTGGAATCGCCGCGTAGCCAACACCGTGCCGGCCACGAGGATCAGCAGCATCAGCGCCACAAGTCCCCACACGGAAGTCGTAGGTACGGGATCACCCAACACCGTGAAAGCGATGAGTGCGTCCCCTCCGGGCACGCCGTCGCCGGAGGGAAGCGAGGCCGGGGCATTGGGGTTGCCGATCTCGCCGTCCAGAGCCAGGCCGCTGTTAACGGCCACTACTCCATTCGCGCCGATCGTCAGGGTGTAAGCATCCGGCGCCAACGGCTCGCTCAGGTTCAACACAAGCGGGTTAACGTCGGTATCAGCAGCTATTACGAACGACACCGGTCCCGTCTCAACGCCAGAAAGCGAGATGTCCGCCCCGTCCACATCAACTGTGGTATGAAATGTGATCGTGAACACGGTCCCCACCGCTTCCGCCGACAACGCCTCGCCGGGTGCCGGAAATGTCTCCACGATCTTGGGCGGGCCGGGATGGTAGACCGGATCCGGGTTGACAAAACCGTGTATCCACTCGTCCGGGTCAAACTCCACCGAGACGGGGGCCGACGGCACCGGGATCACGAAGTGCTGGGGGGCGGCGTCGTTGAATGCAACGTACGTGTCACCGTCGACGACCACGTCGATCGGCATGGTGAATCGGACGAAGGACTCATCCTGCACCTGATCGATCGACAACAGAACGTAGTGTCGCCCGTTGACTTCAACGGAGTCCCATCCCCAATCGTAAATGGGACTACCTTCCTCATAGACCCATTGCTGGAAGAACCAGTCCAGTTCTCCACCGTAGAAGCTTTCACAGACAGCCTGGAAGTCCTCCGTGGTCGCAGCCTGGAATTCAAAGGCCGCACGGTACGCCCTTAAGGCGTCGAAGAAGTCGCCGTCGCCTAGCATGTGGCGGAGCATGTGGAGTATCCAGGAGCCCTTGTAGTATGTCGTGTTCGGGTCGAAGATATCCGTCGGGTTCCCCAGTTCCTCATCGTAGACGTACACACTGCCGTCGAGGGGGTAGAACGGTGGTATCTTGCGGTCACGCATGATGGCCTGCAAAGCCGGCAGCCCACCCCCGCCGGGCTTGAACTCCTCCCACAACGCGTCAGCGTACGTCGCGAAACTCTCATTCAGCCAGATGTGGTTCCAGGTCTTGCACGTGACGGAGTCGCCCCACCACTGGTGGGCCAGCTCATGCGCGGACAGGCTTTCTTCGAACCCCGTGTAGTCGCCAATGGGGCCCTGCCCCGTCATCGTCTGGTGCTCCAACCCATACCAGGGGAAGTTGTAGATTCCATACTTCTCGTCGACGAACGGATACTCACCGAACATACCGGCGAACGTATCGAGCATGATGACGGACTTCTCCCAGGCGGCACGATTCTCCGCGGTGTCCCATGCCGGGTATATGAAAAACTCAACCGGCATGCTCCCGCCCGGGTGCGTATACGTGGCGGTCCATGTGTTGAATTCAGTGGCAGCAAAACAAACGAGAGAAGGGATGACCGCGTAGTTGCTGGCCCAGCGATAGGCCGTTCGATCCCCGGGCAAAGCGTCGACGCTCTGCAGCAGTCCGTTGGACGCGACGATGAGGGGATCCGGGACGGTCACGGAAATCTCCAGCGTGGCCTTGTCGGAGTTGTCGCCCGGCGCCGCGACGTCGCCCTCCTTCACCGGCCACCAGGAATAGGCAAAGTAGGGTTGGCTGCGCGTGGCGGCGACCGGCGTATCATCCGGCTGTGCATCCACTTGAAGACCGCCGGACCAGAAGGGCCCGATCGCCGGTATGGTGTTGCCGGAGTACTCGATCGTCAGCGTGAAGCTCTCGTCGAGCGCATAAGTTCGATCGAGCGTCACGACGCGCGTCGTCTCGCTCGTAGTCGTGACGGCGACAGGGATCGTTTCATTGACATGGGCGCCGGCGATACTGTAGATGTCGCACAGCCGAAACGAGAATTCATCCAACGCCACCGACTTGCTCTGAATGGTCATCGTATTGCGACCGACCAGCAAGCACGTATTGTCGATGTGATCAAGATTGCTTACTTCGACATCCAGTGAGTAGTGCAGGACGTCCGTATCGGCGAGCGCCTCCAGGTAAGCCGTGTCCGGTGGAGCCAGGGGCTGCGCCCAATGCCCTTCTGCCAGGGACCGGGCCATCCCGCATGAGGGAACTGGAGTTGCTCCTACGGATCGAGCCGATACCTGTGCGTGGACAGGTTCGGTAGTGCGTCCAAGGGCCCAAACAGAAACGATGAACACCACCAACACGCGGCCGCTAGCACAGGCCGGAGACAGGTACATGGTGCGCCCCTCCGCGATGAACACCCCGACTAACCGATCATTGGCCCAATGATCGATCTTCAATTGACCATCGTATCAAAGCGTCCGACGCGTGTCAACAAGAAACGCAACAGCCGCGGTGAAACATGCCTGTTTGCCCGCTCAGGTGTGCGAACCCTCCACCAAGAATTGCTCGCCGTTCTGTGTGGTGCGCAGTACCCACGAGGCGAGGTGGCGTACGCAACTTGAGCGCGTTTGGTCATGTCGCGTCATAGCGCGGAGTCCGATAGCGCACCATTCACAAAATCGGCGAACTTCCTTATGTATTCCTCGGTGAAGGTAAACCCACTGTTGTTGTGACCGCCGGGGGTCTGGATGAACTGCTTCGGCTCGGCGGCGGCGGCGAAAAGGCGGCGGCCGAGGGCGATGGGGATCAGTTGATCGTCCGTGCCGTGGAGGATGAGCTTGGGGCAGGCGATGTGCGGGATCTTGGTCACCGAATCGAAGCGCTGCGTCAGCATCAGCGACACCGGTAGGAACGCATAGTGGTGATTTCCGACATCGGCCAGACGCGTGAACGTTGACTCGACCACCAGCACGGCGGGTTCGTGGCGTTTCGCGAGTTCGATGGCCACGGCGCCGCCTAACGATCGACCGAATAAGACCATACGTTCCGTCGGAACGCCGCGCGTTTGGGTTAAGTACTTCCAAGCCGCCCCGGCGTCCGCGTACAATCCATCTTCGCTTGGCGAGCCGGTGCTCTCACCGTAGCCGCGGTAGTCGATCAGCAGCACGTTGAAACCCAAGTCCTTCAGGACGCGCGCGTCGTACAGACGGTCCGACATGTTGCCCGCGTTGCCGTGGAAGAAGAGCACGGTGGCCGTCGCGTTGACCCTGGGGACATACCACCCAACAACGGTCTCACCGTCGGCGGTCTCCAATCGCACGGTCTCAAAGCGGATGGCGGCGTCTTCGGGCGTCTGGTCGTAGCCGCGAGACGGGAAGTAAATCAGTCGGGCCTGAAAGAACGCTACCGCCACGCAGACGGCCACGTAGGTGAAGACGATCAAGATCGCCAGCCTGCCAAGCCGCTTCCAGATTCTTGGTCGAGTCCGCTCGTCCGCGTCGCCGGGGTCTACAATATCAATTCGATCCTGCCCGGTCATATCACGAATTCCTGCTCCGCCGGATGGCAAGAGATACACGCGGTCTGAATCTTGCCCATGCCGCAAATCCGTAACGCAGGCATCCTTGCCTGCTTCTTTCTTTCGCCAAGTCAAAAGTGCTACATGCGCTCAGCCGGCACCCTCAAGCAAACGCTCGAAACCAAAAACTGACAACTGATAACCGATAACCAACAGCTACCAATCCCATCGATCACACATCAAGTTATATCCGCGAACGCGTTACGCGCCCGCGAAGCGCCAACGCCAGATGAGAAGAAAAAAATGTACGAAACGAAGCCACTTGAAAGTCACACTGAAACAAGTCCAGCGGCGGGTGGCATGGGCAAACTTGTTTGCCTCTGTTATGTGTCACGTCCCACGGGCAAGCTGTCGCTTGCCCATGCCACCCGCCTCGGGCGAATCATGGGTACGCTACGCGTGGACTATGCCACCCAACCATGCCACCCGGCCGCCTATTTCCTTCTTCGGTCGGGTGCGGATTCGTCCGATATTACGCACGGAAGACCGCAGATCCAAGACGTTGCGGAGTTGTTCGCCCGCAACCAAAGCCGCGGTGCGGCGTCCGGTTCATAGCTTGCGGTGTGAACCGCGGGATACGCACCCGGACGTGCGGGAAGCCCCGGAAGGGGCGACAGATCGTTGTCAATTGTCGAGCATGTGTCGCTCCTGCCGGGGCTCGGCACGTGCGAGGCGACCGAATCCCCATGGCTAACGCCATGGGCTATGAACCGATCGCCCCTGCTGGGGCTTGCACCGGAATCGACGCGCAAGACCGAGATTCCGGTGGATGTTGTACAGAGGCAGAATATGGTCAGAACAGGCGAAATCGAGCACGGTCGGCTGATCGCCGGACAGGAAGAGACGGTCTGGCACTGGGGCACCCCCGCGGGCCGGCAACGCGTCGAGCGGCGGGCGAGGTTGATCAGCGAGGCGGCCGGGCTCGCGCGGGGAAGCCGCGCCCTCGAGCTGGGCTGCGGCACGGGCATCTTTACCCGCCACTTTGCGGCCACCGGTGCACAGATTATTGCCATCGATGTGTCACCCGAACTTCTCGATATTGCGGTGAGCAGGGAATACCCCGGCGACATCCTGTTTCGCATCGACGATGCCGAATCGATGTCGTTCGACGACGCGTCGTTCGACGCGGTGATCGGTTCGAGCGTGCTGCACCATCTGGATATCGATCAGTCGATCGCGGAGATCCTTCGCGTGCTCAAACCCGGCGGTGCGCTGGCCTTCGCCGAGCCCAACATGATGAACCCGCAGATCGTCCTCGAGCGCAGCACGCCGATGGTGCGGCGCTGGCTCGGGGTCAGCCCGGAAGAAACCGCGTTTTTCCGCTGGTCCTTGGCCGCCAAGCTGCGCGACGCGGGATTCGTTGACGTGTCCGTCGAGCCGCACGATTTTCTTCATCCGTCGGTGCCCAAGCCGCTGATCCCCATGGTACGGCGTGTGGGCGGCGTGCTGGAGGCCATCCCGCTGGTCCGCGAGATCGCGGGCTCATTGCTAATCAGTGCGCGGCGCGATGAAGTGGATTGAAACAAAGGCGGTGGGATGGTCCACGAATGATGCGACAATCGCGCCAGGTACCCTTGCCGAGCCGCATGCTTCAGCTTGCGCGGTATTGCGAAAGTGCGTACGACGGTCAAGTCCGGGGGCGCCGCGCGGGCTGAAGCCCGCGGCTCAGATCGTCGTGGGACTCTTGAAATATCGGATTGAGCCAGGGGACAGCGTATGGAACACCCTTCCACGTCTGACACCGATCGAATCTGGCTGGCGGTCTGTCTCATCAGTCTGATCTGCTACCTGGTATTCTCCCAGGCGATTCCGGAATTCGTACGCGAGGTGATTCGTCTGATCGGCAGGATCTGAGCGTTACCCATGGCCTGGCTCCACTTGATTTCGTTAGCGGCAATAGCGGTGCTCTGGTTCGTCATGTGGCGGACCGGGTGGCGATGGGTCTCCGCGTGCGGCGTCGAAGACCGCATCACGCGCTGGTCGCTGGCGACCGTGCCGGCGACCGCGGGCATCGTACTGGCCGTCCACACACCCGCGTTCCTTTCACTGTTTACGGGTCGAGGGTTCGTGTCGCCGGCGTTCGTCGCGGCCGTCTTTCTTGTGCTGACGGTGCTGACATGGATGTTGGTTCATCGCTTCGTGCCGCGTCCGGAATATGCGCAGGAGAAAAAACACTCCTCCTTGCCAAGGAGGGGTTGGGGGAGGTTGAATCCCCGAAGCACGACCCCCCTCAGTCCCCCCTTGGTAAGGGGGGAAGAATGTACCTCCTGCTTTCGGTGGGTGCCCGTGGTGCCGATCGTCATGATCGTCGGGCTCTACGCACTTTTCTTCGTGGAGGCGATGACGCGTTATCCGACCGGCTACGACGGTCTTCACTATCACCTACCGCAGGCCGTCCACTGGATGCAGACCGGCTCGTTGGACCTGATGCTGGGGCAGATGCACCGCTCGCTGCCGGATAACGCGATGCTCATCCCCATGCTGCTGAGCTTCGCCGGGCTCGAAAAATTGATCACGGTGTTCAACGTGCCGAACGGCGTGTTGCTGGGCGCAGCGATCTGGGGTTTGTGTCGGGCCGTGCGGCTGGGTCGAGCGGCGTCATCCGTGGCCGCCTGTATCGCGATGAGCGTCCCCGTCGTAGCGTTTCAGACTTTTTCCAGCTACGTCGACCTGTACGCCACGGTGGCCTGGTTGCTGTCGCTGCTGGCGCTGGTGTGGGCTTGCCGCACGGGGGCGCGACGGCAACAACTTGGGTTGATCATACTGGCAGGCCTTTCCGGCGGCGCGGCCTTGGGATGTAAGACGACCTACCTCGTCCTCGTGTTCTTCCTCGTCATCGTTGCGTGTGCCCTGGAGTGGGTCGCCGGTAAATCGGCACCGGGTCGCATGCGGCGTTCGTTATGTGGGGGGCTGGTCTTTGGCACGGCCGCCCTGGCGTGCTCGGCCTTCTGGTTCGTGCGCGGCGCCGTGCAAGCAGGCAATCCGATCTACCCATTGGGCGTTTCCGTGGCGGGCAAGGAAATACTCCCGGGTTTTTCGGATGACGACTGGTTCCCGCATCGTTCGCTGGCCACCAAAGTGCAACGGTGGTGGCACTATCCATGGACGGAGCCGAAGTACGCCGGCTCGGGCGAGACCTACAGCGTCAACAACGGTTTGGGCGCCGCATATGCCGCGTTCGTGCCGATCGGCCTGGTGTTCGCCGTGCTTCTCGTGATGAAAGAACGCAGTCGACGTGTGGAGGATCGTTGGTTCGGCGTTTATGCCACCCTTGTGCTCGCAGGGGTCGCCCTGCTGCTGACGGTATTCGAGGAGGTGCTGCGCTACGTGCTCGGTCCCGTGCTGCTGGCGATTCCGGTGTCGGCGTTGCTCTATCAGCGACTACAGATACGTTTCCCGCGCGCCATCGCCGTTGTGGTGAACGTCTCGCTTCTGGTGACGGTGGCGGTAGCGGCGCTACCGCCGGCGCGGGCGCTGGCTAGCCGCGTGCGCGACGGGTCGTGGAGCCGGCGTTCGTTCTACAGTATCCCGGACGTCGTCAACCTGCTACCGTCGGGCACGCGAGTATTGAACCTCGCACCACCACACAATACGTATGCCTTGTACGGTCTTAGACTCGCTAATGACGTGATCCCCGGCACACTCTGGAACACCCTCGTCGAGGACGGTGAGGTGACAGCCGCCAACCTCGACGCCCACCGCATCGAGTACGTCTTTTTACGCCAACCACCCTCCGGTCGACCCTGGCCCGACGAGCGTTGGCCTCGCGATCTTCCCGTCCAGTGCATCTACGACGATTCACCGTACTTGACAGACCATCCGATACCCGCGTCTCGCCTCTACCGTGTGAACACGACCGCCTTGGCAGCACGCTCAGCCAGGTAGTGCCGGTGTCTCCGGTGTATTGCACGCCTCCGCTCTAAGGGAAGCGAGGGGCACGGACCCGCAAGAACACTTGGGAAGCCACTTGAACAAATACCAAAAAGTCGTTACACTTAGGGAACCGGCGGACGTAATGCCAGTCATATATTTGAATTGGACTACCGTCATGAAAATGCACTTCGTTTGGATGCTGGTGTGCCTGAGTCTTCTTGCCTGCTCAAGTTGCGGCACAAACGTGTCGGAGGCCTCAGCCAGATCACAGTGTCCGGATCTCTCGATAAACGAGTTCAACGATACGGTTGAGCTGGCACGCCTCAGAAGAGACTCCGGCGACTCAAAGGAGGATTGGAACTCTGCACTGGGTCTCTTCTGCATTGAATATGCTATCGATTTTTCAGATTGCTCGCAATGTGTCCGTGCTATCGGCGGTCTGGTTTGGGGAGGGTAAAGGACATCGGAGTGGATGCGTGCGAGGTGGCGGTCGCTTGGACGCACATCCGTTCGGTCTCATCCAAGATCGCCCTTTTCATCGCACCAATCGGAGCATTCTTGACCATGGTGGTTCGAGCGGAGCTTGTGTCGTTTTCTCCAAGTTGACGTTAGGCCCCGGTTTGTTGTGGGTCAACCATCGCGGTGCCCTCGCCTGTGACTCGTTTGCTGTCGCCCTGCGGATGGTCGTACGACCGCAAGCCCCGTGAATCCTGATCCCAGGGGGCTGGACTGGTCTTTGGTGGCGGTATCTGCTAGGCTACCCGCCTTGTGCATCGTGCGCATACTTGCTTGAATGACGTATTGGCAGGGCCTGCTCGCGATCTCGCTCGCAGTCGCCAAGTGAGAAATATTATGCGTGAGAATCTGACAAAGCTTACGATATTGCTGGTGCTTGTTGGCGCCCTGCAGATGAGCGGGTGCGCCTCGGTGTTTCCGCTGCAGACGATTCCGTTCAATCTCGAATCCTCCGGTATTTTGGACGTCGCGCCCGGCGAAAATGCGACGAAAAAATTCATCATCCCCGATTTCTATGCGGGCGGTTTCAATTTTGCTGCCTGCTCGTTCGCGATCGGTGCAAATGCGGTCAGCGTGGTCCTGGACGGTGCGCCCGGCAAAGGCTTGGTCAACCAACAGACCAACACGCTAACCATTGATGTGTGGATTGACGGCCCAGGCAACGAAGCCACCGTGGGAGACACTGGCGAACGATACGGTCCGTTCAACGTCGTGTTGGATGATGCTCTGAACGTCGTTTCCATCAGCTCGCCGCCCATCAGTCTCAGCGCGGACACGGCTAGATTTCTAAATGGAGGCTCATTCGTGATGAGCATTTCCGCGAACGCCAACTTTAGCGGGCAGGTTCGTATCAGCCAGTTGGACTTGATTGTACAGGTGGGCTAACCTCGCCTGGAGCCTGTACACGAGAATTCAACAACGTGTGGCGAGCGCAAGTCCCGGTGTGCCGCAGTTTCTTGGTCCGTCGAAACCGGGCTTCGCCCCAATGGTCCCAAGAATCCGAGCGATGCTGTGCTGCCGACGGACTGCTTTCCCAGCTGTTGAGCTAGGTGCGCGGTTGTGGGCCGAAACCGGAGTTCCGAGTCTAGACGAGGATGTAGAAACTGGTGCTTTAGTATGGCGATGAGATGCGGTTCGTGTTAGGCTATCCGCGCCGTGGGGCATGTGCATTCTTATGTCGAATGACGGATCGACGGGGACCGGCGCGGGTCCTCTCAATCGCTCAGAATAAGGAGAGACATTATGCGAAAGAACTTGACGGGGCTTGCGGTGTTACTGGGGATCGCCGGTGGTTTGCAGGTGAGCGGGTGCGTCGTGCTTCCACCAATAACACAGCAGCTTCCTCTTGGGTCTTCAGGTACGTTCGAAGTCGAGGCGGGGGTGCCTAAAGTTAACACCTTTTCCTACGGAGGCTTCGATGCCCAAGGGGCAACTTTCCGCACCGGCTCGTTCAAAATTAACCCGAGCGCCATCACGGTGACGCCGGGTGGCACGTCCGGCAAGGGCGCGGTCAACCTGCAGGCCAACACGCTTACCGTCGAGGTAAGGATTGCCGGCGCGGGTGAAGAATCCACCGTATGCGAGAGCGGTGAGCTCTACGGCCCTTTTAGCGTAGAGCTAGACGAGAACTACAATGTCGTGTCGATCGATCCGTCATCCGTTACGTTAAAGCCGAGTACGGTGTCGCTTCTGAACGAGGGTGCAGTTGTCCTGTGCATCACGGTGGAAGCCAGCTTTGACGGGGTGGTCAGCATCAGCCAGTTTGAGCTCACTGTCAGCGTGCAGTTGGGCTAGTGCACTGTTTCGCCTGAATTTGTCGGTGTCGCTTTGCACGTCGGGCGTATCGGGATCAGAGCACCGGGCGCAAGTCCGGTGACTTCTCTACAGCGAAAGAAGTCCGCGGGCTCGCTCCCGCGCCTCGGATATAGCGGCGCCCGCAGTGTCGTGCTGATTGGGTCTGCCTCAGGAGCACCATCGGCGTTCGACACGCATCACTCACGTTTTCGTCACATGCGCCGTGGCGATGATCGAACCACGCCATGACGCCAACGTACCACTCCTGTACACGCGATAAGTGTCTCGTGGGAATAGGAGCGACGTGACCATGCAGATTTTTCTTTTTATAAGGTGGCTGCTCTTCGTCTGGCCCGTCCTCGTCGGCCAGCTTCCGCCGCCTCCCAGTGGCGGTGGGGACGGGGAGGCCTTGCCGCGGCTGGTGGTCGTAGAGCGTAAGATCGATCTAGGCACGGTACTGGAAGGTGACAAGGTGCCGGTCGAATGGGTCCTCCGAAACGAGGGACAGGCCGACCTGCTGATCGACAAGGTGATCCCTTCGTGCGGGTGCACGGTGGTCAAGTTGTCCCAGGATGAAAAGACCCTGGCGGCTGGCAAACAAATGCGTCTGAAGGCGGAATTCGACAGCAAGACGCGGCGCGGGCGGCAGAATAAGGGCGTGACCGTACACAGCAACGATCCCCTCGTCCCGACGATGAAACTCGAATTCACGGCCCTGGTCGAGCCGCTTTACGACACGAAGCCGGGCGACAACCTGAACCTGCGTTCCGTGCAGCGCGGGGAGTCGGCGGTGACGGTGTTGGAGATCATGCCGACACAGGGTCGAAAAGTCGTGGACGTGAAGAATGTCGAGATGGATGCAGACCTCCCGCTGACATGGGAGGCGACTGCGTTTGACGCCAAGTACGGCGAGGGCGAGCGCGTGCGGTTCATGGTCGATTCGTCGGCCGGGCTCGGCACGCTGACCGGTCGCGTGAAGGTCGCACTCGAAATTGACGGTATCACACGCACGCTGGAAATGCCCCTTCGTGCGCAAGTCGTGGGCGAGCTGGTGGCGAACCCCAAAGTACTGGATACCACGCGGCACCACGTGAACCCCGGCAAGAAGCTGCCCAAGGTGACCGTGCGGGCGATGAACAAGCGCCCCTTCAAGATTCTGCAAGCCACGGCCGGCCCGTTCCTGGATGTGCAATACGAGGCGGTCGGCAGGCCAAGGCCTGAATCGGCCTACAGGTTTCAGCTAATCGTACGCGACGACGCGCCGGTGGGTCCATACGGTGTGCTCTTGGAGGTGAAAACGGACTCACTTGACCAGCCGGTGATTCGCGTACCCGTGTACGGTATC
>Ga0055480_10000397_pt1 | contig 16106 bp, 13 predicted proteins | sample Muzzi_PWB_D2_FD_57935 | JGI IMG/M metagenome (GOLD analysis project Ga0055480, IMG submission 57935) | Wetland microbial communities from San Francisco Bay, California, USA, that impact long-term carbon sequestration - Muzzi_PWB_D2 | ecosystem: Environmental > Aquatic > Marine > Wetlands ... | reverse complement strand
GCGTAGCCCATTCAGTCCCGAGGCGGGCCAGGATCGAGCCGGCACAGACCGCATCGTCGAGCGAGAAGCGGCCCCCACGCCCGGCGCAGACGACGACCAGCCCCTCCACACCCGCCACGGCCTTCGCCACCGCCGACAGATTCATGAATGAACCGGTGACAACCCGTTTCGCACTTGCCACGGCGACGAGCGCCTGGGTCCCGTTGGTGGTGTTCATGACCAGCTGCTTCCCTTCCACCTTCGCCCGCGTGAACTCCGCCGGTGAGTTCCCAAGATCGTAGCCCTCGATCTTCAAACCCCTGCGCTCCCCGCAAAGGAGGGTGTCGTCCCGCCCGAGAGACGAGACCAGCTTGATGGCCTCCTCCGAACCCGTGGTCGGATAGATGGCACGCGCACCGTTGGCCAGTGCCTCGACGATCGTACTCGTCGCCCTGAGAACGTCCACGACCACGACCGTCCGGTTCTGTACGTCGGCCGGGTCGAGCTCGCCGAAGGTGAAATAGAGGTCGACGCCCATATCGTTCTACGCCGTTTCCGTCGCGGCCTGTGACCGCTCCTCGAGGAATCGCTCCAGGAAGTGTGTGTCCACGTCCCCACGAATGAAGTCTTCGTTCCGCGTGATCTCCGCCAAGACCGGGATCGTCGTGGGAATCCCTTCGATCACGAAGGACTCCAGCGCGATCCGTGCCCGGACGAGAGCCTCCTCACGACTGTTCCCGCTTACGATGAGCTTGGCGAGCAACGAGTCGTAGAACGGGGGGACCGTGTAGCCCCCGTACACATGCGTATCGAGTCGGACACCGGGCCCCCCGGGGGGATGGAACGTGATCACCTTCCCGGGCCTCGGCGCGAAGCCGCGCTCCGGATCTTCTGCGTTGATCCGGAATTCGATCGCGTGCCCCCGGTGCTTCATCGCACATCCGTCGGGGAACGACATGGGCTCCCCGGCAGCGACCCTGATCTGCTCCTTCACGAGGTCCAAGCCGGTCGTCACCTCGGTGACGGGATGCTCGACCTGGATCCGGGTGTTCATCTCGATGAAGAAGAACGAGCCTTCTCGATCGAGAAGGAATTCCACGGTTCCCGCTCCAACGTACCCGATGGCCTCGGCCGCACGGATGGCCGCCTCGCCCATCGTCTGCCGAAGGGCCGGCGTGAGGCCGGGAGACGGCGCTTCCTCGATGAGCTTCTGGTGGCGTCGCTGGATCGAGCAATCCCGCTCACCCAGATGGACCACGCGGCCGTGGGAATCGCCGAACACCTGGAACTCGACGTGCCTGGCACGCTCGATCGCCCGTTCCAGGTAGACCTCCGAATTGCCGAAAGCCGCGCGGGCCTCGTTTCGGGCAGCACCGAGAAGATCGGAGAAGCCGGCCGCGTCCCGAGCGATCCGCATGCCCTTCCCGCCACCCCCGGCCGAGGCCTTGATCATGATGGGGAACCCGATTTCCTTCGCCAGCGCCATGGCCTCGCCGACATCATCGACCACGTCCGGAGAACCCGGAACGGTCGGGACCCCCACGTCCATCATCGTTCGACGTGCCGTGGCCTTGTCACCCATGGCCCGGATCTGGTCGGGGTTGGGCCCGATGAACACGAGGCCGGAGCGACCACAGATCTCACTGAATTCCGCGTTTTCGGCCAGGAACCCGTATCCCGGATGGATCGCCTCCGCACCCGTGACCTCGGCCGCCGCAATGATCCGGGGCACGCTGAGATAGCTCTCGGCCGCCGATGCCGGACCGATGCAAACGTCTTCATCGGCGAAGCGGACGTGAAGGGAGTCCCGGTCGGCCTCCGAATATACGGCCACCGTCCGGATGCCCAGCTCGTGGCACGCACGGATGATCCGCAGGGCGATCTCGCCGCGGTTCGCGATGAGCACTTTCCGAAACAAGGGGCCTCCCCTGGTAGCCTGCAATCGCGGCGCTCGGCCGCTCGGATCCAGTGTGGGGCTAGGAAGGCTCGACGCGGAAGAGCACCTGGCCGTACTCGACGGGCTCAGCGTTGTCGACGCAGACCTCGACGACGGTGCCGCTGACGTCCGATTCGAGCTCGTTCATCAGCTTCATCGCCTCGATGACACAGACGGTTTCCCCGCGGGAGACCCGGTCTCCCTCTTCCACGTACGGCGGAGCATCCGGGGCCGGAGCCCTGTAGAACGTCCCGACCATCGGCGAAACGATCTCGGCGAGGTTCGAGGACGGTGTCCCTCCACCTTCTTCGGGCTCGGGAGTCTCGCGCGGAAGTTCCGCGGGAGACTCGCGGACGGTGTCGTCGGAGATCCCCACCGTCGGCACCGAAGTCATGATGGGTGAGGGAGTCTTGGAGAGGCGCACCCTCGTTCCTCCCCGCTCGAGCTCGACGGAGTCCAAGCCACTCTCATCGAGGGCGCGGATCAAACTCTGGAGGAACTCGAGATCGATCATCCGGTCACCCGCTCCAAGTATTTGTCCTCTCGCCGATCGACCCTGAGCACGTCCCCCTCCTCGACGAAGAGGGGGACCTGAACCACTGCACCGGTTTCGAGCTTCGCCGGCTTGGTTCCGCCCTGTGCCGTGTCACCGCGGACTCCGGGATCGGTTTCGACCACTTCGAGCTCGACGAAAAAGGGAAGCTCGACGCTGATCACGCTCTTGTCGTGCACGAGCCCCTCGCACGCCATGTTCTCCTTCAGGTATCGGAGCTGGTCGTCCCCGATCACCGAGCTCGAGATCGGAATCATCTCGAACGTCTGCGCGTCCATGAAGTAGTAGAGTTGCCCGTCCGTGTAGCTGTATTGGACAGGCCGACGCTCCAGACGCACATCCGTGACCTTCTCACCTGCCCGGTAGGTCCGCTCGACGACCTGGCCCGTGAGGACGTTCTTGAGCTTCGTACGGACGAAGGCTCCGCCCTTGCCGGGCTTCACATGCTGGAAGTAAGCGATAGCCCAGAGGTCGCCATCGATCTCCAGGACCATCCCATTGCGGAAGTCGGATGTGGATGCCATCGGGGGTTCGTCACGTAACGGTCGAGACGGGGCGGCCGGTCAACGCCTGCCACCCCAGTCGGTCAGTCCTCAGCCTCGAAACGTAATGCCGAAACGAGGCCGCGAAGCCCTAGAAGATAGCTGTCGACACCAAAACCAAAAACCACACCCCGAGCGACCGCAGAGAGGACGGACTCGGTCCGGAAGGCCTCGCGCGCTGCAGTGTTCGAAAGGTGGACCTCGACGAACGGGCGTCCCGTCGCGACCAATCCATCCCGGAGAGCCACGCTGGTATGGGTGAGCGCCGCCGCGTTCACGACGATTCCGTCGATCGCGTCTGCGGACGTCGCGAGATAGTCGAGGATCTCGCCCTCCGAGTTGGACTGGAACGACTCCAGAGTCACATCGAGCTCGGACGCCAGTCCCTGAAGCGCGGAATCGATATCCGCCAACGTGGCGCGGCCGTAGACCTCCGGTTCCCTTCGGCCGAGGAGTTGGAGGTTCGGCCCGTGGATGACCACGACCTTCAAGGCTTCTCGTCCTCCTCCGTCTCCTCGGACCCGGACGCAGGCCTCCACGCCAGGAGTGCCTCGAGATAGTCGGTGACCGGAAGGCTCGCATCCTCTCCCTCCACTCCTTCGGACGCGGTGTCGGCCGACCCGTCGATTTCCGCGAGCCGCGCCAAGATCGACGCGTCGTCCGGCCTTTCCTCCGCAAGCCTGCGGTAGATGCGAACCGCGCGATCCACATGCCCCTGGCGAACGAACACCTCCGCCATGGTACGAGTCGCCGGGCCATCGTCCGAATCCTCCTCCCGGGGATCCGGGCGATCCTCCGGACCGGTGCGCGTGGGAACCGATTCATCCACAGGAGCGACCGGCTCCTCGGACCCACTCACCGCCGCCGCCTCGAGGTCGGGAGCCAGATCCCCGATGTCGACCACCGTGGACTCGTCCGGCGCGAGCGCGGCAATTTCCACTACCCCTTCGTCGAACGTGGCCCCATTGGTGGTTCGAGACGAGATCTCGGTTCCCCCGGGGCCGAGCGCGTCGATATCGACGACGACGCCCGCTTTCTCGGAACCGGGAGCGAGATCCCCGATCTCCACAGGCCCGAGGGAGAGACCGGAGGGTGGCCCCGTTCGGTCCGAATCACCCAGCTCGACGAGTCGCGCCCGCACCTCCGGGTCGCCCGGATCGAGGTCTTCCAGCCTCTGAAACAGCCCGAGGGCCTCCGCGCTCTGGCCTCGCTCGGCGAGCAGGAACCCCAGGCCCTTCAAGGCGGAGACATTCTCGTCGTCCAGCTCGAGGACCTTACGGAAAGAACGTTCCGACTCTTCTTCATCCGCTCGTGCGCGATAGACCCAACCCGCCACGACATGGCCACTGGCGAAGTCAGGGAGGCGGCGGACTCCAGCCTCCACCACCTCGACGGCCTGGCCAAGATCGCCCGCACGACGGAGGGCGTCGGCCAGCGGCGCAAAACCACGGCCATCCGGATCCCGGTCAGAGAAGAGGACGGCGCGTAGGTCGCGGATCTCCCGCTCAAGGGATCCCGGCACCAGTGGCTCCGACATCTGAGGAAAGGCCGGGGTGGGGTCCCCGGAGATCGGCGCAAGATAAGGATCCGGCGCGAAAAGTGTCAACGAAAGGCCTCGGCCAGGGAACGTGACGGTGCCCGAGCCCGTATCCTGATGCCGTCGAGGGATGTCTGGATCCGGAGTCGCTTGAGGCGCCCGAAGGGCCCGATTAGCTTGATTCCTTCCTCCTTGCCCGCTCGGGCACCTCCGTCGCGGGAGCGAAAGCTCCAGGAGTTGCAGGAAATGATGCGTCAGATGCGGGAAAACACGAAGTGGATCATGCTGGCCACTGCCTTGGCGTTCGTGGCCCTCATGGTCTTCCAATGGGGGATGGACATCACCGGCCGCAGCGCGATGGGGGTGGGTGAGATCGGCCGGGTCAACGGGACGCCGATCATGTACGACGACTACATGGCCACGTACCGGAACCTCTACAGCCAAGTCCAGCAGACGCAGCAGGGACCGATCACGACCCAGCGGACCCGGGAGATCGAGGATGAGGCGTTTGACGAGATCGTCACGCAAATCCTCATGTCGCAGGAACTCGAGCGCAGGGGGATCCGCGTCACCGACGACGAGATCCGGCAGGCCGCACAGCAAAGTCCGCCCCCCGAGATGCTCCAGCAGTCGGTCTTCCTGACCGACGGTCAGTTCGACCTTCAGAAATACCAGGAGTTCATCGCCTCTCCTCAGGCAGATCCAAACCTGCTGCTCTACCTCGAGAGCTACTACCGCACTGTGATCCCCCGGGCCAAGCTGTTGCGTCAGCTGACGATGGGGATGTACCTGTCCGACGAAGAGCTTTGGCAGGCCTGGCGTGACGAGCATGAGACGGTCCAGATCCGCTATCTGGCCTTGCAACCCGGTCTCCGAATCGCAGACAGCGAGGTCTCCGTCTCGGAGTCGGAGGCGCGAGCCTACTACGAGGATCACGAGGAGGAATTCGAGACGCCTGCTCGGGCCCGTGTTCAGGCGGTCGTGATCCGTATGGCGCCGACCGCGGCCGACACGGCGGCGTCCCTGGCCCGAGCGGAGGAAACCCGTGCGCGTATCGAAGAGGGTGGGGAAGCGTTCGCCGAAGTGGCCCGCGAGGTGTCCGAAGACCTCCTCACGGCCGAAGCCGGGGGGGACCTCGGGATCGTCTACCACGGACAGCGACTCCCCGTCATCGACTCGGCCGTCTTCGCCACTCCTGCGGGCGGCTTGGCCGGGCCCGTGCAGAGCCCCTCCGGATACCACGTGCTTCGGGTCGACGAGCGGTGGGATCAAGACAGCGCGCGGGTCAGCCACATCCTCCTTCCGCTCCAACGGACCGACGAATCCGAGATCGCCCTGCTGACCCTGGCGGATTCCCTCGAAGCGCTGGCCGAGTCCTACCCTCTCGCGGAGGCGGCGCAGATGCTGGGCCTGGACGTCCAGAGCGGGGAGCTCACCGACGAGTTCGCGTTCATCGCGGGGGCGGGCCAGGTGGACGACGCTGCCGTCTGGGCGTTCGAAGAGGCTGTGGAAGGTGACGTGAGCCCGGTGTTCGAAACGGCTCAAGCCTTCTACGCCCTGGAACTCGTGAGTCTTACGCCGAGGGGGGTGCTCCCCTTCTCGGAGGTCCGGTCCGAGATCGAAGGGGATCTACGCTTCCAGAAGAAGATCGACCTCGCCAAGGAGAACGCCACCGACCTCGTCGAGCAGGTGCGGGCCGGGGCGACGTTGGAGGAGGTCGCTACCGATGTGGAGCTCCAGGTGCAGGAAGCCGGGCCACTCACCCGGAACGGCTTCGCCACCGGCCTCGGCCGTCAGAGTCCCGCGGTGGGGGTCGCTTTCGGATTGGCCCCCGGGGCCGTGAGCGATCCGGTGATCTCCAACCAGGACGTATTCATCATCGAGCAGGTGAGCCATACACCGGCGGACAGCGCCGCGTGGGCGGCCCAGCGGGACTTGCAGAGGAACCAACTCCTCGGCCAGTCGAGCCAGACCAGGATCACGGACTGGCTCGCGGGGCTGCGCGCCAGCGCGAGGGTCGTCGATCGACGGGACGAGGTCCTCCAACCGCCTACCGAGAATGCCCTTCCCCAGTCGAGGGGCGGGCTGTTCTGACCTAGGTCAGCTCTTCTCGGAGGGGCCCGCAGACTCCGGGTCCCGGATCGACTCCTCCTCGTTTCCGGACAGCCTTCTCGGCCCGGCGTCCTCCTTGCGCTCCCCTCCCGTCACCTTCGAGGCACCGGGGCGCTCCTCGGGGAGCTTCAGCTCGCTCTCGATCTCCCTGAGCGAGCCTTTGAACTCCCTGATGCCCTTCCCTAGTGACGATCCGATCTCCGGCAGTCTCTTTGCTCCGAAGAGGAGCAGGACCACCAGGAAGATCAGAGTGATCTCCCAAACTCCCAGTCCGCCGAACATTTCTCTCAAACCTCCCAGGCTTCGCGTCGGGGCCGCCGACCGGCGCCCCTCGCCACAAGGCCTATCAGATCCACGATCTGGCCACGAACGCGACGATGGCCACGCCCAGAAGCGTCAGAACGTTCAGGTACACCGTAACCGGGCCCAGGGTGAGGGCCACGGCCACCAGATCCATCGAAACCGGTCCCAGCGACGCCGACACCGACGTCATGAGGAACGTCCGCGGTGCACCATCCGGAAGAAAGCGCTCCGCCAACTCCGTGAACAGCCCGCCAAGGAAGAACCCGAGGACGAGCGTCCACCCGAGACGCATGGAGTTGCGTCTCCGGTTGTCCACTAACATACGGTCCCCCTCGACGCCCCGTTCCCGCCATACACGTCAGCGGCTCCTGTCCGCAGCATAGTTCACGGCGTCTCTCAATGCATCCAGGGGAGGGCCAGGCGGCAAACCATCCAGGCATGCCTCGGCCCTGGCTCCGAACTCCTGCGCGCGCATCCGGGCATAGCGCAGCCCCCCTCGGTCGGTCACGATCCCCACCACCTCCGCGATGTCCTCGTCCGCGGGTTCGACGAGGGTGAAGAACCGGCGGATCCTCTTCTCCTCCGGCGGAGACATCCTCTCGAACGCCCCCACCAGCGGCAAGGTGACCTTCCGTTCGCGGAGGTCGTGCCCACTGGGCTTGCCCGTGACGGCCTCCGTACCCGTGTAGTCGAGGAGGTCGTCCGCGATCTGGAAGGCCATGCCGAGGTTCCGGCCGAAACGGGCGAACACGTCTCCGTACTCCCTCGGCCCGAGGAATGCCCCGAGCTCGCACGCCGCCGCCATCAGGGAACCTGTCTTCGCCGCGATGAGCCGGTAGTAGTCTTCTTCGGAGAAGTCCAACGCGTCGTACGACGTGAGCTGACGCATCTCACCCACGCTCATCTCGTTCGCCGCCCGTCCCATGATCGAGACGGCCTCCAGGATTCCGAGGTCGGCGAGCTCGGTCACGGCACGGCTGTAGAGATAGTCCCCCAGGATGATGGCCACCTGATGCGTCCAGAGGGCGTTGACGGTCGGCTGGCCGCGGCGCAACGCGGAATGGTCGACCGCATCGTCGTGCACCAGAGTTGCGAGATGCACCAATTCCACTACTGCCGCGAACGTCACCGCCCGATCGTCCGGTGTGCCACCAACTTCGTTGGCGAGGAGCAGCAGCGTCGGACGGAAGAGTTTCCCCCGCATGAGCAGGAGATACTCGTTCACCTCCTCGATCATCTCGAAGTCGCTGGCGACGACGCGTCGAATCGCCTCGATGACCTCATCGAGGCGGTCGTCGACAGGCTCCTGGATGGAGGCCAGACGTGGCGGAGCCTTTGGGACGGCCGGTCCTAAGGTTTCCATCGGCGCCGGCGGGAAGGTGCGAACATCCGGATCCGTGCGCTGAGGCAGGCTCTCCTCCCGACAGCGCGAGCCATCCTCGGAATCACGGGCCCTGGGACGAGGTCAGCGGAGGGCACGGAGTCGCTCGGTCACGTCCGCGAAGTTGATGTCCAGAGTAAACACGCGGTCGTAGAACTCCACGGCGAAGTCGGTGTTCCCGAGGGACTCGTGGGCCCGCCCGAGATAGTAGTAGATCCCGATGAGTTCGTCCTCCACCCCGTGGGGCACGTCCAGCGCACGGCTCAACGAACGAACGGCAGCCTCGAGTTCACCCTTGTCGATGAAGCACTGTCCCAGAAGCTCGTAGGTGGGGAGGTGAGACGCCGAGGCACGCAGGGCCTGTTGGTACTCCTGGATGGCCTCGTCGTAGAGCCCCATCTCCCGGTACGCGGTGCCGAGGTCGTGATGGGCTCTCACGTCGTCCACCGACACGTTCTCCGCCACCTTCCTCTTGAACTGGCTCAGCATCTTCGCGAAGTCGGCGGCCTCGTCCCCGGACGGTTCCTCGTACTCCACGACGAACCGGGTCGTCTTCTCCTCGTCCGTTTCGTCGAGCACCAGCGCACCCAAGTCGACGTAGTCCTCGGACGAAGCCACCTCCCGAGCGGAAGTCCCCACATCAGAGGCATCCTCCAAGGCGGCTCTTGCCAACTCGTTGCCCGGGTCGAGGGAGAGCACCTGGCGGTAGACGGCCTGGGCCTTGGTCGCTCGGTCTCCCCCATCGAGACAGCTCGCCAGCGCGAGATACGCCTCCACGAGCACCTCGTCGTTCCCGGCTCGGAACGCGAGCTCGACGAGACGCTGGGGGTGCGCGATGTTGCCGGGCTCGGACTCCATCAGACCCCGCACCACCTCCGCCGCCGCCTCGAAGTCACCGGCCGTGACGAGGCCGTCGATTTCGTCTCCGTCCCCCGAGGGCAGCGCGACAGAGGTCGGATCGTCGCCCTCCTCGGCCATCTCGAGGTGGATGGACTCCACCCTGTCGTCGAGGAGGGGCAGCGGCGCAAGGTCTCCCTCGTCGACGTCGTCTGCACCCTCCGTGCCGAGGGGATCGAGCGTCATGCCCTCGCCGTCGTCGCCCTCGTCCTGGTCCTCGTCCTGGTCCTGGTCTCCAGCGAGTCCACTGAGGGCGGTGGCCTCGAAGCCCTCGACCTGGTCTGGATCGACGCCGCCCTCCTCCGCCGACCGTGGTACGATCGTGAACGCCTGCTCGAGCCCGGGTTCGGGTGAGGGCGTCGGGTCGGACACGACCTCTGCTGGGCCGTCATCGAAGGAAATCGAGGTCAACCCAGGCTCCGGCGGCCCGAAATCCTCTCCGGCGTTCGCCGAGCCCAGCTCGGTCGAGAGGGCGGACAGGTCGACGTCCGGGTCAAGTTCGAGAATCTTCTCCGCGAACGTGTCCGCGTCTTCGTCCCGACCCAGACCCCGGAACGTCCGATACCCGATCGCCAACTGTTCGACCGCCTCGTCGCCTCGATCCCGCTGCTGCATTTGAGCCGCGATGGCGAGTCGGACCTCCATGTCCTCCGGCGCCAGATCCGCGAACTCGATGAGAGCGCGAAACGCCTCGTCGATGTCCCCGAGGGCCTGCATACGCTCGGCGTACATCAGGAAATTCTGCCTGGCATCGACCAGGAATCCCTGTCCTGCACGGATCTGGCCCATGCGGAGGAAGACGGCGGCACGGCCCGGAAGATGCCGAACCATCTTCTTGCATACGGCGATCGCGTTGTTGTGGAGCTCGGACTCCACATAGAGGTCGACCGCCCGCTCGTACGCCTCGGCTGCAGAATCGAGCTGCCCGAGGCGGGTCTGGAGGTCGCCGACCCGGTTGTAGAGGGCGATGTCGGCCTGATCCTCCTCTTCCTGACGGGAGATGGCCTTCCGATACAGATCGAGGGCGGCGCGCCACTCCTCACGCTGCTCGTGGCGCCGCGCCTGCTCCTTCAACGCTTCGATGCTCATGATTCGTGGCTCGGGGTCGACGAGATTCCGAACGCTTCCGCCGCTCTTCGAGCGGCGGCCACAACCGTCTCGGGTACGGCCGCACCCTCCGCTGCGACCACGTCCACGAGGCCCCGCATGGCTTCGGTGGCGCGCCCGGAGAGGTGTGCCGCGAGGCGAGCCGACAGCAAGCGGGACGGTCGGGGATCAAGCAGTCGTAATCTGCCCGACGCTGCCGGAAGCACAAGTGGGTCGGTCAGGAGCCCGATGACTTCCGTCCCTTGGACACGACCTCCACGTGAGTGGACCCACGACTCGATCCGCTCGAAGACATCCATAGGCGACGTTCCTTGAGGATCTTCCAGGTTCATCGAAATCTGGAGCGTCCCACGGGTCTCGAGGGACAACGCCAGGACCCGGAGAGAGGGAAACCCTCCCCCCCGCTCACGCATCTGGGCCGCGAGCTGGCGAAGCTCGGGGAGCTCGACCCCCTCCACGAAGACGTTCCATGCCAGCAGCTCTTGGCGAGCCCCCACACAGGTCGCTCCCGCCGTCGGATGGGGACCCGCCTCGGGGTCCCCCAGGTCGGGTTCACGGCCGGGTGGAAACCCGTCCCTCAATGCCTCGAATCCGCCGCGGCGAAGATCGGCCAACGTGCGACCGTCGGACGACCAGGGACCGTACCAATAGACCGGGACGCCGAGGTCGGACACACGCCGCCCGATCCGGCCGGCAGATTGGACGGCGGCGTCCATCGTCATTCCGTGGACGGGAATCAGCGGGAGGACGTCCAGGGCTCCGATTCGGGGGTGCGCGCCCGCATGCCGGCGCAGGTCGATGTGGTCACGGGCGAAGCGGGCCGCCGCCACCGCCGCCGACTCGACGGTGGCCGGCTCACCCACGAAGGCCACCACGGATCGATTGTGGTCCGGGTCCGCGGACCAATCCAACACCTCGGCCCCGTTTCCCGCGATTACGTCGACCAGCTCCCGTACGAGGCCCAGGTCCCGCCCCTCGCTGAAGTTGGGTATCGCTTCGAGGACGGGCAGCATGTATTCGAAGATAGACCCACCCAGCCCAGCTTGCCACCCTGTCGGATGGGGTCCGGGGGGCCTATCCGCCCTGGGCGGAACCCGAAGGCCGAGGGGCCAACTGGGGATTCCCGGGTTGGAGCTGGTACGCCCAGGCGAAGATCATGATGGCGTCGTCATCCTGGTCGAAACCCAGCATGCTGACCCGAACCGCACCGTAGTGGTCCTGCCCGTCGTCCCCTGGCACTCGGAAGGCGTACGTCGTCTGCGGGAGAGCGAGCACGTCCCCCGCGGCGTATCCGGACGTGGGCGCGGCGTCGAGCGAGGTACATTCCACATCCGCACCCGGCCCGCACCCGAGGGCGGTGGTCTCGAAGCCCACCGGGTAGATCTCTACGTCGGGGCCAGGAACCAGCCACCAGCCCTGGGCGTCGGTCTCGAGTCGGAAATGGCGGTCAGGGGAGGCCCCGTCCACGATGGGAAGGGTCCCCTCGTCTTCCTGGAAACGGAAACCCGACAGCTCGGGAAGGTCGAAGAAGTCCCACACCCACTCGCTCTGGTAGTCCGGACGAGGCGTCGCGGAACGGGAAAGGCTGCCGTCGCTCTCGTGCCCCTGGTCGTCGACCGCCGAGACGAAGTAGGCGTACGTCACACCGTTTTCAGCCAACTCGTCCAGGAACCCTTCGGAGTCCGTCTCCCCGAGGAGAAAGGTGCCCCCCTCATCCTCCAGGTAGACGCGATAGAAGGAAAAGTCGTCGGCATCGCGAGCGTCAGGCTCCCAACGGAGGTACGTCGCCCCATCGAGGGCGACCACCTCCAGCCCGCCGGGAACGGGCGGCGGCACCGGCTGTGGGACGAACACCTCGATCGCCACATCGCTCGCCGTTTCGTTGCCGCTTTCGGGATCGACCGCGGCCACGTAGTAGAGGTACGTGACGTCGGGCACGATGTTCGAGTCCGTGTAGGAGCATAGTCCCACCGAACAGTTCGTCACCTCGGCGATCGAGAAGTAGTCGGGGTCGGTCTCGCGGCGCGAGTAGACCCTAAACGACTCTCCGTCCCACCCCGATCCGAGCTCCCACGTCACGTAGACGGCTCGGTCGAAGTAACGCGCGTCGACGTCACGAGGCGCGTCCGGACTTCCCCCGCCCACTCGTACGAGATCGTCCTCACACCCCGCGACAACCGATGCCAGGACCAGGATGGTCCATGCCGTGCGTCTCATCGTTCCCCTCCGTGGAGTCCCGTTATCCAGAACCCTTGCATGGGGCGTACCGCGGCAGGGATCCTCACGCGACGCGCACGTCGGGGCTCCACAACCCTACGGGATGTCCTCTGTGTGGGACACTCCGCGGGGGGAGGGGACAGCGGGAGGGGAGCGGGACTATCGGCCCAGGAACTGGTCGACGGCGCTGCGCTGCTCGTAGTCCATGTGGAGGTCCCGGTTGTCTAGTAGCGAGACCTCGAAACGGAACGAGTAGTTGCCCGTGGCGGTCCTCAGGAAGTCGAAGTGCGCCTCCCAGCGGTGGAGGTCACGCGTGAAGCTGATGCGCTGGTCGTTGAAGCCTCCACCCTGAAGATCGTAGGCCGTGCTCCAATTCACAGTCCACCCGGCCGTGGGTGCGAGGTTGGCGGTGATGTTCAGGATCTGGCTGACCGAGGAGCCTCCGATGCGTGGACGACTCAGGGCGTAGCTGAAGCGGGCGCTCCACTCTCCGGCGGCCATCCCCGCCCCCCCGAGAGTCGGGCCCCTCTGGCCCACCCCACTCGGAATGATCGACGCCTCGTCGGTCTGGTCGGCCAGAGGATCCGAGAGGGCCGCCTCTCCGTCCCGCGCGGTCGGCGTCGACGTCGTACCAGCTGACCGTCCAAGGCCCAGCAGACGCATGATCCCGGAATTGGGGTCCAGGGCGAAACCGAAATTCACGCGGGTGAGGTGCGGTGCGAAATTCCGTGTGATGCCCGATCCGTCCCCGCTGGCCACGTCCTCGAAGAGGTCGTGGCTCATGTTGATCGTGAGCCCTCGGAGGTAGTCGGATGTGATCGTGTTGGAGAGAACTGTGCTCTCGAAGCCACGCAGGAACTCCCCCGACTCATCCGCGGAAACGAAGTTGTAGCGGAGGGCCGACGTCCGGAGAGAGAGGATGTTCACGATCTCTCCCTCCTCCAACCTCTGCGGGCCGTCCTCTTCCGTAGCTCCGAGCGCACCCGGCGTCGTACCTGCCAGGGCCGTCGTGTCGGCCACCGTGAGCGAATCCCCCGAGGTCGGTGACGCCCCGCCGGTGGGCGGCGCCTCCTCATCCGGGATCCGCTTCCCCTCCCAGGTCTGATTGAACCCGATGGAGATCGCGCTCTGGCGCCGAAGGGTGGTGGAACCGAAGACCAGCTCCTGAAGTTCGGTCGGCTGCACCTCCGGGGCCCAGCTGTAGTCGAACGTCGGCGTGACCTTGTGGCGGATCGCCTGGAACCCCGCGACGCCCGGGTAGAAGCCGTACAGGTCCGCCTTGAGCGACGCCCCGACCGAGATCCGGGTGGGAGACGAGACGAAGCCCGACGCCACGTTCAGCGTATCGGACTTACGGGACGACCCACTTAAGGAAATGGTGGGCGTCAAGGTGGTGGTGCCGAGCAGGGGCTGCTGATAGCCGATCGACGTGCTCCAGTTCAAGTCGGTCGACGTGATGTCGGTCCCCCCGAACGAGGGCCCTGCGAAGATCTGAGCGGACGGGGGGGGCAAGGCCAATCCACCGGTGGTGTCGGCCAACGGATCCACGATCCGCGTCGGGTCGGGAAAGATCTGGGGCGGAACGTCGCGCACGGTCCCCTGACTGACCCTGAGACTCTGACCCACGGAGAAACGACCCAGAGTGAAGGAGCTCGAGACGTTTCCATCCATATCGACCTTGTCGGCCCCGCTGAAGTTGAAGCCTCCCTCCTGCGCGGGATTATCCGCGATACGCCGGGAGAAGTTCACGCCCCCGTTCCACGTCAGGTTGTTGTACCAGGAGGCCTGCGTCTCAGGGGCGCCGAATAGCGTGACCGGGCGAAGTGACAGCCCCACCCTGGGAAGGCTCATGGTCACCCTATCGTCGGAAAGGGACTGGGAGCGATCCCCCGAAACGTTCAGGGTCCCCCAATCGAACCTCCGGGAGAGTCCTCCTTGAGACCTGATCTGGCTGGTCACCTCACGAGGGTCGAACGAGTTGCGTCGGATGAAGCTGGTACTGGTGGCGTACTGCGCCGAGAGCGTGAAGCTCGTCCGCTCCGACATCTGCCAGCTCTGATTCGTGTTGAAGCTCAACTCCCGCCGCCCCTGGGACCGCCAGAACCTCCTCACCGTGAGGTTCCCGTTGAGAAACTGCCGGACCCATTGATACCGCAGGCTCGCGGTGACCCCTGTGTAGTTGTTGTCGAACCAGTCGAGGGCCACCGTGGCGTCCATGTAGTCGTTGATGACCCAGTAGTACCCGATGTTGCTGACGCGCCGCTGGTATCCGCCGTTGGCGCGCACGATGTCGTTCACGCTGAAGCGGGGGGGGAGGATCCCGCTCCCGCGACCCGCCGTCAGGCTCTGGAACACGAACGGCAACCAGGCCACCGGGACGTCGGCGAAGTAGAGCTTCACCGGCCTGGCCACCAGCAGCCGGCCCTGGACGATCTTCAGCTCGGGTGTCTCGAAGTGGTAGTGGGGGATCTCCAGATCGCACGACGTGAAGCGGGAGTGATCCCCGTAGGCCACCTCGCCCGCTACGAGCGGAAGGTCACCGGTGACCTTCCACGTGGTGCCACCGGGCTGGCTGTATTCCGTGCTGGCCTCATACGCCGATCCCACCCGCGCCCGCGTATCGAACACCAGCCGGTCGCTTTTCACCGGATCCCCATTGCTGGGCGTGTAGATTGGCGCGCCCAGGGCTTCGGCGACCTGGGAGGCCTGGTTGAAGCGGATGAGGGAGTCCACCGACACCTCATCCCCGGTCGGCTGACGGAGCGCCGCCCTGGTCAGGGTGTCTCCGTAGAGGAAGAGCTCCTGGCGGTCCGTCTCGTAGTGGGCCCTCTTGGCGACGTAGGACGTGGCGTCGTATCCGGTGAGCGACCGCAAGAGCGCCACGAGCGTGGAGTCGTCCTGCTGGAAGCCACCACCCGTGGGAGAGGACTCGGCACGTCGGACCGAGTCGGCCACGATCGAGTCCGCACGAATCGAGTCCACGCGAATCGAGTCCGCGAGCACCCTCGGGGGGCGGCCGAGCGTCTGGAGGCGCTGACGGAGACGGAGGCGGACGGAATCCGACCGACTCATTGGCCTCTCGGCCTGCTGTCCCGCCAAGCCCTGCGCGGGCGCGATCAGCAATCCGACGACGGCCATCACCCTCCAAGCCTTCCTGGAACCCCATCGCATCCCTGCGCTCACTCCCCTCGTTCCACCGCCAGGTCGGGCGGTTCGGACGTCTCGTGGATCCTCTCCTTGTCCTTCCTTCGATAGATCATCGCCGAAAGAAGGATGCTGAACTCATAGAGGAGGACGAGCGGGACCATGAGCAGGAGGGTGACGGAGATGACGTCACCAGGGCTGAGAAAGGCCGCCGCCGCCGTGATGAGGACGACCGCGTGGCGGCGCTTCTCACGGAGGAAGCGAGGCGTTACGAGACCCATCGCCGACAGGATCATCACCACCACCGGAAGCTCGAATGCGACTCCGAAGGCGAGCAGGAGGCGTACGACGAACGCCAGGTAGAATCCCGCCGTCAACATCGGCATGAAGTAGTCGGC
>Ga0055480_10000396_pt1 | contig 16143 bp, 15 predicted proteins | sample Muzzi_PWB_D2_FD_57935 | JGI IMG/M metagenome (GOLD analysis project Ga0055480, IMG submission 57935) | Wetland microbial communities from San Francisco Bay, California, USA, that impact long-term carbon sequestration - Muzzi_PWB_D2 | ecosystem: Environmental > Aquatic > Marine > Wetlands ... | reverse complement strand
GCGGGACTGCGGCTGGGGGGGGACCGGCCGACCCGAGGCTTCTTCATCGGGTTGACCGCCCACCGGGGACTCTCCACCCAGCGCCAGTTTTTTCGCAGCGACAGCCGTTTCTACGGGCTGGAGATCAGATTCGATCTGTGAGCCTCGCGAGAACGTGTGGTTCTGGAGTTGACAAGCCGGCGCTTCGACATACTATTCCCTGCTGTCTTAGCACTCACTCGGCAAGAGTGCCAGATTGCGACCGTAAACCACTGTTTTACATCAACTAACGTTCCTGACGCGTGGAGGGATGGAGTATGTCCACAGCTACCAAAGCCAAACTGGATATCCAGCCGCTGGAGGACCGGGTGGTCGTCTTGCCGGACGAGGAGGCGGAGACGATGCGCGGCGGACTGTACATCCCGGACACGGCCAAGGAGAAGCCGACCCAGGGGAAGGTGATCGCGGTTGGTCCGGGCCGGGTGGAGAAGGGCCAGCGGGTCCCGATGGACGTGAAGGTGGGGGACAAGGTCCTGTACGGGAAGTACAGCGGCACCCAGTTTCAGTTGGGCGACGACGAGGTGATGATCATCAAGGCTTCGGACATTCTCGCCAAGATCAGGTAGGTCGGGCGAGTTCACCAGGTAAGGAGCAACTGCCATGGCAGCGAAGGAACTGCATTTCAACACGGAGGCGCGTGCCAAGTTGATGGCGGGCGTCGACAAGTTGGCGAACGCGGTGAAGGTGACGCTCGGTCCCAAGGGGCGCAACGTCGTCATCGACAAGAAGTTCGGCTCGCCGACGGTCACCAAGGACGGGGTGACGGTGGCCAAGGAAGTCGAGCTGCCCGATCCGATCGAGAACATGGGCGCCCAGATGGTCAAGGAAGTGGCGACCAAGACCTCCGACCTGGCCGGCGACGGGACCACCACGGCCACCGTGCTGGCCCAGGCGATCTTCCGGGAAGGGCTCAAGAATGTCACCGCCGGGGCCAACCCGATGGAGCTGAAGCGCGGCATCGACAAGGCCGTGGCGGCGATCGTCGAGCGCTTGGCCAAGATGTCCGTGGCAACGGCGGGGAAGAAGGAGATCGCCCAGATCGGGACCATTTCGGCCAACAACGACGCCGAGATCGGGGAGCTGATCGCCCAGGCGATGGAGAAGGTCGGGAAGGACGGCGTCATTACGGTGGAGGAGGCCAAGGGCCTCGACACCACCCTGGAGACCGTGGACGGGATGCAGTTTGACCGCGGGTACCTGTCGCCCTACTTCGTGACCGACCCCGAGAAGATGGAGGCGGTAGTCGAGGACGGGTACGTCCTGATCCACGACAAGAAGATCTCGGCCATGAAGGACCTCCTCCCGGTCCTGGAGAAGGTGGCCCAGAGCGGCAAGCCCCTCTTGATCATCGCCGAGGACATCGAGGGCGAGGCGCTGGCGACGTTGGTCGTCAACAAGCTGCGCGGCACGCTCAAGGTCGCGGCCGTCAAGGCGCCCGGCTTCGGCGACCGGCGGAAGGAGATGCTGCGGGACATCGCCGTCCTGACCGGCGGCCAGGTCATCTCCGAGGAAGTCGGCTTCAAGCTCGAGAACGCCACGCTCAATGACCTGGGGAAGGCCAAGCGGTTCGTGATCGACAAGGACAACACCACGATCGTGGACGGCGACGGCGAGACCGACAACATCCAGGGCCGCATCAATGAGATCAAGGCGGCCATCGAGAAGAGCACCAGCGATTACGACCGGGAGAAGCTCCAGGAGCGGTTGGCCAAGCTCTCCGGCGGTGTCGCCGTGATCAACGTGGGTGCGGCCACCGAGACCGAGATGAAGGAAAAGAAGGCTCGGGTCGAGGACGCGCTCCACGCCACCCGTGCCGCGGTGGAGGAGGGGATCGTCCCCGGCGGCGGCGTGGCCCTCCTCCGGGCCAAGAAGCAGCTGGCCAAGATCGAGGGTACCGAGGACGAGAAGATCGGCGTCGAGATCGTCAACCGCGCGGTCGAAGAGCCCATCCGGCTCATCGCGGCCAACGCGGGTGTCGAGGGTGCCATCGTTGTCGCCAAGGTCAAGGAGTCGAAGGATCCCAACTTTGGCTACAACGCCGGGACCGACAAGTACGAGGACTTGGTCGCCTCCGGCGTGATCGACCCGACCAAGGTCACCCGCACGGCGCTCCAGAACGCGGCGTCGATCGCGGGACTCCTCCTCACCACCGAGGCGGTGGTCGTGGAGAAGAAGGAAGAGCACCCGCCGGCGCCCGCGCCGGGCGGGGGCATGGGCGGAATGTACTGAGCCGCCGGACCTTCCAGACGGTTGCGCCCCGGGCTCCGGCCCGGGGCGCTGCCGTTTCCCGACCTCCCCCCGGCCGTTCCCTGGTATTAACCTTGCTACACAGGCTTTCTACGCGCCTCCGCGAACCCGGAGAAGCGCCGTGAACCGCGCACCCCTCGTTTCTATTCTGGAGCGCTTGTTGATTCGTCCGATTGCCGCTGCCGCCCTCCTCACACTTGTCATCGCCGCCCCGGTCGCGGCCCAGACCGCGTCCCCCGACATCCTGGGGACGTGGCAGGCTCGGGCAGACGCGGAGGTCCGACAGGTCATCATCCGGGCGGATAGTTCCGCCAGCTATGGGGACGAGACGGTCCGGTGGAGGGTCCGCGGGGAGACGATCATGATCGCTTTGGGCGGGGAGTGGGTCTGCTACAAGATCCGGGTGAAGGGCACGTCGATGATCCTGTCGGAGGGGGATCTCACCAAGCCGATCACCCTCAAGCGCATCGGGCCGCCGAAGGCGCGGCCCGATTCCGTGGCTGTCCCACCAGATCCGGAGACCGGCTGTACCTGACCGATCCCGAGGACAGCGACGACCGCGTTAGAGGTCGAGAAGGAGCGGGGGCGCCTGAGCACGGGCGCCCTTCGCGTTCCCGGTGGAGACAGCCACGGGGGCGAGCGGCCGCTCTTGAGGTGCCACCACGAGGGTACCGCGGAACCCCGCTCGGGTCAGCGCCGGTTCCACCGTCGTGCGGGCGTCCTCGGCCGTGTTGCATGTCTCGCTGAGGTGTGCCAGGACCACGAGGGCCAGTTCGGGATGGAGCAGCTCCACCAGGAGCTCGGCAGCGGCCCGGTTCGACAGGTGGCCGCCCGATCCTGCAATCCGCTGGCGCACCACCGCCGGATAGGCGCTGGTGCGGAGGAGCACGTCGTCGTGGTTGGCCTCCAAGATCAACGCCGTCATTCCGCGCAGGAGATAGCGGAGCCCCGCGGTCGGCCGGCCGATGTCGTAGGCGACACCCAGTCGAGCGCCGTCCGGCGTCCGCACGGAGAAGGCAAGCGGCTCGAGCGCGTCATGGCTAGTGAGGCAAGCCGACACCGCGAACGGCCCGACTTCGACGGTCGCGCCGATCCCGACTGCTCGGTGCTCGCCGGCGCCGACGCGGCGTCGGAGGCGGTGCCACGTCCCCGGCGAGCAGATCACCGGGACAGGCAGCCGCTTGAGCACCCGGGCCAGGCCGGAGGTATGATCGCTGTGCTCGTGGGTCAGGGCGACGCCCACCACCGAGCCCAAGTCGAGGCCGACCGCCTCCGCTCGGCGGCGGATCTCCCGCTCGCTGAAACCGACGTCGATAAGGAGGGTGGCGTCGTCGTGGGTTAGGGCAAAGCAATTGCCCTTTGAGCCCGAGCCGAGGACGGTCAGCCGAGTCACAATCCAGCCACCCGGTCGTACATCGCTCCGAGGGAGGCGGCGTAGGCGGCGCTCCATGCTACCCCGCGGCGAGGGAGGACCCGTTCGGCAACTGCGAGAAACCCGTCCCGATGCATCCGCTCCGTGCCGTCATTCCCCCAGGCAAAGGGCGGCACCTCCTTGGGAACCGCGTCGGGACCGAACACGTTGGCGCCCGCACCTACCACCGTGCCGGTGGCGAGGAGCGTGCCGATCGCGGTCTTGGCGTGATCGCCGATCAAGCTGCCGAGCAGCTGCCGTCCGGTTTTGATCCGCCGCCCACCCACCAGGAGGGCCACCTCGCCGTACGTGTTCTTGAGGTTGGAGGTCGTCGTCATCGCGCCAAGGTTGACCCACCGGCCGAGGACGCTGTGGCCGACGAAGCCGTCGTGCGCCTTGTTGGCGTATCCGGCAAAGATGGCATGGGAGACCTCCCCTCGCACACGGCATTGCGGCCCGAAAACCGACCGCCGGAGAAACCCGCCGAGCACGACCGTGCCGCGGCCCACGACGAGCGGCCCTTCCAGTCGCGATCCATGCCGGACCGAGGCACCGACTTCCACGACCACTGGGCCGTGGCGCACGTCGAACACGACCCCCGGCTCGACTTCGGCCTCGCGCGCTACCACCCGCCCCGGATCGCCGAGCACGATGGCACCGGTGGGGAGGATAGCCGGCTCCTCCATCAGGGATTCGCTGTCGCGCGCCAGCATGGCGTCGAGTGTGTCGAGGAGCTGATACGCGCCACCAAGGTGGATCCCTTCAATCTCCGCCGACGGCCCCTCATCGTGCGGACCGGACCACGTTTCTCCTGCCGCCAGTATCCACCCGACGCTCTCCCCACCGGCGGTGAGTCTGCGGATCCCCGCGGGGGGTGCGAGCGGCGCCACCATCGGGGCGAAGGTGCTGCTGACGACGATCGCCGGACCCGGGATGGCGCGCTCCGCCGTCACGGGGGGACAGCCATCTTCGTGGAAGCCCGCCGCATGGGAGGCGAGAATGCCCGCGGCGGGCGCGGCCAGGACCAGCTCCCAGCGGCGCCGGATCGACCAGGCGCCGGCCACCAGCTCGGCCACCGGCCGCACGCCTGCGAATGGCACCCACGCCGGGCCGGGCGCCGGGGGGTCCCAGAGGTAGACCGCGGTCATGGAAGGTCCCGGATCTCGGGCGGCAACGTCTCCAGGACATTCTTGAGGTGCGCCGCTCGGCGGCGGGTGGTGACCAGGATCCGGCCGTTGGCGTTGACGACGATGAGATCGCGCACCCCGTCGAGCACCACCGGCGCGCCGTCCGACCACACGACGCAATCGGCCGCGTCCAGGAGGTAGCCCGGCCCGACGATGACGTTGCCGGCGGCGTCCCGCGGCCGGATGCGGTGCAGCGCTTCCCACGTGCCGATGTCATCCCAGGCAAAGTCGCCCGGCACCACGGCGACCGCGTTGCTGCGCTCGAGCACCCCGACGTCGATCGAGATCGGCGTCACCGCGGTGAAGAACCCGGCGACGTCGCCCTCGGCAAGGTGCGGGAGCGCGGGCGCGATCTCCGGTGTATGGCGCCGGACCTCCGCTGCGAGCCGTCGCGCCGTCCAGGCAAACAGGCCGCTGTTCCACAGGGCGCCCGCCGCGATGAGATCAAGGGCGCGGTGGCCATCGGGCTTTTCCGTAAAGCGGGCCACCCGGCGCACGCGGGCATCGAGCGGAGGTCCGGGGATGATGTAGCCGTACCCGCTCTCGGGCCGGGTCGGCACGATGCCGACGGTCACGAGGCGGTCGTATTGGACCGCGGCCTCCACCGCCTGCGCGGCCACCTGACGAAAGCGCGCGGCATCGGACACAGCCCAATCGGCATGGGTCGTGATCACCTCTGCCTCGGGATCGCGGCGTGCCGCCTCCATCGTGGCCCACACGAGGGCCGGGGCGGTGGACGCGGGTCTCGGCTCGCTCAGGATGTTATCGGCGGGCAACTCGACGAGGTCAGCGACCTGGGCCGCCAACGCGGCGGCCGTCACGATCAGCGTCCGCTCCGGGTCGATCAGACCCGCGAGCCGGTTGATGGCATCACAGATGGTGGGACGGTCGCCCGCCAAGGGGAGCACGTGTTTGGGGCGGCTCGGCGTACTCAACGGCCAGAAGCGGGTGCCGGCGCCCCCGGCCAGCACGATGGCCCACTTCATCGACGGTATCGCCTCCCGAGGCAGCCCGTGGGCCGGCTAGAGGAGCGCGGCGATCGCCGGTTCATGCTGTTGGAGATCGTGGAGGAGGGGGCCGACGTCGCCGTCCCGGTCGGCCAGAACGACGACGTAGTTGCTTGGGCCGGCCAGCGCGAGGAGGAGCATCCCGGACTCGTACTCCAAAGCCGCGGCCCGCAGGGGGCCGCGCCCCAGGGCGGCCCCGAGCTCCTGGGCGTGACGGGCGAGGGTGGCGCTCAGCGCGGCCACGGCTTCCGGATCTCCGGCGGCACCGAGGGCATGATCGATCGTCAGGCCGTCGGCACTGACGATGGCGGTGGCGAGAACGCCTGTGCGCCGGGAGAGACTCGTCAGGAAGTCGCGCAAGGTCGCCATGGAATGAAACCGTGAAGGGTGGGTGTCAGGGCCACGGGATTGTAGAGAGCGCGACACCCGAAGTCAAGAAATGACGGTGGGTTGACCCACTTTCGGGGCTCGCTTAGAGTTCCCCCTCATGCGCATGCGCGGTACCTTCTTCGTCGGCGCGGTCCTGGTGGCCGCTTGCAGCGATCCCAACGCTCTCCCGCCCCCCACGATTTCCAACGTGGTGGACACCGTCGACATCTTTGCCCTGGACGGCACGCCGGTCAACGCACCGAGCGGATTCTCGGTCGCCAATGCGCGGCCGGTACGGACGGACCAGTTCAATGGGTTCGACTTCGCCTTCAATCTGACGCCCGCGGGCGCCGCATACTTCCTCCCGGCGCGCGTCCTCGGCCTTCCGGAGGCCAGCCTCGACCCTGGGCTCCTGGGTGCAGGGGGGACCTTCGAATCCCACACGCTGGCCCCTTTCGACGGATACGTCACCGACGACTCGATTCCGGTGGCCGCCGGATCCAACCTCCTCGTCCGCTCGCGGATCGTCTGCTCGATCGGGGTGCCTCTCTACGGGAAGCTGGAGGTCCTGGCGATCGACGCAGACCCCGCAGCCCGCACGATCACCATCCGGTTCTTGGTCAACCAGAACTGCGGCTACCGCGGTCTCAACCTCGGTCTACCGACCGAGTAGGCTCGTGATCGACATCAAGCGGCTGCGCCAAGATCCCGAGGGCGTCCGGGCCGCGCTCCTCCGCCGCGGCGACGCCACCCTCGCCGGGGCCCTCGACCGGCTGGCCGAGCTGGACCGGCGACGTCGTGATGCGCTAACGGAGGTCGAGCGCCTCAAGGCTGGGAGGAATACGGCGAGCCAAGAAGTGGCTCGCCGCAAGCAGGCAAAGGAGCCGGCCGACGACCTCCTGGCGGCGCTCAAGGCATCGAGCGACCAGGTCAAGAAGCTCGACGCCGAGGCCCGGAGCGTCGACGACGAACTCGGCGCCCTCTTGGCCACGATCCCCAACCTCCCGCTCCCCGACGTGCCGGACGGGGACGCCAGCCACAACCGCGTGGTCCGCACCTGGGGCACCCCCCGGACGTTTGACTTCACGCCGAAGGCCCACTGGGACCTTGGCTCCGCGCTCGGGTTGTTCGACCTCCCGCGGGGCGCGAGCATCTCGGGGAGCGGGTTCCCGGTGTTCACGGGGGTCGGGGCCCGACTGGTGCGGGCGCTGGCGAACTTCATGTTGGACCTCCACACCCGCGAGCACGGCTACCGGGAAGTGGCCCCGCCCCTCTTGGTCAACCGCCAGACGCTGACCGGCACGGGGCAGCTCCCAAAGTTCGAGGACGACCTCTACCGCACCGAGGACGACCTGTTCCTGATCCCGACGGCGGAGGTGCCGGTCACCAACTTGCACCGCGACGAGATTCTCGAGGCCGACGACCTCCCACTCGGCTACGTGGCGTTCACCGCATGTTTCCGGCGCGAGGCGGGCGCCCACGGGAAGGACACGCGCGGGCTCATCCGGTTGCACCAATTCGACAAGGTCGAGTTAGTGCGCTACGCCCGGCCGGAAGACGGTGCCGCCGAGCACGAGCGACTGACGCGCCATGCGGAGGTGGTGCTCCAACGCCTGGGGTTGCCGTACCGCGTTCTGGAGCTGGCGGCGGGAGACACCGGCTTCGCCAGCGCCCGGACGTACGACCTCGAGGTCTGGGCGGCAGGGGTGGGGGGATGGCTCGAGGCCTCGAGCGCCAGCATCTTCACTGATTTTCAAGCCCGCCGCGCCAATATCCGGTACCGACCGGCCCCGGGGGGCAAGCCAGAATTCGTGTATACCTTGAACGCCTCCGGCGTCGCGTTCCCTCGGACCATCATCGCCTTGGTGGAAAACAACCAGGCGGCGGATGGCTCCGTCGCCATCCCGGAGGCCCTGGTCCCCTATCTCGGGACGGATCGGCTCACGCCGGGTGATTGATCCCCACGTCCGGCGGGTGGCGCCGGTGGTGGTGGTGCTGCTGGTGGCGCTCCTTACCGGCCTGAGCGTCGGGGTGAGCTTCCTGGTTGCGCGGCACTTTCGCCAGGACGCGGTGGCCTTGTCGCGGCTGTACTCCAACGTCTTCGAGGGCCTCCTGAGCGACCGGCCCGGCGCCGAGGCGGAGGCCCTCTTCAACCTGTCGGAGCAGGTGACGCGCACGGGGATCCCGCTGGTGGTGACCGACGGAGTCGGCACGGTCACGGCGGCGGAGAACCTCCCCTTCGAGGCTTCTCTCGACGATCCTCGGATTGCGCTCTTCGCCAAGGAACTGGACCGGAAAAACCCGCCGGTCTCGCAGGGTGGGAATGTCGTCCACTACGGGCCGGTGCCGGCGGCCCGCCAGCTCACGACCCTGGCGGTCTTCCAGGCGTTGACGATCGCGGGGATGGTGGCGGTGGGCGCCTTCGCCTACCGGAACGCGATGATGGCGCAACGGGACCGGCTCTGGGTCGCCATGGCGCGCGAGGCCGCGCATCAGATGGGGACGCCGCTCACCAGCCTGGAGGGATGGATCGAGCAGCTCCGCTCACGCCCGACCCCTCCCGACGGACTGGCGGAGTACCTCTCGGCCGACGCGGAACGGCTGGACCGGGTCGCCAAGCGCTTTGAGCGTATCGGTAATCCCGCCAAGCGAGAGCCGCTCGGCCTCGGTGCCCTGGCGGACCGCGTGGCCGGTTACTTTCGGCCGCGCCTCCCACGGCACGCCAACGCGATCGACCTCCGGGTCGAAGCGGTCGGCCCGGGCCCGACCGTCATGGGCGACCCCATCCTCCTCGAGTGGGCCCTGGAATCGCTCGTCAAGAACGCCATCGACGCGCTCCGCGGCCGCCAGGGCACAATCACCCTCCGCGTGGAAGAACGCGGGGCGCATGGCGTCCTCCGGGTGATCGATGACGGGCCCGGCGTGCCGAAGGACATCCGGCGCGAGATCTTCCAGCCCGGGACGTCCACCAAGCAGGGCGGGTGGGGCATCGGGCTAGCCCTGGCGCGGCGCGTCGTGGAGGACGCGCACGGCGGCTCGCTCGTCCTGGAACCGACGGAACAGGGCGCATCCTTCGCGATGACTCTCCGCTCGGGAACGTAGCGGTGACGGAGGTTATGCCGCTGTCTCTGAACGCCTCCCAACGGGAGGCGGTGGAGCACGTGCAAGGGCCGCTGCTGGTCCTGGCCGGTGCCGGGTCGGGGAAGACGCGCGTGCTCACGGCGCGGATCGCGCGCTTGATCAGCGAGCACGGCGTGCCAACCAGCCGGGTGCTGGCGGTGACGTTCACCAACAAGGCCGCTGGCGAAATGAAGCGGCGTGTGGGTGCCCTCCTCGGACAAGATCCGTCCGGCCTCTGGATTGGAACATTCCATTCGATTGCCGCGCGGCTCCTCCGGCGTGAGGCACATTGGCTCGGATTCACTGCGCACTTCACCATCTACGACCAAGACGACCAGGCCGCGCTGATCAAGCGGCTCCTGGAGCGGCGCGGGTACCCCCCCAAACACTTCTCCCCCCGAGCGGTGCAGCACCTCATCTCGGGGGCTAAGAACCGGATGGTCTCACCATCCGAGATGGCGGCCGGGGCGGGGTTCGACCGGTTAACAGCGGTCGCGGCGGAGGTGTATGCCGACCTCGGTCCAGCGCTCCGGGAGGCCAACGCGATGGACTTCGACGACCTCCTGCTCCATCCGCTTGCCGTGTTCCGGGACCATCCCGACCGGCTGGCCGTTTACCGGGACCGGTTCGCCTTCCTCCTCGTGGACGAGTTCCAAGACACCAACCGGGCGCAGTACGAGCTCATCCGGGCCATCGGGGCCCATGGGAACGTGTGTGCGGTGGGCGACGACGATCAGTCGATCTACGGGTGGCGAGGGGCAGACGTCCGCAACATGCGCGACTTCCGGCAGGATTTCCCCGAGACCCGGCTCATCCGGCTGGAGGAGAACTACCGCTCCACTGAGGTCGTGTTGGATGCTGCCAACGCGGTCATCGCCGAGAACGCAGACCGCCTCGGGAAGACCCTCCGTACCAGTCGCGCGGGGGGGGAAAACGTCCACCTCGTCGTGGCCGCCGACGAGCGCGACGAGGCCGAGTGGCTCGTCCGAGAGCTCCGCCGCCGCGCCGACGGCGCAGACTGGGCCTACGACGAGATGGCAATCCTCTACCGAACCAACGCCCAATCGCGTGCCCTGGAGGAGGCGTTCCGGAAGGCCGGCGTGCCCTATCGGATTGTCGGGGCTATCAGCTTCTACGACCGGCGCGAGGTCAAGGACCTCCTCGCGTATCTCCGGCTGGTGGTGAATCCGGCGGACGACGAGTCGTTCTTCCGCGCGGTGGGAGTTCCCAAGCGCGGCTTAGGGACGACCTCCCTCAACGTGTTGGCGGAGACCGCACGGCAGTGGAACAAGCCACTCCTCCAGGCGGCCGCCGTCGCGGACCGGATTCCCGACCTCCGACCCGCGGCCCGACGGGCGCTGACCGAGTTCGCCCAGATGATCGACACCATCCGCGCGACCGCCGCCGCTCTCCCACCGGCCGCCGCGATCGAGCACGTGATCGAGAGCGTCCGCTACGACGTGTACCTGCAGGCCGAGGGCTCTGAGGGGATCGACCGGTGGGAAAACGTCCGGGAGTTGATCGCCAGCGCGGCCACCTGGTCGGAAGTGGTGCCGGAGGAGGCCGATGCGGACCCGGCCACGACCACGCCGGTCGAGCGCTTCCTGGCGGACACGGCCCTGATCACTGCGGTGGACCGGGAAGAGGGGAGCGCTGCCGGGGTGACCCTCATGACGCTCCATACGGCCAAGGGGCTGGAGTGGCCGGTGGTGGCCCTTGCGGGCCTCGAAGACGGCCTCTTCCCTCTCGCCCGCTCTGAGGAGCAAGAGGGCGGCCTGGAGGAGGAGCGCCGACTCTGCTACGTCGGCTTGACCCGCGCCATGGACAAGCTCTATCTCACCTGGGCCAAGACGCGGCGCCGCGGCGGCCAGCTCCAACCCAATCGCCCCTCGCGCTTTCTCGAGGCGCTCCCACAGCAGGGGCTCGAAGAAGTGCGGACCGCGTCGATCTGGCTCCCCGGGCCCACACGCGGTCGGAATCGCGGCCGGGACCCGTGGGTCGAGCTGTTCAACGGTCCGGCGGGATCCTCCTCGACTCTTCCGACGGCGCCGGAGGAACAGTCGCAGGACGCGCCGCGCTACATTCGAGGGGAGCGGGTCCGGCATCGCCGCTTTGGCAGCGGGACCATTCAGGGATTGGCCGGGGTCGGCCGGAACCTGCAGGTATCGGTCGCCTTCGACGACGCGGAGGTCGGAATCAAGAAGCTCCTAGTCGCCTACGCGGGGCTCGAGCGAGATTGGGAGAGCGCATGAGCGTCAAACGAGAGGAAGTGCTCCGTGCGGCCCAGCTGGCTGAGATCGCGGTGCCGCCGGAGGACGTGGACCAGCTGGTCGCGGATATGGCGCGGATCGTGGATTACGTCTCCCAGCTCGGGAGCGTCCCCGATGCGGCCGTCGACCGCTTCGTCCCCGGGCCCCCGAAGACGCCCCTCCGCCGAGACGCGGTCGATCCGATCCCCCTCGCCCGTCCGCCCGAGGCCACGGCCCCGGAGTACGTCGACGGCTTCTTTGTCGTCCCCAAACTCGGGGCAATGGGCGGCGAATGAGTGCGATCCGCGATCTCGCCGCCGCCGTAGCCGACGGTACGCGCCCCGCCCGCTCCGTCGCCGCAGAAACCGCTCGCGCCCTTGAGCGGACGGGAGGGCTCAACGCCACCTTGGATTGGTCGGCCGAGCTGCTCGAGGCCCAGGCCGGCGCGGTGGACGAATCCGCTACAAAGGGATCGCTCGCCGGGGTCCCGGTGGCACTCAAGGACAACATCGTCACTACCGATCAGCCGGTGACGTGCGGCTCGCGCCTCCTCGAGGGGTACCGCTCCCCCTACAACGCGACGGTCGTGGAGCGGCTCCGGGCCGCGGGCGCGTTGACCGCCATCAAGACCAATCTGGACGAGTTTGCCATGGGGTCCTCGACCGAGCACTCGGCCTTCGGCCGGGTGCTCCACCCCACCGACCCCGACCGGGTGCCGGGCGGATCGTCCGGCGGCTCGGCCGCTCTGGTGGCGGCCGGCGTGGTGCCCGCGGCCCTCGGCTCGGAAACGGGCGGCTCGGTTCGCCAGCCCGCCAGTTTCTGCGGCGTGGTCGGCATCAAGCCCAGCTATGGGCGTGTCAGCCGGTTCGGCCTCGTGGCGTTCGGCTCGTCCCTCGACTGCATCTCGGCGTTGGGAGCCACCGTCGAAGACGCCGCCCGCGTCCTGCACGTGATCAGCGGCGCCGATCCACGGGACGCTACGACCCTCGCGGCCGGCCCCGTGGAGTTGCTTCCGCCCCGGCAGGACCTTCGGGGCGTCACCATCGGGCTCCCGCGCGAGTGCTTCCCGCCGGACCTCGACCCGGGCGTGCGGGCGGGCTGCGATCGGGCGATCGCCGCGCTCCGGGAGCTCGGCGCCGAAGTCCGCGAGGTCAGCCTGACCCACACCGGCTATGGCGTGGCCACCTATTACGTCATCGCGCCGGCCGAGGCCTCGGCCAATCTGGCTCGGTACGACGGGGTCCGTTACGGCCAACGCCGACTCGATGGCGCGGTGGACGTCCGCGGCCTATACCGCGCGACCCGGGGGGCCGGGTTCGGTGCCGAGGTAAAGCGCCGCATCGTCATCGGGACGTACGTGCTGAGCTCGGGGTATTACGACGCGTACTACGCCAAGGCACAGCGGGTCCGCGGCCTCATCGCCGAGGACTACCGCCGGCTATTCCAGGACGACGGGGTGGACTACCTGTTTACGCCGACGACGCCGACCGTGGCCTTCCGGGCCGGGGAGCGGACCGCCGACCCGGTGGCGATGTATCTGGCCGACATCTTCACGGTGGGGGCGTGCCTGGCCGGGCTTCCGGCGGTGAGTCTCCCCATCGGCCGGAGCAACGGCTTGCCGGTCGGTGGGCAACTGGTCGGGCCGGTCATGCGGGAGGCCGAACTGTTGGCGGTGGCCGGCGCCCTCGAGGCGATTGTGCCGGGTGCGGACGAGGTGCGCTGATGACGTGGGAGACGGTGATCGGGCTCGAGGTTCACATCCAGCTGCTGACGGCTTCCAAGATGTTCTGCGGCTGCAAGACCACCTTTGGCGATCCACCCAACACCAACGTCTGTCCTGTGTGCCTGGGCCTCCCGGGCGCGCTTCCGGTGCCGAATGAGGCGGCGGTACGTCACGGGGTGCGGGCCGCGCTGGCGTTGGGGTGCACCATCCATCCCATCAGCGTGTTCGCCCGCAAGAACTACTTCTATCCGGATCTCCCCAAGGGCTACCAGATCTCCCAATTCGATCGGCCTCTCGCGACGGGCGGTACGGTGTGGTTCGACTCGCCCGACCGCGGTCGGACCGCGGTGTCGATCACTCGGCTTCACCTCGAGGAGGACGCGGGGAAATCGCTGCACGACCGGCTTCCGGGGAAGACGGCGATCGACCTCAATCGCTCTGGGATCCCGTTGGCCGAAATCGTCGGCGGGCCGGATCTCCGCAGCCCCGGCGAGGCCCGCGCCTATCTCGGCGCGCTCCGGGACATCCTGCTCTACACCGGCGTCAGCGATTGCAGCATGGAGGAGGGAAGCCTTCGTGTCGACGCCAACCTGTCGCTGCGCCGCCCAGATGGCCCGCTCGGCACTAAGACCGAAGTCAAGAACATGAACTCCTTCGCCAACGTCGAACGGGCCCTGACCGTGGAGCGTGAGCGGCAAGCCGCCATCCTCGAGGGCGGCGGGAGGGTAGAACACCAGACGCTTCTCTTTCAGGCCGCCTCCGGCGAGGTGCGCCCGATGCGGTCCAAAGAGGAGTCGCATGACTACCGTTACTTCCCTGAGCCCGACCTCCCGCCGCTCATCCTCGAGCCGGACTTCATCGAGGCCGAGCGGGACATCCTCCCGGAGCTCCCGGAGGCCAAGCGGACGCGCTTCGAAGGCGAGCTCGGGCTGCCTCCCTATGACGCCGGGGTGCTGACGGGCACGCCGGACATCGCCGACTACTTCGAGGCAGTCGTGGCGGCAGGCGCGGCCCCCAAGGCCGCCGCCAACTGGGTCATGGGGGAGGTGCTCGCGGCCCGCACGGGACGTGAAGAGCTACCGGTGGCGGCCGACCGGCTGGCCGCGCTGATCGCCCTGGTGGACGAAGGCGTGGTGAGCCTCCAGGCGGCCAAGCAGGTGTTCGCGGAGCTCATCCACGACCACAGCGCGCCCCGTGTCGTGGCCGAGCGCCTGGGTCTCGTCCAGGTGGCCGACGTGGAGGCCCTGACGGAATGGGTCGAGGAGGTGCTCGCCGCCCATCCGGGGGAAGTGCAGCGCTACCGGAACGGCGAGCAGAAGCTCCTCGGCTTCTTTGTCGGTCAGGTCATGAAGCGGAGCCGGGGGAAGGCGGACCCGAAGGGGGTCCAGCCCGTGCTCCGGAAACGCCTCACGGCGTCGTAGGATCCGGCGACGGCGGCTCGTCCGCGTCCGGCTCGTCCGTGTCCGGCTCGTCCGCGTCCGGCACGTCGGAGGCCTCCCCTTCGGCCGGCGGCCCACCGTCCTCCCCGTCGAGGAGCTCGTCGAGGACCCGGTCTACCACCTCCGATACCTTCCCACTCAGAATCGTCGCCAAGATGTCCATCGCCTCGCGGGCCAGGTCACCCGGGTGCTTGCGATCGCGCTCGAGCCGGACGATGTGTCCCAAGAGGACGGGAACCGTGCCGGCCGGCTCGCCCATGTCGAGGGGCTGGGCCCCTGTCTGGTCGGCCTCGAACGCCGGCGGCGGGACGCTGGCTTTCCACGGCTCCTCCTCTCCGTCCTCATCCTCGTCGTGGATATCCGGGGGGAGCCGGTCCGCGTCCACGAAGGCCAGGAGCCGGCACTGGAGCCCCGGCGACTCCTCATAGCCGAGGAGGCCAAGGTGGACGGGGGCCTCGAAGAGGGCGTGGTCCTGCAGCGCAGTGATGGCCTCGGGCGGGACGACGCATCTGGCGATGAGCCGGCCGTCGTAGAACGTGCCGAGACAGACGGCGTCGTCGGGCGTGCGGTCGTCCGCCACCTGGCGAACTGAGATCGGCACGGCCATGCTCGTCGTCACCATGACGAAGGGCGGGGTCGGCGACTCATCGCGCTCGAACGGGGTCTCTTCCCATTCGCTCACGTCTCACTCGCTCCCATTCTCATCGGCCACCCATGGGCGCGCCACCTGGGACGTGCCCCAATGCCCCAGTGACGTGTCGGGGAGGGCGAAGCGCGTCCGTACGGACTCCTCCAGGCGTCGGGGATTGCGCCTGGCGCCGACCCGCAACCCGTTCCGCCGCATCTCCTTGGCGTCGCGGAGCGCGGTCTGGCCGGACGGGTCCAGATGGCGCGCCATCCGATTCTCGGCCGTCAACATGTCGATAATCAGGTCGAAGGACCACGCCACGTGATCTTCGATGTCCGGGTTGGTCAGATCCCACCGGCTCTGGGCCCGGGCGACCTGGAAGGCGCGTTGCCAACTCTGGGTCTCCGTCAGGTGGACCATTCCACGGAACAGCCGGCGATTGGTCCGCACGCTGAAGATCGTCGGTGAGATGATCTGGTCGAGGAGCTCATCGGCGGGGGAGTGATCGAGGCGGATGACCTCCTTGGCGTCCTTGGCGTATTGCTCCCCGAGGTGGCTCTCAAACCGGCTCTCCCAGTAGGCATGGCCGACCGACGGCGTGCTGCTCGTGAGGGCCAGCTGCCGCGGCACGAAGAAGTTGTGGGCGATCACATCGGCGGACAGGTGCGACAGGTAGCCGAGACCGAAGGCGCGGAGCGCATCCGAGGGGGCGTGGTCATGGATT
>Ga0055480_10000395_pt1 | contig 16155 bp, 13 predicted proteins | sample Muzzi_PWB_D2_FD_57935 | JGI IMG/M metagenome (GOLD analysis project Ga0055480, IMG submission 57935) | Wetland microbial communities from San Francisco Bay, California, USA, that impact long-term carbon sequestration - Muzzi_PWB_D2 | ecosystem: Environmental > Aquatic > Marine > Wetlands ... | reverse complement strand
ATGCCGCTGGAGGGCGCGCCGGTATTCAAGGACCACCTGTACAAGGAACTCGAAACCATTTACGGCGGCAAATGGGATTGCGAACCGGATCCCATCAAGCATGCCCACAAGATGATCGCCCATATCGACAAAAAGCGCAAAGAACTGGGTATTGACAAGGCCCGCGAACGCCAGCTGATGTCCATGGAAGATCGTCAGCAGCTCGAAGCGTAATTTAAACCATTAACTTCCTCAACGAAGGAGGACTGTATGTCTCGACTTGTTGCATTTGCCGCCATCCAAGGTGGTTACAATATCGTTTCCAAGGTAGAAGGTAGATATCAGCGCGCGCTGCAGACCTACAACGCTGATACCAAAGTTGGTTTCCCCAACACGGCCTACTTCCTGCCGGTCATCTATTCCCTGACGGGTATCAAGGTCGAAACCCTGGAAGATATCCAGAAACCGTTGGCTTTTGCCCGCAAACTTTTGCCGCCGCATGTCAAAGGAAGCAACCATCTGCCCTACCTGGGGCCCCTGCTGGACGCCGGCATGGCGGCACTGTTTGCTTTTGAGCTTGACGAAGCCCTGCGTTACCTGGAAGAACCGGACTTCTATCTGCCTACGGAAGAGGTGGACCTGGAAGCCGGCAAGATCTGGCTGGGTGCCGCCGATGATACCGTCATGCGCAAACGTGGTGTGGAATTTGTGGATGGTTCGGCCCCCGGGTTCGCCGCCATCGTCGGCTCCGCGCCCACCAAAGAGATTGCCAAAGATATCGTTGAAGAATACCAACGCCGCAGCTTGTATATCTTCTGCGCCGCCAACCAGAACGGCACCACCGTCATCGACCAGCTCATCGAAGCCGATGTGCAGGTGGGCTGGAACACCCGCATCGTGCCCTTCGGCCCGGACATCTCTTCGGCTATCTTTGCCCTGGGTTTTGCCAACCGCGCCGCCATGGCCTTCGGTGGCGTCAAACCCGGCGATTACAAAACCATTCTCAAGTACAACAAAGACCGCATCTTCGCCTTTGTCAACGCATTGGGCGATGTGAATGCCGAGTGGGCGGCCGCAGCCGCCGGCGCCATCAACTGGGGTTTCCCCACCATCGCCGACACCGACATTCCAGAGGTTCTGCCCACCGGCATCTGTACCTACGAACACGTGGTATCCAATGTGGCCCACGATGAGATGGTGCAAAAATCAGTGGAAGTCCGCGGCCTGAAAACCACGGTCAGCGAAATCGAGATCCCCTGCGCCTTCGGCCCGGCCTATGAGGGTGAGCGCGTGCGCGGCGCCGACCTCTACTGCCAGTCCGGCGGCGGCAAGACCCAATGCACCGAATACCTCAAGCTGGCCGAGATGAATGAAATCGAAGACGGCAAGGTGACCGTGGTAGGCCCCGATATCCCCGATATGAAAGAGGGCGATACCTTCCCCATGGCTATCTTCATGCGGGTGGCCGGCCGCGAATTCCAGGAAGATTTCGAGCCCATCCTGGAGCGCCAGACCCACCACCTGATCAACTATATTCAGGGGATCATGCACATGGGTCAGCGCGACATCGCCTGGGTGCGGGTCAGCAAAGCCGCAGTTGAAAAAGGCTTTACTCTGAAAGACATCGGCGTGGTGCTGCATGCCAAATTCCACCAGGATTTCGGCAAGATTCTGGACAAAGTTCAGGTCACTCTTTACACCAAAAAGGCCGACGTGGACAAGATCACCGCCGAGGCCCGCGCGGCATACAAACACAGAGATGAGCGCGTCGAAACCATGGCCGACGAGGATGTGGAGATCTTCTACTCTTGTACGTTGTGCCAGTCTTTTGCACCCACCCATGTGTGTACCGTCAGCCCGGAACGTACCGGTCTGTGCGGCGCCTACAACTGGATGGACTGTAAGGCCTCCTACGAAATCAACCCCACCGGTCCCAACCAGCCCATCGAAAAGGGTGAGGTACTCGATCCGGTGATGGGGACCTTTGCCGGCGTCAACGAGTTCATCAAGAAGGCTTCCCGCGGCGCCATCGAAAGCTATAACTTTTACTCCATGGTTAACGACCCCATGACCACCTGCGGCTGCTGCGAGGCCATTGCGGCCATGCTGCCCGCCTGCAACGGCATCATGACGGTCAACCGCGAGTATGCCGGAGAAACCCCTTGCGGCATGAAGTTCACCACCCTGGCCGGTGTCATGGGCGGCGGCGCCTCCTCGCCGGGATTTGTGGGCCACTCCAAGTTCAACATCACCCAGAAGAAGTTCATCGTCGGTGACGGCGGCCTGCTGCGCATGGTCTGGATGCCCAAGATTCTCAAGGACGAGATCAAGGAGCGCCTGGACAAGCGCGGCGAGGAGCTGGGCGTGAAAAACTTTTCCGACATGATCGCCGATGAAACGGTGGGCATCACGGAAGAGGAAATCATGCCCTTCCTGCAGGAAAAGGGACACCCGGCGCTGACCATGGATCCGATAGTTGGCTAACAACGAAACATGATGCATCCGGAGGCGGCGTATACCGTCTCCGGATGGTCACTCAATAGAAGGAGAATCAAATGGCATTAACCGGTATTCAGATTTTCAAACTCCTGCCCAAGACCAATTGCAAGGAGTGTGGTGTGCCGACCTGCCTGGCCTTTGCCATGAACCTGGCATCGGGTAAGGCCGAGTTGGACGCCTGCCCCTACGTATCGGACGAAGCCCGTGCACAACTGGCCGAAGCGTCCGCACCGCCCATCCGCCCCGTGGTCGTCGGCAAGGGCGTGCGCAAAGCCGCCGCCGGCGGTGAGACGGTTCAGTACCGTCATGAGAAGACTTTTTTCAACCCCACCTTGTTGGCGGCCCAGGTGCCGTCCGACATCTCAAAGGATAAGCTAACCACCAAGCTCAAGGCCTGGAATGCCCTGCAATTCGAACGTGTGGGATTAAACCTGCGTCCTGAACTGGTAGCCCTAAAAGACGTCAACGGCGATGCCGCTGCGTTTGCCGCGGCGGCCAAACAGATCGCCGAGACTTCGGAATTCAACGTGATCCTGATGACCGAAGATGCCGATGTCATGAAGGCCGGTATCGAAGCCGCAGGTTTCAAGCGCCCGCTGATGTATGGCGCCACCGCCGCCAACATCGATGCCATGGGCGCCCTGGCCAAGGAGAACGATCTGCCGGTGGGTATCAAGGCGGAGTCAGTGGAAGCCCTGGTGGCCTTGAGCGACAAGCTTACCGGTATGGGCCTAAAGGATCTGGTCCTCGATCCGGGCAGCCGGGAGCCCAAGCAATCCAATGCGGATCAGATCGCCATCCGCCGCGCCGCCCTTAAAAACGCGAATCGCGCCATCGGCTTTCCCACCATCACCTTCCCCTGCGAAATGGCCTCCAACCTGGATGTTGAGACCATGGTGGCCGCCACCCACATTGCCAAATACGGCGGCATCGTGGTGATGAGCGACTTCTCCGGCGAGAGCATCTTCCCGCTGCTGCTGGAACGGCTCAACATCTTCACCGACCCGCAGCGTCCCATGACCGTTACCGAAGGCATTTACGAAATCGGCACCCCGGATGAAAATTCTCCTGTGCTGGTCACCACCAACTTCGCCCTGACCTACTTTATCGTATCCGGAGAGATCGAAGGCAGCCGCGTATCTTCCTGGCTGCTGATCAAGGACTCTGAAGGCCTCTCCGTACTCACCGCCTGGGCAGCCGGTAAATTCTCCGGCGACGACGTCGGCATGTTCGTCAAAAAATCCGGTATCATAGACAAGGTGAAACATCAGGACCTGATTATCCCCGGTTATGCTGCTGCCATCGTGGGCGATATCGAAGAGGAACTGCCCGGCTGGAACGTGGTCGTCGGACCGCGTGAAGCCGCTCACCTGCCGGGATTTCTCAAAGAAAAATACGAATAGTCATCTGATCAGGACGGCCGCCGGGCGGCCGTCCTTGTTCTTTCCATCCAACCAAGCACCAGTTGAACCATACGGGAGGAGATATGTTACTCATCGGCGAAAGCTTAAACGTAATTTCCAAAAAGATCGGTGCCGCGTTCAAAGCGCGCGACCCCAAACCGATCCAGGAAGAGGCCCTCTTTCAAAAAGAAAAGGGCATGGACTACATCGATATTAACCTGGGACCGGCCAAAAAAGACGGCCACGAATTGATGCCCTGGGTGGTCGAAGTGGTCCAGGATGTGGTATCGGATGTACCCCTGGCCCTGGACACCTCCAACATCGACGCCATCGAAGCGGCCCTGAAAGTGATCAAACAGATCCCCAGCGGCACCCCGCACATCGTCAACTCCATCATGGCCCGCCCGGAGCGTTACGAGCGCATGGTGCCCATGTGCGCCGAGTACAATGCCGACTTTATCGCCCTGATGTGGGGCCCCGAAGGCCTGCCCCGGGATGAGAACGAACGCGCCGCCTTGTGCGTGGAGCTGCTTTACTTTGCCAACGAAGCCGGCATCCCCAACGAAAAAATCTGGGTGGACGGCATCGTCACCCCGGTGAACATTCAGCAACCCCAGGCCATCAGCCTGATGGAATTCCAAAAGATGATCCCGGACATGTCCCCCGGCGCCAAGAGCACCTGCGGCCTGTCCAACATCTCCAACGGTCCCCCCGAGCACCTGCGCCCCATTTTGAACCAGACCTACATGGTTATGCTGCAAAAATGCGGCATGGTGTCGGTGATCTCCGACCCGCGCGACGACCAACTCACCGCCATCGCCAAGGGCCAGCGTCAGGACATCGTGGACCTGATCTACGGCATCATGGACGGCAACGCCCCGGATATGGCCGGCCTGCCCAAAGAGATGCAGGACTATGCCAAAACTGTCAACGTCATCCTGGGCAATACCCTGTACTCCGATTCGTGGCTGGAAGTGTAGTTACACAGCAACTGAATTAAGAACCCAAAGCGCCCCTTCCTTAACGGGAGGGGCGCTTTTTTTTCCCAGGCGCGGCGCTAAATTGAATCACGATTTTTGGCTTTATTCAGGGGACAGCCGAAATGACGGCAATGCCTGCAGTAGTGCCGCGGAAATGCCGCCAGGGTGGGAAGGGCGACCAGCCAGAAGAGAATGAGAAGCGTCGGGCGGTTGACGAGCCAGACATTGGGCATGGCCACCATGCCCGCCATTGCGGCCAGGGTTACACATTTTTCCCCGGCGCGCATGTCGGGCCCCTTATAAGGATAAAAGCGCTTAACAAACCCCGGCGGTATGAACAGGCAAGTGTTGTGCCTGGACGGAAAAGGACAATGGGCGCACAACGCGGGCAGCACCACCAGGATAAAACCCAATGCCGTCAACATCAGGTAGATAGCGGCCCACAATGGAGACTGCACATAGATCCCATACGCCCCTATGGCGGTAAAAGCAGCCCAGGCCGTTCGCATCACGATGCGCTCCTTCAATGAGAAGCGGTTAATCAGGGAGCAGCCGGAGTCGGTTTGGGCGGTCATATTCTTCTCCTTTTAAATTTTTGATTTGGATGCGGCCTTCATTATCCGCCACACCACCAGATGGTGAAAGGGGCGGATGAGGTTGAAATAGACCGGCCCGGACCAGTGCAGGTACCGGATGGCGGTAAAGACCGTAAAACGTTGCATGCCGCCACCGGTGTCATCCGCGACCACTCCCAAGTATGCCGTCAAGTGTCTGTCCTCCGGGGTTTCGGAAACCCAGAATTTCTCTTCCTGCGCTTTGCGAACGATAAAGAATGTGACCCGCTCCCCCGGTGTGAAGGAGACTTTCTCGGCCCTCAGGTGCGGCAGAACATCGGGTTTATCGTGTTGGACCAGCCCCAGAAAATGCACCAGCAACTGGCGGACCCGGTAGAGCAGCACCACCCACCAGGGATAGTAGGAGAGCATGCCTGCGATGAAAGCGCGCAGGCTGGTGTCGGCGTTGATGTGCTTAATGTCCACATAATCGGCATCCTTGAGGAAAGGTGCCAATTCTCTGCGATTGAAGGTTGCGTCCATATCGGCGTCACCATTCATAAGGGTTGCGGAATCGCACCCGGGCGCCCAGCATTTCGAAGATGCGCAGCAAGCCGTAGCGCGTACGATCCAGAAAAATCATCTCGGGGTTGATGCGCAGGTGTTGGCGAAGGTAGTGGAAACGCCGCATCACCTGCTTGCCTTCGGTGATGAATGTGGTCTCTTTGCTGAAATCGAACACGTCATCTTTAAAAAGGCGGCCGAACCATCGGCCCACTTCATCGGAGATGTGTCGTATTTCATGTTCCACCTTTGGATCCAGATCCGGCGGCACAAAGCCCAATGCGATCATCTGCGCGTAGTGGGCGCCCTCTTCGTGATGGGCCGCGGCAAAGGCCAGCTTGCGGTAGTGCTCGACAAATTCCGGATCCAACCTTTTGGTGCAGCCGAAATCCACGAGACCGATAGTCAGGTCGTCGGCGATGATGAAATTGCCGGGGTTGGGGTCGGCATGGATGACATTAAGCTCATAAAGACCTTTTAAAAACAGCTCGTCGAGCTTTCTGGCGATTTCATTTCTGGCGTCCTGGTCGGGGTAGTCCTGCAGCCAAAGATCAAGGGGTTTGCCCGGCATGAGGGAAGCGCTCAGCACCGTGGCGGCGCTAAGCGGGTCGCACACTTCGGGTATGCGAACGCCGTCGATATTCAGCCGTTCGGCAAAATAACGCAGATGGACGGCCTCCTGCCGGTAGTCCACCTCTTCGCGCAACCGCTGCGCCACTTCGTTGAGTGTGGGCATCAGGTCCTCGCCTTTGACAATGGGCCGAAGCAATTGTTTCAACAGGCCCACATCGCTGTCGATGGTCCGGGCGATGCCGGGGTATTGGATCTTGACGGCCAGCGGTGCATCGTCATGGGTGAGGGCGAAATGGACCTGCCCCAGGCTTGCGGCGGCGAATGCATCCAGATCGAATCTCTTGAACAATGTTTCGGGGGGGCGGCCCAGGGCTGCGCTCACCGCCTTGCGCACCAGGGCGCGGTTGATGGGCGGCACCTGGTGGTAGGCCTTGGAGAGCTCACGGCAGGCGGCCTGGGGCAGCATATCCATCTCCAGGCTGAGCTGCTGGGCCATCTTCAGCGCCGTGCCGCGCAGCAGACTCAGGCCCTGAAACAGGGTCTGGGCGCTCTGTCGAGCCGCCGCTTCCCGGGCCTGGCGACGGCCGTCCGAAGAAAGGAAGGGACGCTTGGCATAATAGGTCAGCACCTGGGTGCCCACCTTGGCGGCGGTGCGCCCGCCGGACAGGGCGCGGCCAACTTTGCCCGTGGGCGGTTTAGCGGGCATCCATCTCCTCCATAAAGCGCCGCTTGATCCTTCCCGTGGCCTTCACCGGCTCGATGAAACGGTCTAGGTGGGTCAAGACGTGGTTTTTGAAAATGAATACGGCCAGATCGAAGATCTTGTTGGATATGCCCGCTTTGAGCATGGCGCAGGCCAGATCCAGGCCGCGGTCGATGACCGCGCTGGTGTTCTCGAATCCCTTGGTGGTATCGGCCAGCCAGTAATGCACAGCCGCAATATAGGCATCCATGAGCAGCTGACAGGTCAATTCCTGGAAAACGGGTTCGGGGATCTCCCCCACCTCCGCGGCGGCGTTGAGCATGTCGTCCACTGCCGCCAGAAAGATGGCCCGGATGGGTTTGACCTGCGACCAGTCCCGGCTGCCGCGCAACAGCACGCGCCGGAAGGTCTCGGCCACGAACTCGCGGTCTTCACCAAGAAGCTCCAGACTGGTTTCAAACAGGGTGTGGAGCTGCTCCTGCAGGCTGAAAGTGTTGAACCCCTCCACTGTCTTGAGCGCTTCAATACACGCGTGCATATGATCTTCGTAATAACCGAACAGAATGGCCTCTTTGGTGGCAAAATAGTTGTAAATGGTGGCATTGCCCACTCCGGCAGCTTTTGCGATCTGTTGCATGGTTGCGGATTTAAAGTCTTTTTCGGTGATCATCGCCACGGCGGCGTTGATGATGGCCTTGCGGTTTTCGATCTTTTGTTCCTGGCTGATCTTCATTATACGATACCCACTATCTATTAATGATGAATTAATTGCCTATTTAATAAGTGTATTTTCATATTAAGTCAACTCAAAAATGCACCGACAGGAACCTATTCCTGTGCGGTGTTATTATGAGGGAAATTCGTGCATAAGCATAAAAAAGCGACCTTTGCCTGCTATGCAATAGGATTATATTGTGTTGACTTAACAGTAGGTTATGTTAAATTGACACAAGAGTTAAGTTCAAACGTGCATCATTTTTTGCTTTTATTGGCGGGCCTTTAACTACTGTGTTCAATGGCGAGGGCCATACCACCACTGATACAGTCCGTTCGACATCTTAAGGCCATATATTTTTATGATTTGTCCCAAATGCAATCATACCCAAAAAGAAGAGAATTCAGAGTGCGAAAAATGCGGCCTTATTTTCGCCAAATATGACGCTCGGCTTAATTCCCAAAATACATATATCGCCCCGTCAGTTTCGCCGCCAAAGGATGCCGATGCTTCTTTTTCGCTCAGCGATGTCATTTTTCACATCAAATCCGATGAAAGCATATACGTTTTTTATGGAAGACTCGTTTTCATGATCGGAATCATTTTCTGGGGATTCAAGTTCATCCTGTCTCCCATTGAAAGCAATTATGCGGCCGATTCCTTCATGCATCTTGTCAACTTGCCGTTTCATGAAGCAGGGCATATCTTTTTTCGCCCTTTTGGATCTTTCATGACTTCTCTTGGAGGAACCATTGGCCAGTTTACAATGCCGCTGGCATGTTGTGTCGTTTTGCTTATAAAAACCAGAGACCCCTTTGGCGCATCAGCCTCCTTATGGTGGTTTGGACAGAATTTTTTCGATATTGCACCATATATCGACGATGCCAGGTCATTGAATTTGCCTTTGCTTGGCGGGAATTTCGGGCATTCGTCACCCTACGGATTTCACGACTGGGAATATCTGCTCACAGAATCCGGTTTACTCCGTTTTGATCATCTTATTGCCAAATCAGCCGTTGCAATGGGTATCATCACTTTTACACTATCCTTTGCATGGGGAGGAATCCTTTTATACAAGCAATTCAAGAGCCGGTCCTGACGGTGCTTTTGAATGGTCCGCATCTGAAATTTTATGCTCGTATTCTGAAATGCGATGATTAGAACGGCAGTGCGGCGAGAGTCCTCTCCTCTTTTTGAAGAACCTCCCCTTTCAACCGTCCCACGGCGGCCCGCATGTCGGCCACCACATCCGGGTCCTTGAGGCTGGTCAAGTTGATGTTCACGTTCATCAAGGCGCCCAGGGCGGCGCTGCGGGCCAGTACCAGGGCCACGCCGGCGTCGGTGATCATATCGGGGTTGCCCAGGCGGACGGCCTCGTCGGCCAGGTCCATGATGTGCCGGCACAGCCCCGCCACCTCCAAGGGAACGTCGGCCGCTTCCTTGAAGGCGTCCTGGACGGCCAGGGTGCGCGCTTGCCGCTCTTCATCATTTGTTTTCGGCATGCCGAAGGCGGCCAGCACCTTGCGATAGCTCTGGGCATCGCGGTCCACGGCTTCCAACAGTCGGTGCTGCAAGACCTGTCCTTGACGCTCCAATCTGCCCATCTGGGGGGCGACCAAGGCGAATTTCTTCTTGTTCAACGTCAGGCGCGCCACCATGGCGGCGAGTGCCGCGGACAATGCCCCGGCCAGCGCGCTGACGCTGCCACCGCCGGGCACTGCCTCGGTGGAGGCCACAGCCTCACTGAACTGCTCAAGGGACAATGCTTTCAACATGGCAAACCTCTTTTCTTTTTGATGGTTCCTTCATCCGACCTCACCCCGTTGTGCACCACCACACCCTTTTTGACCACCGTTTCCACGATATTGATGCCCAGATGGTAGGGGATGAAGAGATAAGAGGGATAGGCCAGAATCACCACATCACCCTGCTTGCCGGCCTCCAGGGAACCCACCGTATCGGCGCGGCCCAGGGCAGCGGCCCCGTTTAAGGTCATGGCGCAAAGGGATTCTTCCGGCGTCAACCCCATATGCAATGTGGCCAGGGCCATGATCAAGGGAATGGAAAAAGTAAAGCTGCTGCCAGGATTGAAATCGGTGGCCAGGGCCACGGCGCAACCGTTGTCGATCATCTCCCGCGCGGGAGCGTACAGCTCCTTGAGGCTGAAGGCCGTCGCCGGCAGCAAAGTGGCCACCACATCGGCCTGGGCCATGGCGGTGATGCCCTCGGCCGAGGCCTGCAGCAGATGATCGGCGGAGACGGCGCCCAGCTCGGCGGCCAGCTCGGCGCCGCCCAACGAGGCAATCTCGTCGGCATGCAGTTTGAGCTTGAAGCCCAGGTCCTTGGCCTTTCGCAGCAGGCGACGGGACTGGGATACGGAGAAGACATTGCGTTCGCAGAAAACATCGCAGTTGTGCGCCAATTTTCGCCGGGCCACCTCCGGCAGGACCCGTTCGATGATGAAATCGATGTAATCGTCGGTCCTTCCTTTGTATTCAGGAGGCACGGCGTGTGCGCCGAGAAAGGTGGCCGCCACATCCATGGGATGGTCGCGGTCCAGCTCGGCCATCACCTCCAGCTGCCGGATCTCCGTTTCAAGGTCCAGGCCGTAACCGCTCTTGCCCTCCACGGTGGTCACCCCCATGGCCAGCATGGCGTCCAGCCGATGTCGTCCGCTCTCCACCAGCGCCTTGCGGCTTGCGGCGCGGGTAGCCGCCATGGTGTTGGCAATACCGCCGCCCCGCTGCATGATCTCCATATAGGAAGTGCCCGCAAGGCGCCAGGCAAACTCTTCGGGGCGGTATCCGCCGAAGACAAAGTGGGTGTGAGAGTCGATGAAGCCCGGCAACACCGCCTTACCGGCGGCGTCGATGACGTTGAATCCTTCGGGGTCGAAACGGGGCAGGATCTGCCTGCCGGGGCCCACGGCGCGAATGATGCCGTCTTCGATGACCACGGCCCCCGCTTCGATCACCTGAAGTTCGGCCATGGCGGCTCCCCGGCACGCGTTGCGGCCGCTAAAGGTGGCGACCTGGGCGGCGTTTTTGATGATCAGGTTGCCCGCGGGCATGGTTGTTCTCCTCTATAGCAAATGGGTTTCCAGCACTTGGGTCATGCTGAACTGTTCCAGCCCCATGTAATAGGCCGCGCAATCCACCAGGGCCTGCATGGGCACCAGCCCCACCACCTCGCTGCCCGCCACAGAAACGCCGTACCGACGGGCTTCGATGCGGATCAGCTCGACGGCCTGGTAGAGGGATGTGCGGCTGAAGTCGGTCATGTTCATGGAGACCTGCACCTGGCCGCGATCCTCCAGCGCCACCCCCATGGCCTTGCAATAGCGCAGGCCGCCGCCGATGTGGCGCACCCGCCGGGCGATGGTGTCGGCGATCTCTATCCGGCCGGTGTCCAGGTTGACGTTAAAGGCCACCAGGGGGGCTCTGGCGCCCACGGCAGTGACCCCGGCGGTGGGATGAATACGGGCCGGTCCGAAGTCCGGCCGCCATTGAGGATCTTTAAGCTTTTCAGGCATGCCCTCGAACTGCCCCTTGCGCACTGCGGCCAGATTGACGCGATGGGGTGCGGAGGCGGCCTGCTCGTAAAGAAAGATGGGCAGACCCAAAGCATCGGCCGCTTCGGCTGCCACCGCTTTGGCAAGCGCCACGGCGTCGGCCATGTCCATCTCCTTGATGGGAATGAAGGGCACCACATCCACCGCGCCCATGCGCGGGTGCTGGCCTTTGTGGCGGGTCATGTCGATGAGCTCGACGGCCCGGGCCATGGCTTCCAGCACCGCCTTTTTCACCGCCGGCGCGGGGCCCAGCACGGTCACCACCATGCGGTTGTGATCGGCATCGGTCTGGATGTCCAGGAGCTTAATCCCCTCTTGAGAGGCAAAGGGGGCAGTAATCTTATCCACCGTGGCCTGGTCAAGGCCCTCACTGAAATTGGGAACGCATTGAACGATCTGATGCATTGTTTTTACCTCTGCTTAATCCAGGGCATTTTTTTATTAGACCGAATACCGCAACTTCAAGCAAGCTTTAGCGTCGAAGTAATTCCTCAATCATTTTGCCATCGGAGATGTAAGGCATCGTAATATGATCGGTACCGGCATGTTTGCGGTTAAAGCGCTTCGTCGTCTCCATGGCGTTTTCGTTGCGCGCCCAGCAGCGCCGGGCCACGCCCACCATGACATCCCATTGCAGGGCGCTGCGAATGATGCCGTCCACCCGGCGGCTGCCGTCGAGCACCAGGCCGAAGCCGCCGTTGACCGCGTTGCCGATACCCACGCCGCCGCCGTTGTGCAGAGCCGCAAGGCTCATGCCGCGGGCGGCGTTACCGGCAAAGCAGTGCACCGCCATGTCGGCCATGATGTTGCTGCCGTCTTTTATGTTGGCGGTCTCGCGAAAGGGAGAGTCGGTGCCCCCGGTGTCGTGGTGGTCGCGTCCCAGCATCACCGGACCGATTTCGCCGTCACGCACCATCTGGTTGAAGCGCAGGGCGATGCGCATACGCCCCTCGGCATCCTGATAGAGGATACGCGCCTTGGTGCCCACCACCAGTTTGTGCTTCATGGCGTCGCGGATCCAAACGTAATTGTCGCGGTCCTGGAAGCGCCGTTGCGGATCGATGCACGCCATGGCAGCCCGGTCGGTCCTGCGCAGATCCGCCGTGCGGCCACTCAGGCAGACCCAGCGGAAGGGGCCGTAGCCATAGTCGAACAGCAACGGCCCCATGATATCTTCAACGTAGGAGGGGAAGATAAAACCATCGTTGGGATTGCGTCCGTTGCGGCAGATCTTCTTCACGCCGGCGTCGAAGACGGCCTTCATGAAACTGTTGCCGTAGTCGAAGAAGTAAGTGCCCCGCTTTACCAGGGTATGAATCAACCGATAGTGGCGTTCGAGCGAGGCGTCCACCCGTTTGCGAAAGGCTGCGGGGTCATCGCGCAGCATGGCGGTGCGCTGGTCGAAGGTGAGACCCTGAGGGCAGTAGCCGCCATCGTAGGCCACATGGCAAGAAGTCTGGTCGGAGAGCAAGTCCAAAGCCACCTTCTGCGCCACGGCATACGCCAGCAGGTCCACAACGTTGCCGTGAAAAGCCACGGCCAGGGGCTCTTTTTCTTTGCATGCGCTTTGGGCCAGCGCAAAGGCCTTTTGGGGGGTTGCGGCCATGCAACTGACCCAACCCTGGGACAGGCGGGTTTTGATGCGCGAGGCATCCACTTCGGCGATAATGGCCACGCCTTTGGCGATTTCAGCGGCCCGACCCTGGGCGCCGCTCATGCCGCCCAAGCCGGAAGAGACGAACAATAATCCGCGCATGTCCGTTTGCTGGTCGGCGCCCGATGTGGCGCGGGCGGCATTGAGCAGGGTGGAGTAGGTGCCGTGCACGATGCCCTGGGGGCCGATGTACATCCAGCCGCCGGCGGTCATCTGGCCGTAGTTGGCCACCCCCAGAGCGGCGGCGCGGTTGAAATTTTCGAGGTCGTCGAAGAGGCCCACCATCATGGCGTTGGTGATGATCACCCGCGGCGCCCGGGGCGAGGAGCGGAAGAGACCCAGGGGATGGCCCGACGCCACCACCAGGGTTTGGCGCTCGTTGAGGGCCTGCAGGTAAGCCTTGATCAGCCGGTACTGCATCCAGTTCTGGCACACCTGGCCGGTTTCGCCGTAGGTCACCAGTTCGTAGGGATAGAGGGCCACATCGAAATCCAGGTTGTTGTCAACCATCACCTGAAAGGCGCGGCCCTCCAGGCACGCCCCGTTGTAGTTGTCTATGGGGCGGCCGTAAATGCGGCCCCGCGGCCGAAAGCGGTAGCCATAGACCCGTCCGCGGGTGCGCAGCTCCTCCAAGAACTCGGCTGCCAGCGTTGCGTGCCATTTGGGTGGCACATAGCGCAACGCGTTACCCAGCGCCAGGGCCTCATCGGAGCGGCTCAGCGTCGATTGGCGCCGGGGTGCGCGGCGGATGCCGTCTTTGAAAATGGCCGGTGGCGGCAGTCGCCGGAAAACGGATGCCAGAGAGAAGGAGATCTGGGGTTGCATGGCTTAAAGGCTCCTGAGGATTGCATTAAACAAAGCAGACAGCCCGGCAATCAAACACCGGGCTGGTGTGCCGGCGTCTTCCTTTTTTATCCGGCAGTCCCTCCATTTCCAAAGCCTTGACACAAGGTTCCGGTACTTGTATACACTTGTATATACAACATGCCCGGCGTTGTCAAGATACCAGCACTGCAATTAGGGCTTCAACCCGCAACCGCAAAGGCGATGAGACTGTTGAGTGTTTTACGGCAAATCCCGCAACCCCTCTATCAGAGGGTCAAAGAACACATCCTGGAGCTGATCACCCAAGGGCATTTGCCTTCGGACGGCCGTATTCCATCGGAGAATATGCTGGTCCAGCAACTCAAGGTATCGCGCATGACCATCCATCGCGCCCTGCGCGAACTTGCGGCCGAGGGGCTTCTGGTGCGCATTCAAGGGGTGGGGACTTTCGTGGCGCCGCACAAATCCCAATCCACCCTGCTGGAGATCATCAGTATCGCCGAAGAGATTCGCCGCCGGGGCGGTGCGCACAGCAGCATCGTCCATCTGCAGCAGCGTGAGCAGACTTCCGGGCCTATCGCTGCCCAAATGGGCCTGGCACCCGGAACCGAGGTGTATCATGCTGTTCTGGTGCACTGCGAGGACGGTGTGCCGGTTCAACTGGCGGATCGCTATGTCAATCCCACTATCGCTCCGGAGTTCATCCATCAGGATTTTTCCGCCATGACCCCGGCGGAGTATCTGCTGCGTGTGGCGCCGGTAAGCCAGGTGGAGCATGTGATTGAAGCCGTGCTGGCAGATAAGAAGAGCCAAACCCTTTTAAATCTCAAAAAGAATACGCCCTGCCTGCTGCTCCACCGCACCACCTGGTCCGATGAAATGGTGGCCACCCACAGCCGACTGACCTATCCGGGACCGCGCTACCGCCTGGGAGGGCGCTTCCAGCCCGGCAGCAACTCCCGTTGCCCGGTGGTTTAGGAGTTATCGCCATGTGCCGTATTGTCACCCTGGATAGAAATCCTATGACGATGGAAGACTTCAACAACGTGGTCCGCTGTGGCGCCCGGGTCAAGCTCTCCGACCATGCCCGCGCACAAGTGGCCAGGACCTCGCGGCTCATCGATCAATGGATGAAAAAGGGGCGCACCATTTACGGTGTGACCACCGGATTCGGAGCCCTGAGCGATGTCTCCATATCGCGTGAAGACGCCGACCAGCTTCAAATCAATATTCTGATGAGCCATGCGGCCGGTGTGGGCGCCCCCCTGGACGAACCCGCCGCCCGTGGCGTGATGCTGCTGCGGGCCAAGGAGCTCTCCTTAGGGCACGCCTGCGCCAGGGTGGCCAGCATCGATCAATTGATCGCCCTGCTCAACAGCGGCGCCTACCCGCTGATTCCAGAAAAGGGATCGGTGGGTGCCAGCGGCGACCTGTGTCCCATGGCGCACATGGCCCTGCTGCTCATCGGAATGGGCGAAGGCTTTCTCAACGGCGAGCGCATGGCGGGAAACGATCTATTGCAGGCTTGCGGACTTGCGCCCCTGCGACTGGAGCCGGGAGAAGGTTTGGCCCTGGTTAACGGCACGCAAGTAATGACGGCCATCGGTGCGCTGGCAGTACATGACGCCCTGCACCTGGCCAAGCTCATCGATATCTCCGCCGCCATGAGCCTGGAGGTGCTCATGGGCAGCCGCACGGAGTTCGATGCACGCATCCAGCAGGTGCGGCCCCATCCGGGTCAGGCCGCCGCCGCCGACAACATGCTGCGGCTGACCCGGCACAGCGAGATCATCTCTTCGCATAAGGATTGCAAACGTATCCAGGACGCCTATACCCTGCGCTGCTCACCACAAGTGCACGGCGCCAGCTACGACGCCATCCGCTATGCCGAAAGGGTTATAGAAACCGAAATGAATGCCGCCACCAACAATCCCCTGGTCTTCAACGACAGCGAGGATGTTCTGCTGGGCGGCAACTTTCACGGCCAACCCGTGGCGCTGGCCCTGGATTTCATGACCATTGCCGTAGCAGAATTGGCCAATATAGCCGAACGACGCATCGAGCGCCTGGTCAATCCCATGCTCAGCGGCCTGCCCGCCTTTCTGGTCAAAGACGGCGGCCTCAACTCCGGGTTT
>Ga0055480_10000392_pt1 | contig 16209 bp, 15 predicted proteins | sample Muzzi_PWB_D2_FD_57935 | JGI IMG/M metagenome (GOLD analysis project Ga0055480, IMG submission 57935) | Wetland microbial communities from San Francisco Bay, California, USA, that impact long-term carbon sequestration - Muzzi_PWB_D2 | ecosystem: Environmental > Aquatic > Marine > Wetlands ... | reverse complement strand
GCCAGTACCGGAACCATCTCCGAAGCCGCCCGGACCCAAGCCTTCGCCGGGGCCGGCACCGCCTCCACCGGTTCCGCGGCCACCGACACCGGTACCGCCACGGCCTGCTCCCGATGCGCCGGAACGGCCGTCTCGTCCGGCCACTTCGACCCCGGAGCCGCCTCCGGGTGCGCCCGCACCAGCACCGGTAGCGTCGCCTATCCCTGGTTCACCTGCGCCGGTTCCGTCGCCCGCGGCAGCCATGCCGGTTGCGGATTCTTGGCCACCTCCAGCGACGGACGGGCCGCCCTGGTCCAATTGCTGGGCGCTGGCCAGGTCGGCCTTGATCATGTTTTTGGAGACCTGCCCTGGATTGGCCAATAGGCTTTTGATATTGAGCGTATTGGCAAACTCCTCCGTAAGGATGGTCTCCAGTAAGGTGTCCATGAATTTTTTGCGGCTCTCGCTGTCGTCGTCTTCCATGGAAGGGGTGACTTGCTGAAGCGCCTCGCGCGAGACGACCTGGTCGTCCTCCGTCACTTTCTTGTAAAGCACGTGGTTGACTTTCACACTATAGGCGCCGCGTTTGATCAACCCTTTCTTAATGTTGTCGGCATTGGTGGTGGTTGTCATGGAGGAGAAGATGTCAACGAAGATATCGATTTCGCTCAAGGTCAGTCCGGTTTCGAATGATACGGATTGAATGCCGTGTATCTTGAAAAGATGGGCAATACGCTTGACATTGAGGCGCGGATCGAGTTGCTCTTCATCCACGTAAAATTGTTCCCGGTTGAGAATAAAGACCACCGGAGAGATTTTCTTAAATAAGAGCTCGGCTATTTGATGGACGTCTTTGATGGAGTCTTTGACCATCGGGTGGCTTTTCTGGTACATCAGGCAACGATTGAGCAGCAGCGCCATGGAGCGACCGAATCTGGCCAGTTTGTCTTTGGTGGTGGTTGTATCCATGATGAACCCCTTCTTTATTCGATGCTACTTAACATATCGATGGACGTACTTCTCTATATCGTTGCCGAAATCCCGGCAAGTCGCATAGCGTTTGTTTTTATTGTATGCCACCGCCTTCATCACAATATCATCCATCACCGGATTCACGGCCGGGTTCAGCTCCGATGGTTTTTTCATAAATATGCGGTTTTGCAGCCTCAGCTTTATTTTAAGCAGTTTCAGCGCCGTATCGTAGGGTGGGTAGGGCAGGCGTCCGGCGAGCATCTCGAAAAGCATAACCCCTGCGGCGTAGACGTCCGCGCTGCTGTCAACGACGCCTGAAAGAATTTGTTCCGGCGCCATGTAGGTGGGGGTGCCCACCATAACGCGGGCTTCGCTTCCAGAACCCTCATAAGACCTGGCCACGCCGAAGTCCGTGATCATGGGGCGGTGCGAGTGCTCTTCAATGAGAATATTGCCCGGTTTGATATCGCGGTGAATAATCCCCAGCCCATTGGCATAGTCCAGTGCATCCAATACCTTGACAATCATTTTGAGGGATTCTTTCAGCGGCATCATCCGTTTGGAAGGGACCACGTTTTTACGGGCCCGGCGCAGATAATGCGCCAGCGAAGCGCCACGCACCAATTGCATGGTGAAAAACAGGAAATCATCGGTGTCGCCGACTTCGTACACGGGTATGATGCAAGGGTGGGATAAAAATGCGGCGGCCTGGGCTTCCTGCTGAAAAAGCTCTGTGATTCTGGGCGTTAGAAACACCTTCGGCAGGATTTTTACGGCAATTTGGCGTTTCAGTGTTTTTTGATACGCCACGAACACCACCGACATTGAGCCCTGATCCAACTTTCTGAGCAACACGGATGTGCCGACCTGCTGTCCGATAAGGGGGTCGAAATCAAAGTTTTTGATGTATGCCACGAAACCCTCTAACGTATTGTGATCATTAATTGCTTGCCTTAGTGAAACCGAAATATGGGCTGTTTGTCAAACGATATTCGCTGGATTGTCCCCAGTGGCCGGTGTTTGCACATCACCAGCGCCGCGAAAATGGGGCCATAAAGTAGTTATGATCTGGTGCCGGAGCATGCAGGCGCTTTTGAAGGCCTGTTAAATCTGACCACCAGGGTATGGCGGGGGCGCTATCGCAATCGGTGTTCACCACGGGGCGGGTATCGATATCAGGAGCAACGGCGTTGCCCCATCCACTGGCGGCAGGAGCGGTTGGCCTCGTCCGGCCGGTTGAGCTGCCATTTATTGTGCTAAATAGAGCTGCAATTCAACCGGGCCGACACGAATAGTATCGTGGTGATTTAGACGCGTCGGTTCGATGACCGTCATGCCGTTCAATTTGGGCTTGATAAAACCGGTCACATAATCAAGATAATAGTCCCCGCCCTGCTTGGTGATGGTCGCGGAAGGCTGGCCGGCAAAAAGGGACCAGAACCCGGAGATAACGATTTCGGCGTCCTTGTTCTTGCCGATGGACACAGGTTTGTGGGAGAGTTCGAAATCGGGTTGATTTTCCGACAGGAAGTTAAGGTAATCGAGGGGCACTCGGGAGGAATTTTTGGAACCGGCTTCCATGTCCAGCATCATGGTGCCATCGGCATCCGCTGCACCCGATGATCCGGCCATGAGCATCTGTACGGTGGCATCCAGCGAAAGGGTCTCATACAGGTCCACAATCAGAATATGCTTTCCAATATGAATCCAATCCTGATGCGCCAACTGGCAATCGACAACTTTGTCGTCGTTGACGTATGTGCCGTTGGTGCTTCCCAGATCCGTCAGGTAGAGCCCCTGGCCCTCCTGCTTGATCCTGGCATGCCGTCCTGAAACGGACGGGTGGTCAACCACAATCTGGCAGCCGTTGTCTCTGCCGATAATCACTTCGGCGTCCGGTTTGATCAAATGATTGCTGTATATTTTATCTCTGAATGTAAGAAGGATTCGCGCCATTAAATATCCTCTGAGTTTTTGGGTCTGATATGATATACGGAACGACTAAACCATGAAAATGGCCGCCGGTACAGGGAAGGATCGTCGATATATAGATGTCGCATCAAAGTAGCGGCCAATCCGTTGCTGAAATGAATGGGCTGAATTTCCATGCAAATAATCTCTTTAAAAACCATTATTTCGTTTTTTTGTCAAGAATTTGCGTTGGCTTGGCCCGCCCTGTGGTCATCAATTTATGCCCGGGCTAAAACGGCAATTTAAATTTCTTTAGCAGCGTATCCCCGAGTTTCATCCGATTGGAAAGTTCTCCACGCAGTGCATCCAAGCCACCCAGCTGGTTTTGTGCCTCGGCGATTGGCCCGCTGGTTTTCTCGGTAATGGCTGTCCGCAGACGGGAATCCAGTTTCCGACCCGCCTGGTTGATGATTTGCCCCACGGCTTTCTGCAATACCTTATCCAGATCGGACTCTATCTTGGTTCTATAGTCAGGATTACTGCCCGTGACCATGGCCGTCAGGCCAAAACGGGTCACATTTTTAATGGCCTCGGCCAAAGCGGCATTTATCTCTGAGGACACGGCTTTTTCAACGGCCATCTGTACGCTTTCCAATTGCGCTTTGACCAAAGCATCTATTTTGGGTCCCGCAAGGTTGAGATCCATGCTGATGTCAGCCATGGCTTTGGCGATGGAGAGGGGCAGGCTCTCCGAATCGCTGAGATCCATGTTTTGCAGCGCACATTGCCGGATCAGCAGTTTGACCGCATGGTTGGGCTTGTCAGGTTGAATGAAATCAATGATGCCGTTCAGGTTCACGCTCTGAACCTGTTTCAGGTTGCGGCCCAGGAACTTGAATGTAACCGGCCGACCCAGTATCTGGGGATCGGAAGTAATGTCTTTGGCCTGGCCTGTGAATTGACCGGCCTCCAGCAACGCATCCAGGTGAACCTCGCGAATTAAAAAATCCGGCAGCGCATCCCCGCGCTCCTTGGTCTCAACTTTTTGCGGCGGTTTACCCTGTCGGCCGTTCTTTTCCGGGGCACTGCTCAGGTAGGGTTTGAGTTTCGCATACCAGCGGTAGCCTTTTTGCCACCAGGCGCATACCTTGGGGCCGAAGAGCATACGGCTGAGATTTGCTGCGCCTTCTGGAGATAAAACGTACTTTGCTTTCAGGCGCTGAACATCTTCCAAAGGGGATTTGGCTAACTGCTTGGATTGGCGCTCCAAGTCTTGCAGCTCTTTTTGAAATCCGATTTGGGCTTGTTTGAGGCGGTCCAGATCTTTCCGCAAATCGGACTGCAGCGAGTCGAGTTCAGTGGCCGACCCCATGATGGCGGCCAGTCCGCTACCCGAGGTTTTAAGCTTGTCCAGTCGTGTTTGATAGGCCTCGAAATCCTTTTGGGCGGGCAATTCGTTCAGGCGTTGCTGCCATTGAGTTTTGGCCTCATCGACGCGGCCGCCCAACTCCTTGGCCAGTTCAAGCGCCTGGAGCTGCTCTTTGGCCAGGATATCGGCAACGTTCGGTATGGAGAATTGTAAATCCTGACCCGTTGTGCACATCTGGCGCAGCCAGGGCGGAAGCGCGATTTCCTTGCCGGAAGCCGCTTGCGCGGATTGCGGCAGCGCACCGGAGGTTTTACGGGGCGTATTGAGCCGAATACCTTCCATCCTCAGGTTGTTGATGATGACCTTGCTGTGGATCAACGGCCGCAGCTCGATGTCCGAGGAAATGCGCCGAACGGCCACGGCATTCTTCATGGGGCTGTCCGGATCGGTGACGGCCAATCCCGAAACCTCGATGCCCGCAGGGAAAAGTGACAAATCGGCGCCGGCCACATCGACCTTGGCGCCCACCGCCTTGGAGCCTTCGGACACGATGACCCATTTGACCACCTGGTCCACGACCACAAACCACAGCAGGGCCAACAAAACGCAGAAGGACGCCACAGCAATGAGGCCTTTTTTGCGCATGCCACTTGTCATTCGATACCTCCTCAACCAGAGCGGTTGGCTTATAGATTTTTATAAACGGAGATCCGGGCAGACTGCATCAATCAGTGGGGTGACGATGGGCCTATTTTAGAAACGATGGGATGGGCCGTCAAGGCTTGAACGGTTATTTCTGCGCGAACCCTTAGACCATGAAATCGATACGGGATCCCTTGGCAGGGGAGGCGTCTTGGGGGCGATGCGCCCGGGTTGGGTCGGCCGGCAAGACATCCCGGGCCTGATCTTCTTGATTTTCTGCGGCTTTTTCAAGTTTTTCAACCCGTGCCTGGGCTTCTATTTGAGACGCCTGGGCCGCCACCGCCCGATCGGTGCCTGAGGGCTGGGAAGGCGCCAGGGCGGCCTGACGGATTTGTTGCATTTTGCGGATGGTGGCTTCAGGCGTGTTTTCCGGTGAAACGTCGATTTGCACCTCCCCGCCCACGGCGTACATTTTGCCGTCGGGTCCGCTCTGGTACTGATAGCTTGCGCCGCCTTGCACGATACCGCCGCCGGCCGCCATATGCGCAGCTTCATGGGCTTTGACTTCGGTATCGCGCGATCTCAGATCATTGACAGCTTGCCTTTCTTCCGCACTCAGGTCCCGGTTATCTGGAAAGAGACCCCCAGCGGCAGCTTGGCCGCCGTTTTGCGCCAGCGCTTCTTTTGACAGCGAAACGCGGTCTGCGGGCAGCACAGGCACCGGCTGCTGGTTGCTGCTTGAAGATTTGCCGCCATCACAGTTAAGATTGCTTTGATAGCGTAGCTGTCCGATATTGTTGGTGTATTGAATCGCGCTCATGCCAATCGGGCCTTCGGTTAAATGTCTCGTTATGTCTATCGACGCTCATGGGCGGAACTTTAGAATTATTTTGCGGCGAGGGCGGTTTCGATGGTTTTTTGAAGGGCGTCCATATGGTTGCCAAAGAAATGGTCGGCCGTTTGGATGACATGGAGATCGGCCGCAGGGTTCCAGTACAGCAGCAAAGATTTAACCTGGTTGAGCGGTGCGAAGGCATCATCGGTCCCCACGATGACCTGCCTGAGGGGCTGGAGTCGGCCGATGGCGCTGAAATCCATGAAGCCCACCGGCGGCGCTACAAATCGCAACGGATGATCTTGTCCGCCGTTGCCCTGGGCCCGGCAGGCCAGGACCCAGGCCCCAAATGAATATCCGGTCAGTTCGATCTCCTGGACACCCTCAGTTGCAAGGTAATCGACGGCTGCGTCAATATCGTTTTGTTCGCCGTTGCCGTTATCAAGGCGGCCCCCGCTGCCGCCCGTGCCGCGAAAATTAAAGCGCAGTGTGCTCCAGCCTTTGTTATGGTAGGCCATGGCGATAGCTGCCACCACCGCATTGTGCATGTCGCCCCCATACAACGGGTGGGGGTGGGTGATTATGGACGCGCTCGTTGATGACCCCGCCGTCCATAGGCCTTCCAATTCAAGTCCTTTGCAATCGAAGGTAATCCTTTGTTCCATGAGGTCTGCATCCTACCTTGCCGAATCCTGGGGTTGGCTCAAAACAGCCTTTTGGAGCGCCTCCAGCACCTCGTTGCCCGAAAGGTCGGCATCTCTCTCACCCTTGGCGATTTGATGAAAATGATGCAAACTTTCCCTGTCGGCGCTGATGACCGCTTTATTGCACATTTTCAGGCTGTTGTGCATAAGGCCGAAAAGTACCGCCGGTCCGAAGCGCACCTCGCCGGTTTGGGATTGGACCGATTTGCCCCAGATTTGGTGATGGGCGATCTGGAAAGCTTTGGGGGCCTTTTTGTAGCCCAGCAACTCGGCAAAAAGGCTCAAAATTTCAACAACCCCATCGGTATAGCTGTTTTTCAAGGCATCCATTCCATCCTTGGCCATGGCGGCAATATCGTCCGGGGTATAGGCCAGGTCCAGATGGTCGATCAGCTCTTTTTGCACCCGTTGAACCGTATCGCCTTTACGGCTGACCACCACATCTTTGTCATTCAGGATTTTGATGGCGTTGCGAATGGACACCATCTCCTTGACCGTTGGGCTCTTGCGCAGGGCGACATCCTCGATGGTGGTCTTGTAGATTTTGAGTTCGTTGTCCAGCACCAGGATCGAACCGTCTTCCAAGATATAGAAGTCCAGATCGCGTTCCTTCCGTGGGTCATAGCCGCCCATATCCAATAGTTGCCGCATGGCCTCGCGATCGACACGCTGGCCGCTGTCGGCGGGATTGATCGAACGCAGCACATTATGAGCCAGCGCATTGATTTGAATCTTCTTGATCAGGTTTGCCCGAAAATCCATGCTTCCTCACCGTGTTGCTGTGTTAGGGTGATCGCATGCAGCCGATGTCGTCCAAAAATTAAAATCCAACATGCGTCAACCCTGATTGCTTTCATGCCATCTGTTGACCTTGTGCAATTAATTTTGTATATGATTCAGCTTATTTCGGCAATTCGTTTTTGCCTCACCGAATCAGAGCCTCTGCAAAACCCAAAAAATACACAAACCTGAGAGGGGCAGACGAGCGAACAGTAAGGATTTGCACATGGATAATTTTGTTACGCTGACCTACAATGGAGAAACCTTTCAATTACCCGTGGTTATCGGCTCCGAAGGCGAAAAATCCATTGACATTACCAGCCTGCGGGCAGAGACGGGCTTCATTACGCTGGATCCCGGCTATGCCAATACCGGTTCTTGCCAGAGCAGCATCACCTATATGGACGGCGAGAAGGGAATTTTGCGCTACCACGGCATTCCGGTGGATGAGTTGGCTGAAAAGTCCACTTTCAAGGAGACCGCTTATTTGCTGATCAACGGGCGGCTGCCCAATGAAAAGGAACTCAGGAAATTTTCAGTCATGCTCAATGACAACTCGTTGGTGCATGAAGACATGAAAACCTTCTATCAGAATTTTCCCCGGGCTTCGCACCCCATGGGAATCCTGTCCGCCATGGTGAATGCTTTGCGCAGTTTCTATCCGGAACTGCAGATTTCGGAAGAGGAGATCAATATTACGGTGACACGGCTGCTGGCCAAAATACGGACCATGGCAGCCATGTCCTACAAAATATCCCGCGGGCACACCACGGTTTACCCGCGGCCCGATTTGGCCTATTGCGAGAATTTTCTCAACATGATGTTCGATACACCGGTTAAGCCGTATCGGCTCAAACGGGAAGTCGTAAGAGCCTTGGAGGTGTTTTGGATCCTGCATGCGGACCATGAGCAGAATTGCTCCACTTCGGCCGTGCGTCTGGTGGGCAGTGCCCGTACCAATCTGTATGCCGCCATTTCCGCCGGGATGTCCGCGTTGTGGGGTCCCTTGCACGGCGGCGCCAACCAGGCGGTGGTGGAGATGCTGACCCGTATTCACGAAGAAGGCGGCGGTTACCGCAAATTTCTCGAACGGGCCAAAGATCGCAACGACCCGTTCCGCTTGATGGGCTTTGGCCATCGCGTTTATAAAACCTACGATCCGCGGGCCGTGATCATGAAAAAGATGTGCGATCAACTCCTGGCGGCATTGAAAATCGAAGATCCGCTGTTGGATATTGCCAAAGAGCTGGAACAGGCCGCCGTCACGGATGCCTATTTTGTGGACCACAATTTGTATCCCAACGTGGATTTCTACAGCGGGGTGGTGCTGCGAGCCATCGGTATACCCACCAACATGTTCACCGTGATGTTTGCCATTGGTCGGCTGCCGGGTTGGATCGCCCAATGGAAAGAGAGCATGGACGATCCACAATGGCGTATCGGCAGGCCCCGTCAGGTCTATATCGGGCCGCAGAAGTGCTGCTATGTGCCCATGGAGGATCGATGAGGGATGGCTTAGGCGGTGCCCATGCATTCTGATGGGCAAAGCAGCGGGCCACAGAAAAGGGGATATGGTTTCCATATCCCCTTTTCTGTGGTTGCGAATTTCAGCCCATATTTGTAATGATGAGCAACGCAGATGGGCTAGAAATCTCCCAATGGTCTGGCAAAGGTGAACTTGGCGGGTTTTGTGACCATGGCATCCCAAGCTTCGCCGATATTTCCACCGGCGGCGGAAAAAGGTGAGGAGATAACGAAGAGAGTAAAGCCGGTAACCAAGGATACAAATCCCAATGGTCTCAATGCCAGGGTGTCGGCAGCCATAGCTCCCGCGGATTTCTCCTTGGGCTGATTCAGGTTGTCCGCGGCCATGGCACCCAAAGGCAGCACCAGCAAGGATAAAACGATAAAAACAACAGCTATGCGTTTGAGTACTTTATGCATTGATCCTCCTTTTTAATTGGGCGCATCTTTGTTTGGGGCGCCAATGCAATGTCCATTCATCAACATTCAGAAAGTTCCCACAAGGGGGGTATCGGTTGCCGAGCGCCAAACATTTAGTAATTTCTGATCTTTATATCAGGTTAGCGGAATTGTTGCAATATCTCAATGATTCGACGGGTTTTAACTCCCCCGGCTTTTTCAAATCATCGTGTCGGTCGCTCCCGCAAGCCTAATCGAAAAGGTTGTCGACAATTGGCAAGCCTGCCTCAAAATACCAATGGGACGGAGAATGTCCTGCTCGATGTGGCCATCCCCATGCCGGTGCACCATGCCTTTACCTACCGAGTACCGTCGTCACTATGTGAAGCCGCCGAGGCGGGCAAGCGGGTCTTGGTGCCTTTTGGCCGCCGTCGGCTCACCGGCTACGTTTTGGGCCCTGCCGCGCAGGCGCCTGAATTGTCGCGCGTCAAATCAATAGAAGCTGTATTGGATGAGGCGCCTCTATTTCCCGATGCCATGATTCCGTTCTTTCGATGGGTGGCGGACTACTATCTGCATCCCTTGGGAGAAGTGATCCAGGCGGCGTTACCAAGCGGTTTGACCGTCGCCGAACTCACCCAGTATCAACTGTCCGATCCGGGGCGCCGCGTGCTGACCAAAAACCGGCTGGACGACGCCACCCACCGCCTTTTAGCGCATTTGGACGGGCCCCCATGCAAATTTTCTGCGCTGCGGAAAATATCTCGAGGCACACTTGCCCGTTCAAAGTTAAACGGATGGGTCGCCAAAGGGTGGGTGACCCAGCACCGGATGCTGCAAGGCCAACAAACACAGGCCAAAACCCAGCGTTTCGTCAGGGCCGCACCTTTTGATCGGGCCGGCGTGTCGCTCTCGGCGCAACGCAGGGCCATCCTTTCGCTTCTGGATGCACAGGGGGCGCTCTCCCTGACGGAATTGAAAATCCATATTCCAACCGCAGCCGGCTTGGTGCGCGCCATGGTGCGGGATGGTCAGGCGGTGATCGAGCTGCGCACCGTGTTCAGAGACCCTTTGGGGGGCCCCATAGCCCCGGACCAGCCGCCTGAACTGAACCGGGAGCAGAACGCCGCGGTGGAGAAGATGGAGGGCGCCCTGGGGCAGGGTTATCAGACCTTTCTGCTTTCGGGTGTTACCGGCAGCGGCAAAACAGAAGTATATCTCCATCTGGCCGCCGAAGCGCTTCAAAAGGAGATGGCGGTACTGGTATTGGTGCCTGAGATCGCCCTGATTTCCCAGATTGAACGGGCTTTCCGGGCCCGTTTTGGAGATCAAATCGCACTGCTGCATTCCGGGCTCTCCAGTGGCGAAAGGTATGATCAATGGCTGCGCATTGCCGGCGGCGATGCCCGTATCGCCATCGGTGCGCGATCCGCCGTGTTTGCGCCCTTCCATCGCATCGGTCTGGTTGTCGTGGACGAGGAACACGACGATTCCTACAAGCAGGAAGGGGCTTTGCGCTATCATGCCAGAGACCTGGCCGTGGTGCGGGCACAGATGGACCAGGCCGTGGCGGTAATCGGATCGGCCACGCCTTCAATCCAGTCGGCCTACAATGCCCAGCTTGGCAAATATGAACTGGTTCAGTTGCATGAACGCATCGATCAGCGGTCCCTGCCGGATATCATGGTGCAGGATCTGACCCAGTTGAAAGAGGAGCGGGGGCTGCGGCGGTTTATCACACCGCAGCTGATTGAAGACATGCAAGCCTGCCTGGCGCGCAAAGAGCAGGTGCTGCTGTTTTTGAACCGGCGCGGATTCGCCAATATACTGGTTTGCGCCAACTGCGGCGAGCCGTTGCGGTGCGATCGCTGCGATATATCCCTGACCTTTCATCAGCACAGCAACGCTTATAAATGCCATTATTGCGGTTTCAGCCGCGCGGCCGCCAGCCGATGCAGCCATTGCGGTTCATTCCAGATCAAACATTTGGGTTTGGGCACGGAGAAGGTGGAAAGCAAGATACAAGCGCTTTTTCCCCAGGCCAGGGTCGCCCGCATGGACCGGGATACCACCCGTCGCAAAGGGGCGACGGTTCGCATCCTGAAGGCTTTGCGGGAGCGCAAAATTGACATCCTGGTGGGCACCCAGATGGTGGCCAAAGGACATGACTACCCCCATATTACCCTGGTCGGGATTATTTGCGCGGACCTGTCCCTGAGCATGCCGGATTTCAGGGCCGGTGAAAGAACCTTTCAACTGCTGGCCCAGGTGGCCGGCCGTGCCGGCCGTGGCACCTCCCCGGGGAAAGTCATCCTGCAGACTTACAACCCTTACCATTTCAGCATCCAGGCAGCCCGCAACCAGGATTTCGGGGCGTTCTACAGACAGGAAATCGAATTTCGCAAGACCCTGGGATATCCGCCGTTTTCCCGCATGATCCAAATCCGTATCCAAGGCAAGGACAAGGCCCGTACCACAGAGCATGTCCAACACCTGGGGCGCCGAAGCCGCCGGCTGCAGCAGTCCCGTCCGGACTATGCCTGCGTGGCGCTGATGGGGCCCATCGAAGCCCCCCTGTCCCGCATCGCCGGCCAATACCGGTGGCAGCTATTGATCAAGTCTCCACAGGTGAAACCGTTGCATCGCTTTGCGCATGAGCTGCTGCTGGGGGCCGAAGCCGTGGCCAAGAAGGAGGGTGTCGGCGTGAGCGTGGATGTGGATCCCCAATTTTTGATGTAAGCGCCGTTGGAATGGACCGCCAAGGTACTCGGGGCCGGGTTTGCCGATCAACGGGCAGACGGGGGGCCGGACCTCAGCTTGCCCATGGCCATCGAATTGACATCTAATGCCATCGGATTTATAAACAGGTACTTGATTAGAAGCTATCTCAAAAAAGGATACCGATCCAAAAGACTTTTTTGAGATAGCTTCTATTGCATTAGACGGAAACAGCCAAAAGGAGATATTATGTCACGTTTGGGATCCATTGCGGCTTACCTGGCTTTGTCGGCCATATGCACGGTGGGCTTCACCCATGCCGGCCAGCCGGGAGCGCCGGGTGACATTCAGGTGTCGACCCAAGCGCAATCATCCGCCCGCACCGCTCCCCGTGCGGTTTTTCCAGAATTGAGCTATTCCTTTGGCGAAGTTTTCGAGGGCAACGAGGTCAAACACGATTTTGTCGTCGAGAACCAAGGCAATGCCCCTCTGGTGGTTAAGAACATCCGACCCGACTGAGGGTGCTCCGTGGCCTCGAATCCGGGGCACATTCCTGCCGGCGGCAGGGAAAATATCAGCGTCGTGGTCGGCACCAAGGATCGCGGCGGGAGCACCCTGCACAAAGGGTTCACCGTCTTCACCAACGATCCTGCCAAAGCACGAGTCAAGCTGGTGGTGAGCGGCAAGGTCAAAGGCTATATGAGCGTCGCTCCCGGCTATGTGCGGCTTTTCGGAAACGCGGGTGAACCCCTCAGCCGGAATGTTCAAATCATTCCAAGGACAGGGTACCCCTTCACCATCCTGGACATCAAAGCCCAGGATGGCAAGTACCTGCGGTACACGCTTAAACCCAAGGGCAAAGGGGCAGGCAAAGAGGGTTACGTATTATCGGTCGAAAATACCAAGAAGGATGCCGGCGACTACCGGGACGCCATCATTATCAAGACTGACAGCAAGCACAAGCCGTCGCTGAAAATCCCGGTATACGCGCGCATATATAACCCGTCGAAAGGGAGCGAACCAAAAACGAAGTGATCGATTCCCGCGATATCGACGTGGTGGCCTTTGACTGCGACGGGGTGATGTTCGATTCATCCCAGGCCAATCACGCTTATTATAACCAGGTCCTGGCGCATGTCGGGCTGCCGGATATGAGCGCCGAGCAGTTTGCCTACGCCCACATGCATACCGTCGATGAGTCGCTGGCTTTTCTGATCCGCGATTCCGACCTGCTCGCTGTGGCCCGGCAGTACCGCCAGGAGATGAGCTATGTCTCGCTCATCGGCTATATGGTCATCGAACCCACCCTCAAACCGCTGCTGACCAAGCTTAAGCCCGGCTATAAAACCGCAATTGCCACCAACCGGACCGATACCATGGATCGGGTGTTGACCGAGCATGATCTCGAAGGGCAGTTCGATCTGGTGATCACGGCTTCGGATGTATCCTATCCCAAACCCCATCCGGAACAGCTGGTCCGTATTATGGGGCATTTCGGCATCGACCCGCGCCAGATGGTGTACATCGGCGATTCCCTGCTGGATGCCCAGGCCGCCCAGGCCGCCGCCGTGCCTTTCATTGCCTACCGCAATCCGGACCTGTCGGCCGATATGCACATCGAAAGCCTGCAGCAAATTGAAGCACTGTTAGACATTTGAACCGCCTGGCGTGTCCTGTGGCCCAAGCCCCTCGACTCACCGGCGGTCTAAGCAACACAAGTGTGCGTAAGGTTTTCAGAAACCGGGTACAACAAATGGATAGCTATTTCTGAGATATGACCTCTTCCACCCAGGACAGGGCGGCCATCATGTTGGGAAATCCCGTGCTGGTCATGCCCAGCATCACCGCATGCACGACCTCTTCCCGGGTAGCGCCGGAGTTCATGGCCTTGCGAGTGCTGGACATGACACCGCCGCGAGAATTGACCCCCATGGCGATGCCCAGTTTGATCAGGTTCTGGGATTTCTCATCCAGCGGACCGGCCTCGCGGCAGGCGACGCCCAATTTTTTGTACTGGGCAAACACATCCGGGTACTCCTTGCAGAATTGCTCATAAATTTTCGGCAGGTACATACATTTTCCTCCTTGTTGCCGGGGACGGTGCAACCCGGCAGGCCCGATATGCAGATTTATTTCCACACCAGGAAATCATATTACCACAAGGGTGGCCCCGAGGGCCACCCTGCATAAGCACCCGGTTTTATGAGTGGCCATAACCTCATGCGCTATTGCTTGCCGGCCATGGCCTTGACCCCCAAGGTGTTGATCAGTTGATTGATGTCCGTGGTTTTCAGGTTCATGCCGCCTTCGGATACCGGCAGCAGCATGATGTGTTTGCCCTGCATGGCCTCGGCGATGCGCAGCTTGACGAAGGCTTCGCCGCCGGACCCGGCCAGCGCTTTGTTCATCTCCTGAATGCCTTTGGCCTCGGCCACACCTTCGGCCTTGATGGCTTCCGCCAGAAGTTTCTGCTTTTCATAGTAGACATCGGCTTCGATTTTGGCCTTGCGGTAGGTGCCGTCGGCATCAGCGATCATTTTGTTCACTTCGCCCTTGGCTTCCTCCAGCTTGCGTTTGTACTCTTCCAGGGCGGCGTGCTGGGCCGAGCGGTTTTTCTGGACCTGCTGATCGGCGACCTTTTTGTCCTCAATGGCTTTCTGGTATTCTTTGTTAAAGCGATAATCCTTGGTCAGGACCTTCTCCACCACAATGCCCAGCGGTCCGAGGATCTCCTGCAATACTTCCTTTGCACGCTGGGATTGCAGTTCGCGTTTATCGGCCACGTAGAACTCTTCGGTGGTCAGCTCGCCGAATATGTCCCGGGGTTTGGAGCGTGCCACTGTGCGTACTATTTTATCCCGCAGGGTGCGGTTGTTGTCGGCCACATGCTGCAGGATATAAGGCGCTTTGCCCGCATCGATGCGATAGGCGATGATCACATCCAGGCTGATGTCGTTGCCGTCGATGGTTTTAAGCAGCAGGTCGTCCCGGCTGCGGCGGTCGCCGCGGCCGTGCTCATAGACCATCTCCAGGTTTTGGAGTTTGGTGTCAAAGGTGTTCCAATCGTTGATAAAGGGCATGAAGATGTAGGTCGATCCCGGCGCATAGGCCTTGTCTTCCACTCCTTTGTCGCCCCAGAGGGTCCATTTTTTGGTGCGCACGCCCACCTCGGTGGAGTCCGTGCTGTAGAAAAAACATCCGGTCAGACTGCCTAAATAGACCAGGGTGAGCAGAATCAATATCATGCGTTTCATCGGGTACCTCCTTTGCGGACATCGAACAGCCGCAAGGCGTTGTCCAGATCCAGGGGATTGACGCCGGCGCTGCCGTCGCTGGGAAGTATGATCAAATCCAGTCCTTTGTAAACATCGGCCATCCTCAAGCCCACCATGCGCTCAGAACCCACGCCCTTTAACGCTTCGTTTTTGAGTCGGACTTTTTCGGCATCGGCCAGTTTGACCAGCAGATTGGCTTCGGCTTTCTTGGTGCGCACGTAGAGGTCCTTTTCCGCCAACTTACGGGTGACATAGGCCCGGCCTTTTTCCATCTCCACCTCCACGAAAACGCGGCCCTCCTGAACGATCTTCTTCAGCTGGGCTTCTTCGGTGGCGGCGCGGGCGGCGGCCTGGTTGGTAAAGACCAGTTGATCCTTGAGTTTTTTCTCCTCGATGTTTTTCTGAATCTCCTGGCTGTAGCGGAAATAGCGCACCAGCACCTGTTCAACCAGGATGCCTTTGTTGTTCAGCTCTTCGTTGAGCCGTACGCGGGCCTCTTTGGTCTTCTGCACGCGCATGGGACTGTTGTAGAAATCTTCGGTGGTCAGCTTGCCCAGGGTCTCCTTGAGCGCCGGTTCGGCCTTGGGAATGATGCCGTTGTCTTCGAAAAGCGAGCCGGGACCGATTTTAGTGAAGACCAGGTAGGGGTCCTCGATGCGGTAGAGGATGGAAACATCCACATCGACAAAAAATCCGTCCGATGTTTGAATGTGGGCGGCCCGGTCTTTGCGCGCATCATTGGCCGCGGTCTTGGGGAAGTTGGTCAGTTCCAGCACTTGAATATCGCGGGGCATGCGGTGAAGCTGATGCATTCCGGGGATCACCAGATGCAGGCCGGCCGTGTAGACTTTTTTCTGCACGCCGCGGTTGATGCCGATCTTGACCACCTTGATGCCGTATTCATTGGGATGCACGTAGACCAGCAAGAGGTTGTAGGTCAGCACGATGATGCCGAGGATGAGGACCGCCAGCTTGATCCCGCGCGACAATTTCAGTTTTATCTTGGGGATCTTGAAGCGCGGCTTTGGCTTCATGCGGGCCACGTTTAAATCCGTTGGTTGTTCAGCCATGGTTGCAGTCTCCTTTCAATAGGTAAATAGG
>Ga0055480_10000390_pt1 | contig 16249 bp, 21 predicted proteins | sample Muzzi_PWB_D2_FD_57935 | JGI IMG/M metagenome (GOLD analysis project Ga0055480, IMG submission 57935) | Wetland microbial communities from San Francisco Bay, California, USA, that impact long-term carbon sequestration - Muzzi_PWB_D2 | ecosystem: Environmental > Aquatic > Marine > Wetlands ... | reverse complement strand
CCTCACTTCCAGACTGTCTGGGAAAGTGTGAAGAATTAGATTGTCATGATAATCAATTAATCTCAATTCCAGATTGTCTGGGAAAATGTAAAAAATTATTTTTGTCATGGTAATCAATTGACCTCACTTCCAGACTGTCTTGAAAAATCTAAATTTTCAATCCTTCTGGATTGAAAATAAAAAACTAACTCTAAAACTCTGCTTCGGGCACCTTCCCATACTTTTGAAGTTTCTTTTGAAAACTTGCAAGAGTTTCAGCTGCTTTGTCTGCCATTCGGAGATCACCCTTTGAAATGAGGCATGTTTGTGAACTTTTTCTATACATAATTATACCGATGACTATAAGAAGTACAGCTATAATGATGGCCAATATAACCACGATTATAGTCATGGTCTTGGAATTGGACTTTTTGGGATCCTTCTCGGTATCCATTTTGAGATAAATCAACAAAGTTTTTAAAGATTATCTTAGAAGAGGTCAACTCCAATGTTTAGCAAAGATTTATTACAAGTGCTCAATTGGGGGACCTGGGTGTACCCTCCTTTTTTGAGGCTAAATCTAATCTTCAGGAGTAAATCTTTCCAATTCATTTCTTTGCAGTATTCCCTCCCAAACTTCAAACTCTTCAAATATGCCCATGTCAAGGCTCCTGTATAATCTTTCTCTATATAAGCATCTGCACTGGTTTCCGCATCTTTGCACCCACTGAGAAGAATAACATCTTTATTGGCCTCCCGCTCCTTTGTTTCTAGAAATAATTTATTACCATGCATATACCTGTAACATAAATCTAAGGCACTTCCACTGTGACAACAATCAAACACAACTCTAAGTTTCACACCTTCAGGGAGATCTGCAATCAAAACTTGAAACAACTCGTCGTCAACTATAAATCCATCCAATGAACAGATTAATTCATCCTTCCCATCTACCTCATCTCCATTCCAATCTCTAGTTGATGATCCATGACCAGAATAATGGATATAAAGAAAATCACCCACCTTGGCATCTGAAACTAGATTTTTCATAGCCATGATAATATTCTTTTTTGTGGGGTATGTATGACCTGGTGAGTCGAGTAAAACACTCATATACGCTTCACTAAAACCAGCTGTTAGAAGGTATTCCTTTACATTTTTTATATCATTGTGACACCCCCTCAATTTGTTGGGGGTTCCGATATAGTTGATTCCGATAAGGAGAGATTTCTTGGCCATATTGATAGTAACAGTGAAGATAATATTTCCTTAAAAGGTAAGTCGATTAGCGTAGTCGTGGTTAGTTTTTTCTCGTGTAGAAAGTAAATGGTTTGGCTCGTGATCCTGGCTGTGTTTATTGGAATTGTCATCTTATTGTTAGGGGGGTTAGCCTATCTGGTCTACAGTTTAAAAAAACCATCAGTCGGTGTAAATTGTCATAAACAAAATACAGATTGGAAATGGTCACAAAACTGCAATTATATAGAGGAAGAGGGACCTTCTTCAAACCTTGAATCACCCAAACATTTGAAGATGTCATTGATAAAATTTTCTTACTCTCCAGCTGGAGGTCCAGCTTTTACACAGCCCACATGGTACAGATTTCGGTACGTGAATGTGAAAACTGGCAAATACAGCGAATTTAGCAGTTGGATGAAAAGCCCTGTACAATCTGGTTCAGATACACTTCCATGTGAAAACAAGTGTATACAAGGAACTGAAACGTGTACCTTTAATAGACCTGTAGTAGGAATTCAAACAAAAGATTCAAAATACGACCCAACTAAAAACATAATTATAGATAACAAACCCACCATGATTTACATCAATGTTCACAGGTGGGTTAACCCCATTGTAGATGATCATAAACAACCACCTTCAGATATCAAGGATGAAATAGTTGGGCTTGCAATGCCCTATGTTTCCAGTGAAGGAAAATTTCTGGTGTTTACAGATTTGGGGAACAACCCCTGTCAAAAAATTAGATGTCAACCAAACCCCAAATGTTAACATCAAATGGTCCACGAAGATCCTAGCATTTGGAAAGTGTTCTACATGATCATTGTTTTGACCATGATTTATACTGTTGTGGAAGTTATTATTTCATGGTCGCTATCCCCCATTGGAATTGTTTTTATATTCCTATGTGTGTTATTCTATTTCAATCCATAATGTTTCAGATCAAATTTGATCTGAAACCTCTACTCCTCAACTCTCTCCTTTTGTTAATAATAGACTCTCCATAGAGGTTAAAATGAGACCTGTTGTGGTTTCCTAAAATATTTTAGGAAACAAGACCAAATCTTCCTCTTTAGAGGATACCCCGTATCAAGTAATGAATTTTTCCATACTAACATATAATCTTGGTAAATCTCGGGTCAATTTTAGAGAACGACTGAAAAAATTTTTTAATCTCATTGAATCTGCGAATCCAGATATAATAGTACTTCAAGAATGCACACAATTCTCTTATCAAATTATATTCAAGGAGATGGGAATATTTGGTTATTCTCGCCATGAATTGCACCCTCTTGTAAAGAATCGAGAAACAGGTGAGATAATATTTATTAGCAAAAATCATAATTTTGTAAAGGTTTCCATGCTACCTTTTACACGATCAAATCAAAACAGAGGTTTAACAATGGCTTCTATAAAACTTTGTGACGGTCCTCTTGTAGATGTTTACACATCTCAATTTGAGGTTGGATCTAGATATACACATATAAGAAGGGATCAATTACAATCAACACCGAAAATAATAGAAAAACACACACTGGGGGAACCTGATATAGCCATATTTGCTGGTGATACAGGAATTTTGAGTTATCAAGGAAACCTGAGATTCCCCGAAGGGTGGTATGACACATGGGAGGAGGCTGGATCCGAAACCGAAAAGTATACCGTGGATTTTCAAACAAATCCTCTTATTTCTGATACCAACCTTCAGGACAGACCAGATCAAATTTGGTTTAAAACTAAAAAGTGTATCTGTGTTCACCACGAAATATTTGGAAGATTCTCTGGTATATCTGTTCATCATGGTGTGTTTTCAAAATTTAATATGGATAAAGTATCCTCATGATATATAAAATGGAACAAAATGTTTTTATTATACAGAACCCTTCAAACGCCCTAGAAAATTTAAAGTTGGATCTATCCTCTCTAGATTGTACAGACCAACATTCAGTTGTAACCTCTTTTCAAAAACTTATCTCCAATCTTCGTATGTCGGAAGAGGATAAAATTAACCTCAGAGATACATGTTTAAACAGAACTATGTCAGCTGAAAAGAAGGCGTTTATTAATTCCATCTTTAACAAAGAATTTTAGATCCAAAGATCTAAAATATTTTTCAGTTGAATTTATACCTTGTATTGCATTTTGTACAAATGACATAAACCGTGGCTCCTTCATCTCCTGACCTTGTTTGAGAGGTAAAAAAGTAACACCCATTACTCCTACACTTTTTGTTTCTACATTTAAACTCCCCCTTTTCAACATTAATTCCGTTAACTAATTCTTCCAGGTTAAATTCTTCGTCGTTTCTGTATGGCTCAAAAATACACGATCCCCAGGTGTAATCACCGTCATTTATTATCTGATCAGCCTTCTCTGGATTTTCCTTAATCTGTCCTATTTTTTCATACAAAATATCTTTGTATACCCATTCTTCTTCGTTTTTGGTGTCCTCAAAAACAGCTTCTTCCAACCTTTTAACAAAAGAGTCTCTTAGACCCAGGTCTTTCAAGATCTTTATTACAGAATCTCTGTCTCCCATTAGTTTAATGGGTTAAATAAAGGCTTTAATCATTTTTAACACCATTGAAGGTTTGATTGCAAGTTATCGGCGCAAAGTGTCTTGGGTTTCCCATTTGCAAGACAATCTCTATACTTGGCGTAAGATATGTTTTCACAATCGTTATACGTAGTGTAACTGTATGGGTAATAGTAATAATTGGGCCAATTGTAGTAATACCCCCTTCCACCCCCATAATATCCACCACGATGTCCTCTATGTCCCCAGTGACCACCGTGACCTCCGTGACCACCACCATGTCCTCCGTGACCTCCGTGACCACCACCATGTCCTCCGTGACCTCCGTGACCACCATGGCCTCCAAGACCTTCCCTAAAACTGCATTTTCCAGACATCAACAGGAAAAGAACCACAATAGCAACAATAATCAGTAGAAGTATCATTCTTACTATAACGTCTTAAAATGATGGTAGAAAAATGAAATTTTGATTTAGATTTTAGGTGTTTTGGAGCAATGATGAATTGTGGAAGAAGAATTATTCACCCAGAGGTAACCATTACATTTTCTGGGGGCAAAACAGCTTGGATTGAATCTTCCCCATCCTTTTTACAGGGTACCTGGATTGGTGGTTGGTATAATCCCGGGAAGTTTTTGTTCAAGTACAACACAAAGAGTTTTATCATCTCGGTTTTGACCGAGGAATCATCCATAACCAAGGTTATTACCAAACAACAAGATGACCTTTGTAAAGAACTACTACCAATGGCTAATTTCAGACTCAAAAAGAATGGAACTGAAAATATTGTATGGGTTAGATAGTTTTAATATCAAATCTTCACCTTTGGTGAAGATTTTCTTCAAAATTTTAGCGTTTTCCAGCGGCTCTTTTGGGAACCCCACATTTCTCCTTCTGAAGAGCAACAGCCTTTCTGTAGACAGTCGGATTCTTCCATTGAGCAGCCCTAACTTTGGCTGAAGTTACACCTCTGCAATCTACCTTGCATCCTTGACCAGTTCTCAAAGCCCCACAAACAGGATAACCCTCAGGTGGATTCAGGAAACACCGTTCTCCACACACAGCTCTCAAAGCGTGACGCTCCATTCCCTTTTGGGGAGCAGCTGCTCCCCAACCTCTGGTGCGAGAACCTCTCCCCTCTCCTTTCTTTGCCATAACCCTCTCAAGGTTTTCCCTCTTGGCCTTTCTAGAGGCCGGCAATGAAGATAAAGTCTTTTTCAGTTCCTGGTGTTTTGCAACCTGCATCTTTTTGGTTCTGGCAAACGCCGCTTTCTTCCCCTGAGAAGAAACTCGTGGGACTTTCTTTGGAAGAGGCTTCTTCTGGTGATAACCAGGTGGAACATCTAATTTTGTCTCTCCAGCCTTGGCCTTTTTCTTTTGAAATTCTGTCAATGTCTCCCACACTCCACCTCCTACAACAATCCACCTGTTTGTCTTGGGGTTTCTGACGTATCGTACTCTACGAACTTGAACCATATTAAAATAAATAAAGAAAATTGCACATTCTTTTTCTCTCTGTACATTAGATAAATGGTTTCTATTTTGGATCTTTCCTCGAACGCTGTTGTGTTCATGATATATTCCTTGATCGGGGCTATTTTTGAACACCTGTCCTACACCTTCTCCCATAAGGTCAAGTCTTTGGCAAACCCGATTATAACAGGATTTCCTCTATATGGTTGTGGAGCTTATACTATACTGTTTATCAACAACTTGATTAGCACCTTGAATCCAATATTAAGATTTCTGGTATTTGCGTGTGTGATGACTTTTATTGAATATGTTGTGGGTGTATATGTTGGAGCTGGTGAAAATTCAAGAGATGGAAATGGAAATGTCGAGTCCTGGGATTATAGTGGATATTTTCTAAACTACAGGGGGATTATATCCTTTAGACATTTCGTAGTATGGGGTATTTTGGGATTGTTGGTGAGTTACATACATCCAAAATTATTGAGGCGTGTAAAAGCTGCATTGGATTTTTAGATGTTGAGATTATAACAGTTTCATCCAAGGGGTTTACCTTCAAAAGAAACCCTTTTTTTCCAAATACGAGGGAACTTTTGATTGAAGAAAAGGAGGAAACTTCACCTTTAAGGATAATTATAAAAGAGTAATGGACACACAAACCTGTAGAATTGTTAGTTTTGATATTGGGAAGAAGAATTTTGCCCAATATGTTGAGGATTTTTCTTTACACGAGCTAATAAGCCTTAGACAAGAATATCTCAAGATTCCCAAAGAAAAACGAAAGAAGATCAGGAATCCCCTTGATTCAGAATCTGCAAATATTTTGAACAAGATCTATCTTGGGGGGAAAAGAATTCAAACAGGGGTGTATGATCTGAGACACGATAGATCATCGAATGAGCTTGATTTAAAGACTCGAATAAATATTCTCCAGCACCTTGAGAGATTTTTTGATCTGTGGGAAACGTGTAATATTATTGTTATCGAACAGCAATATTTCAAAACTACCGGGAGATCTGGAAAAAGAGGAAAGGGAACAGAAGCAAATGTTGATGCTATCAAGATTGGAGAACTTGTATTGACATGGTTTTTAACCACGTTTATGTTCAAAGAGATTAGATATTTTGGAAGTCAATTTAAGACGCAGATTTTGGGAGCTCCTCTAGGTCTTAATGATTCTCAAAGAAAACGATGGGCCAAGAACAAGGCTGAAGAAATTTATGTGATGAGAGATGACAGGGACGCCCTGTCTTTGTGGAAGTTGGAAAGACTTGTTTATAGAAAGAGAATTGGGGAGAATGAGGATAAGATCCAACACTATCTATCTCAATTTGAGGGAACTGGGAGTGATGTAAAAGAAATGGCCTCCAAAATAGTCAGAGATCGACAGAAACTGGATGACATAGGAGATGCATGTATTCAATGTCAAGCCTATAAATTCAGGGAGTTTATTTTGGAAATGTAGATTTTTATTCCAGGTTGGAATAAAAGTACCAAGTCTAAAGGTAGTATTATTGGTGGAATTCAGTATCCAATCGATGTTAAATTCAGATTAATTTATCCCCTAAAAAGAAAGGAAGACCCATCCATAGAATACGAGAATGGTTGAATCTTTTTCTGATAGTAATTGCGCATCGGCATACTTGGAGTCTGATCAGGAGTCATGTTGGTAGCATTTCCATAGTGTCTAACCATATTTCCCTGGTAACCAGAACCATATAGATTTTGAGGGAGGAGGTCACGTCCTTTACCCATCCAATCAGCTGCTCCGCGAAGACCAGCAGCGCAAACTGGAAGGTATGGACGTTCCAAGTTCTCTACCTCAATTCTACGTGCAGATGACCATTCTGTGTAATTTGAACATGCCGAATCGTTCAGGCGGAGTGTCTTTTGACTTGCTGGACGTCCATAAACATCATTTTGAATATCTCCAGCGCTAGCAGGGCACATTAAACCTTCACCTAGATTCTGTCGTTGAGAGCCAAGTTTCCAAGTCTGATCTAGACGAACTCTAGATCCTAAAGCAGATTTTAGTGTTTGGGTGTTTGACGCCATCTTATTAGTTAATAAAACAAGATTTTTCTTTACTTTATATTATATTTCATGTCCTGAAAAAGTCAGACAAACCTTACATTTTCCACAATGTAATTTGCGTCCATAAGGTATTACTTTACCTGTTTTGGAAAATAATTGTTGGTTGAATAATCTTAACATCATGCCCTTTTTCAGGTTAAGATTTGCAGAAATTATTTCTATCTTTAAAAAAAAAGGGGGGGGGGTCCCATATTTTTATGCAAGTTTTCCATGCCAAGAATGAGATTCGTTTGTTTGTGTACATCAGGCACAAAAGAAAGCCTTCAAAGCAGAATGAACAAATAGTTCTGATGGAAGATAATTCATATCTTATTAATAAGCAATAGAGCAATGGATATCACCCAGTTTTCCGTCACATTCTTCATTGTATCTGCCATAACCTATGCCACTTCCCAGGCGTGGAATTCAGCATTTCAAAGTTTTTTTCAGTCTAGAATGGACCTCAAAAAATACGGTCCCTGGATTTATGCGATTGTGCTAACCATGATGGCTGTAGTTGTTGTGAAGATTATGAAAGACAAGTCCTAGTTCAGGAGAAAAGACTATAATCCTCGTAATATTCTAAACTTATTTCCCCCAACAGTCAAGTTTCTACAATCTTCATCAAGCAACCTGAATACCAGCTGCCCCACATTTTTGATAATCCAATATATCTACAGTTGATTTCACCCCTCCACAACGTATATAGTTATTCTTGGTTCCAAAAGCTTGTGACATGCCTTGATATTTGTTATTGATTTGAAACTTTATATTATATTTCATGTCCCTTTTCAGGACATGAAATATTTTCATCTTATTTTTTAGACCAACTCCAACTTCCATCTCCACAGATTTTTATTTGTAACGGTGTCCTACCTCCAAGAATCTTCCATTCTTCCGACATAGACCTGTTGAAGAAATCTCTTATCTGCTCCATGTTTATGAGAAACTCAAGTAAAATTTCGATCTCGTTATTGTAGTCTTCTTTAAGCCTGTTATAAACATCTCTTATTCTTTCATCCCCGTAATCTCCAATCAAGGTTACAAGATCATTTTGACATCTATATCTGCTATTTTGTCTTTCCATCGAGAACAATTTCTTTTTCCACACCTCCAGAGACTTGTGTTTCACCAAATAGGAGATTCTGAGTTTTGACGGATCTATATAATTCTTCATGTGGTATCTGGTTTCTCCTAAGCATACTTCTATGGAATGCAATATAATGATTTCATTATGAAAATTATGCCTCCTGAGAATGTTGTAGAACATGGTCAAAAAATATGTCCTATCATTCCTATTATGACCAATTTCACATGGATTGTCACCTCGTGCTCTAGGAATTGTTATATTATTCTCTCTCATCCACCGTAAAGCGTGGGGGTTGTGTGCAGGACCTGTTTCTATTGACCCTGTGTTCCAGCTGAATATTACGTGACATACACCACACCACATCTGATCACACCCAGACATCTTGAAAATCGGAGCAGCACATTTTGGACAAGGTCTAGTGTTACCTCTCATAGACTTTATAGTCTTGAGAGTGTCTTCATCGCATTCGTGATTACGTTTTTTTGGTTCTCTACATTTCTTGCAGATTCGGTTATCACATATACAACATTTGAAGTCATCTTTATTTATCATACCTGTGCAATCAACTCTTGGACACGGACAAATAAAATTGAAATTGACCTCAATTTTTGATCTTTTTGTGTTTGTGCTTCTCAATTCAAAAAGCCTCTGATTAAGGGGGAGGATCTTTTTTGCAAATTCTTTCTCAATTTCTTTTATTTCACCAATTAGTGTTTCTATATCTTCTTGCCTTTTTTTCTTGGCCGCCAATTCGGACAATGTCTGGGGTATATGAGCTCGCTCTCTCTCTATGTAGTAGTTTTTAAGATGGTGCCTGTAACACCCTGGTTTATTCCCATTTACCCAAGATGATGGAAACGAGCTGTACAAAAATCTCTCATCCCATGCTGTATTACACTCCATGCATCGTGCTTCCTTCTTGGAACTTAGGATGTATTCTTTGGTACATTTTTCACATGCAAAATAACCACAGAAACATTCTACTTGTTTGGTGTTACACACATCATCCATACACACTGGACACTCGAAAGTTTCCATAGCTAATTCTAAATTATGGGTAATAAAATATTTCATTTTTATGATTACTTGTTTTTATTACTTTCAGATCATCTTCTGATCTGAAAGTAAATTATATAAACTCAATCCCAAATCCTATTACACAATCTGTCTTCATAGATTCTGGAAGTGAGGTTAAACACTCCAATCAGGCCCGTTGGGCCTTCTGGAAATGAGGTTTTGATTATTATGACACCACAATATTTTACAATTTCCAAGAGAATCTGAAATTGAGGTTAATCCATTCCCATAACAACCCAAGTGTTTTACAGTTTCCAAGTCCTTACAGAGAAATTCAAATGGACCTTAGAATAACGTACATTGAGGAATCAATCACATCAAGATAAATAGAATGATGGTTAACACGGAGAAAACTGCCACTTTGATACCAAAATTGATCATATCACTCTCACTTCTTTGCAGAAGGGGAGTTACGAAAGTGGATGAGATTAGAGCAAAAACTGCTATCACAGATGCTATCAACTTGAAATTCGTATTTTTAACCTTGGACAAAATCCCAGAATCTTCCTGATTTTCTGATTTGTCTCCAAAAAAGGAGTTCATGATGTCCTCTTCATCTGGTCTGAAAACCGTATTTTTATTTTCGGGTAATTGTTGCAAACTATCCATGTGTTATTACCTTCTTAAAATAACTTTAATTACTCTATTTTCAATACTAAATGAAAAGGTATACTCTCACTTTTGAGAAATTTGAGGCTTTTCTTCAGAAACATCAATATCAATTGGACAGAATCTATAGCAAGAAAGATGAATCGTTATTTCTTCAATGTAGAAGCCCAAAACACCAACACGTGTTTATTGTACATGTAACAGATTTGTATCAGATGAAGATTCCATCATCTGGGTATGAAGTTTTAAACGTTGAGTTGAGCCGTGAAGATCTACCTTCCCATAGAAGTAGATTCATGCTTGACGTGAAGGGTACTCTTGTCGATTGCGATTTTGCCACAATCTCCTCCAAGAACATCTGTTTATACACATCATCTGATGATAATATGACGGTATACCTTCTTACGCCTGATAAAAACGAACATGAGCCAGATGTCGAAGAAGAAGAACCCATGGACGAGTTGTCCAGGTTGGAAGAGACCACCAAAACACTCTTGGATAGTTTCAACCCTAGATCAGAGAAACTACACGAAAATCACCCAGAAGTTGTGTTGGAAGCTCCAAAACCAGTTATGGAAATAGATATACAAACAAAAGCTGATAATCAAGATGATACAACAATTCCAGAACTGGAACACCCCCCTGTTCAGAAAGAAGAAGAGCAAACCGAATATGATTCAGAGGAAGGGGAAAAAATGTTTATAGACAACTCGGTTCCACCTCAACTTGAAGAATCTGATATATTCTTTGGATTGGTCTATGTTGTGGTTGGTATTTCAGAATTTTATTCTGACGTAATCAGGTTTGAAAGAAAGCTTACCAAGATATATGAAATTCTGGATGAAAACGAGCTGGAGATGAGAAAGAAGAGATTTGATGACCTGGAGATGAAACTTCAGGACGTGGGATCATCCATGAGAACCAGGTTTAATTCTCTAATCGAGGAGGAAAAAGATCTTCGTCATCAACAGGTTCGCTTATCGGTTGTTATGATTCAGACAAATATCATCAAGGAAAAAATAAACAACAACAGATTATCCCAGCCTCTAGATAAAATTTCTCAGGTGGAAACTATCTATAATGGTACACAAGAAACCATACACGAACTGAACATGGAGATCCTGTCTCTTAGAGACAGGGTAAACGAATACATATCCAATTGCGATGCATCTCTAAATGACCTCCTCTCTCTATAATTTTTTATCCCCTGATAAAAAAATCTTTACTGTCCTAGACGGACGTTCTTAAGGTATTCTGGACCTCCATAAAGTTTTTGGAACGAGGATGGTTCTAGGAAATCCATCTCTGTGAGAGCGTACTGGCTGTTAAGAATGGCAGGATTGTCCATATCGTCCATTTGACGAGCAACCCCAACATCCCCAACATTTACCAGATCGGAACGATTCTTTTCATCATCTCTCAGGTAGGTTAGCTCCTTACCACAGCCCATCCAATTTTGATCATACTGTTGAAAAAGATGTCCATATTTGTTGAGGCGTCTAGTATCCTTGTAAAAGTCAATTGGTCCAAACTCCAAAGGTTGATATTCCACAGATGGATTTACCTGCCAATGAGGATTTCTTTGCCAGCCATCAGTTAATTTCATGGCATAATCAACAGGTGTGCGTTGAAGTCCTTGACATACGTTTCCAAGAGTTGATCTGATATAGCCCTCACGGTGGGGCATCTTACATTTGACTGTACACATTTTGAAAAATACAAAAACCACGACAAGTGCTAGAAGGAGAAGAAGTAGGTAGTTAGTCTTCATTTGTTATTAAAAGAACAAAATAATATTTACGATTACTTGTAGCCTTATTACTTTCAGATCAACTTATGATCTGAAAGTAATCCATACAACTCGTATTTTTTGCGTTATACAGACCTGGAAACAAGACCTATTTCTACACTTCTAAACAATCTAGGTTCCATTTTTCTTTCCATATTAATAAAAATTCATCTTCAGGTTTATTTTTACCATGTTGGAATCCATTCCCACCCTAGATATTCCCAAGCTCTTTTTGTGGTTTCATCGTGTTCATTTTCCTTAGCTTTTGTCTTCAGGATGTAGAAATCGCTTTTTCTACAGGGATAACCCCTCCTTTGAAGCAACTTGTACAGTTTATAGTAAACATTCAGGGAGTTCACCCTCTCGGGATCTCTCACGTGTTCATACCCCTCCTCTTGAATTGCAAAGTCTTCTAGTAGCGATTCTTGAAGATGTTGTATATTTGGGCATGCTTCCCCTGTTATCATGTTGAACAACAGGTTGACATCTTCATAGTATTTGTTCAGCTTCTTGTTGGTCAGAAAATCATATAGATGATCTTTTGTAACAGAATTCACTAGATTTCTCTCATTAACCAGATTATGAAGTTTCATTTCCTCCAGAAGAATACCCTTGATATCCTTTATCTTTTTGGAATCAACCGTTTGAATACCCTGAAACTTCTTCATTGAATCTCTGAAATGCCCCTCTCTGGTATAGGTATATTTCGCGCTCATATTGATCCTGTCGGTGTCCTTGAAAGATGGTGAATCGTCTAGAATCTCAAACTCAGCTCCACAATTTTTACAAATATATATGGAATCGTCAGTCAGAGAAACTTTGAACAGGGAGATACCACACACAGAACAGACCATTTTTTGGGGTTTTCTTTCATACCCGTCTACTTGAATATACCCCTGTGCAATAGCCATAAATTTCTCCTCTAGAATATCCAATCTGATTCGGTTAGGATTGACCTCTTCTGAGAAGGTCATAAAATTTTTAGGTTTTGATTGTTTAGAGAGGGTTTTATACTCCTCCAAAATATCTGAAGTTTGGAGTATATAATAGGCTAGTTGAAAGCTATTTTCCAGATCCTTTATACGACTTCTTATAATTTCAGCTTCATATTCAGCTCTAATTTGTTCACTCATATCATTACTATTTGTTGCAATCCATAACACAGAGTTTAAAGAATTCATGAGTTCTGGTACAGTGGAAATCCTGGACATCAAGATTTGTTTTATCTTGGAGTCTACCTGAATTATATCGTTGTTGTTAAAGTTTATGCTGTCCTGAATTTGAGGTTTTGTGTCAGAAGTATTCGAGCGGTTGCGAGACTGCGCTGGGCTAAGTATACTTACAAAAGGGTTATCACCCCCTGTTCTTTTAAGAGATTTTTTATGTGACCCAGATCGTGTTTTTGAATCTGGTAGGAAATGACAAAAACTTCTAGACATTATTGATTAATGTCTTTAATTCTAAGGAAACCAATTTATTTCTTTTCAAAGGGGGACTTTCATTCTCAGGAAAAAATTAACCTTGATATTACACTTTATATTGACACAGGTCAGTCATGTTGAGAAAATCCATTACTCTATTTGTTGTCATGGTATGTGAAATTGTCCTCTGGATAGCATACTATTTTACTAGAAATGAAATACTTTTAAAGGTTTCATTGGCCTCTCAGATATTGGTTTTATTTGGAATCGTAATATCTTTCCTTTACATTACAGGTATTTTCTTTCGTGAAATTCACATTGTTTGAAAAATTTCCTATCTATGGATAGGAAATTCCATTTTTACCAGGTTAACAAACACCCTTTAAGGAAAGATAACATGCTGAATTGTAGAGGATATCTTTTTCCAAATATTTTTATCTTAGACCCTATTAACTAAGTGAAATATGTCTTCATTCTCTGTTTGCAGTGCTGCTAACCTGTTTATCGATCTTGCCACCTTCTCCGAACAAGAAGGTTTTATTTATGGTGGCCCGGATGCCGTTACCCTATTTGTTGCCGCTGTGCAAAAGGCTAATTGGTTCTCATTCTTGCCCATTACCCTTCGTCACAACGGAACTGTTGATTTCGCCCAACGTAATGTTTCCGCATCTGTGAATCGTTCCGGCGATTATGTTATGCATGTCTGGTTTAGAGCTCAAATTCCCCAACTCGAACTTGTTCAGCCCGGTGGTGATAACGGTGTCTTTCTTGATGCCTCTCTTCGCTGGACTCGTAATCTTATGCACAATCTTTTCGAAAAGGTCAATATTACCTTCAACGAACTCAGTGTCCAAGAACTTGACAACTACTGGATGGACTTTAACTTCCAATTCCGCAAGCCTGGTTCCAAGCGTATTGGATATCGCAACATGATTGGTGACATTGCTTCCATGACCACACCTGTTGGTCCTGGTGTTCCTCTTGGAACTGGTGGTTATTTCACCTGCATTCTCCCCTTCTGGTTTGGTGAGGATAGCGGTATTGCTCTAGCAGTTGCTGCTCTTCCTTTCAATGATATCAAGATCAATTACACCATCCGCAGGTGGGAAGATCTTGTAGTTGTCTTCCCCGGTACTTTGGCTGTGGGTGGACCTTCCGGACCCAACACTGGTCGTGCTGCCTCTTGCTCAGATGTCTATGTTTATGGACAAACCAACCAAAAGCCCTCTTTGGTTGACCCTCAGACAAACGCTCACTACGTTGTGGTTCACAACGATGAGCGTGTCATGATGGGCGATGCTCCCCGTGATGTTCTCATTCACCAGGTTCAGGCCACTCAACATGCTCCGTTCAAAGATATTTCAACCCGCTCTACCTTCGATCTTCGCCTGTCTCACTCCATTGTGAGTTTTGCCTATGCTGCCCAAAACGTTTCTCTTCTTATGTGGAACTCGGGTCAGTGTGGTGGAGAGTGGTCCAACTATACCACTGAGCCCAACTATGCCGGTCTTGATCCCATCTCCTTCTCAACGCTTGTCTACGAAAATGCTTGTCGTCTTGCTCAGGGAAGCGACTACTATTCTCTCATCCACCCTGATCTTTTGCACCCCGCCATTCCCGATGAGACTGGTTATCATATCTGGTCTTATGGTCTTCTCCCCTGGGATCCTTTGAAGCCATCTGGTTCCACTAACTACAGCAAGCTCGCCAATGTTTCCATCTCACATGATATGTCACCTGCCGCCATGGCTTCTGCAGGTATCAACACCGCCAGTGGCCAGCCCGAGGATCAGAATGGCAACATCATCACATACCCCAACTCCTCTGGAAATGTTGTTGATTTCCCTCAACAGTACCGCCACATCCTCTACGCAAGGAACTGGAACATTGTCCGCATCGCCAACGGCTCTCTGGGTCACCCAACCTTGTAAGCTGGTCATTATTGTTATATTCTTATTTTGAGGTCAAAATAAGAATACTTTAGACAAAAATTCAATTTCGCAGTTCGTTAGGACCTTCTGAAAGTGATATCAATTCCTTAGTTTTTTTCAGACTCTCAAAGGAATTGAAAATCAACCTCTTTACAATTTTTTAGATAGGCTGGAATTGAGGTTAATTGGTTATTAAAACACCACAAGACTTCACAGTTTCCCAGACAATCTGGAAGTGAGGTCAATTGATTATCGGAACAAAGTAATTCTTTGCACTTTCCAAGACAGTCTGGGAATGAGGTTATTTGATTAAAAGAACAGTTTATCTGTTTACAGTTTCCCAAACAATCTGGAAGTGAGGTTAATTGGTTACCATAACACCATAATACTTCACACTTTCCAAGACAATCTGGAAGTGAGGTTAGTTGGTTATTCTCACAATGTATTTTTGTACAATTTCTCAGGCAGTTTGGAAGTGAAGTTAATTCATTATCAAAACAAAATAGTACTTCACAATTTCTAAGTCCCACCGGGCAGTCTGGAAGTGAGGTCAACTGATTATTAGAACAATTCAAGTATTCACAATTCTCAAGCCCGTTAAGTGATGTCAAGAGATTGTTAGAGCAAATTAATTTTTTACAATTTGCAAGTCCTGGAAGTGAGGTCAATTGATTATGATGACAATTAATTTCTTTACAATTCATTAGTCCGTTATGACCCCCTGGAAGTGAGGTCAATTCATTCCAATAGCAGTCAAGGTACTCAATTTTGGAGTAGTCGATTTCCTCTCCTGCACACAGGTGTCTTTTAGGGTAGTGTGTTGGGAGTTTTGACAAGAAGTTCATGGAGATATCCAATGTCTTGGAAGCTCGTTCTTTGACCTCCGGTATAGATATAGTTGAAAATTCCTTGTTGACCAATACCAATCTCTTCAAAGTTTTTTCAGAACAGAATTGTAGCAGGTAGATATTCAGTTCAGAATAAAGATTCATGGTTAATTCAATTTTGAAAGATATCTGGTAAATTCATTTTTTTT
>Ga0055480_10000386_pt1 | contig 16282 bp, 13 predicted proteins | sample Muzzi_PWB_D2_FD_57935 | JGI IMG/M metagenome (GOLD analysis project Ga0055480, IMG submission 57935) | Wetland microbial communities from San Francisco Bay, California, USA, that impact long-term carbon sequestration - Muzzi_PWB_D2 | ecosystem: Environmental > Aquatic > Marine > Wetlands ... | reverse complement strand
AAGCTCCAGAACGTCACGAAGGAATACCCCAGGCACGGCGCTGCCCTGAAGGACGTGTCGTTCCACATCCGGAAGGGGGACTTCGCCTTCATCACGGGCCACTCGGGCTCGGGAAAATCGACGACACTCCGGCTGATCCATCTCGCCGACCGTCCGTCGTCGGGCATCGTGCGTGTGAGCGGATTCTCCTCCGAGCGTACCCCGGCCCGCGAGGTATGGAAGGTGCGCCGGCGGGTGGGTATGGTCTTTCAGGATTTCCGTTTGCTCCCGGGCCGTACGGCCACCGAGAACGTCGCGTTCGCCCTGGAAGTCACCGGGACGCCTGCCCACAAGATCAAAGCCCGCACGCAGCGCCTCCTGAGCCAGGTGGGATTGGCGGCCAAGGCGGGTTCGTTGATTCACGAGCTGAGCGGAGGCGAGCAGCAACGCGTCGCGATCGCCCGTGCGCTGGTCAACGATCCGGTGGTCCTGCTTGCCGACGAAGCCACGGGGAACCTCGACGACCGCGCGACCCGGGGAATCATGGAGCTCTTCTGGGAGATCAACGCGCTCGGCATGACCGTTCTGATGGCGACGCACGACCTCGAGCTGCACCGGATCTACCCCCGGGCTAGAGTTCTCGAGCTGGCCCACGGACAGCTCGTCTACGACTCGCTGGCCGCCCCCGCCGATCCTTCCCCGGCTTCGGCGAGCCCTTCGCCCCATGGAACGGAATCGGTGGCGGACGCCGGGCGCGGTCCGTGACCCACGCCGTTCGGGAGGCTCTCGCCGGGTTCAAGCGAGCCCCGGTCCTCACCGGCCTTTCGTCCGCGATGGTCGGGCTGGCCCTGTTCGTCGTGGGACTCTTCGGCCTGGTTGCGCACAATCTGCGGGTGGCCCTCACGGAGCTCGAGGACCGCGTGGAGATCATCGTCTATCTTCGGGACGGATCGTTGTCGACCGAGGTGGAGACCGCGACCTATCAGCTCAGTGCTCTCCCGGGGGTGGCCGAGGTACGATACGTCTCCAAGGACAGCGCCCTGGAGACCGCCAAGGCGGAGCTTCCCGAGTTCGAGGAGGTGTTTACCGATCTCTCGGTGAACCCCCTCCCAGCCTCCCTCGAGATTCGACTGAGGGAGGGCTTTCGCACGGAGACCTCGCTGGAGCGAGTCGCCGACGTCGCACGCGCCTATCCGTTCGTCGAGGACGTGACCTACGGACGGGCGTGGGTCGAGCGTCTCTTCACGCTTCGCCGAGTCGCGGCCGTCACCGCGGGCATCCTGGGGGCCGCATTCGCTGCCGTGGCGGCGCTCATCATCGGCACCGCGTTACGCATCGCGATCTTCGCGCGCCGTGAAGAGATCTACGTCATGCGGTTGGTCGGGGCGACGGACGGGTTCATCCGCCGGCCCTTCCTCCTCGAGGGCGCGATCGCCGGCTTTCTCGGAGGAGTCTTGGCCTTGGTGCTGACCTTCGTGGTCTTCAGGATGGTCTACGAGCTCCTCTTCGAGGTCTCGTGGATACCCCTTTCGTGGCTCATGGCCGGGCTCGCCGCAGGCGTGGTCTTCGGCGTTCTGTCCAGCGCCCTTTCCCTGCGGCGACACCTGAAGGGGGTGTGAGGCCATGGGCGGGCACCGCGGCGCATCTCTCGTCATCGCCCTTGCGGCACTGCTGCTTCCCGCCATGGCGAGGGCCCAGGCGTCCGATCTTCAGCGGCAGATCGCCGATTCCCGTTTGCGTCTGGAAGAGATCCGGTCTGAGCGCGAGCAGCTGCGGGAGGAGATGGAGGGCCTCGCGTCCCGAGCCCGGGACGTGTCGGCGGAGCTGCAGAACATCGAGCGGCAGCTGAGCGTCTCCCGGTCCGCCCTCGCCGAGATCGACTTCCAGGTCGAGACGGTGACCGCCCGTGTGGACCAGACGAACGTCGAGCTGTCCTCCACACGCGGGCGTCTTCGGGAAGGAACGGCGGTCCTGGCGCGCCGTCTTCGCAGCATCTACAAGATGGGGAGCCTGCACGCCGTTCGGGTCTTGCTCGGAGCGGAGTCCTTCACGGACCTCCTCAACCGATACCGATACCTAAGCATGATCGCGTTGTACGACCGGTCCCTCGTGGAGCAGGTGTCGGAGCTGGAGCAGGCCCTCGCGGCTCAGAACCGTGAGCTTCTCGAGTCGCTCTCCGAGCTGGGGCGGCTGCGGGATACCAAACAGAGCGAGGTAGGAGCTCTTCGGTCCGTCGAAGCGCAGCGGGAACAGGCGCTCGAGGAGTTCCGCACCCAGGAGAGGCAGACCCAGACCCGCTTGGAACAACTCGAGCTCGACGAGTCTCGCATGACCAGTCTCATCGACAACCTCGATACGCGCAGACGGGAAACGGAGGCGCGCAATCCGGTAGCCAGCGCTCCGTCCGCCAACAATCTCGGGTCCGACGACGCGGGGATGCTGGATTGGCCGGTCGACGGTCCCATCCTCTACCGCTTCGGACGGGAACAACGCCCGAACGGAACGATCCTTCGCTGGAATGGACTCGGGATCGCTGCGACCCCCGGCGAACCGGTTCGGGCCGTCCGGGGGGGAACCGTGGTGATGGCAGGTCCCTTCGAGGGCTACGGACCCACGGTCGTGCTCTCCCATGGAGGGGGCTTCTACACCCTCTACCTCTACCTGGAAGAGATCGGCGTCGTGCAGAATCGCACGGTCACACAGGGTCAGGTCTTGGGAACCGTGGGAGGGCTGGAAACGCCCGAAGGGCCGCACATCGAATTTCAGGTGAGAGCACCCGTCGCGGGTGGCGCTCCCCAGGCGCAGGACCCCCTCGCGTGGCTGAGGCCCCGTTGAGCCTCCCGGCCGTTCGCGGCCACGGAGAGCTTCGGCGCGCCTTGGTGAAGTCGGTCGGTCGGGGAGACCTCCCCGCGGCTCTGCTGCTGCACGGAGATCGAGGTGTGGGGAAGCAGAGGCTCGCGCTATGGCTCGGTCAGCTCGTGCTCTGCGAGTCACCTGGCGTGGAGGGCCCGTGCGACCGCTGTCGGTCGTGCCGGCTCGCCCTCCGCCTCGAGCATCCCGACATCCACTGGTACTTCCCCGTCCCACGCCCCCGGGGCTCCTTCACGCCCGAGCGACTCGCCACGGCGTTGGAGGATGCGAGGTTCTCCGAGCTGTCGGAGATCAGGGAACAGCCCCTCAGGCCATCCCATTTCGGGGAGCCCCGAGGCTTCTACCTGGCGACGGCCCAGACGCTCCGTCGCCGAGCCCACTCGAAGCCGAGCATGGGGAACGCCCAGGTGTTCGTCGTGGGGGAGGCCGAGCATCTCGTCCCTCAGGAATCGAGCCCAGAGGCAGCCAACGCCCTTCTCAAGCTGCTCGAGGAGCCTCCCGGGGACTCGCGGTTCATCCTCACGTCGGCGAGGCCGGGGAGTCTCCTCCCCACCGTCCGGTCACGCACCGTCCCGCTGCATGTCCTGGGGCTCAAACGAGAGGAGGTGGAGGCCTTCCTCGTCGAGGTCGCGGAGGTCGACGCCACCCGGGCCCGGCCAGCAGCGTCCCTGGCGCGGGGATCGATCGGTCGAGCCCTGGGCTTCCTCCCCGATGCCGACGGCGATCCCGGGCCCCTGGAGGGCCTTCGCCGGGAGGCTTGGCGACTGCTCGAGGCCTCGATGACCGCCCGCGGGGGAGAAGCATTCGGGGTGGCCCTCGGTTACGGCCCGGCGGGCGCGCGAGGTCTCCTGGATCTCTTCTCCCTGCTCGACGGATGGATCCGAGACCTCGCCGCCGTCTCGAGCGGCGCGGCGGAGAGCGCCGTCAACGAGGATGCCGTCGACCTCCTCGAAGCCGCGGTCCGGAAATGGGGCATCCATCCGGCCGCGGCCGCCGGCGCGCTCGATGTCGTTCAGGAGGCCCGGGAACACGCCCAAGGCAACGTGAACCCCCAACTCATCATCGTGGGCCTCCTGAGCGGGCTCCGCGATCGTCTCGTCCCTCGAACCGCCCTCCCGGCCTGAGCCTCCGTGCCCAATCCTCCGAAACGGCCCACCCATCTGGACGCCCAGGGAGCTCCCCGGATGATCGATGTCTCAGAGAAGGAGGCGACCCATCGGCGGGCGATCGCGACTGGGCGGATCCGAATGGCTCCCGAGACTCTCCGGGCCGTCGTCGAAGGACGGGGGCCGAAAGGAGACGTACTCCAGGTGGCCCGCTTGGCCGGCATCATGGGCGGCAAGCGGACGGGGGACCTGATCCCGTTGTGCCACGTGCTTCCCGACGCGTCGGTAGAGGTGGACGTACGGGTGGATGAGAGCCTTCCCGGCGTCGCGGCCCGTGCCGAGGCGAAGGTCCACGGACGGACGGGTGTCGAGATGGAGGCACTCACGGCCGTTTCGGTGGCTCTCCTCACCGTCTACGACATGGTGAAAGGGCTCGACCGCGGGATGGTCGTGGAAGAGGTCCGACTCACCCGGAAGGAGGGGGGACGATCGGGGATGTGGGAGTCGGAAGAGGCGTAGGCCGAGCGCCCAACTTCCCTATCCGCCGAGCTTGAGCTCCTGCCCTGGTCTGAGGACCGCCCCGTCGTTCAGCTGGTTCCAGCGGAGGAGGTCGTCCACCCTCAGGTCGTAGTGACGCGCGAGGTCCCAGAGGGTGTCTCCGGACCGCACCACGTGAACCCCCCCCAAACCGGCGGCACCGTTGGCGGCCAGGCGCTGTGGCGCGGCCGTCCCCCCTGGAGCACGGGGGACGAGGAGCTCATACCCCGGACGCAACCTACGGGGATCGACGTTCGGGTTGGCCCCCTGGAGCTCGTCGAGGCCGATCCCATAGAAACGCGCGATGTCCCACATGGTCTCGCCGCGAGCCACGGTGTGCTGGGCTATCGTGATCCGGCGATCCGGAGGGATCCGCGCGAACGCCTCCGCAAACCCGTCTCCTGCCCCCGCGGGCAATCGGATGGCGGTAGCCGCCCCTCTCGGGGTCACCCTCCGAATGATATGCGGGTTGAGGGCGAGGACCTCGTCCTCGGTGATGCCCGCTGCCTCGGCCACCACGTCGAGAGAGGCGGCGTCCTCTACCGTGACCTCGTCCCACGAGATCGGAGATCGAAGCGTCTCGGGAGCGACGCCGTACCGGTCCGGAGCCTGAGCCACCCGCGCCGCGGCAAAGAACTTCGCGACGAACTCGGCCGTCTCCGAGGGTAGATCCCCGCGGATCCTCATGTAGTGCTCATCCGACGGTCGTTCCAGGGGCGCGTGGAGCCGGAGGAGCCGATCGATCCGATTGGGCCCTCCGTTGTAGGCGGCCAGCGCCAGGAACCAGGACCCGAAGCGCCCATGAAGCTGTTTGAGGAAGTGAGCGGCGCCCAGTGTCGACGCGATCGGATCCCGACGCTCGTCCACGAGGCCGTCCACGCGCATCCCGATCGATCGTGCGGTCCCCGCCATGAACTGCCACATCCCGGCTGCTGCCGCGCGGCTCACGGCGTACGGGCTGTACCCGCTCTCCACGATCGGGAGGTAGCGGAGTGAGGGCGGGAGTCCCTCTTCCTCCAGCACCTCGTCCACCATGCTGCCGTACTCCCCCATTCGCTCGAGGTACAGCGCGAACCATTCCGCATAGTCGGTAGTCCACCGGACCGTCCATTCATCCACCTGTCGGAGGAAGGCCGTGTCCCGCGCTGCTGGAGATCCCAGGAGGGGATCTGCCGGCGTCTCAGGCGGTGGGTCGACCGCCGCGGTCTCGTCCACCGACGGGACCAGGTCCGCATTGAACGGGCCGGGGGGGCGGGCTACGAAGGGGGGCTCCCCGGGCACCGGCGCCCCACCACAACTCCCCACGACCAGCGCGAGGGCGAGAATGGGGACCCGGACACCAGCAGCCAGCCGTCGATCGAGCCAAGGACGTCTGGATTCAGAGCTCACGAGAGCCCCCGGTTGGAGGGAGTGCTGCGCGAAGATGAAAGGACCCGGCGGACCACGCCACCCGACCACCCGCCCCTCAGAGGTGGTAGTTCGGGGCCTCACGCGTGATCGTCACGTCGTGCGGATGGGATTCGCGGAGACCGGTAGACGTCTGACGGATGAAGGCGGCCTTCTCTTTGAGTTCGGTGAGACTCGCGGCCCCACAATACCCCATTCCGCTACGTAGCCCACCAATCAGCTGGTACAAGGTGTCCGACACCGGTCCCTTGTAGGGCACACGGGCCTCGATCCCCTCCGGGACCAGCTTTCTCCCCTCCGATTCAGCATCCTGGAAGTAGCGGTCGGCCGACCCCTCCTCCATCGCCGAGAGGGAGCCCATGCCCCGCACGGTCTTGTACCGCCGCCCCTCCAGGAGGAACGCCTCCCCCGGGGATTCGTCCGTCCCGGCGAAAAGGGATCCCATCATCACCGAATCGGCCCCGGACGCAAGGGCCTTCACGATGTCCCCCGAGTACCGGATCCCACCGTCTGCGATCACCGGGACGCTCCCATCCACACCCTCAACCGCGTCCATGATCGCGGTGAGCTGTGGGAGCCCGACGCCGGTGACCACCCGGGTCGTGCAGATGGATCCCGGGCCGACCCCGACCTTGACCGCGTCGACGCCACGTTCGGCCAATGCGGCGGCCCCCTCGGACGTTCCCACGTTCCCCGCGACGAGCTGCGTGTCCGGGAAGAGGTCGCGAGTGCGCGCCACAGCCCGAAGAACACCCTCCGCATGCCCGTGGGCCGTATCGATGAAGAGGACATCCACGCCGGCGTCGACGACGGCTCGGGCCCGGTCCACATCCCGTTCGCCTGCCCCGATCGCCGCTCCCACTCTCAGGCGCCCATGCTCGTCCTTGCAGGCGTTCGGATACTGTCGGCGCTTGTAGATGTCCTTGACGGTGATCAGGCCCTTCAGGAGCCCCCCCCCGTCCACCACCGGGAGCTTCTCGATCTTGTGCTGATGGAGGATCCGCTCGGCGTCCTCGAGTGTCGTCCCCACAGGCACCGTGATCAGGTCCTCCGAGGTCATCACGTCCCGAAGCAGACGGTCCAGCTCCGTCTCGAACTGGAGGTCACGATTCGTGACGATGCCCACCAGGCGTCCATCCTCTTCCACGATGGGGACACCACTGATGGAGAAGCGCCTCATCAGGGCGTGGGCTTCTCTGAGCGTCGCGTCCGGACCGAGCGTGATGGGATTCAGGATCATGCCGGATTCGGATCGTTTCACCCGGTCCACCTCGGCGGCCTGCCGGTCGATGGCCAGGTTCTTGTGAACGATCCCGATGCCCCCCTCGCGCGCCATCTGGATAGCCATCCGCGACTCGGTCACGGTATCCATCGCGGCGGACACCAGAGGCATCTGGAGGCGAATGGTGCGGGTCAGGAGCGATCCGACGTCCACGTCCCGCGGATGAACGGTGGAGTGGCGCGGTACGAGGAGAACATCATCAAAAGTGAGGGCTTCCTTGATGATGACGGCATGTCGCCGGCGCTCGGTCATCCACTCCCCTGGGCCAGGTGTTCCATGAAATACGCCCGCCCCTCGCCAGGGCCACTCAAGGCCCTGCGAGGGGCGGGCGATACTCCGCTCGTGGAGACGACTCTCACCATGGGTCAGCATATCCGACCCGGAGAGCGGGTGTCAACCCTGGCGCATCACTCCCCAGAGCTCCCTGCAGGACCCTCCCGACCGTCGGACCGAGGCGCCTCGTCCGTCGCCGACGAAGGGCGATCACGAACGGGGCCCTGACGAGCGCGGGGGCTCCCCCCTGACTCCGGAGGGGGCACGTCGGCAAGCGAGCTGAGGTCGCTCAGGATCTCACGCCCAGCCGACGAGACGCTCGAAAGGACACGGTCGGCGGCGGCGATCATCTGAAAGGCCTCTCGCAAGGTGGCCGGACTCACGGCCTTCCTGCGAAGCCGATCCTCCAGATTCTCCGCGAATCGCTGAAGTCCCGACGCCTCCACCGTGAGGTCACGGGCGTATTTGGATTCGAGGAATTCGATGAAGTCTAGGACCTGGTAGACCTGCTCCTCTGGAAGGCTCTCGATCCTCCTCAAAAGCCTCTGTTTCAGCACATCGTGCATCGGCTTGAATACGTCTCCGTCGAGGGATTCGCTTGCTTCCCCGAGTGCATTCTAGCCCCAACCGGGCCCGGTCGCAGGTCCGCGCCGCCTTGGTCTGGAGATCGCCCCAAGCCTTGCCGCTCCCTCGAAACGGCTTATCCTGTTGGGCGGCACGGTACTCGTGGCCCCATCCGTGAATCGGAGCCCTACCCCCGATGGCGTTCCTTCCCCTTCGAACGGTCCCTCTCCCCGACGAGACGGCCACCTCCTACGAGGCGTGGCTGAAGAAGCTCGACGCGGATCTCTCTCGTCCCGATTGCGACCGGAACGAGCTCTGTCGACGGGTTCTCACGGATATCTACTACCCTCACCTCTCCGGGGTCGATCCTCAGACGCTTCCCCCGACGACGCGCGTGGCTCTGGCTCAGATGGACCCCCGCAACGTCACCCTGGAGCCCGAGTACTATCAGGAGATCGACGTAGAACGATACGCGCCGATCAAACCGCTGATCTGGCTCTGGGAGATGTTCGACAAGAGCCCGCTGGGGGAGAACGTGCATCTGGGCGTTCTGTTCCGTCGCATCCTGGCACGGCGGATCTTCAAGCGGTGCGGCCGCAATTTCAAGGCGTTCCACTTCGTGAAGCTGTCCTTCGGGTACAACATCGAAGTGGGTGACGACGTGGTGATCCACCGCCACGTCCTTCTCGACGACCGGGGGGGGCTCCGGATCGGGAACGGGGCTTCGGTCGCGGACTTCGCGAACGTTTACAGCCATACGCACGACATCGTGGATGGTCGCAACGTCTACTCACCCGTGACGGTCCTCGAAGACGGGGTCCGCATCACCTACCACGCCACGATCCTGGCCGGCACCCGGGTCGCCGAGGACTCCATGGTGGGAGCCTGCTCGGTGCTCACGAAGGACACGGTCCCCCATACGGTCTTCGTCGGTGTACCCGCACGTCCGATCAAGGAGAAGCCCGAGGAGGAGCGGGCCGCCCGTCCACCTTCTACGGGCGACCCACTCGATGGCCCCTCCTGACACGGGCCCGGCCCGGTCGCGTCAGACGCGGCCTTCGCCTTCGTAGCGCTCCTTCAGGCGCGCGACCACGGCGGGATCGGCCAGCGTAGTCGTGTCCCCGACGGCTCGCCCATCGGCGATGTCCTTGAGCAACCGACGCATGATCTTCCCCGAGCGGGTCTTGGGGAGGTCCACCGTGAACAGGATCACCTCGGGTCGCGCGAGGGCTCCGATCTTCTCGACAACGTGCTGCTTGAGGGCGTCGCCCAAGCCGTCGGAAGGCTCGAAGCCCTCCTTGAGGGTGACGAACGCCGCGATGGACTGGCCTTTGAGCTCATGGTGCTTCCCGACGACCGCAGCCTCGGCCACGCGATGATCGTCGACGAGGGCACTCTCGACCTCCATGGTTCCGATCCGGTGTCCGGACACGTTCAGGACGTCGTCGACCCTCCCGAGGATCCAGAGGTAGTCGTCCCCATCCCTCTTCGCGCCGTCTCCCGGGAAGTACGTGTCCTTCCACTTCGACCAGTACTGCTGTCGGAAACGCTCGTCGTCGCCCCAGATGGTCCGCAACATGGATGGCCAGGGACGGTGGATCGCGAGGTATCCCGCGTCGACCTCGTCACCGGCATCGTTGAGGATGTTGGCCTGGATCCCAGGGAAGGGTCGGGTCGCGGTTCCCGGCTTGGTCTCCGTGAGGCCCGGCAGGGGCGTGATCATGATGGCCCCTGTCTCGGTCTGCCACCACGTGTCCACGATCGGGCAACGCCCTCCCCCGATCACCTCGTGATACCAGATCCACGCCTCGGGATTGATCGGCTCGCCCACCGTCCCGAGGAGTCGGAGCGCGGATAGGTCATACTTCCCGGGCCATGCCTCTCCCCACCGCATGAAGGCCCGAATGGCGGTCGGTGCCGTGTAGAACACGGAGATCCCGTGTGTCTCGCAGAGGCGCCACATCCTGCCGCGATCCGGCCAATCCGGGGCGCCCTCGAACATGAAGACCGTCGCACCCGCGGCCAGCGGCCCATACACGATGTAGCTGTGACCCGTGATCCATCCCACGTCGGCGGTGCACCAGTACCGGTCCTCTTCCTTCAGATCGAAGACCCAGCTCGTGGTGGCCAGGACCTGCGTGAGGTAGCCGCCTGTCGAGTGAACCACCCCCTTGGGCAGCCCCGTGGTCCCCGAGGTGTAGAGTATGAAGAGGGGATCCTCCGAATCCATGGACTCGCATGGGACACCCCCCTCCACTTCGGCCATGAGCTCGTGATACCAATGGTCGCGTCCCGGCTTCATCGGGAGATCGAGCTCATCCGTGGCCTCCGTCCCCCGGGCCACGACGACGACGTGCTCGATCGCAGGAGTCTTCTCCACGGCGAGGTCCGAGTTGGCCTTCAGGGGAATGATCGACCCCCGTCGATGGCCGCCGTCGGCCGTGATGAGAACCTTGGCACCCGCATCGTTGATCCGCCCAGAGAGGGACTCCGGGCTGAACCCCCCGAAGACCACCGAGTGGATGGCACCGATTCGCGCACACGCCAGCATCGAGATCGCGGCCTCCGGGATCATCGGGAGGTAGATCGCCACTCGGTCACCCTTCTCGACACCCAGACCGCGGAGCACACCCGCGAACCGCGCGACCTCCCGCTGGAGCGCGAAGTAGGTCAGGACACGAGTGTCCCCGGGCTCACCTTCCCAGACGAGGGCCGCCTTGTTCCCTCTCCCCCCCGAGAGATGGCGGTCCAGACAGTTGTGGGAAACGTTCAGTCGACCACCCAGGAACCACTTGGCATGGGGCGGACTCCATTCGAGCACTTCGTCCCACGGCTCGAACCAGTCCAGTTCCCCGGCCCAGCGGGCCCAGAACCCCTCGGGGTCCGCCTCGGCCTCGGTGTAGATTCCCGGGTCGGAAATCGTGGCCTCTTCGCTGAATGCTGCCGGGGGCGGAAAGCGCCGCTCCTCCACGAGGAGGGCGTCGAAAGCATGGTGTTCTTCACTCATGGCTCTTGAGGATGGAGGGTCGTGGTCCCTGAAGGCTGGCGTTCCAGAGTAGGAGTCGGTGGGAACGGCGGCAAGCGCATTGTGAGCCTGAAAATCGGGGGATAAATTATCAATAATGATTCTTGTTAAGGATTCTCTTCTCCGCTGGCGGATCGAGGCCGTCTCGACCGCGCTCTGCGCCGGACTCACCGTGGCGGGATGGCTCGCTTCCCACGCGGCCCTACCATCTGCGGCTGTGGTGGTGGTGTTCGCCCTCGCCTACCTCGCGGGAGGATGGGACGCCACCCGAAAAGCCGCCGCGTCCCTCCTGCGAGGGGAGATCCACGTCGATCTCCTCATGATCCTCGCGGCCGCGGGGGCGGCGACCGTGGGCCATTGGCTCGAGGGCTCGATCCTCCTCTTCCTCTTCTCGCTGGGTAACGCGCTCGAAGCGTACGCCTTCCACCGGACCCGGCGCTCCATCCAGAGCCTCGTAGCCCTCCGACCCATGACGGCGTCACTGGTCGACAACGGACGCGAACGGACCGTGGGAGTGGAGGAGCTCGAACCCGAACAGATCGTCCGAGTTCGGCCCGGTGAGCGGATTCCCGTCGACGGCGCGATCCTCAAGGGCCGATCGGAAGTCGACGAATCGACCCTCACGGGGGAGTCGATCCCGGTAGCCAAGGGCGTCGGAGCGGAGGTCTTCGCAGGGACCCTCAACGGGGAGGGCTCGCTCGACGTCCAGGTCACTCGACCGGCTCAGGACACCACCCTTGCACGGGTCATCCGTCTGGTCGAGGATGCGCACGAGGCCCGCGCGCCCACGCAGACATGGCTCGAGCGTGTGGAAGGTCGGTACGCGGGGGCGGTCATCCTCGGATCCTTGATCGCGGTGGTCCTGCCCGTCGCCTTCATGGGGTGGACCCTGGGCGACGCCTTTTCTCGGGCCATGACGCTCCTGGTCGTAGCCTCCCCCTGCGCGCTGGTCATCTCGATCCCCGCCACGATCGTCTCGGCCGTCTCCAACGCCGCGCGACACGGGGTCCTCTTCAAGGGAGGCGCCCATCTGGACACATTGGCCTCGATCGAAGTCGTGGCCCTCGACAAGACGGGCACCATCACGCTCGGACACCCCGAAGTGGTTGGATTCTCCGTCCTCCCCACCGCGACGGGATCGCTGAGCGAGCCGACGTTCCTACGGCTGGTCGCTTCGGTCGAGTCCCCCAGCGAGCACCACCTCGCCAAAGCGCTGCTGCGGGTCGCCGAGGAGGCCGATGTCGCGCTCATAGAGCCGAGCGAGTTCTCGTCCTTCCCCGGCCGCGGTGTCGCAGGCGTCGTGGACGGATCGAGCGTTCGGGTTGGCCGCCGCAATTGGCTGGAGAGCCATGTGGGGACACCCGTCCCAGCGGAAGTGGAGGCATGGCTTTCCGAGGAGCACCGGAGGGCCGCCACCCCCGTCTTCGTGGCGATCAACGGACGACACGCAGGAGTCGTCGCCATCGCGGACCGCCCACGCCCAACGGCTCGGCGCGCCATTCGCGCCCTCAGAGATCAGGGAATCGACCCGATCGTCATGCTGACCGGGGACGACCCGGTGACCGCGGCCGAGGTGGCCCGTCAGGTGGGCATCGAGGACGTCCGCGCGGGGCTCCTTCCCGAGGAGAAGTCGGCGGCGATCGAGGAGCTGCGCCAGCGACATGGCTCGGTGGCGATGGTGGGAGACGGCGTGAACGACGCTCCGGCCCTGGCGACCGCGGACCTGGGGGTCGCGGTCGGCGCCGCAGGGACGGATGTCGCGCTCGAAACCGCCGACCTGGTCCTGATGGGAGACGACCTCGAAGGTCTGGTCTACGCGAGAGAGCTGAGCGTGCGGGCCCGACGGGTGGTCCTCCAGAATCTGGTCTTCGCATCGGCGGTGATCGTCACGCTCGTCGGTCTCGCGCTCGTCGGGAAGATCGGACTGACCACCGGGGTCGTGGGGCACGAGGGAAGCACGATCGTGGTCGTCTTCAACGGTCTCCGGCTGCTTCGCGTTCCTGGCCCCAGGAAGCATCGGAAGGGTGCGGGCTCTCCCCTCGCTCCCGTCTACCGTACCGACACGTAGCTTTGGATGCCGGGATGATCCAGGAGATCCTCGAAGCAGCGGATGGTCGTGGACGCAAGCGCGCTGACGGCCGACGTGCCAGCCCGCACGGCCGCTACCGGAATCTGGACCTTGATACGGATTTCCGACGGGGCTTCACATGGGTCCACTCCTGCATCATGCATACGGAACCGGACGGAGACCGGCGTACGATACCCGTCGGGGAGGCACTCGGTGGCCGCCCGGCCCAAAGCTTCCATGACGGGAACGAGGTCCCGGGCGTCCCGCAGATCGGGCCCGTCGAGAACGAGGGCCAAGTTGCCCTTGAGCCCTCGGGACGTCTCATCGAGATAGACGTCAAGCGCGACGCTCTCCCACCCTCCGGGCTTGTGAAAGAAGAGGTAGGCGCTGCGGGTCTGCTCCCCTTCCCACCGCCCTTCGAACTGATGGCTCGTGGTCTTCTGGAGGCCAGACAGAGCCCAGCCCACCGCCTCGACCCCCTCCTGTACGGCGTCGACGAGCGGTTCCAGCGTCCGCAGGGAGTCGTGATCTCGGTCTGGAGCCATGAGGACGGCGGGGAGTGGAGTGGGATCGCCCGAAGACGGCTTGTTTCGGGCTCGTTTCTCGTTGACAGCATTGGCTGATAATCAGTATCATTCAATGCCGTGCACGGTGACCGGCAGGAAAGCCCGGGCCGGAGGGATTGCGAAGAATGGCGACACCGATCAATACAAGCGAGGCCGTGCTCCGTGAGGCCCTCGAAGCCAGCGGTCATCGGTTCACCGAGCAACGGGCCGCGGTCCATCGGTTTCTGTCCGGGACTGACGCCCATCCTTCTGCGGACGAGGTCTTTCTTCACGTCCGGAACGAGGTGCCAGGGATATCCCTGGCTACCGTCTACAAGAGCCTCGAGACGCTGGTAGGTTGCGGCCTGGCTCTCAAGCTCAGCTTCGGGGACGGCTCGGCCCGGTACGATGGACGAACGGACCCCCACCACCACGTCCGCTGCCTCTCCTGCGGTGCCGTCGCCGACATCCCCGGACACGTCCCCAGCGCGGACATGCAACGCCTGGGGCGGGCCGCAACCAGCTTTCACGTGACGGGATACCGGTTGGAGCTAACCGGCTACTGCTCCGAGTGCGACTCCGACCCCGGGCGTGGCGAGCCGATCCACGCCTGAGCAGGATCCAGAGGGAGTGCCCGAACCTTGCGCGCCGGGCCATCACGCTCGATCCTCGAATAGGGGCAGTATCGTGCGTGCCCCAGCCCACTCTCTGTCGAAATTCGAGGGGACGCCCCACACCATGCGGTCTCTCCACAGACGCTCCCCACGACGCCGTGCCTGGGTCGCCGTCATCGCCTTGGCGTGCCTGGGTGGCTTCGGCGCCGCGCGGCATGACGCCGCCGACCTTCGGATCGACACGCTTCGCCGCGATCTGGATCGCATTCTCGAATCCACGGGCTGGCGAAGCGCCGAGTGGGGCATCCTTGCCGTGTCCCTCGACAGCGGGGATACGCTTTACTCCCACGCCCCCGACGCGCCGCTCGTTCCCGCCTCCAACGCCAAGCTCGTAACCACCGCAGCGGCGCTGCACTACCTCGGTCCGGACTTCCGGTGGGAAACCTACGTTCTTGTGGAAGGGGATCTGGTCGACGGCACCGTCCGAGGAGACCTCGTGCTCTACGGCACGGGAGATCCCGGCTTCTCCGAGCGGTTCGCGGGGACCCCGGCCGGCGCGTTCGAGGAGCTCGCGGCAGACCTCGTCGCGGCCGGCCTGCGTGAGGTAACGGGTGATGTCGTGGGGGACGGGAGCTTCTTCGAGGGTCCTCTACTCTCACCGGAATGGGACGCCGGGGACCTCAACGAGACCTTTGCCGCTCCGGTGGGCGCCCTTTCGTTCAATGAGAACTTCGTGACGCTTCGGATCGAGCCAGCCGGCCTCGACGGCATTCCCCCGATCGTTCACACGACCCCGGACGACCCGGACCTTCCCATAGAGAACCGCGCAACCACCGAGCCCGGCCGGCTGTTCGTGCAGAGGGACCATCCTTCGGAGCCGATTCGGATCATCGGGTCGACCCCATGGGGCGCTCCCGACGTCTGGCGGCGGATCACGGTCCGCGATCCGAACCGATTCGCTGCACGCGCCTTGCTCGACGCTCTCGAGGCCGCCGGGGTCAGGGTGTCCGGGACCGCGCGGTCCTCCGACGACCCCGAAACGTCGATTCTCACCTCCGGACGGGTCTGGGCACCCGCGGTGAGCTCCGGCACGCCGCGGGTGATCGCTCGCCGCCAGTCACCGGCTCTTCGTGAATACGTGGCGCTGGTGAACAAGGAAAGCCACAACCTGACGGCCGAAGCGCTGCTCAAGACCATGGGTCGGGTCGTGGATGGAGAGGGCTCGTTCGAGGGTGGATCGCGGGTCCTCGACCACTTCCTCCACGACGAGCTCGGGGTCGCTCCCCAAACCGCCGCGCTCGTGGACGGATCCGGGCTCGCGGCGTCCAATCGGCTGACCCCCGGGGTGCTCGTTGCTCTCCTTGGCCACATGTCGGAAGGCGACCTGTGGGACCCCTACTGGGAGAGCTTGCCCGAGGCGGGGAATCGAAGCGAGCTGAGTCGCATGTACCGGACCGCGGCCGCAGGCAACCTTCGTGCGAAGACCGGCACGATCACCGGGGTATCCGCACTGTCGGGTGTGGTGCGCTCGACGGCGGGAGAGCGGATCGCCTTCAGCATCATCGGGAACCGGGTTCCCTCGACGTGGAGCGCGAAGCGGGTCGAGGACCGGCTCGGCGTTCGGCTTGCGTCCTTCGATCGACCGCTGCTACTGGCGGGAGAATTGGATCAAGCACCCCCAGACTCGGACGGCCGGCCGGCCAGCTAGTCCAACGACATGCCCGTCATGGCGCGTCCCGTCGCCTGACGGAGCCTGCGACGAAGCTCGACGTCCGACATGGTCTCGAGGGTGCGCTGCGCTGATCTCGAGCTGTTCCAGCGCACATCTTTCAGATCCACCCTCTCCCCCACGCCCTCCTGGTTCATCACGAGGTGGAATCGGCCCTTGTAGTCGGGACCGAGTCGCTCCGTAATGTCGGCGACCCAGCGCCGCCCACTCTCATCCTCGAACGTTCTCATGGTCGGATCCGTCACGGGTTCTTGGGCCTGGATTCCCTCAGGAGATCTCTGA